>Ga0302313_10001578_pt1 | contig 17069 bp, 12 predicted proteins | sample III_Palsa_N2_2_FD_200454 | JGI IMG/M metagenome (GOLD analysis project Ga0302313, IMG submission 200454) | Peat permafrost microbial communities from Stordalen Mire near Abisko, Sweden - III_Palsa_N2_2 | ecosystem: Environmental > Terrestrial > Soil > Palsa > Peat permafrost | place: Sweden...
TATAGCGTTCGAACATACTCCCCCTTCGATCAACCGCCGCCCCGCGCATGGAGCCTAATAGCCTGGGAAAAGCAACAACGAGGGCGCGGTTTGCGAATGACGATTACCGTGGCCACCGCCGCGATCTGCTGCGACGGAAAGGACTGGCTGTCCGGAGACATCCAGCGAGTTGGTTCCAGTGTATCCGTCCCGGGTTCAGAAACGAAACCGAAGCGAACACACTTGCACCATATATTGGACACTCCTGTGGGAAAATGGTCGCAAATTCTACGAGTTGGCTGTCTACGGCCAAGAGTTCTTCGCCTGCGACCAGTCGCGGATGCGGTCGAAGAATTGGCGATCGCGCCAGACGCCCTGTGCCCAGTCATCGCCGATGGCGGCGAACTGCTGGCGCGCCACGGCCGGGTCGTTGAACTTGTATGCCATGAAAGCGAGATCGTTGGTATTGCGGCGGGAGGGCCCGAACTGCGACGTGACAAGTTGATATCCACGCTGAATGCGGGGCCAGTCGATGCCTTCTACAGAGAAGTTGCCGTTGCCGCGTCTGACCAGCGAGGGTGAGATCTGGAAGTACAGCATGTCGCCACGGTCGCCGCCCAGGTGGTCGGCGGAAGTGCGGGCGAAGTTGGAAGCGTCCGCCTGCTTGCCGTACCACTTGGGAAGGAGGTAGTTCGCGTACTGGCGGTACAGATAGTAGTAATCCGGTGCGAACTGGACGCCGCGGTCGAAGTTGTCCTGAACCTGCCGCTCGGTCCATCCTTGCGCGAGGCCAACGGTCATCATCTCCGAGTACCACTGCGGACACATGTGGCGCATATCGCGCGAACCTTCGAGTACGGTCTTTGCCTCGCCGATCCGCTGGCTGAAGAGCTGCCAGCCTTCGGGAGTTACGGTCTTGGCCACTCCGTTGCCGCGAGCTACCCAAGCCCAGCGGGTCAGGCTTGTGGCCAGTGCCACACGAGCTGTGATGGACTCCGGTCGTGCGGCCATCCAGTGGTGCAGATGCTCGAGATGATCGGCGGTGTCTTTGTCGGTCTGTTGCGGGGCGTCGAGCGCTTCATAAAATAGCCGCAGCCGCCAAGCGCCGCCGGGAAGCCGTGCTTCGGAGCGCCGGTAGTCCTCCGCCATGCGGTCGAGGTCGTCGAACTTTTCAGCAACCAGATCGCTCTCGATTGCGTGCATCCACTGGCTCTCATGGGTGATGGTCTCGGCGTCCGTCGTGGTTGCGGGCTCCGCTGCCGTCTGACAGAAGGCGAGGCGAATCGGGGCAAAGGCGAGGGCAGAGAGGAGAAGTGCCTGAGAGGTCAGTCTTTTGTGGGGTGACATGGATCGCTCCCGTTACTTGAAAGTAGCGTAGATCAGCCGTTTCGAAGAGGCAATAAAAATCGTGCGAATGGTGGTGCTGTTCCGACGCAACCCGAGCCCCTTCAAAAAATATCGCCTGTGGATACCGTCAGATAGCGTCTATTCTGCGTCTCACCGTATGCACCCATCCCTGTACGCCCTGGGGATTTCAGGAGTTTGAACGATGACGACATACAGCAACAAAACCTTTTGGCTTCGCCCACTTGGCGTAGCTGCTTTGGCTACCTCCCTGGCTTTTAGCTTGACCGCCTGCAAGAACACTGCGCCTGCAACCAATGCCACAGACGCCAGCGGTGCTCCTGATGCGGCTGATGGCAATCTAGCGCCGGTGGATGGGAGCCAGCCTACTCAGGTTCTCGGCCAGAGCGCCACTTATGCGCCGCAGCAGCAGGGCGAAAGTTATCAACAGGCTCCTGCACCGGTGGAACAAGGCTATGCGCAGGCTCCCGCGGATGATTCCGATCAATACAACGGTCAGGATGTCTCGGAGTACGCGAGCGAACCACCCCCGCAACTGCCTGATTATGATCAGCCGCCTGCTCCCGAACCTAACTACATCTGGACGCCCGGTTACTGGGGTTGGGGTACTGGTGGCTACTACTGGGTTCCCGGAGTCTGGTGCCCGCCGCCGTACTATGGCGCTCTCTGGACTCCTCCTTACTGGGGTTTCTATGGTGGCCGGTATGGGTTCCACCATGGGTACTGGGGCCTTCATATCGGCTTTTATGGCGGTGTTGATTACGGGTTCGGTTATATCGGAACCGGCTATTTTGGCGGCTATTGGCACGGTAACGACTTCTACTACAACCGCTCCGTGACTAACGTTAACTTCCATGGTGCCAACGTTTACAGCCGTACTGTGGTTTATAACAACGTGACTTATGGACGTGGTGTTCAAAATCGCGTCAGCTACAACGGCGGGCGGGGTGGCGTAAACGTTAGGCCGCGTCCTGCCGAGTTGGTTGCTATGCGGCAGACGCGCATGGGACCAGTTGCGGCGCAGACGCAGGTGCGTACGGAAGCTTCTAACAATCGGGCGCAGTTTTACAGTGCGAACCATGGTCGTCCGGCGCAGACTGCCTTTGCGCGGCCTGCTGGAGTGCCTGCTGGGGCTGCTCGTATCGCGGAAGCTCCTGCGGCTGTGCGGCAGGAACAGCAGCGCAGTGCGCAGATTCAGCAGCGTAATGTGCAGGCGCAACAGCGTCCTGCTGCGGCGCCGCAACGGGGGGGTGAGCCCCAGCGGGGCGTAGAACCGCAGCGTACGGCTCCTGTGCAACCTCAACGCAATGAGGGACATACGGAGCCTGCTGCACGTCCCGAACAGCAAGCGCGCCCGCAGCAGCCTACGGCTCGGCCGGAGCCGGTTCAGAGACAGCAGCAGCAGCCTGCGGCTCGTCCGGAGCCCACTCAAAGGCCACAGCAGCAGGCACAAAGGCCGCAACCTGTTGAGCGTGCTGCACCTGCGCAAAGGCCGCAGCCTGCTGCTCGTCCTGAGCAGGCACCACGTCCTGCACCACAGGCTGCGCCACGTCCTGCGCCAGCACCGCGTCCTGCACCGGCGGCTCGTCCGGCTCCGGCTCCGCATGCGGCTCCGGCGGGGCATCCAGAGGAGCATCACTAGGATTGGCCTTTTTGGCTGATTTCTGCGGTGTTCCGACGGTTCCCGGCACGGAGAGGACGGTGCCGTTTTACGGTTGCTGCGGTCGTGATTTACGGTGAAATTTCACCGTAGATCATGCCGTAGCGAGCTGAATCAGTAAGACAGCATTTAAGACAAGTATGACTGCTGCGACCACCCAACCTGCGATCCGGGTTCGGGTGGCGCTACAGAACTCTCCCATGACCTTCGAGCGGCTGGTTAGCAGAAGGAGGGGGATGAGGGCGGCGGGGAGGGTAAAGCTGAGGAGGACCTGGGAGTCGATCAGGATCTTCAGGGGGTCCCAGCCGAGGGCGATGACGATCAGGGCGGGGACGACTGTGATGAAGCGGCGGAGGAAGATGGGGAACTTGATCTCCAGGAAGCCTTCGATGATGACCTGGCCGGCCATGACGCCGACTGTGGAGCTGGAGAGGCCGGAGCAGAGCAGGGCAACGGCGAAGACTACGGCGGCTCCCGGGCCGAGGAGTGGGCCGAGGGTGTGGAAGGCGTCCTGAATGGTGGGTGAGAAGGCTGGGCCGCGGTAGAGGACGACGGCGGCCATGACGATCATGGCGGAGTTGATGAGCCAGGCGCCGTTCATGGCGACGAAGACGTCTACCAGCTCGTAGCGGAGGTACTGGCGGAGGATTCCCGGTTTGGGTTTCTTTGAATCTGAGGCTAGTTCGGTGAGGCGGGGCTGGACGAGCGCAGAGTGGAGATAGATGACGTGTGGCATAACGGTTGCGCCCAACATGCCTACGGCGGCGTAGACGGAGCCTTTGAGGGCTAGACCGCTGGAGAGATCGAAGGTGGGCAGGATGGTGGCGACGAAGGCCTGGTGCCAGTCGGGGTGGACGAGGAAGACTTCGAAGCCGTAGCAGAGGCCGATGACGCCGACGAGGGCCATGATGCCGCGTTCGAGCCAGAGGAAGCCGGCGAGGTCTAGTGCGAGGATTCCGAAGACGGCTACTGTGGCGATGACGGCGGAGATCATGAGCGAGCCGGTGGGCGTGATGCCGTGGGCTTGCAAGGCGGGGCCGATGAGGAGGTCGAGGCCCAGGGCTGCGCCAAGGAACTCTGCGAGATCGGTTGCTACGGCTGAGATTTCCGCGCAGATCCAGAGAAGGATGGAGCTGCGTTTGGAGAAGTGCTTGCGGCAGTTCTGGGGGAGGGTCTTTCCTGTGACGATGCCCAGTTTGGCGCTGAGGTACTGAATGAGGATCGCCATGGCGTTCGACCAGAGGAGCACCCAGAGCAGGCGGTAGCGGAACTGGCTGCCCCCGAGGATGTTGGTGGCGAAGTTGCCGGGGTCGATGTAGGCGACGGAGGCTACGAAGGCGGGGCCGAAGTAACTCCAGATCTGGTCGCGGCGGAAGGCGTTCTTTGGGGGGACGCTTAGACCTGCGGCTGCGGTGGCCGGGGATAGGGCGGCGTCTTCGCTGGCTTCGTCGGAGAGCAGCGGTTGAGGGTTGGGTTGGGGTTTGTGCGGCACTCTTTATGAGTATAGGGAGTGGGTGGTGGGTTTTGGGGTTGGGTTTCTTGGGAGGCTCCGTTTGGGGTTGTGGTGGTGCGAACACCCAGGTCCCCAAGTGCGAGGGACCTGGGGCACCCGGATTGTGCTGGGATGGAGGAGAGCCAATACAGGGGTTTCTCCACTGCGCTCCGCTCCGGTCGAAATGACAGATGTTGAAGGCATGGAGGAGAGCGGCACCCAGGTTTGTGCCCGCCCTTTGTTTCAGGCGGGGATTAGGTGGCCGTTGCGGAGACGGAGGATGCGGTCGCAGCGGCTGGCGAACTCGAGGTTGTGAGTTACCAGGACGCTGGCGAGGGCGTGTTCGCGGTGGAGGCGCTGGAGGAGGGTGAAGACGCGCTCGGCGGTTTGGGTGTCGAGGTCGCCGGTGGGTTCGTCGGCCAGCAGAAGTTTGGGTTTGGTGATGAGGGCGCGGGCGATGGAGAGGCGTTGCTGTTCGCCGCCGGAGAGCTCGCCGGAGCGATGGTGGCCGCGGTCGGCCAGTTCGACGCGTGCGAGCCATGTGGCGGCTTCGGCGAGGGCCTGCTTGCGGTTGATGCCGCGAGAGAGAAGCGGCATGGCTACGTTTTCGAGGGCGGTGAACTCGGGGAGGAGGTAGTGGAACTGCCAGACGTAGCCGATGTCGCGGTTGCGGTAGTCGCCGGCTTGTTTGGGGGTGAGGGTGGTGACGTTGATGTCGCCGCAGAAGACTTCGCCGGCGGTGGGTTTGTCGAGTGCGGCGAGAAGGTGGAGGAGGGAGCTTTTGCCGGCGCCGGACTCGCCGACGATGGCGACCATCTCGCCGGCGGCTACTTCGAGGGAGAGGTCGCGGAAGAGTTGGAGGCCGGGTGCGCCGGGGGTTAGAGGGGCGTAGGTTTTTTCGAGGGCGATGGCGCGGAGGATGGTCATTCTGATTTGTTCCTGGCGCATCGGGCCGCGGCTTTTTCTTCGAGATGGGTGAGTCGAGATTTGATTGAGTTGATGTCCGCTTGAGGTGGGAAGAGTGAGGTTGGAGAATGCCTCTGCTCTAATGCGCGGAGCCTTGCTTTGATGGCTTCGATATCTGATTGCAGCAGATATTTCATCAAGCGTACCTCAGCGGCTGAAGCCGCGTTGCCAAAGGAGATTTTATGGCACGGCTGAAGCCGTGCCCCTTCGAAGGTGGAGCTCAGGAGCTTCTAGAGTCTTAGCCTACTGCAGGTGCTTGTGGTGGGTTCCATTCTGCGGCGAAGGCTACGCCCATGCGGTTCCAGGCGTTGATCTTTGCGATGACCCAGGTGAGGTCGACGAGGTCTTTGCCGGTGAAGTATTCGTTGATGGCGGCGTAGTCGGCGTCGGTGGCGTGGCCGCCGTGGAGGTTGGTGAGGGTGTCGGTCCAGGCGAGGGCGGCGCGCTCGCGGGGGGTGAAGGCGTCGGACTCTGGCCAGTGGGCGATGGCGTCGATGCGGGACTGCGGCTCGTTGTGTTTCTTTAGCTCTGCTTTGTGCATGCCCATGCAGAAGTCGCAGCCGTTCAGGGTGGAGGCGCGGAGGTTTACGAACTCTACCAGGTTGTGTTCCAGGGCTGACTCGGTGTTGATGTAGTGGCCGAGGGAGACCATGGTCTGGTAGGGCTTGGGGGCTAGCTTGGGGTAGTTTAGGCGCGACATGGAACCTCCGGTGTAAGGATAACCGTTGGGTTGGTTGAGGTGGGTTTGTTTGGGTGGCTTTCGTGAGGTGTGGTGGTCGGGTGTCTCGTACCCGGTTTATTGTGCCGCGATAAAGGAGAGCCAATACAGGGGTTTCTCCACTGCGCTGCGCTCCGGTCGAAATGACAGGATTGCTGGGATGAAAGAGAGCGGTCGCTTCGCGATACCCCACCACTCCACCCCAACAGGCAAAGAACGCCTGCTGGGGACCCCGGCTTTGCAAAAAGCGCAAAGGGTAGGGCACCCGGAGTTGGGGTGGGCTGGAGGGTTATCTGGAGGATTGTTTTTCGAGGTACATTCGGTGGTCGGCGAGGCGAAGGAGGTGGGAGGCTGCTTCGTCGATGGGTTCGGTTGCTGGGGTGGTTGGGAGGGAGGCTATGCCGATGCTGGCGTTGACGGTTACGGAGTCGGTGTCGTTGATCTTTGCCGGTGGGGAGATTGCGGCGCGGATGGTGTCGGCGAGCTGGGTGGGGTTGCGGGGGGTGATGAGGACGAACTCGTCTCCGCCGAGGCGGGCCAGGGTGTCGTCTTTGTGGAGCAGGTTGAGGAGGCGGTGGGCGACGATGTGGAGGAGATGGTCGCCGGCGTGGTGGCCGTAGCGGTCGTTGACGGCTTTGAAGCCGTTGAGGTCGATGAGGACTACGCTGGTGGGGCCGCGCTGGATGGCGGCGCGAAGATGCTGCTCCATGAGACGGCGGTTGGGCAGGCCGGTGAGGGAGTCGTGGTGGGCTAGATATTCGTTTTCCCGGACCTTGTCTTCGAGCAGGACGAGCAACATGCCGATGGTGACGAAGAACTTCTGCATGGTCCAGATGAGGTCGGCCATGGGGAAGTAGCGGGGGTTGAAGAGGATCCACGGATGGATGAAGAAGGATGCTGACCAGACAAGAAGGCTGATGCAGACGGTGAGGCGGCCGAGCGTGGCCTGGCGGAGGCGTGACCAGAGGCGTAGTGCGGCGGCGGCATAGACTGCGCCCAGACCCCAGTAGGCTGCGGCGCGATAGTTGCCGTGGAGGGCGAAGGTTGCGATGACGATCCAGAGTGCGGATTGCGCTGTGGGGAGCAGCCAGTCGCGACGGAGGTGGATGGAGAGGAGGATGCAGGCAGCGACTCCTGCTACTGCGCTGAGGAGATAGGGGCGCGGGTAATAGATGTCGAGGCCGTAGATGACTTCAAGGGCGAGCAGGGGGAGGACGTTGAGGAGAAGCAGGAGCGATGGGCGCGAGGAGCGGGAGAGCGGGCGTCCGGTGTAGAGCATGAAGACGATGCCGGCGAGGAGATCGGAGCAGAGTCGGAAGACGTGAGGGACGACGTAGAACCAGCCTCCGATGGGCATGAAGGAGCTTACGAGCAGCGAGGCGAGGATGAAGCTAAGGCCGATGAGCCAACTGCCGATGGCTATGCGCGGCTGGCGGCGCTGCAAGGCGACGAGGATCACGATGAGGACGATCATCGCGGCGAGGTAGGGGAGGTTGGATAGCTGGGTGAGACTCACGCTTTGGGGGCCCTTTTATTCGTAGCGGAGTGCTTCGGCAGGGAGAACGCTGGCGGCCGAGCTGGAGGGGTAGAGGGTTGCGAGGAGCGAGACTCCGAGAGAGACGGCGGCGACCAGGAGGGCGTCGGTGAGGCGGGGGGCGAAGGGTAGGTAGTCGATGGAGTAGACGCTGGCGTCGAGGTGGATGAAGCGGAAGTGAGAGCCGGCGACGGAGGCGGCGTATCCGACGACGAGGCCGAGGACGGTGCCGATGGAAGAGATGAGAAAGCCCTGGCAGAGGAAGATGCGGCGGATCTGCTCGGCGCGGACGCCGAAGCTCATCATGACGGCGATGTCGCGGGTCTTTTCCATGACCATCATAGTAAGGGCGATGAGGATGTTGAGCGCGGCTACGACGACGATCAAAGCGAGGACGATGAAGGTGACGACTTGCTCGAGCTTGAGGGCGCGGAAGAGCTCGCGGTTTTGCTCCATCCAGTTGGTGGCCTGGAAGCCGGGGCCGGCGGCTTGCTGGAGCGCGTCACCTACCTGTTGGGCTTTGTAGAGGTCGTCGATGCGGAAGCTGAGGACGGAGATGAGGTCGGGCTCGGAGAAGAGGCGCTGGGCGTCGGTGAGGCGCATGAAGGCGTAGCTGGAGTCGTACTGATAGAAGCCGGAGGCGAAGATGCCGGTGATGCGGAAGCGTTGGTAGCGGGGGACGAGGCCGAGGGGTGTGAGCTCGCCTTGCGGGCTGGTGACAAGGAGGGTGTCGCCGACGGAGGCGCCGAGGGTTAGGGCTAGTTCGTTGCCGATGACGATGGGGGGGGTGAGAGAGGGTCCAGGGTCCAGGGCCAAGGGCCCAGAGGGCGCAGGATTGAGGGCGTCGGCGGAGCCCTGGTTGATGGTTTGGAGGAGGTTGCCGACGTTGCGTTCGTCGGCGGGGATGATGCCTTTGATGAGGGCTCCGCCGGAGCGGGCGCCGCGGGAGATGAGGACCTGTCCGTAGAGGCCGGGGGATTGGGCTACGACGTGCGGGACGGTGGCGAGGCGGGTCATGAGGGCGCGCCAGTTGGTCATGCCGTCGCCGGCGGTGCGCATGAGGAGGACGTGGGCGGTGGAGCCGACGAGGCGGTCCTGGAGGTCGCGGCGCATGCCGTTGGTGATGGCGAGGGCGATGATGAGGGAGGCTACGCCGGCGGCTACTCCGATGACGGAGATGGCGGTGACGAGGCCGACGACGGCCTGGCGGCGTCGGGCGCGGAGGTAGCGGGCGGCGATGAAGAGTTCGAAGCGCATAAGAGCAGGGAATAGGGAGTAGGGAATAGGGAGTAGGACGTGCAAAAGCGTAGCCGACAGCGGTGCTGTTGGCTATGGTACTTGGTTGGGGCGGCGGGGGTTAGTTGGTTAGGACGGCGCGGTAGCGGACCTTGTTGTTTTTTACGCGCTTTACGGCTTCGTTGGCGTCTTTCATCTTGAAGGATTCGGTGATGGCTTTTATGTTGTGGCGGGCGGCTACGTCGAGCATCTCGTGGAGGTCACGAGGGCTGCCGGTGGGGCTGCCGGCGATGGCCTTCTGGCCCATGATGAGGCTGAATCCGGCGATCTGTAGCGGGGACGGTGAGGCTCCGAGGATGACGAGGGTTCCTTTGGGGCGGAGGGCATTGACGAAGCCCTGGAAGTCCTGGTCGGCGGAGACGGTGGAGAGGATGAGGTCGAAGCTGCCGGCGACTTTTTTGAGGGCACCGGTGTCGAGCGTGTTGACGAAGTTGTGGGCTCCGAGGGTGCGGGCTTCGGCTTCCTTGTCCTTGGAGGTGGAGAAGGCGGTGACTTCGCAGCCGAAGGCGCGGGCGAACTGGATGGCCATGTGTCCGAGGCCGCCGATGCCGATGACGCCGACGCGGGAGGACGGGCGGGCGAGGTGGTTGCGCAGCGGGCTGTAGACGGTGATGCCGCCGCAGAGGAGTGGGGCTACGTTCTCGCTTGTGAGGACTTCGGGGACGGGGATGGCGAAGCGGGAGTTGACGCGGATGGCGTCGGCGTAGCCGCCGTTACGGCCGATGCAGGTGGGTTGGGATTTGGCGCAGAGATGCTCTTCGCCCTGGCGGCACCACTCGCATACGCCGCAGGAGTCTGCCTGCCAGCCGATGCCGACGCGCTCGCCGAGTTTGCGGTCGGTTACAGCGGAACCGACCGCGGTGATGGTGCCGACGATCTCGTGGCCGGGGATGAAGGGGTATTTGCTGAGGCCCCAGTCGTTGTCGATGAGGTGGACGTCGGAGTGGCAGACGCCGCAGTGGGAGATTTTGACTTCGACTTCGTTGGGGGCGATGTCCCCGATTTTGTACTTGAAGGGCAGCAACTGTGCGCCTGCTGCGTGCGCAGCCAATCCTTGAATCTCAGCCATGGAAAGAGAATTCCTCATTACGCGTCACGGACTGACGTCGCTTTCGTTTTTCTGAGATTACAACATACTGCCTAGGTTATTTTTGTTTGCGCTATGACGGAACTGTCGGTTTATGCCATAATCGAATGGCGCCTCTGGTCGGGAGGACCCCCCACCGGTCCTTATCCCTTGATAGGAGGCGCCATTTGAAAGCAATGGGCCCGCTGGCACCCCCCAGCGGCCCATTGTGTTTAAAGCGAAAATCGGCGGTGAGCCGTATGCTGTCTACGGAGCGGGGAAATACTCGTCTCAATGGCTGAAGCGGTTTTTTGGTTAGTCTCCGGCAGATGCGAAGGAATGGGGCAATCGTGGTGGCAATGAGATTTTTCAAGGTAACGAAGCGGTTGAGTTTGCTGGTGGTGCTTGGGCTTTCTGCGGGGATTTGGGCGCAGCAGCCGGCGACGGGGGCTCAGGGAAGTACGGGACAGCAGAATCAGACTCCGATGCCGACGAGTTCGCCGGATGACAGTGGGCCGGTTTCCGGGGATGGGTCGATTATTCTGCCGAAGAAGAAGGAGGAAGCGGCTCCGCCACCGGCTCCGGCGGAGGAGACGACGAAGAATCCTGATGGGGCGATCTACTCGATGCGGGTGGATGTGCCGATTGTGAATCTTGATGTGAATGTGCTGTTGGATGAGAATCACCAGTTCGTTCCGGACTTGAAGGCGGGGAACTTCCTGGTGGTGGAAGATGGGGTGGAGCAGGAGGTGCAGACGGTGCGGGTGACCAAGACGCCCATTACTGCCGTCATGCTGCTGGAGTTCGCGGCGAACAACTGGTACTTCATCCAGGATATGCAGAATGCGTCGGCGAGTTTTTTCAGGACGATGCAGCCGGATGACTATATCGCCGTGGAGACGTATGACATTCGGACGCATGTTTTGACGGATTTTACGAACAATAAGGACACGATTCGGGATGCGCTGAACAGCCTGATGATGCCGACTTTCAGCGAGACGAATGAGTTCGATGCGCTGTATGAGACGCTGGACCGGCTGACGCGGATAGATGGTCGGAAGTATGTCGTGCTGATTTCAGATGGGCGGGATACGATGTCACGGCTGACGCTGGACCAGATGCTGGCGAAGATCAAAGCTACGCCAAATGTGACGATTTTTACGATCAGTACAGGTGGTTTTGCGCGGGAGATGTCGGATGCGCGGGGTGGTTTTGGACCGCGGCATATGGATTATCTGCAGGCGGATAACCAGATGCAGACTTTTGCGCGGATGACCGGGGGATTGAGCTATAAACCGATTTTTCAGGGGGAGTTGCCGGATATTTTCTCGCAGATCAACGAGTCGATCCGGAACCAGTATGTTTTGACTTATAAACCGACCAATACGAAGAACGATGGGACGTTCCGGAAGGTGAAGGTTTATCTGGTAGACAACGAGGGGAAGCCCTTGAGAATACGGGACGAAAAGGGTCGGCCGCAGAAGTATTCCATCATTGCGCGGGATGGGTACAGGGCGAAACTGCCTGTTGAATAAGGGGTTAGCCGGCGAAGCGGTCGAAGTCGTCGCGGCCGTGGATGGGGGCCAGGATTAAGAGGAGAAGGCCTTCGATCAGGATTGTGCCTTCTACGCGGACAGAGAGGCGGTGCAGGCCCTGGAAGTGGTTGTAAGCAGGGGAGTTAATGGGGGTTGTGGGGACTTCGCCGCCCAGGGCTATGCGGTCGGCTTCCATTCGGGGCAGGATGGAGTATTGCGAATAGATTGTAAGTCCAATCATTGCAATGATTAAGGCTAGTTCCGCGGCGCGGGCGGGGTGGGAGTCGCCCTGGGTTGCCAAGAGGGCGAGGGTGAGCAGGAAGTAGAGCGCTCCGGCGGCTAACCCTAAGTGGTGCAAGGAGATAAGGCAGGCGCGGACGACTGCGCCGGCGCTGTGAGGGTCGGGTAGCGTGGTGAAGGCGGCTTTGGCTACGAAGCCGAAGAATATGAGGCTGCCAATCCAAGTGGAGATGGCGATGAGGCGGAGGATTCTGAGAAACGTTGTCATTTATTTTCAGGCAGTTGCGCGGTTCAGGGCGCGTCGGAGCACGGTTTCAATCGCGGCTTTCTGTTGGAGATAATCGGCTTCTGAGATGCGGTTCTGGAGATGGTCGGTTTCGAGGGCGAAGAGCTCTTCTTTGAGAGTCTGGAGCAGTAAGTCGCGGTGATTTTGCGGTGTGACGGACGGTGAGGACGGAGCGATTTCACGGTCCGACGGATGGTGATTTACGGAGGCTGCGGGCTTACGGAGAAGGACGCCAGCAGCGGCGGCCAAGAGCAGGGCGAGGCCGCCGAGGATCCAGTATTTGTACTTGGCCCAGGGGTCGCGGGTGCCTTCGGGGTCGAGGGGGTTCTGGAGGCCTCGGCCGGGCATGGTGTTCTGGGTTTCAGGGAGGGGTTGGCCGTTGGCGGAGGCTGGGGGTTGTTGCGGCCCCTGGCCTTGTTGGGAGTCGGCTGGGAGCTCGCCGGTGCCGGAGAGGGTGAAGCTAAGGGGTTGGGAGGGAACGGCGTTCTGGGTGACGTAGGTCTGGCGGTCGGGTGCCTCGTGCGAGGTGGTGTACGAGGTTGAGGGGCCGGGGGTGAGCTTCATGCTCAGGGGCAGGACTACGGCGAGAGTGGAGGCCGGGGTGGTGAGGCGCGGTTCGAATTTGTAGGAGCCGGTGTAGGGGATGGTGAGGAAGACGCCGAACTTGGTGTCGCCGGGGCGGATGGGAAAGAGGAAGGTGTAGTGGCCGGGATCGCCGACGGGTGTGGCTGTGGCGGGGACGGGCATGCCGTCGCGGAAGGCGGTGGAGCGGACGATGCGGGCGTCGGTGGGGATGAAGAAGTCGAATCCGGCGGGGCCGAACTGGGTGCGGGCGGGGTCGGATTGGTTGAGGACCTGGATGATCTCGACGATGTGGAGCTCGTTGGCGATGGCTTCGACGTGCATCTCGACTACGTTGGTGTTGACGCCGTCGACTTTGGGAGAGACCTCGTAGACGTCGAGGTTGACGGACTTTGTGCCGGGCTGGACTGGCTGGTAGTAGCTGGCCTTCTCGTGGGTGACACGGATGAGATGGACTACGTCGTCGTCTGCTACCTCAAGGTTGTAGTGGCCGTGGGCGTCGCTGGTGGTGTGGTTGGCTTCCTGCATGCCCTGAACGAGGCGGATGAGGGTGACGGTGTCTCCGGCGGAGGGCTTGTTGGTGGTCTTGTTGGTGACCACGCCGGTGATGGCTCCGGCGGCGAAGGCCGCGGTGGGAAGCGTTGCAGCGAGGAGGGCGAGGGAGCGGAGAGTATTTCGGAAAGCGGGCACAGCTAAGGATAAAGCAGGGAGTAGGGAATAGGGAGTAGGGAATAGGAAAAGCGGGGGGGGGACATCCCGGTTGGGGATGTGCGTGTTGGCTCCAGAACGTCGATATCTGAATTGATGAGAATGGAAGCTAAGAGAAATAGCAGGCGCTCTGAAGGTTCAGCGTCCTGTATGCCTTTCGCTACCGTTTCAAGAGCGCGTGACGGAAACCGTTGATTTTCAGAATCTCCGTTTGAATATTACGGTCTGTAATCATATGTTTCTCTCTGTGAGTGCCTAGACTATCCGAAGGGAACTACGTAACAGAAATTGATGGTTCCTATAGGAGTTCGGTCGCAAACGCGAAGGTATGACCGCATATAGATCATGCACGTTGGATTTGCGGTGATACCAACGTGGGCAATGAATTGTTGGACGAGCGTTGCGATCTTAGTATGCGCCGCGGGCACGGGCGTCGGTGTCGGTGGTGATCTCCTGGAGGATATTGCGCTTCATGTCGCGGAGGGTGAGATCGTTTTCGGCGGTGCGGACGCCGTGCTGCTGGTAGTACTCGATGCTTTGGATCAGCTTCCAGAGTTCTTGCGTGGAGGCAGTGCGCTCGGCGTCGGTGGCGCTGGATATGCGCAGGTCCTGGGCTTCGGCTATGGCTTGCTGGGTGCGGTTGAAGAGTTGGTCACGGGTGTAGGGAGGGCCGGCGGTGTTTGTCGCGGCGGGAGATGGAGACGGCTTCGATTTGGGTTCGATGCTCTGTTTTGCGTTCGATGGAGGCTCGGGCGCTGGGGTGTACTGCTCGGCTGGAGCGGGTGGCCCTGTCAGAGCGGGTTGCGGCTCGGGTTGCTTTGGCGCCTTTAGCGGCAGCTTTGCTTCGTAGTCGACCAGACTCGCCCCTAGCATGCCGCGAACCATATCGCCGGCCATAGAGGGTTCGTGTTTTTTGAGGACCGGTTCCGGCGATCCAGAGACGGAGATTTGTACGTCCTGGATCGTGACGCCATTGGAGATGATTACGGTTCCAATGTCCGTGGCCTGATAGTTGATCAAGAGCGAGACGGCAAGTGAGACTACTTTGCCTTCTGCCTGCGAGCGATGAATGAAGTAGGCGTGGTCCTTGATGAGTTGCTGGAAGCGAGCCTGTCCTGCTTCGAGCGCGAGGTGGATTTGTCGCTCATTGGACTCTTCGACTTCCTTGGCGAAGTGCTCGAACATCCACTGCTGGATGAATATTTGTGCGATCGCAGCGATGAAGTCCACCCCTATTCCGACCGCCATTCCGTCGAACTCGCTTCCTGGAGCTGCTCCCGGAGCGGTGGAAGGGCCGCCGCGAGGGCCTTGAACTGGTGGAAGTTCCTCGATGATTTCGGACTCTGCGTGTGGCGCTTGCAGGGAGCCTGGGGATGGGCCTGAGAGCTTTGGCGGGAGTGTGATTTCGCTCGCCTCGGGTGTGCTCTCAGCCCCAGCGGGTGGGGTAACTCTGGGTGTGGCGACGGGGGGGAGTGGCAGTGATTCGGGCACCTCTTCCGGGACGCTCTGGAGAGCGGGTGGTGGAGCTGACTTAGGAGCGGGCCGGGCGATGCTCTGCGGCTCGGCGGGAGCTTCGGCTACCGTGGGAGGAGCGATCGACTGATTGGGTTCGGCTTCGGCTTGGGCGACTGATTGGTTTGGGGCTATTGACGCGTGCGGTTCGGATGCGGCTGGTTCGGGCTCCACCGATTGGGTTGGCTTGGCAGCCCGAGGTCTAGGAGCGGGCTCTGGGCCGAACTTGACTGGATTACGCTCGCTGGAGGGAAGGCCTGCCAGCGGGGAGCCCGGTGGGACCTCGGTTGCCTCAGGCGTGGTTTGGGGGGTAATGCCTGGACCGCGAATGCGCCCCTTCTGGACGTGGCGATCGATCTCGGCCTGATGCTCGGCACGCGTGGGTTGGGGCGGAATGGGTCTGATCCCACCGGACTTCGTGCCTACGGTGCGCCGTTGGGGATGAAAGACGGTGTAGGCGTCGTGCAGACCTTCCGGTATCGGCACAGCGCGAGAGCCCTGACCGACATGGTGGTGCTCCAATATCTGGTTGAGGTAGCCGCTGTGCTGAGGATGGTACTGAACCCAGGTTGGGTCGACGACCGGAGACGCGCCGCTGGCAATTCGCTGGGTATTCTGAGGACTCATTTGCTGCGGATATTTCGCGACGAATTGTTTCCAGAAGTAAGGAGCGTCGCGGCGATAGCCCAGTTGGCTTGAGTCGAGGCCGCCTTTCCCAATCCAAGGCATATCCACGCCTTCGGATGGGAGTGTGAGCGGTGAAGGTGCGGCTTGAGGGGCGGTTGGAGGAGACGGTGCGGCAATGGCCGCAGGTGTCGACTCCGGAGTCGGGGTTGTGGTTTCTTCAGGCGCGGCGGTGGCAGGCTTGGGCGTGGTCGAAGGGCCTGCTGTTGCGCCGTTCTCTTCTCCTTCCGCGGGGGGATTGGGGGCTGGCGGTGGGCCTGTGGCCGGAGTTGCGCCGGGGAGTGGAACCATTGTGTCGATCACGGCTGCGGCGGTCTGGGGGGTGCGGATGCACATTTGCGTGCCGCCCAGGACACCCTCGGGACCGATGAGGACGGCATAGTCTGCAAAGCTCTTGCCCATCAGTTTGAGTGTGCCGTCGACCAGGTCTCGGTAGTTGTCTTCGCTGACTGGCCCCCCCGCGCGTGCGTGGTTGTAAAACTCCATGAAGTGGGCATTTTCTCTGAAATCTATGACTGGGCCGAGATCGTTAGGATTGACTGTCCCGGTAATGACTCGCTGGTCTGCTTTGACGTTGGTCCTGCGTTCGGCATAGATCTGTGCCACCTCGGGCAAGTCGGAGAAATAGACACCGTCGCCGAGGTCGTGGACGACTGCGCCGTCGGCCGCAGCGGGCACGCCGACGCCGTAGCCTCGATACCAGGTGCCGGGCGCGAGGCTGAGCAGCGAGGAGGGTGCGGCGGGTGACCAGGATGCGGCGGGTGAGGTTGAATGGGCCATTGCATCGGCCTGACGCTCGGCTATGTCGTTGCGATCGCTTAGGAGGCGGCGATTGGCGGTTGCGGCATGCTTGCGGTGTTGGGCGACGTGTACGAGTTCATGCGCGAGCAGGCCCTGGCCTCGGGGGTCCTGCGGGCGATAGGCGCCGGCGCCGAAGAGGATGTGCTGACCGGAGGCGATGGCGGAGGCATTGAGCGAGTGCGCGGCGGCGGCGGATTGGGTGTCGGTGTGGATGCGGACTGTGCCGAAATCGTGGCCGACTCTTCTCTCCATGAGCCGGCGGGTGGTTGGGTCGAGCGGCTGGCCGGAGGTGCGTAGAGCGCCTGCAACGGCGGGAGGGAGAGTGTCTGGCTGGGGTGCGGGTGATGAGGTGCGGTTGGGGGAGTGGATGGGGACGGTGCCGAAGTTCCAGGGTCGGGTGGAGGTAGTGGGTGAGGGAGGGACATGCGAGGCGCTGGCGGACGTTGCGCTGATAGATGAGAGTTGATCAAGCACGGCGGTGCGGGATTCCGGGGTGGGATGAGTGGAGGGACGTTTTTCCTGCACTCGTTGCGACGGCATGTGGATCTCCTTTCTGAGGTTTTCAGGCGTACTTTAGCTCGTCTTTGAAGAGGGCTTCGCAGCGCTCGTAGGCTTCGGGATACTCGCGGGCGACGCGCTGGTCGA
>Ga0302313_10001580_pt1 | contig 17031 bp, 19 predicted proteins | sample III_Palsa_N2_2_FD_200454 | JGI IMG/M metagenome (GOLD analysis project Ga0302313, IMG submission 200454) | Peat permafrost microbial communities from Stordalen Mire near Abisko, Sweden - III_Palsa_N2_2 | ecosystem: Environmental > Terrestrial > Soil > Palsa > Peat permafrost | place: Sweden...
GCGCCCGCGCCGTCAGCACACCGGCGCCCGCGAGCATCGGCTCCAAAAACGCGGTGGACGACATCAGCGTAATCCCCTCATCTTCCAGCACCTTCGCCACGGCACCCAGCAACATGTCCGTATTGCGGGTGCGAAGGTTCAGCAGCAGCTTCGCCAGCCGCCAGTCCGGGCGAATGCTGGAGAAGATCTGCTTATGCTTCACCTGCCCAGCCATCACAGCCTGCGTTACGCCCTCACGCTGAAACATCTCGATCAGCTTTGACAGCTCGCCGAGCGACATCCAATGTACCCGGATGTTCTCCGGATCGAGCGCGACACGCTCGTCCATCTCCGGATCAGTCTCTTCCTTGATCGCCGCAACAACCACCCGCAAGCCGTGCGCCCGCGCGGCATCGAGCAACAGGAACGGAAAGCGCCCGTTGCCGGCGATGAGACCGAGACTAGGCAACATCGGCCAAATCTGGAGTGAACCAGCGGTTGATGCTATCGAAGGAGTTCTTCTTTTGTAGAAGACTCGGATTGATCGCAGTGAGCTTGCTAACCGTAAGGGACAACTGACCGTTGCTGCTATCTTTCCGTCCCATCAGGAGCTCGACAGGAAACGGTCCGTTATAAATCTCAACGAATCCCTTTGTGGTCAGCTTCAGGCAGATAAGAAAATCCGCCGGGCTTGTCGTCTGCGCGCTTGACCAACGTATGCCAAAGCTCGTGCCAGCTTCACCCGTGAGCTTGATTTGAACCGAGCGTCCGTCAGTTGTGTAGGCATCGACGTGTGGGGTGCTGCAAGGCTCCAGCTTGATGTCATAGATATATTCAGCTACAACTTCGCCGATGCTGCCTACTAAGTGACCGTCTGGGGTGAAGGGGCGCCCCATAAATAAGCCGTTAAGCCTTCTCGTCGTTCGCAAGAGATCTCCCACCAGAGCGGGAACCTGTTCAATGGCAGATTGGGGCTGTGGTCGCGCGTCCGCGAATAGGCCGCGCACTGAAATATCTTCGTCAACGTCGGGCCAATGAATCCCATAGCCTCTGCCGTTCAATTGCCAGCGAGTACGCTTCTCCGGCGCAGCGTCTCTCAGTCGGGGAAAGCGCGCAACCGGCGTCGCAATCTCAAGGCCACCTTGGAAACGGACACGGATCATGCTGTCGTCAACCTGCACGTCCACAGGTATCAAAGCGTCATCGACCGCTGAAGAAGTCATTCCAAGCCTCCAACAATAAGTTTAGGTTGACAGCGATGATTGCTTCAATCTCTTTCAGTTCACCGGAACGGAATCCTTCATTCCAAGACTGCTGCAAAGGAAGCAGCCAATACTTCGCTTCCTTTTCCGCAGCCACAATGTGGATGTGCGGTGGCTCCTGACGCTCGTCTGCGTAAAAGAAGAATCTGTATGGCCCAATTCTCAGCACTGTAGGCATAGATGCATTGATATTACGGGATTACGAATCGCTCATGCCGCTTTGAGTTGGAAGTCTATGCGACGGCCAAGCGCAGTAGCCATATTGACCAGCGCGTCGATGGAAAACTTATCGATCTTGCCGCGCAGCAGATCGTTGATGCGTGGCTGCGAGACACAACACTTCTTCGCGGCAACGGCCTGTGTCCAACCATGCTCTTCGATGATTTGCTCAATCTGAATCATCAGGCGGCTTCTGGCCTCAAGGTTCGCAGCCTCTAAAGGAGGAAAGTCCAATGCCACCCATACCGAATCAAACTCTTCGATCACAAGAGGCTCTTTTACGGCAATCTTTCGCGCAGCAGTTCTTTGAGTCGTGCTCGTGCCAACTCGATGTCCCTTTGGTTTGTCTGCTGCGTCTTTTTTTGAAACGCGTGCAGCACGTACACCGCCTCTTCCAGGCGCGCCACGTAGATCACTCGATACGTTCCCGATTCGACCCATACTCGTATCTCCTCGACACCCACGCCGATTGAACTCATCGCCTTGGAATCGCTCGGAGATAATCCCGCCTGCGTCCTTTGCAGCTCAAAGCCAAGTTTGCGTTGCGCCTGCGCCGGAAAAGCCTGAAGCGACTTGCGTGAATCTCCCAACCAAAGCAACTTCTTCATTCAATATATCCGTTTTGATATAAACCAGCTACTTAATCACGCCCCGCTCGCTCTTCGCCACAAACTCCGCAAGATACCTCACATGCTCGCCACCCGCACCCTGGTCGAGCATGTCGTTAATCTCCGCCAGCGCCTGCGTCGTATTCCGCTTGCCGCTGGTCAACAGCCGCATGGCGGTGGTCAGCTCCCGCAGCTGCTCCGCTGTAAAGCCACGCCGCTGCAGGCCCACCTTGTTCAGCCCGTAAGCATGGTTGTTGCGCTCAATCGAGGTCAGCGAGTACGGCATCACATCCTGCGTAATCGTCGTTCCACCGCCAATGTAAGCGTACTTGCCAATCGTGCAGTACTGATGCACGGGAGCATTCGCGCTCAGCGTGGCGTAGTCCTCCACCGTCACATGCCCGGCCAGGGTCGCGCCATTCGGCAGGATGCAGCCATTGCCGATCGTCGAATCGTGCCCGATGTGTACATACGCCATAATCAGGCAGCCGGAGCCGATCTTCGTCACGCCGCCACCGCCCGCCGTTCCGCGAGAGATCGTCACATACTCTCGAATCGTATTGCCATCGCCAATCTCCACGCGCGTCGGCTCGCCGGCATACTTCAAGTCCTGCGGCGAGATCCCCACGCAGGCGAACGAAAAGATCCGATTGCCCTTGCCCAGCGTAGTATGCCCATCGAGCACCACATGCGACACCAACTCGCACTCCTCGCCCAGCACCACGTTCGCGCCTACCGTGCAGAAGGGCCCAATCGTGCAGCTTGCCGGGACTACAGCAGCTTCCGCAACAATCGCCGTGGGATGAATCCGGGCGCTGCTCACTCTGCCGCCTCTGGCTTGCTCTCAGCGGCAGGCTTGCGCACCCGCGGTACCAGCTGCGCCGTAAAGATCGCATCCGACACCAGCTTGCCCTCCACCGTGCACACGCCCTTCATCTTCACCGCACGCGAGCGCCATTGCTGCACCGTAACCTCGATGCGAAGCTGATCCCCCGGCAGCACCGGCCGACGAAACCGAGCCTCGTCGATACCCGTAAAGACCATCAGCTTGTCCGCACGCTCTTCCGCCGAGTACTCACCCAGCAGCAGCGCCCCACCGGCCTGCGCCATCGCCTCCACCTGCAACACGCCCGGCATGATCGGATAGTCCGGAAAGTGCCCAGGAAAGTGCGGCTCGTTCATGGACACATTCTTGATCGCGACCACGCGCGTCTTCGCTTCCATCTCGATCACGCGATCGATCAGCAGAAACGGATAGCGGTGCGGCAGAATCGCCATAATCTCAACGATATTCAGCGTCGTCTTCGCGGACTTCGGCGCGTCGTCTGCGCTCTCGGGAACTTCAAGGGAATCACTCATATCGAGGCCCAGAATACCACTCCGAGAGCCTCTACTTCGCCTTCTTCGTCAGCGGCCGCTCCGGATCGAACAGGTCCACAGGCAGGCTGAGGTTATACGCCACCTTGGTCACAAACCGCTGCCCGGTCATATCGCCGTTATGCAGGCTCGTGACCGCATACGGCGTCATAACGCCCTGCACTGAGTGGTAATCGTCATACTGCTGCATGTCGGTATTGAGGTCCTTGTAGACCGGATCGCGCCACTGATACGTCAGACTCAACGGCAGATGTGAGCTCTCATCGAGCGCCAGTGTTACGCCGTCGTTATCAGGCGTCAGCACGCTTACGCGGTCCACCAGGTGCCGCGCCTCCATGCCGGAGCCCTCATAGCTCACCACCACTCCCGGCCGCTTCAGCCAGCCGTTCACCACGGTCTCCAGCGAGTGCGCGCGGCGCCGGTTGTACTCCTCCACATCCTTCACCGGCAGCGGTTTCGTACCCTTGTACGTCACCTCGTAGCCGTTATCGGGCGTCCATACCTCAGCAATATCGCTATGATTCGTGGCAATAAACACCCCAAAGTGCGTGATGACGATCACCCGCTCGCCAAACGGATGCACCCGGTAGTACTCCTCAAATTGAGGCGACTCATCATGCGGCTGACCCTTATAAAAAGTCGCCGCCCGGCCCTGAATCTTCCAGTCCGTGCGGTTCAGCCATGCATCGCCGCCCAGCGCCGTCACCATCTCCGCCAGCAACTTGCTGCCGCGATTCTCCCCCTGCGCCTCCGGCCCCGCCTGCGCGCTAGGAATCGCCGAAGCCTGCGCCCACGCTGCCGCACCGCCCAGCATCATCCCCACCGCCAAAACCATCGACCGCATCTTCATCCCTCATCCCTCAAGCTCTCATCCCTCTACAGCTATCCAATCAGCACCGCCCCGCCATTCACATTGAACACCTCACCCGACACAAACCCAGCCCACGGCGTACAAAGAAAGACAATCGGCCCGGCAATCTCCTCCGGCTCCGCCGCTCGTCCCAGCGGAATCAAACCCAACGCCTTCTTGGACGCGATTGGATCGCTCAGGGTTCCAGCCGACATCTCCGTCCTCACCCACCCCGGCGCCACGCAGTTGCACAGAATCCCCTGCCCCGCCAGCTCGCTCGACAGGCTCTTCGTCAGCGAAAGCAACGCCCCCTTGCTCGCCGCATAGTCCGCATGGAACGCCTCCCCCCGCTGCGCCGCCGTAGACGCCACCAGCACCACATGCCCCTGCACGCCTTGGCCCTCTAAACCCTGAGCCCTGGGCCCTGCCCCCTGTTGCAGCATCGCTGCAACGCCAGCCCGCACCAGCCCGAACACGCTATCGAGATTCACCCCCATCGTGCCGCGCCACTGCTCCGCGCTCATCGTCGCGATCGCCTGATCGTGCGGCGGCCACACGCCGTGGTTCACCACCAGGCAATCCAGCCGCCCAAAGACACCCACAGCCGCCTCCACCAGCGCCTGCCCATCCTCCACCGTCGCCAACTCCTGCTTCACAGCCCGACAGACCACCTCACCCCCGCACTCCTCCACCAGCGCCAAAGCCTGCGCCTCAGCCGTCCGATAGCTGAACACCACCCTCGCTCCAGCCTGCCGCAACAGCTTCACCGTCGCCGCACCAATCCCGCGCGACCCTCCGGTCACCAGCGCAACCTTCCCCGCCAGCGACATCACAACTCCCGATTCCGTCATACGCTGACCCTATCGGCTCTCGCCGCTCCCGCGCAACCCCACAAACTCTCTGCATCCATGTCCAGCGGCCTCCATCCAATTCGCAAACGCTATAAAGACGCTGCTATCCTTTCGCCGACATCCGGGCCCGCTACCTACCTCACCTCCAGGAGTGCACTGCCATGAAGATCGTCGCTCTCATCTGTCGTATCCTGCTCGGCCTCATGTTCGTCGTCTTTGGTGCCAACGGCATCCATCCGTTCATCCCCATGGGCCCGATGCCGCCCGCCGGCTCGCCGCCCGCGCAGTTCATGGAAGTCATGATGCCCAGCGGCTGGATGCACCACGTCGCCTTCTTCCAGGTTCTCGGCGGCCTGCTCGTCCTCATCGGAGGCACCGCCCCGCTCGGCCTCGTCATCCTCGGCCCCATCCTTGTCAACATCCTGCTCTTCCACATCCTGCTCACCGGTGGCCATGGCATCGCCCCGGGCCTCATCGCGACACTGCTCGAGATCATCCTCATCTACGCCTACCGCAACAACTTCGCCGGAATCTTCTCCTACAAGGCAAAACCAACCGTCTAACCGGCGGCAAAAATAATCGCACTCCACTGGCGGCGAGTCGTATACTCGCTGCCAGCGATCCCCGGAGGCTTTCCGATGAAATACCTCGTCCTCACCTGCCGCATCCTGCTTGGCGTCGCCTTCGCCTTCTTCGGCGCCAACCACATCCTCAACTTCCTCCACATGACGCCGCCACCCAGCGACGCCACCACCTGGAGCACACTGATGGCGGTCCATCATTACTTCTCCGTCATCGGTGTTCTGGAGCTCGTCGCAGGCATCCTGCTGCTCGTAGGCCGCTTCATCCCACTGGCCCTCACCATCCTCGGCCCGATCCTCGTCAACATCCTCTTGTTCGACATCCTGTTCGAGTCCGGCGGCCTCGCCCCCGGCTTGGCCTGCACACTCTTCTGGCTGGTCCTCCTCGTCGTCTACCGGCACAACTTCATGCCCCTCTTCGCCGCCGACCCCAAACCCGACACCACCCCATAGCCGTCGCTTCAGAAGCTGCTCGAAGCCCAGCCTTGAAGGGGCGGGACTTCAGTCCCGCCATAACCGGAACAATTGCACTGTGGCTTTAGCCACGGAGGGAATGTTTCACCGGGCAAGGGATTCCATCTAGCTTTTACCCTTCACCTTCGCCCGTTTCGCCAGCAGCTTAATCCTGTCCGCAATCAATCTCTGGCGAGCCTTCACCGGCAGCTCCAGCGTCTCACGCACCCGCTTGGGCAGCTTGCCCAGCGTAATCTCATGCGCCGCTCGCAGTTCGTCCTCCCATTCGGAGTTCCGCAGCGCATTCCACCGCTCGGCCGCAACCCAGAAGATCCGCGCCATATACGGCGCCGGAATCAACCCCTCGCGCTCCAGCAGATCCGCATACCGCTCCGGCCCAGCCGAATACATCGCCACACCCTTCGACAACCCCTCGCCAAGGTCCACCAGCGCAAACATCTTCCCGCCGATCCGCTTATCCCCCACCCAGAACACAAGGTTATCGCCCCATTGCTGCGTCTCCACCACATGCGGCAGCGACAGCAGAAACCCCCGAGCTCGTTCCACATCCATGCGCAAAAGTATAAGTCACCCCTCAACCCAAAGTTGTCAGGAGTGAATCGCATCCACCAACAACTAAGAACCAACAACTAACAACACCAACCCTCAACTTCTCTATACTTTGAACAGAATGTCCACCGAGCCCCAAACCGCCAAACAAGAGTTCCCGCCCATAGCCCAGCAGCTCGACCTCATCACCAAGGGCGCCGCCGAGCTCATCCCCGCCGCGTCCTCCACCGCGCCCGACGCCCTCATCACGCGCCTCGAAACCTCGCGCACCACCGGCAAGCCCCTCCGCATCAAGGCCGGCTTCGACCCCACCGCGCCCGACCTGCACCTTGGCCACACCGTGCTCATGCGCAAGCTCAAGCACTTCCAGGACCTCGGCCACACCGTCATCTTCCTCATCGGCGACAGCACCGCCCTCATCGGCGACCCCACCGGCCGCAACGTCACCCGCAAGCCCCTCACGCCCGAAGAAATCGACACCAACGCCCGCACCTACAAAGAGCAGGTCTTCAAGATCCTCGACGAAGAGAAGACCGAAGTCCGCTACAACTCCGAGTGGCTCGAAGAGCTCGGCTACTATGACCTCGTCAAGCTCCTCGCCCAGTTCACCGTCTCGCAGATGCTCGAGCGCGAAGACTTCCACAAGCGCTTCAACGGCGAGCAGCCCATCGCGCTCCACGAACTCGTCTACCCCGTCGCGCAGGGCTACGACTCCGTCGCGCTGGAGTGCGACGTCGAACTCGGCGGCACCGACCAGAAGTTCAACCTCATGCGTGGCCGCGACCTGCAAAAGCACTTCGGCCAGAAGCCCCAGATCGTCCTCATGACGCCCATCCTCGAAGGCCTCGACGGCGTACAGAAGATGTCCAAATCGCTCGGCAACGCCATCGGCATCAACGAGCCCGCCGGCGAGATGTACGGCAAGCTCATGAGCATCAACGACGAGCTCATGTGGCGCTACTGGACCCTCCTCACCGACCTCCTGCAGTCCGAGATCGACGCCATGCAAGCCTCCGTCGCACGCGGCGACCTGCATCCCATGCAGGCCAAGAAGAACCTCGCCCACAACATCACCGCCGGCTTCCACACGGACTCCGAGGCCACCGCCGCAGCCGAAAACTGGGCCACCCAATTCCAGCAAAAAGGCGTCGCCGAAGACTTGCCCATAGTCTCCGTCTCCATCTCCAGCGAAGGCCTGCACTCACCCCCGGTCGATGGCGGCGGCCCACCCCATCTCCGCATCGCCAAGGTCTTGCAACTCTCCGGCCTCGCGGCCTCCACCGGTGAAGCCACCCGCAAGCTGCTGGAAAACGCCGTCTCCATCAACGGCGAAAAGTTCATCGGCAAGGTCCTCTCCCGCGAAGCCTTCGGCGAAGACGGCACCATCCGCCTCGGCAAAAAAACCGTCCGCATCAAATGGGTCGACTAAGAGCGCCTATCAAACAAACAGCAGGTCAAGTTACGATAAACATTGGGATTGCCCTTATGTCTGGAATGTCGCTGACGAACGAAGCCTACTCCGATATGACCGCCCGCGTCCTACACCCATTGCAATTTCGCCGGGAGCGCGTATTAGACCTATTTGCCGGATGTGGTGGACTTGCCCTCGGCTTTGAGGCTGCTGGATTCGAGACAATTGGGTTTGAAGCTAACGCTGACTGCTGCGCTACGTACAACGCCAATCTTCATGGACGCTGCACGGAACAGTTTCTGACCGCAGAAACCCACTTCCCTGAAGCTGAGGTCGTCATCGGCGGGCCGCCTTGCCAGCCATTTAGCGTTGGTGGTCATCAGATGGGGTTGGACGACGCTCGCGACGGGTTCCCGGCCTTCATTTCCGCTGTAGAACAACTTCATCCAAAACTATGGATGTTTGAAAACGTACGAGGACTGCTTTACAAGAATCGTTGGTATCTCGACCAAATCATCCAACGGCTTGAACGTCTCGGCTATGTAGTCGAGATACGCCTTCTAAATGCTTCGCACTATCTCGTTCCTCAGAACCGGGAACGTGTCATCGTTGTGGGACATAGAGGCGGTTATATCTTTCCAGAACGGAAGCCCCAAACCATAACAGCGGGGCAGGCGCTCGGGGAATTTTTGTTCGCAGAACCAGTCGAAGGAAAATATCTGACCGAGAGCATGGACCGCTATGTAGCGAAGTACGAAAAGGCTTCAAATTGCATCAACCCGCGCGACCTCAATCCCAATAAACCAGCCCGCACGGTCACCTGTAGAAACCTTGGTGGAGCTACAGGGGACATGCAGCGCATCAAGCTCTCAAGCGGACGACGCAGGCGGCTAAGCGTAAGAGAAGGGGCTCGCTTGCAAAGCTTTCCCGATTGGTTCGAGTTCCTTGGCTCCGAAGGCAGCCAGTTCGACCAGGTCGGCAACGCTGTTGCTCCCATGTTTGCTTACTGTCTTGCCCAAAGTGTCGTTTCGTACCTCGATCTAGATACTGTGATGGACGAGGACTCAATCCGCAATTCGTGGTCGCCAATACAAGGGAATCTTACTTTGGCTTAGGAGTAACACTTTGGCTCGAAGAAGCAGACTCGCAATCCTGCTCGATGAAACGTTGACAATCCTTAGCGCGGTCGGCATTCCGTTCGATGGGCTTACCGAAAGACGCCGGACTAAAATGGCGAAGGCTTTTCTGTCGGTAGCTGGCATGAGACCGGGGATGCCTTGGGAAGAAGCAAGATCGGATCACCGACTCCGGTCGCGCGACGTGATTCGTTGGATGAACGATCATCTCGGCGAAGAGATTTCTTCTGGGTCTTATGACAATATCCGCAGAAAAGATCTCTTGCTTCCTGTAGAAGCGGGCATTGTCATCAAAAGCGCGAGCAATGAACATGCCGTGACCACTGATGGCACCCGCACATACGCCCTCAGTTCCGAGACAGCAGAGCTTCTCCATGCTTACGGGACATCGGAATGGCATGAGAAGCTGACTCTCTTTCTTGCAGGCCGACTAACGTTGGCACAGGAACTGAAGAAGACCCGTTCGCTGATGCTTTTGCCTGTCACGGTTGGATCTCACAAGTTGTACTTTGGTCCCGGCGAGCACAATCTCTTGCAGAAGCACGTCATCGAAGACTTTCTTCCGCGCTTCGGTCACTCAGCACAGGTCCTCTATGTTGGAGACACACAGGACAAGCTGCTTTTTGTAGAAGAGAAACACCTGCAAGACCTAGGGTTCTTTGAGCTGTCACACGATAAATTACCGGACGTTCTTGCTTATTCTTCAACGAAAAACTGGCTCTTTTTGATTGAGGCGGTACATTCCGCAAATCCAATTACCGAGTTGCGCAGGCGCACCTTCCAACAATTGACCATCTCCTGTAAAGCCAGCATCGTATACGTCTCCGCGTTTCTCACTCGAGCAGCATTCCGTAAGTTTGCCCGTGATATTGCATGGGAGACCGAAGTCTGGATCGCCGAATCGCCTGAGCATCTCATTCACTTCAATGGCGATAAGTTTCTAGGACCGCATACATAATTCCATCTATCCAACTTAGTTCCTATGGGTCGAGGACCTTCTTCCGCCCTTACAAAACGCCAACATCATCGGCTCTGGTCCCAACACCCTCGCCTCCTCAATCAGCGAAAACCTCGTCCGCATCTGGGGGACGGAGTAGCATTCACGTCAGGGCACGATGACTTCCCATTCGCCATCTACCCCACACCAATATGCCCTTGCGCAAGCTCACAGCTCGCAACCGCACCAAGGCCGCCAACTGGCAGCTCGCCTCGCTCCTCGCCTTCACCGCCGGCGTCGCCGACGTCAGCGGCTTTCTTGCCCTCGGCCAGTTCACCTCGCACATGTCAGGAACCGTCGCCGCCATGGCCGCCGACCTGCACACCCGCGGCCCCGGTGCACTGCTGCGCCCCATCGTGGTCCTCGGCTGCTTCCTCGCCGGAGCCGCCTTCTGCGCCCTCCTCATCAACTGGGAGCGCCGCCGCGACCGCGAGAGCCTCTTCGCCGTCCCCGTACTACTAGAGGCGATCCTTCTCGCTTCGCTGGCCCTTCCTGCCGCGCTGCATCACCCCTGGCTCGCTCTTTCGCTGCTCAGCTTTACCATGGGCCTGCAGAACGCCATTATCACCAAGATATCCAACGCCGAGATCCGCACCACACACGTCACCGGCATGATCACCGACATCGGCATCGAACTCGGCCGCGCCTTCTACTGGAACCGCTCGCACAGCCTTCGCCCTGTCCGTTCCGATCGCCGCCACCTCCTGCTACTCTCCATCCTCGTCACTCTGTTCTTCCTCGGCGGAGCCCTCGGCGCCACAGCCTTCCCTCACATCGGCTTCCTCATCCTGCTCCCCGTAGCCGCCCTGCTCGCGATCTTCACTATCCTCCCCATCACCACCGACCTTCGCGCCGCCATCGCCACACCCTAACGACCGCACCACAGAGCCCGCTGCCGTTATGCCCCTGCGCACCGCCAACATCATCGGCTCCGGACCCAACGGCCTCGCCGCCGCCATCACCCTCGCCCAGCGCGGCGTAGCCGTCACCGTCTACGAGCGCAACGCTCAGATCGGCGGCGCCTGCGGAACCGGCGAACTCACCCTCCCCGGCTTCCACCACGATCTCGGCTCCTCGGTCTACCCCCTCGGCGTCTGCTCGCCCTTCTTCAAATCCCTCCCGCTCGAAGCCCACGGCCTTCGTTGGATCGAGCCACCCTCCCCGCTCGCCCACCCATTCGACGACGGCACCGCCCTCCTGCTCCACCACTCCCTCAAAGAGACCGCCTCGCAGTTCACCCATTACGACTACCGCGCCTGGCGCGCCCTCTTCGCACCCACCGTCCGCGACTGGCCCAAGCTCGTCGACGGCGTCACTCACCCACTCCTCCGCTTCCCTCGCAACCCTGTCGCCATGGCCACCTTCGGCATGGCCGCGATGCTCCCCGCCCAGCGCCTCGCCAGCACCGTCTTCCGCGGCGAACCCGCCCGCGCCCTCTTCGCCGGATGCGCCGCCCACTCCGTGCTCCCACTCTCACGCATCGCCAGCTCTGCCACGGGCCTCATCCTCGCCGGAGCAGCCCACACCACCGGCTGGCCCATCGTCGCCGGCGGCGCTCAATCCCTCTCCAACGCCCTCGCCAGCTACCTCGAATCCCTCGGCGGCCGCATCGTCCTCAACGCCGAAGTCAACCTCCTCGAAGTCTTGCCCCCAGCCGACGCCACCTTCTTCGACACCTCCGTCGACGCCCTCACCCGCATCGCCGGCGACGCGCTCACCCCCAGCTTTGTCACTCGCCTTCGTCACTTCAAACCCGGTCCCGGCATTTTCAAACTCGATTGGGCGCTCGACGCCCCCATCCCCTGGCGCAACCCCGCCTGCGCCCGCGCCGCCACCGTCCATCTCGGCGGCTCGCTCGAAGAAATCGCCCGCTCCGAGTACGACGCCTTCCACGGCCGCAGGAACGACAAACCCTTCACCCTCCTCGTCCAGCCCAGCCTCTTCGACCCCTCGCGCGCCCCCGCCGGCAAACACACCGCCTGGGCCTACTGCCACGTGCCCGCCGGATCTACCGCAGACCTCACCCAGGTCATCGAAGACCAGGTCACCCGCTTCGCCCCCAACTTCCGCGACATCATCCTCGCCCGCCGCGCCAGCGACGCCACCGCCCTGGCCGCCTGGAACCCCAACCTCGCCGGCGGCGACATCTCCGGCGGCGCCATGACCCTTACCCAGCTAGCCTTCCGCCCCACCGCCCACACCTACCGCACAAGTAACCCACAGCTTTTCCTCTGCAGTTCCTCAACTCCTCCCGGAGGAGGTGTCCACGGCATGTGCGGTCATTTAGCCGCACATGCCGCCCTGCACTCTCTCCACCGTCACGGTGAAAAAACACCGTAAATCCCGTCCGCAGCACCGTAAAAACGCACCGTCTCCTCCGTGTTTTTAACCGTCAAAAAACGACGCAAACCTGCGTCATTCCTGGCTATTTCCAATTGTTCCACGTGGAACAATTTGCCGTTCCGCGGTCCCACCCGCCAAAACCACACTTTCCTACCCCCAAACCCTCTATCCTCAACCCTCCCAGCCCTCATCCCTCTCCAAAAAACACCGCACCCCACGGTCCGTAGTTTTACGCACAAAAAACGCCCGCAGGCCAAAGCCCACGGGCGCTTCTTCAATCCGTTCTTTACGAAGCTGGCGTCGCCGCAACAGCAGGCTCAGCAGCAGCCACTGGTTCAGGCTTCGCCTTCGCCGGAGCCGCCGGCACAATCTTCTTCATCGGCGCGATGATGGCATGCAGCGTCGTGCCTTCCATGCGCGGCATAAACTCCACCGTACCAGCGTCTCCAATATCCAGAATCAGCCGGTTGATGATCTTGTAGCCCAAATCGCGATGCGCCATCTGCCGGCCCTTGAAGCGCAGGCTGGCCTTCACCTTATCGCCCTCGCCCAGGAACCGAACAGCCTGGTTCTTCTTGGTCTGGTAGTCATGCTCGTCAACGGTCACCGAGAACTTGACTTCCTTGATAACAATGACCTTCTGGCTCTTGCGAGCAGCGCGGTCGCTCTTGTCTTTTTCGTAGAGGTATTTGCCGTAGTCCTGGATCTTGCAAACCGGCGGAGTGGCGTTAGGCGAGATCTCGACCAGGTCGAGCGACTTCTCGCGAGCCATCTTCAGCGCCTCAAAGGGCGCCATGACACCGAGTTGTTCACCATTCTCGTCAATCACGCGAACTTCACGTGCGCGGATGCGTTCGTTGGTGCGAATAAAGGACTTGGCGGAGCGTTTGTCGAGTGGTGGGATAAGCAGCCTCCACGGCGCGCGATCAGGGCGGCCATGCTGTTAGAGATATGGGTTATGCTCCTGCCGAGATACCGGCGTCCAAAAGACGCGGCAGAAACTGAAGCACTCGTGAGTATAGCATCCCCCCAAAGATTACGTCGTCCGCCCAAAAGTGGCAGAAAGTTCTCTGTCAGACCAGTCTTCCATGTCGCATCCTAGAAGTAGGCTCTTTTTTGCCCCACCGGTCTTCGCCGAACGCCCGCCAGACCCCACTCTCATTCTCAGGATTTCAGTTGCTAGAGCAGATCAATGCGCATATCGAACGTTTCTCAGGACTCCGCTTTCAATGGCTCGCCTTCGCGCGACCGCTCGAGCAGCGTTTTGAGACCGATACTGCCCGCTGGCGATCAAGACGCTTCGCACTGGAAGGCCTCCTGGCCCTCGCCCTCTTTGATCTTTACCTGCTGATCGACCATCTGGTCTCGCCCGCCGCGTTTCATCAGGCTCTCCTGATCCGGCTGGCGATCATTACGCCCATCGCCCTGGCTGTCAATCTTCTACTCTGGCAGAATCCTCGCAAAATCTTTCGCGAGGGCGGCGCAGCAGCAGTGATCTGCCTCGCCGGCCTCGCTCACCTCTACCTGGAGCACAGCCAGACTGCGGTCAACTCCGCCTATGCCCAACTTGGTCTCCTGATCATTATCGTTTACGCCAACACATCCATCCGGCTACGCTTCTCCTACGCCCTTGCAACCTCTGCCGCGCTCATTGCCGGCGATCTTCTCTTCCTCCGCGCAGACGCCCTTCTTCTCCCCAATGAAAAGCTCGTCGGCCTCGGCCTCGGCCTCCTCACGGCCAGCGTAACCCTCATCGCGAGCTACAGCGCCAACCGTGAAGAGCGCATGAACTACCTCTTGGGACTGCGCAACAACCTGCTCGTCAAAGATCTCCATCAATCCAACGAGCTTCTTGCCGACGTCGCCGAAACCGACGGCCTCACAGGCCTCACCAACCGCACCGGCCTCGAGGTCAGGTTCGAGCGCCTCTGGAAAGATGCCCTCGAGCAGCAGCTTCCCTTCTCCGTCATTATGGTCGACGTCGACCACTTCAAGCAGACCAACGACAAATACGGCCACCTCTACGGCGACAAGGTCCTCAAACGCATCGCCCATCTCGTCCTCGAAGCGCTGCGCAAGGAAGACGATCACGCCGCCCGCTTCGGCGGGGAAGAGTTCGTCATTCTCCTGCCCCAAACGGACGAACCTGCCGCCATGCTGGTCGCCGAACGCCTCCGGCGACTCATAGAAGTCGCCGGTTTTCCGCCCATCGATCCCGCGCGCCTCAACCTCGGCCCCATCACGGCCACCGTCTCCTGTGGCGTGGCCACCACCACTCCCCGGTCACTCGAAGAGCGCCACCAGCTAATCAACGCAGCCGACAGCGCCCTCTACGCCGCCAAGGCTGCTGGTCGCAACCAGGTCTGCTACACCCGCTATATGCCCCGCTCCTCGCGGCAACCGTCTTTTTCTGCCGCAAATCCGCTTTAAACCTGCACCAGCCTCCGAAACTGCGCCGCCGGCACAGGCTTGCCATACAACCACCCTTGTCCCAAAATCTCTCGCCCCGCCGCGCGAAAATACTGCGCTTGCTCCTCCGTCTCGATTCCTTCCACAACCACCTGCAGATCAAGCTGCTCCGCCATCGCCAGGATCTGCGGCACCACCGACGCCGTTACAGCCTCTGTGCCAACCGTCTGCGTAAAAGCCCGGTCTACCTTGATCGCGTCCACATCCAGTTGATGCAGATACGCCAGGCTCGAGTATCCCGTCCCGAAGTCGTCGATATACACCATGTGGCCCGCACTCTTCAGCTTTGCCAGCGCGGCCACTGCCGTCTCGCGGTTGGCCGTTGAGCGTTCCGTCAGCTCGAGCCCAATGCAGGAAGGCTGTACGCCGGCCTCAGCCAAACACCCCTGCAAATACCCAGGAAACTCAGGATCGGAAAGGTCCTGCGAGGCTATGTTAACCGTCACCCGCAGCCTTCCTTGTAATAGCAGGTCTCCCAGTTCGCTCATCACCCGCCTGGCAACCAGCCGCGTAATCTGACCCGCAAAACCGCGCTCCTCGGCCAGCGCCACAAACACATCCGGCCGCACCGATTCGCCATCTTCATTGATCCACCGAACCAGCGTCTCTGCTCCCACAATCGTCCCGGTCTGTAGGTTCACAATAGGCTGGTACACCGTCGTAAGTTTGCCGGTCCGCAACGCACGCCGCAGTTGCTTCTCCATCGACCGTTGCCCATGCAGCATCTGCACCACGATCAAACCCAGCGCTCCGCCCAGCAGGACGCCAACTATCAGAAAGTCCACAAACAGCTTCTTGCTCTTCGCCATCAGGGCGCCATACGGCTCCGCTGCCACAACACACAAGGGCGCGTGCCGCGAGCACACCGGCATATAAAAAACGCCATTCATCAGCAGGAACTTCCCTGCCACGATCTGCGCCCTCGTAAGCGGAACAGTATGTCCGAACTCGGGATACAGCTTGCCTGCCCTGCGGTCGTAAAGCAACCCGCTATAAAACATCGGTAGTTCGTCCAGCCTGTCGTAGGCGGCCGGGTTTGCCGCCACGGAAATCCCTTTGGACTCGACGATAAAACCAATCGACTTGGGTGAGATCAACAGCGGCCGCCGCTGAAAGATCTCGACTCCGTTGATTGTCAGATCGCCTTTAGGAAGGGCAAGCGGCAGCCCGGTACGGCCTACCCCGGAGGTGCAATAAAGCTTACCGTCTTTGAAGCGCCCCAGGTCGCCGATATCGGGAGCGTCGTAAACATAGTTGCGCATCGCGGCGATGTCTTCGTCGGAGCAAAATGGAGCTTTGCTTGCCGAGAAGGTCTTGATGGCGTCGCCCATGGCGGCCGCCGCCTTCTCGCCCGTATACAGTGTCCGGCCGGCATAGCTTTGAAGCGTGTGGCGGCCCTCCTGTCGTTGGACGACATGCGCAACCTCGTAAGCCACCGCAACGCCCCCCGCGATGCCAAGAAGCACAATTCCGGCAAAAACAGGTCTCTTGAGCTTCATCACAACGTTCCCTTCAGGGACGACTGGGCCAAGACTTAGGTTCAAATTCGTTCAATAAAAAATACAGGGATATCGTTCCGAGTTTCGCATCTATTGCGTTCGCTCTATGTACTCTCCCGCACCACCGAATCCAGCAGCTCTCCAAACACAACAAAAATCAGAGCCACCCTGCCAGGCATCTCCTGAGCGCGTTGTCCACGGTACGGTAGCGATAGTATCATCGCCACGATCACAGCGCAGCCACAACCCACGCCGTCGCTCTTGCGTCCTGCTACACGAACTGCGACGATAGTTCGGCAGCCAAACGCCACGGGGCCCAAGATACGTTGCAAGCGAGTTCTGCATCCAACCCGAAATCACAGAACTATTTGAAGGAGAATCACCTTGGCAAAACGCCGCGTTCTATTGGTTGACGATGAAGTCACT
>Ga0302313_10001583_pt1 | contig 16998 bp, 10 predicted proteins | sample III_Palsa_N2_2_FD_200454 | JGI IMG/M metagenome (GOLD analysis project Ga0302313, IMG submission 200454) | Peat permafrost microbial communities from Stordalen Mire near Abisko, Sweden - III_Palsa_N2_2 | ecosystem: Environmental > Terrestrial > Soil > Palsa > Peat permafrost | place: Sweden...
GCGCGAGATGGTCGAGGAGACCGCCCTCGTGATCGATGCCGGGCGGTTGAAGGATCTCGGCCTCTTCGTCTACCGGCGCGACAAGGATCTGCATCTGTTCGCCGCGCGCGCTCATGACGACGAACTCGACCTCACGTGTTGCGTTTGCACGTCGATGTTTCCGCGCCGCTCGGACGGCACGCTCATTCCCGAAATGGACGCATACCGCTGGGCCGCGCCGGACGAAGTTGAACGGTATGCAAGCCGCAGTCTGACGCGGCTGTTCCAGACCACGCTTTCGCTGGCCGAACTGCATCGCACGCTGTGATGCGAAGCGCGCTCAGTCGAGCGCGCGATCGTTCGGATGCGCGAACAAGGCACGCATCGCCGCCGACATCGGAAAATTGAGGTTGATCCCGTGAGGCGGAATCGGCTGTGTGAACCACACGTTGTAGAGACGTTCCGCTTCGCCCGACGTCTGCATCCGTTCGACCACACCGTTGACCAGTTCCCGCATAGGCGCGTCGCCTTTGCGGAACATGCACGCATAGACTTCGTAGCCGAGCGGTGTACCCGTCACCAGAAAGTCGTCAGGATGCGCGTCGGTTGCCTTGAAGCCGTACACAATCGGTTCGTCCATCACGAAGGCTACGGCCCGATCCTGCTTGAGCGCCGCAAACGCGTCCGGATGATCGCGCGCGCTGGTGATGCGCATGTTGAGGTGTTTCTCGACGTTCAACTCGCGCACGAGCCGTTCATCGGATGTCCCCGCTGTCGTCACCACCGGTTTGCCGGCGAGCTCCGGGAAATCGGTGATGCCGCTGCTGCGCTTCACGAGCATGCGCACCGCGTACTGGAAGAAACTGTCGGAGAAGGCCGCTTCGCTCTCGCGCTCATGCGTGTGGGTGGTCGAACCGCATTCGAGGTCGATCTGGCTGTTCTGCAGCATCGGGATGCGATTCGACGAGGTCACCGCGACTTCACGTATCTTGAGATCGGGCAGGCCGAGCGTTTTCTTGATCTGCTCGACGACCGCCAGCGCGATAGTCTGCGAGTAACCCACCGTGGTCTGGCCGTCGAAATAGGAGAAGGGGATCGAGGCTTCGCGCACACCGAGCAGGACGACCCCGTCGTCGTGGACCTTCCTGAGCGTACCGGTGAGTTCCTGCGCGTGCGCGGAGCACGCGAGCCATGCCGTAGCAAGCGCGACCAGCGCGGCGCGCATGTAGGGCGGATGGCAGGCTGCAAACATCATCGTTCCTCCCGGAGCGGTGTGGGCACCGTCACCCCAGTTGACCCGGCTCAATTGGTCTAGCTTACGCTGGCTTGCCCCAACTGTCTCGCAGACTCACGATGCGATTGAATACGGGCTTGCCCGGTTTCGAATCGAGGCGGTCGGCGACGAAGTAGCCATGCCGTTCGAACTGATATCGCTGTTCCGGCAGTGCGTCACGCGCACCGGGCTCCAGGTAGGCATTGACCACCCGCTTCGAATCCGGATTAAGCGCATCGAGGTAATCGCGTCCGCCCGCGTCTGGCTGCGGTTCCTTGAACAGGCGGTCGTAGATGCGCACTTCGGCGGGGCAGGCGCCTGCGGCGCTGACCCAGTGAATGTTGCCTTTGACCTTGTAGGTGTTCGCGCCTTCGGTGCCGGACTTGCTGTCGGGGAAGTAGTTGCAGTGAACAGCCGTCACGTTGCCGTTCTCATCCTTGTCCGCACCCGTGCATTCGATTACATAGCCGTAACGCAGACGCACCTTGTTACCCGGGAACAGACGGAAGTAACCCTTGGGCGGCGTTTCGTTGTAGTCGTCACGCTCGATCCACAGTTCGCGCGAGATCGGGAACACGCGCGTGCCGTGTTCCGGATGATGCGGGTGCACGGGCGCATTGCACTCTTCGGTGACGCCTTCGGGGAAGTTGTCGATGATCAGCTTGACCGGGTCGAGCACGGCGGCCGTACGCGGCGCCTTGTCGTCGAGGTCGTCGCGTAGCGCGCCTTCGAACACGCTCATGTCGATCCACGAATCGACCTTCGTCACGCCGATGCGTTCGCAGAACAACTGGATCGCCTCCGGCGTGAAGCCGCGACGGCGTACGCCGACGATGGTCGGCATGCGCGGATCGTCCCAGCCGTCCACATGACCTTCGGTGACGAGTTGCAGCAGCTTGCGCTTGCTGGTGATCGCGTACGTCAGGTTCAGGCGCGAGAATTCGATCTGTTGAGGCAGCGGGCGGCTGAAGATGCCGGCTTCGGCGAGCTCGTTCAGAATCCAGTCGTACAGCGGCCGGTGGTCTTCGAACTCCAGCGTGCACAACGAATGCGTGATGTTTTCCAGCGCGTCCGAGATGCAGTGCGTGTAGTCGTACATCGGATACACACACCACTTGTCGCCGGTGCGGTAGTGATGGGCGAAACGGATCCGGTAGATGACCGGGTCGCGCATGTTGAAGTTCGGCGACGCCATGTCGATCTTCGCGCGCAGCACGTGTTCGCCTTCCTTGAACTCGCCGGCTTTCATGCGGCGGAACAGATCGAGGTTCTCCTCCACCGAACGTTCGCGGAACGGCGAGGGCTTACCCACTTCAGTGGCCGAGCCGCGGCTCACGCGCATTTCTTCGGCCGACTGACTATCTACGTAGGCCTTGCCGCGCTGGATCAGCAGCTCGGCGAACTCGTAGAGTTTGTCGTAGTAGTCGCTTGCGTAGTAGACGTGTTCGTTGCCGTCCTTCTTCCACTCGAAACCGAGCCATTTCACGGCGTCGATGATTGAGTCGACGTACTCGACACTTTCCTTTTCCGGATTGGTATCGTCAAAACGCAGATGGCAAATGCCGCCGTAGCTGCGCGCTACACCGAAGTTCAGGCAGATGCTTTTTGCGTGGCCGATGTGCAGATAGCCGTTCGGCTCCGGCGGGAAACGCGTTTCCACGCGCTGGCCCCACTTGCCGGAGCGGTTGTCTTCGTCAATGGCGTTGCGGATGAAATTGGATGCCGGCGGCGCGTCGTTGCGTTCAGTATTCATGCGAAGAGGAGAAAGTCGGTCGAGGGCGCGCAATGCGCTCACTTATCCGTCAATTCTACCTGACAGCTTCCCTTCCGACAGACCGCATGCGGCTGAGTGCGGCTTCCAGCCAACGTTTCAGGGCTTTTTGCACGCGGTTGCACGGTGTAACAGGAGGTAAATCGCTTTGTTTCCGCGCGAACGGCGACCTTAGGATGCGACCGTCGCGGCGCCGGACTGGCCGCCTTGCAGGATATGAAACTTGTCTGAAAGGAACTCATGATGAACAAGGCCCTTTACGTTGGGCTGACGCGGCTCGCGGCCGCAGCAGTGCTGGGCGCGAGCTGCATGGCGACACTGTTGACGGCCACACCGGCGCTGGCGAAAAGCGCCGAACCGAAGCCGGTTCTGGACGGCTCCGCCGCAGCGGTTCCCGATCAGTACAGTGCTAGCACTGCGCAGCAGATTTTTGCGCAAGGCGGAAATGCGGTGGATGCTGCGGTCGCGATTGCGTTCACTTTGGCCGTGACAGACCCCGACGCTGGCGGTCTTGGTGGCGGCGGTTTCATGACGTTGTACGTGGGCGGCAAACCGTACTTCCTCGATTATCTTGAACGGGCGCCGCAGCGGGCGACGCGCGATATGTACCTCGACGACAAGGGACAGCCGGTTGCAGGCATGAGCACGGTGGGCTTTCGCGCGGTGGCTGTGCCGGGCACGGTTGATGGCCTGTGGGAGGCGCAACGGCGCTTCGGCAAGCTGAAGTGGAAACAGGTGCTGGCGCCGGCAATCCACTATGCAACGGATGGCTTCAAGGTCGACTCACGGCTCGCGAAGAGCCGCGCCGATGCCGCGGCGGCATTCGCCGGCAAGACCGATTTCGACGCCTATTTCGCCAACCTGAAGGCGGGCGTCAATTTTCAGCAGCCCGAACTGGCGCAGACGCTCTCGCGGATTGCGAGTGACGGCGGACGCGAATTCTACGAAGGCCAAACGGCCGATCTGATCGTGAAGCAGATGCTTGGCCACGGCCTTCTCGGCAAACCGGATCTGCAGCAGTACAAGGCGGTCTGGCGCGAACCGCTCCACGCCGACTGGAATGGCTACCAGATCGTCACCGCGCCGCCGCCCAGTTCGGGGGGTGTCGGGCTGATCCAGATGCTCAAGATGAAGGCCGATCTGAAGCAGAGCTTCGACGGCCTTGCGCTGAACTCTGCTCCGTATATCCACCTGATCGCGCAGATCGAGGACCGGGTGTTTGCCGACCGCGAGCAATACATGGATGACCCCGATGCGACGCCGGTGCCGGTCGACAAACTGCTCGACGACGCCTATCTCGCGCATCGCGCTGGCGAAGTGAGCGCCGACGAGGTGCCGGGCGCGGCGTCCGTCAAACCGGGCCTTGCTGGCAGCACGTTAGAAAAGCCACAGACGACGCACTTCTCGGTGGTCGACAAATGGGGCAACGCGGTCTCGAACACCTATACGCTGAACGGTTCTTTCGGTTCCGGCGTGGTGGTGGACGGCGGCGGTTTCCTGCTCAACGATCAGATGGACGACTTCATCACAAGGCCTGCTGGCGTGCCGGCGAGCACCGCGTCGCCAGTTACCGCTAGCGCGCCGGCGGTGGCGAGCGCGAGCACACCGGCAACCGCTGGCGATCCGACGGCCGCTAGCGCGACTGCGGCGACGACTCTGGACCGGCCCGCTACGGTTGCCGACGGTCCCAACACAATCGCACCTGGCCGTCGGCCGCTATCGTCGATGACGCCCACCATTCTTTTGAAGGACGGCAAGGTGGTGCTCGTGATCGGCACGCCAGGCGGCTCGCGGATCTTTACGACGATTTTCCAGGTGATGACGGATATTTACGACTTCGGCATGTCGCCGGCCGATGCGCAGGCGGCGATGCGTTTCCATCATCAACTGCTGCCGCAAAAGACGATCTACTGGGAGCCGTATCACCCGATTACCGGCGAGCTCGCCGACCAGTTGAAGGCCAAGGGCTATACGCTCGAAGGGCAGTCGTTCAACGGCGACGTGCAACTGATCCGCGTCGAAGGCACGACCCCGCAACCTGCGGCCGACCCACGTGGTGCAGGCGTGGGAGCGGTGTTTCAGTAGGGCGCGCGGCTGGGTCCGGGCGCGCCGCGCGCCGCGTCGACCCTGGACCGGATTAGCCGCGGGCCTTTTGTGGCCGCCGGCCTCTGCCCGAACCCTTCGCGCCGCCCCGCCCTCAGATCACCGCTTGCGCGCGCAGCGCAGCAATTCGGTCCTCGTCATAGCCCAGCACGTCGCGCAGGACAGTCTCCGTATGCTCGCCGAGCGTGGGCGGGTGTGTCAGTGCCTGCGGTGGCGTGCCGCTCATGTTGATCGGATTGCGCACCAGCTTCACGTTGCCGCCGGACGGATGCGGCAGATCGACCTGCATGCCGCGCGCCACCACCTGCTCGTTTTCGAACACCTCGGCCAGATCGTTGATCGGACCGCACGGCACGCCGGCCGCTTCGAGCGCCGCAATCCATTGCTGCTTGCCGAGCGTGCGGACCATCTCCGCGAGAATCGGCACCAGCGTATCGCGATTGCGTACGCGCGCAGGGTTGGTGGCAAAGCGCTCGTCGTCGGCCAACTCTGTGCGGCCACCGGCTTCGACGAATTTGCGAAATTGCCCGTCGTTGCCGACTGCGACGATGATCCACCCGTCGCTCGTCTGGAAGGTCTGGTAGGGCACGATGTTCGGATGCGCATTGCCCCAGCGTGCTGGCGGCTGACCGCTCGCGAGGAAATTGGAGTTCATGTTCGCCAGCATCGCGACCTGCACGTCGAGCAGCGCCATGTCGATGTACTGGCCTTCGCCCGTGCGGTCGCGATGCGTGAGCGCGGTCAGCACGGCAACGGTCGAATACATGCCGGTCATCAGATCCGCGATCGCCACGCCGGCCTTTTGCGGACCGCCGCCCGGCAAGCCGTCGCGCTCGCCGGTGATGCTCATGAAACCGCCGATACCCTGCACAATGAAGTCGTACCCCGCCCGTTGCGCGTACGGGCCGGTTTGACCGAAGCCGGTCACGGAGCAGTAGATGAGGTCCGGCTTGATTTCCTTCAGCGACGCATAGTCGAGGCCGTATTTCTTCAACTGGCCGACCTTGTAGTTTTCCATCACCACATCGCTCTGGGCGGCCAGCTCGCGAATGATGCGCTGTCCTTCGGGCGTGGCGATATCCACGGTCACCGAGCGCTTGTTGCGATTCGCCGCGAGGTAGTAGGCGGCCTCGTGGGTATCCGCACCGTCTGGCGTTTTGAGGTACGGGGGCCCCCAGTGGCGGGTGTCGTCGCCGACCTCAGGCCGTTCGATCTTGATGACGTCCGCGCCGAAGTCGGCGAGCGTTTGCGCGCACCACGGGCCGGCGAGCACGCGGGTGAGGTCCAGCACGCGGATATGACTGAGAGCGCCCATATTGTGTCGATGTCTCCTGTGTCGGCCAGAGTTGGCGCTTCAGCGCTTACTCCGGTCCCATGCAAAGTTGTTGCGGTTGGCCGAGCTGCGGGGTCGGTGCTCCCACAGAGGGGCGCTTTGGTATTGAGGCAGAGGCAGTGCAGTGTCGATGTCCGGAATCTTAAGCGATTCCCGCGTTCAGGCCCATTCGGCCGAATGGCATAGGGCGAACGCCCTCTCGAAACACGGCGCCCGGTGCCAAAACCTGGCCGGACGGCTAATCCTGCGCTCTGGCGGCGCTGAGCCGCCTCGCAAGGGCGCTGATCCCGTATAATCAGTCGTTTAAGCAACAATCGGTTGGCGCATTCCAGATGTCACTCTCGGATGTCGCCAGATCCAGCCAGGACCGTCCCAGTACGCTATGAAAGCCGCCGAAATCCGCGAGAAATTCCTCAAGTTCTTCGAATCGAAGGGCCATACGATCGTTCGCTCGTCGAGCCTTGTGCCCGGCAACGACCCCACGCTGCTCTTCACCAATTCGGGGATGGTGCAGTTCAAAGACGTGTTCCTCGGCGCGGAATCGCGTCCGTACTCGCGCGCCACGACGTCACAGCGCAGCGTGCGCGCGGGCGGCAAGCACAACGACCTCGAAAATGTCGGCTACACGGCGCGTCACCACACGTTCTTCGAGATGCTCGGCAACTTCTCGTTTGGCGACTACTTCAAGCGCGACGCAATCCATTACGCGTGGGAGCTGCTGACGGGCGTGTACCAGTTGCCCAAAGACAAGCTCTGGGTCACCGTCTATCAGGAAGACGACGAGGCCTACGACATCTGGGCGAAGGAAGTGGGCGTGCCGACCGAGCGGATCATCCGCATCGGCGACAACAAGGGCGCGCGCTACGCGTCGGACAATTTCTGGCAGATGGCCGACGTCGGCCCGTGCGGCCCATGCTCGGAAATCTTCTATGACCACGGCCCGGAAGTGTGGGGTGGCCCGCCGGGATCGCCCGAGGAAGACGGCGACCGCTACATTGAGATCTGGAATCTCGTGTTCATGCAGTTCAGCCGCGACGCGCAAGGCACGCTGACGCCGCTGCCCAAGCAGTGCGTCGACACCGGCATGGGTCTCGAGCGTATCGCAGCCGTGCTGCAGCACGTGCACAGCAACTACGAGATCGACCTGTTCCAGGCGCTTATCAAGGCAGCAGGCCGCGAAACCGGCGTGGCTGATCTCACGAACAACTCGCTGAAGGTGATCGCCGATCACATCCGCGCGTGCTCGTTCCTGATCGTCGACGGCGTGATTCCGGGCAACGAAGGCCGCGGCTACGTGCTGCGCCGTATCGTGCGCCGCGCGATCCGCCACGGCTACAAGCTGGGCAAGAAAGGTTCGTTCTTTCATCGTCTGGTGCCGGATCTCGTCGCGCAGATGGGCGAGGCTTACCCGGAACTGAAAGACGCCGAACAACGCGTGATCGACGTGCTGCGTCAGGAAGAAGAGCGCTTCTTTGAGACCATCGAGCACGGCATGTCGATTCTCGAAAGCGCGTTGGCAGACCTGGACGCGAAGGGCGGTAAGACGCTCGACGGTGAACTCGCATTCAAGCTGCACGACACCTACGGCTTCCCACTGGATCTGACGGCGGACGTCTGCCGCGAACGCGAAGTGACAGTAGACGAAGCCGCTTTCGACGAAGCCATGGCGCGCCAGCGCGACCAGGCTCGCGCGGCCGGCAAGTTCAAGATGGCCCAAGGTCTCGAGTACTCGGGTGCGAAGACGACGTTCCACGGCTACGAAGAGGTCGTCTTCGACGACGCGAAGGTGATTGCGCTTTACGTGGATGGCGCATCGGTCAAGGAAGTCACGCAGGGCCAGCAGGCAGTGGTCGTGCTGGACCACACGCCGTTCTACGCGGAATCGGGCGGTCAGGTCGGCGACGCCGGCGTGCTGGCCAACGCGAGCGTGCGCTTCGCGGTGGCGGACACGCTGAAAGTGCAAGCCGATGTGGTCGGCCATCACGGCGCGCTCGAGCAGGGCACGCTGAAGATTGGCGACGTCGTAAAGGCGGAAATCGATGCAGTGCGTCGTGCTCGCACCGAGCGCAACCACTCGGCCACCCACCTGATGCACAAGGCGCTGCGCGAAGTACTCGGCACGCACGTGCAACAAAAGGGTTCTCTCGTCGATCCCGACAAGACCCGGTTCGACTTTGCCCACAACGCGCCGATGACGGACGAGCAGATCCGTCAGGTCGAAGCCATCGTCAACGCCGAAGTGCTGGCGAACGCGCCGGGCATCGTGCGCGTGATGCCGTTCGACGAAGCGGTGAAGGGCGGCGCCATGGCGCTGTTCGGCGAAAAGTACGGCGACGAAGTGCGCGTGCTCGACCTTGGCTTCTCGCGCGAGTTGTGCGGCGGCACCCACGTGCATCGCACTGGCGATATCGGCTTCTTCAAGATCGTGATGGAAGGTGGCGTTGCGGCAGGTATCCGTCGCGTGGAAGCGATCACCGGCGACAACGCGGTGCGCTACGTGCAGGAACTCGACGCCCGCATCAATTCGGCCGCAGCTGCGCTGAAGGCGCAGCCCGCGGAGCTTACGCAGCGGATCGTTCAGGTGCAGGACCAGGTGAAGGCGCTGGAGAAGGAACTCGGCGCGCTCAAATCGAAGATGGCCTCGAGCCAGGGCGACGAACTGGTTGGCCAGGCAGTCGAGGTCGCGGGCGTGCATGTGCTGGCTGCGACGCTGGACGGCGCGGACGTCAAGACGCTGCGCGAAACGGTCGACAAGCTGAAGGACAGGCTGAAGAGCGCGGCTATTGTGCTGGCTTCGGTTGAAGGCGGCAAGGTCAGCCTGATCGCTGGCGTGACGGCGGACGCAAGCAAGAAGGTCAAGGCCGGCGAACTGGTCAATTTCGTGGCGCAGCAGGTGGGCGGCAAGGGCGGTGGCCGTCCCGATATGGCGCAGGCTGGCGGCACCGAACCGGCGAATCTGCCGGCGGCGCTGGCCGGCGTGAAGGGCTGGGTGGAAGCTCAGTTGTAAGCGCTGTTATAAGCCATTCGGAGCAAGCCGTCCGGAGCCCCCGTTCTGTAGCGGGACCTCTGAAACAAAAGAGCCGCGAGCGTAAAAACTCGCGGCTCTTTTGTTTTCGGTGCGGTGGAGAAGTGGGCGCAGTCGTAGCCGCAGCAGTGCGCGTTGCGACCAGACCATGCCTCCGGCGATCAGGCCGCCGTCGGCAACCTCGCCTCGACTTGCCCACTCACAGGCTCCGCCAGATTGCTGCTGGCCAGCAAGGTCTCGCGCAGCGCTTTGAGCGCCGACGAGAAATGCCCGCGCCGCCAGACGAGCAGCGTATCAATGATGCCCAGGTCGTCGAGCGAATGAACCGCGATGTTGTTCATATCGTGCTGTAGGTCGAGCACCGAGCGCGGTGCGACCGCCACGCCCGCTCCCGCCGCCACACACGCGACGATCGCATGATAGGAGCCGAGCTCCAGCACCCGCGCCGGGCGGATGCCATGCTCCATGTACCACTTCTCGACGTAGCTGCGGTACGCGCAGCCGCGCTCGAAGGCAATCAGCGTCGACAGCGCGATGTCGCGTCCCTCGCGAATCGGGCGATGTCCGCGCGGCGTCAGCATCACCAACTCTTCGCGAAACACGGGCACGGATTCGAATAACTCGCCGTCCCAGCCGGGGGCGAGCGGGGTAGCGATCAACGCGGCGTCCACTTCGAAGGCCCGCACCCGCTCGATCAATCGACCGCTCGTCCCTGTCTCCAGTTCAAGCCCGACCTCTGGCCAACGCTGGTGATACTGCGCCAGCAGCCCCGGCAGGCGGCTCGCCGCCACGCTTTCCATGGTGCCCAGGCGTAGCCGGCCGCTCGGGTGGTCTTCGCGCAGCGCCTGGCGTGCCTCGTCGGCGAGCGCCAGCAGCCGTTCGGCATAGGGCAGCAAGGTTTCACCGGCGGGCGTGAGCACCAGCCGGCGGCCGTCGCGGATGAACAGTTCGGTGCCGAGCTGCTCTTCGAGCTGCTTGATGCGGGTGGTCACGTTCGACTGCACCCGGTTGAGCTTCGCGGCAGCGCGCGTGACGCCGTTCTCGCGCACCACGGCGCGAAAAATGGTCAGTGCGGCCAGATCCATGGTTCTCTCCAGGAGATCATTGGTATCTATATTATTCATTTTTTGTGATTAAAACGTCAAGCTATGATGGGTTCAAGGAGTCGCTGCATGGCATATGCCGCGCCCCAGTTCCGCAATTTGGCCGCGTTCGACCTCTCTTGAAGCAGTCACATGGACAATCTCGCCTCAACTCACCCACTCGCCGCGTCGGCCGGATCTCACCCGGCCCGCGAGGCTGCAATCGCCTGCATGATCGTGTTGGCGGTGGCGCTCGGTATTGGCCGCTTTGCCTTTACGCCGCTTCTGCCGTTGATGTTGCACGGCGGCGGACTCGACATCCGTCACGGCGGCTGGCTTGCGTCTTGCAACTACGCCGGCTACTTTGCCGGTGCGGTAGCCTGCGCTGCGCTGCGCGTCGAACCGGCGCGGATGGTGCGCGTGGGGCTCGCCTTGACCGTGCTGCTGACCTTGGCGATGGGTCTGACCAGTCACTTCTGGATCTGGGCAATCGTGCGCTTCGTCGCCGGCGCGGTCAGCGCGTGGACCTTTGTGTTCGCGTCGCAGTGGGGATTGCGGCGGCTCGCCGAACTGGGCGCGCATGGGTGGGGCGGGGTGATCTACACGGGGCCCGGGTTTGGGATCATTGCTACCGGGTTGTTCGTGAGCGCCGCCGGACGGTTTGGGGCCACGGCGGGTTGGTTGGGGTTTGGGCTTGCGGCGGCGGTGCTGTCCGCGCTGGTCTGGCGGGTGTTTGTCGCCGTGCCCACCTGGCCTGCCGCCGCGGCATCCGCAAGCGGTAGTGGTGGCAACAGCAGCAACAACGGCAACAGCACAACGCATTCGACCTCCCCCGCAGCCTCAGCAGCGACCCCCGCGGCGAATCCCCCGCATCGTGCCGACGCCTTCTGGCTGGTCGTGCTGTACGGCGTGCCGGGCTTCGGCTACATCATCACTGCGACCTTCTTGCCGGTGATCGCCCGCCATGCGCTGCCCGGTTCCGCGTGGCCTGACCTGTTCTGGCCAATGTTCGGCCTCGCGCTGATCGTCGGCGCACTGGGCGCCGCGCGTCTGCCGCACCACTGGGACAACCGGACCCTGCTGGCCGCCTGTTACGTCCTGCAGGCGGCGGGCGTGGCCCTCGGCATCGTCTGGCCGACGGCTGGCGGCTTCGGGCTCGGTAGCATGTTGATCGGGCTGCCGTTCACCGCCATCACCCTGTTCGCGATGCGCGAGGCGCGCCGCCTGCGTGGTGATCACGCGGCCGGCCTGATGGGCTACGCGACTGCAGCCTACGGCGTCGGACAGATCATCGGGCCGCTGGTGGCGGCACCGATCGCCGTCCATACCGGTTCGTTCTCCCTTGCGTTGTGGCTAGCAGCAGGCGCGCTGCTGCTCGGCGCGCTTGGGCTGACATGTGTCGCTTACCGGCCGAACGGCCCAAACGGCCCGAACAGGCCGCAGCGGGCATAGCCGACGCAGCCACAGCCACAGCCACAGCCACAGCCACAGCCACAGCCTCCGTAAAGCATCCTGTAATCTGACCGGCGAAAAACAATTTACTGGCTGGCGCACTAAAATGACCGCTTTCCGGTCATCTCTCCAGCGTCCGTCGCCGGGCGCCTCGCCAGCCATGCAACATTTCGCCTCCGATAACTACGCGGGCATCTGTCCCGAAGCACTCAGTGCGCTGATCGCCGCCAACAACAGCGGCCATGAACCCGCGTACGGCGACGACTCCTGGACCCAGCAGGTCTGCGACCGCTTGCGCGACCTGTTCCAGACCGACTGCGAAGCGTTTTTCGTTTTCAACGGCACGGCGGCCAATTCGCTCGCGCTTGCTTCGCTGTGCCAGTCGTATCACTCGGTGATTTGCCATGAACTGGCGCATATCGAAACCGACGAATGCGGTGGCCCGGAGTTCTTTTCGAACGGCTCGAAGCTGCTGACCGCGCCTGGAGCAGGCGGCAAGCTGACGCCCGACGCGATCGAAGCCGTCGTGACACGGCGTGCGGATATCCACTATCCGAAGCCAAAGGTCGTGACGCTCACGCAGTCCACCGAAGTGGGCACTGTCTACAGCGTCGAAGAAGTGCGCGCGATCGCCGCGATTGCCAAGCGCCGTCACCTGAAAGTCCATATGGACGGCGCGCGCTTCGCGAACGCAGTGGCTGCGCTCGACGTGCATCCATCCGAGATCACCTGGCGCGCGGGCGTCGACGTGCTCTGCTTCGGCGGCACGAAGAACGGCCTGCCGGTCGGTGAAGTGGTGGTGTTCTTCGACCGCGCGCTCGCTGACGATTTCGCGTATCGCCTCAAGCAAGCCGGGCAGCTCGCCTCGAAGATGCGCTTCATCTCTGCCCCCTGGCTGGGCCTGCTCGACGGAGACGTGTGGCTGCGCAACGCGCGCCACGCCAACGCGATGGCGAAATTGCTGGAAACCCGCCTCGCCGAGATTCCTGGCGTGAGCATCATGTTCCCGACTGAGTCGAACGCGGTGTTCGCGCAGTTGCCCGCGCAGGTGGCGAAGGCCATGCGCTCGCACGGCTGGAAGTTCTACGAATTCATTGGCGCGGGAGGCTGCCGGCTGATGTGCGCGTGGGATACCCGACCCGACACCGTCGAACGCTTTGCGGCCCAGGTGCGCGAACTCTGTGCAGCATGAGCGTCCGATGAATACCGCACGAAACTCACATCTTCGATGCATAGCTGCTCCGCGATTCGAGCGGCTCGGCTACGAGCGATGTACGCGCTGATCCACCGCAACCCGATACCACAAAGACATATCCAAAGACCATTCCCACCATGAGCGACTACCGATTCTGTCCCCGCTGCGCAACGCCTCTCGTCGAGCGCGCCGACGCCGAACACGAGGGCGGCCGTGTGCGCCAGGTTTGCCCCGATACGACATGTGGCTATGTGCACTGGGACAATCCGCTGCCCGTGGTGGCTGCGATTGTGGAGTACGAGGGCAAGATCCTCCTCGCACGCAATGCTGCGTGGCCTGAAGGGATGTTCGCGCTGATCACCGGTTTTCTGGAGAACGGCGAAACACCGGAGGAGGGCATCGCGCGCGAAGTCCGCGAGGAGACTTCGCTGCAGGCCGAGACGGTCGAACTGGTCGGCGTCTACGAATTCATGCGCAAGAACGAACTGATCATCGCCTATCACGTGCGGGCGTACGGCACGATCGCGTTGTCGCCCGAACTGCTCGAATACCGGCTCGTCGAGCCGGCCAAGCTGCGGCCGTGGCGTGCGGGCACCGGACAGGCACTCGGTGAGTGGATGCGCCGTCGCGGTCTGCCGTTCGAGTTCGTCGAGCGGCCCGGGCAATAGCGGAAAACGCCCGCTCGCTTTCTCGACGCCTCCTATTTCAACAATCCTCTGCGAACCGCTTACGATGAACAAACCCGCGCCCGCCCCGCGTACAGCATTCCGTCACTTTTTGCCGATCACGACACGATGGATGGACAACGATGCCTACGGTCACGTGAACAACGTCGTCTATTACAGCTATTTCGACACGGTCGTGAACGAGTATCTGATTCGCGCTGGCGTGCTCGATGTCGAGCATGGCGAGACTATCGGCCTGGTGGTCGAAACGCAGTGCAACTACTTCGCGCCGCTGGTGTTTCCGGAGCGTGTCGAAGCCGGTCTGCGGGTGATCCGTATCGGTTCGACGAGCGTGCGCTACGAGGTGGGTCTGTTCAAGGAAGGTGATGCGCACGCCGCCGCGCAAGGTCACTTTGTACACGTCTATGTGGACCGCGCGACGCGGCGGCCGGTCGAGCTGCCTGCAGCGTTGCGGGCGGCACTTGAACCGCTTGTGGTCGTGACTGCCTAGCTTTTCCACTTCCGTTGCGCAACGCAACGTGTCTTTGCGCCCGTTTGGTCTATCGACGGGCAATCCTCCCTGTTTGAATCCAGATTCCGAAAATCCGCCTGCGCCAGCACTCATAAGGCTTGGCGCGGAGGTGGGTCGCCGATTCAAACGCTTGATCGTTTGGTGAGCGTCCTCCAGAAATCTTGTCGGCAATACGAGGACAAATACAGACAATCAGGTGAAAGGAGCAAGCGGGGCGATTGGTCTTTTCGAGCCGCCCTGGCCGCTGCCATAGACAAACCTGTGCTGCGTCCGCGATCACGCGCCGCAGTCGCAGGAGGGAGGGGACATTATGAGAAATGCAAAGGCAAAAGCCGGCGTACAACCGAACGGACTCATGTCGACGCGGCTCGTCGCGGGCATGCTCAGGCGGCTCGCTGTGGCGATTGCGGTGGCCGGACGGGGCGTGGCTATCGTAATGGCTCCGGCGTATCCAGGCGGGCGCAGGAACCGGCATACCAAGGCGGGACCCAGGTACTGGCGACGAGTTCAGCCAGCCAGGTGCGCGCGCGTGGGTCCGGGTGCCGTATTGGTTACGATGGCGTTGGCCGTCTCAGCTTGCGCGGATGCCAGTTCGACGGATGCCTCCGCCGCGCACGCTTCAGAGAACACTTCGTCTGCGCAGGCGCCCGGCGGCGCATCTTCCCCGCGTCCCGCGCTGGAAATCGCCAAGCAATGCCAGCTTGCCGACGAACAGCGTATCGCCGATCGTTTGCCAACGGCGAGTGGCATGACCGAACAGCGTGTTCGTCCGTTGACGCTGCGCGACTCCGGCATCGATGGCTCGCTTATGTTCGCGCGCGACGTGGACTTTCGTGTGACCGGCGATATCGGCTTCATGATCCACAGCATGGCGGCCACGCTTACGCCGACGCATCCCGGCGCGCCGATTGTGTTCGACGATCCGACCAGCGTTACGATCGACGTCCACCGTGGCGACGTCACACTCGACAGCAACAAGCTCACGGCGATCTTCAACCGCTATCTGTTCCAGTACCAGGGCTCGCCTCTGCGCAATATGCACGTCGTGCCGCAGGACGGCGGCACGTTGCGCATTACGGGCGAAATGCATCGCGACAGCTGGGTGCCGATTGTCCTCAGCGGCTCACTCTCGATGCGCAACGCTGACGAACTCGTGTTCCATGCAGAGCACGTCGAAGTTGCCGGCGTGGGGGCGGACAAGCTGATGCAGGCAGCACATGTGAAGATGGCCGACCTGCTGAAAGTCGATACACCGATTGCGCGTCTGGAAGGCGACGACGTGGTCATGCTGGTGGAAAAACTCACGCCGCCTCCGGCACTGCACATGACGATCACACAGATCGACACGTCGTCGGCCGGCGTGCACTTCACGCTTGACGATCACACGTTGCACGATATTGCGTGGCCCGCGACAATGCCGCCGCGCGGCATGCTGGTGGAGGGGGGCGACGTCAAATTCATGCGTTCGATGCCGATGAACATCGATATGGCGCTGACACCGGTCGACGCAAACGCACCGTTCGTACTGGACCTGTACCACTACCGCGAGCAGATGGCAGCGGGCTATTTCACCTTCGATGAAGCCGGCGCGCTGAATGTGCATCTGCCCTCATTCGACACACTGGCAGACGCCTCGCACGACGTCGCACAACAGACCGGCAGCGCTAGCGCGCGCTTCAACGACCGCTTTATCCGCGCGCAACAGGCATCGCTTGCGGCTGCGCGACTCCAATGGCAGAGCGTGCCGCCCGATTTGCGCAATGCCGCGCAGGCGCGAGCGATCCCGGTCGGAACCCGTGCCGTGTTTTCCGGCGCGAACGCACTCACACCGGGCTCGGCGATCACCGACGAGCGGCACTCATCGGGACCGGCGCCGCTGATTCATATGGAGAACGTAGATTTCTTCGTCTCGGGGCGAATCGGTTTTCACGTGCGTTCTCTCGACGCGCAGATGGTGCCGAAAAAACCGGGACAGCCGGTCGATCTCGACGATCCTGAGCAGTACGACATTCACATCATAGGCGGCGAGGTGGTGGAGCCCTGGCCGGCCATGGCGGCTCTGTTCAACGATTACCTGCTGGATTACGAACCGCGTTCGCTGAACGATCTGAAGTTGACACCGGAGAACGGGACGCTGCAGGTTACGGGCGGCATCAAGTTGTGGAATCACTTTCCGGGCGTATGGTTGCCCACGACGATGAGCGGGACGATTGTCGCGCGGGATGAACGGCATCTGGTGTATGCGCCGACGTCCGTCAAGGTGCTGGGTGTACCGCAAGCGGGGTTGTTGCGGGCGCTGGATATTCCGTTAGCCTCGTTGACGCCGTTCGTGCGCAAGGGAGTGGCGTTGCAGGGCAATGATCTGGTGTTTGATCAGTACACGGTATTTCCGCCGCCGGTGTTGCAGGGGCATCTGGCGAGTGCGACTGTGACGGATGAGGGGTTGGTGTTGAAGTTTCAGCGCGACAGCGGGGCAGTGGTGGCGAGGCCGCCTGCTGGGGCCGGCCGGAGTTTTGTGTGGATTCAGTCTGGCGATATCAAGATGTTTGATTCGTTGGTCACGAATGGCAGGACTTTGATTCGGGATA
>Ga0302313_10001584_pt1 | contig 16992 bp, 10 predicted proteins | sample III_Palsa_N2_2_FD_200454 | JGI IMG/M metagenome (GOLD analysis project Ga0302313, IMG submission 200454) | Peat permafrost microbial communities from Stordalen Mire near Abisko, Sweden - III_Palsa_N2_2 | ecosystem: Environmental > Terrestrial > Soil > Palsa > Peat permafrost | place: Sweden...
GCATGACCGCACAGACCGACGGCACCGGTCCCGGCACCGTGCAGGCGCAGCTGTGCCACCAGCGCAAGTACCTGCGGGGTACCTACGCGGCACGCATCCGCTTCAGCGACACGCCGCGTTCGGGCGCCGCCGGCGATCCGGTGATCGAATCGTTCTACGCGGTCGCGCCGCTCGCGCATGCGTTCGATCCCGACTTCAGCGAGCTCGATTGGGAGTACCTCCCGAATGGCGGCTGGGGCAGCGACAAGACGCGGCTGTACGGCGTGTCGTGGCAGACGGTGCAGATCGATCCGTGGGAGTCGCACAACTCCGCGCACGAGGAATTCGGCTCGTTCGATGGCTGGCACACCTTGCTGATGCAGGTCACGAAGAGCGAAGTGCACGAGTTCGTCGATGGCCGCCTGGTGGCGGTGCACGACGGCCGCAACGTGCCCGTCGCGCCGATGACCATCTCGTTCAACCTGTGGTTCGCCGTCGGAGGCGCGCTGCCTGCGGGCGGCGCGCCGCGCGTCTATGACGAAGACGTCGACTGGGTGTTCCATGCCCGCGACCAGGTGCTGAGCCCGGCCGAGGTCGATGCCCAGGTGCACGTACTGCGCGCCGACCACGTGACGCGAATCGATACCGTCCCCGCCGCCAATCCGCCGCTGCAACAACGCTGCGATATCTAGGAACCGAACCGCCATGGCCAGTCTCTCGCTCAAGCAGATCCGCAAGACCTACGACGGCGGCGCCGAGGTGATCAAGGGCGTCGATCTCGAGGTGCGGGACGGCGAGTTCATGGTGTTCGTCGGGCCTTCGGGCTGCGGCAAGTCGACGCTGCTGCGCATGATCGCGGGCCTCGAGGAGATCACCGACGGCGACCTGTTCATCGGCGACCAGTGCGTCAACGACGTGTCCCCGTCCGACCGCGGCGTGGCGATGGTATTCCAGAGCTACGCGCTGTACCCGCACATGACGGTGGCGGAGAACATGGGCTTCGCGCTCAAGCTCGCCGGGCGTTCGAAGGCCGAGGTGGCCGCGGCGGTGGGCCGCGCCGCCGAGATCCTGCAGATCAGCGCGCTGCTGGGTCGCAAGCCCAAGGCCTTGTCCGGCGGCCAGCGCCAGCGCGTGGCGATCGGCCGTGCCATCGTGCGCCAGCCCAAGGTGTTCCTGTTCGACGAGCCCTTGTCCAATCTCGACGCCGCGCTGCGCGTGCAGATGCGCACCGAGCTCGCGCGGCTGCACCGCGAACTCGGCACGACGATGATCTACGTCACGCACGACCAGGTCGAGGCGATGACGCTGGGCCAGCGCATCGCGGTCTTCAACGCCGGGCACATCGCGCAGGTGGGCGAGCCGATGGCGCTGTACGACAACCCGGCCAACCTGTTCGTGGCGGGCTTCCTCGGGTCGCCCAAGATGAACCTCGTGCCGGTGACCGTCAGCGCCAACGATGCCAACGGACTGCGCGTGCGCTCGCACGACGGCCACGGCGAGTTCGCGCTGGTCGCGAGCACGTCGCGTGGCGCGCCGGCCATCGGTACCGCGGCGACGCTGGGCTTCCGCCCCGATCAGGTGGAGCTGGCCGTGGCCGGCTCGGGCCAGCCCGGGCTGGAAGGCCAGGTCGATCTGGTCGAACGCCTCGGCGATGCGACGCTGGTGCACGTGCACTGCGCGGGCCAGTCCGCGCCGGTGATCGTGCGCCTGCCCGGGCACGCCGGTCCGCTGGCGTCCGGCAGCCGCGTCGCGCTGCGCCCCGATCTGTCGCGCAGCCGCTTGTTCGACAGTGCAGGCGACGCGTTCCAGCAAAGCGCCTGACGAGAAAAGTTCGCGATCCACGTCCGCAAGGAAAAAGGCCCCGACCGCCAACGCGATCGGGGCCTTGCTTCTGGCGGGCTGGCTTACTTCGACGCCGCGGCATCCGGTGCGGCCGCTGCGTGCTGGCGCGACTGCACGTACAGCACCCAGACATGGGCCATGGCCGACAGGCCGTTCGGGCCGTTGACCGACTGGAAGGTCTTCAGCGCATCGGCATCGCGGCCGGCGCGGATCTGGGCGTAGCCCAGATGCAACTTGGCCTCCTCCGGCTGCTTCAGGCCGCCCTTGGCGATGCCGAGCTCCATCAGCTGCGAACCTTGCTGCGGGTTGCCGTCCACGGTCTCGAGCAGGCCTTGCGAGACGAGCGCATTGCCGTCCTTGCCATTGCGCGCGGCGGCCTCGCTGCTGGCCAGCTGCGCGTGGTCGCTGGCGACCGCCTTGTTGATTTCGCCGCGCATGCGGGTGGCTTCGGCCAGGTCAGCCCCCGTGAACGGCTTCGTCGCGAAGGCGTCGTCCAGGACCTTCTTGGATTCTTCGGGATAGCCGGCATGCGCGGCCAGTGCGGCATAGGTCAGGCGCTCGCTGTCGGCCACGCTGCCCAGCAGCTGCACCTTCAGGCGATAGTTGTCCACGTACAGGCGATCGGACAGCTTGTCGCTGTGCACGGCGCGGGCGATCAGCTCGCGCCAGTAGTCGGCCTTCGGATAGGCGACGGCCAGGCGCTCCAGCACCGAGACGTAGCCGGCGTCGTTGTCGGATTGCGAATACGAGGTGGCCAGCAGGCGCAACACCTTCTCGGTGGGCGGATGGCCGGCGGCGTACGCGGCATCGACCTGGGCCTGGAAGCCCTTGGCGGCGGCGGCGTAGTCCTTGTTGATGTATTGCGTCTGCGGCAGCAGTTCACGCAGTTGAGCGTCGTCGCCGCCGGCGGCCAGGTATTCCTGGATCGCGACCGTGGCCTTCGGATACTGTTCGGCGGTGTAGAGAACCGAGGCACGCGCCTTGAGCGTCTGCAGGCGATCGGCCGCAGGCAACTGGTCGCTGGCGAGCAGCGTCTCGAAGTCGGTGGCCGCGGCCGCCATGTCGTTGACCGCGAATTCGGCCGGTGCGCGCACGCGCAGGATCAGGTATTGCTCGTACGGCGTCGCGGGGGTGGGCAGCGCATCGATTTCCTTCAGCTTGGCCAGGGCGCCCGGGCCATTGCCGCCCTTGAGCAGTTCCTGGGCAGCGTTGAACAAGGCGGCGAACGCGGGCGACACGGCATTGGCGGGCTGCGAGGCGGCTGGGGCGGGCGCGTCGGCAGCGAACGTCGTCGATACGGCGCCATTCAGGCCGGCGGCGAAGGTCAGCGCCAGCAAGGCGCGGGAGGTGATGGCTCTCATGTCAGTCCCAGGGAAACGCTGCGCCGAACGTAGAAATGGATTCACGAATGCACGCGGGCGGCGCCCCGCGCGCATGGAAAAAGTGAGCGTATTGTCCTCAATACGCGGGTCGCTCCGGCCGAGCCGGCTCCAAAGACGGATTGATCGTCGTCGGAGGCCGGAAACGGACGCGGATATCCAGCCGGGCAGATCACATGCCCGAGGGCGGCTTACGACGCGTTGAGCTCGGCGACGAAGTCGTAGGTGTCGCCGCGATAGATCGACTGCGACAGCTCGATCGCGCGGCCATCGCGCAGGTAGCCCAGGCGCTCGACGAGCAGGCCGGCGTCGCCGACATCCGCGTCGAGCAGGCGCGCCTGCTCCTCGTTGAGCAGCAACGCGCGCAGGCGCTGCAGCGCGCGTACCGGGCGGTTGCCGGCGCGCTCGAGCGCGTCGTACAACGAGTTGTCCACGGCCTCCAGCGACGGCAGCGCCGCCGCCGACAGCGTGGCGTATTCGAGCGCCATCGGCGCGTCGTCGGCGTAGCGCAGCCGATGGAAGCGGTACACCTGCGAGCCGGGGCTCAGCGCGAGCTTCATTGCCTCTTCCGGCGTCACCGTGCCGCTGGAGCGCTTGATCCATTCGCTGCGCGGCGTGCGGCCGCGGGCGCGCATGTCTTCCGAGAACGACGTGAGCTTGGCGAAATTCTTGTCGATGCGCGTCGACACGAAATTGCCCGAGCCCTGGCGCTGGTCGAGAAAGCCTTCGTCGGCCAGTCCCTGGATCGCCTTGCGCACCGTGATGCGCGAGACGCCGAGGTCGGCGGCCAACTGGCGCTCCGACGGCAACGCGTCGTCCGGCCCGAGAACGCGCTTCTCGATGGCCTCTCGCAGCGCGCGTTGCAGCTGTTGATAGAGCGGTTGACTGCCGTCGGGATCCAGCGTGTTGAGTAGTTGTGCCAGCGCGCTCATTGCGTGCCCTCATTCGTGTTGTCGGGGGCTGCGTGACGGCTTCGGCCGCTGCCGGACAGGATAGGTCCGCGCGGCCACGGGTCGCAGCATGAATAGCATACCACTCAGGCACCAAAGTTCATTGAAATGCACCACCCGAGCGAACCACGGCACCGGCACCGTGCGGTTCAGAAATTCATACCCATTCAGCTCGTAAACGCGGTGTTGCCAGAACGCAATATGAGGGTAAACGCATAGAGCACTGGTCTAGACTGGTTGTACAGTGGTACTACCTTATCGCATACCAGGTTTCTAGCCCGAGGGTGCACCGTCTGAGCTCATGGAGAGACGGCACGACCCAACCCCAACCGGCCGCGTTCCCGAAGAAATGCTGCCACACGAAAAGAGGAGCCCCATGAAGACGAAACTCACGCCCATTGCCGCCGCTGTTGCGGTCGCGCTCGCCGGAGCGGTTTCCGCCCCGGCATTCGCGCAGACCGCCGCGGCGCCCGCCGCCGCCGCGTCCGCCGCCGATGACAATGTCCAACGCGTCGAAGTCACGGGCATCCGGGCTTCCTTGCAGAACTCGATCAACCAGAAGCGCAATTCCGAATCGCACGTCGAGGTGATCACGGCGGAAGACATCGGCAAGCTGCCGGACAAGAACGTCGCCGACTCGCTCGCCCGCCTGCCGGGCGTGACCATCAGCTCGTCCAGCGGCACCGAAGGCGGCTTCGACGAGAGCGACCGCGTCTCGATGCGCGGCACCTCGCCGTCGCTGACGCAGACCCTGATCAACGGCCACAACATCGCCACCGGCGACTGGTTCGTGCTGGGCCAGACTGGCACCGTCGGCCGCAGCGTCTCCTACACTCTGCTTCCTTCGGAAGTGGTCAGCAGCGTCGTGGTGCACAAGAGCTCGGAAGCCAGCCTGGTCGAAGGCGGCGTGGCGGGCTCGGTGGACATCATCACGCGCAAGCCGCTGGAATTCAAGAAGCCGTTCTCGGCCTCCGTCAGCGCCGGGCTGGTCTACGCCGACCTGCCGGACAAGACGGACCCGCAGCTCAACGCGCTGGTCAGCTGGAAGAACGACAACAGCACCTTCGGCGTGCTGTTGCAAGCCTTCTCCGAAACCCGCCACCTGCGCCGAGACGGCGTGGAAGTGCTGGGCTTCGACACCATCCAGGCCACCGACCCCTCCGCGAAGGCTGGCCTGCCCGGCCTGGTGGCCGGCGTGAAGTACCCCGACCTGGTCGGCGAGGCGCTGTTCGAGCAGGAGCGCAAGCGCACCGGTGGCACGTTCGACGTTGAATTCAAGCCGAGCGATGCGGTCATGCTGGACCTGAACGGCTTCATGTCGAACCAGGAAGCGTCGAACATCAACCGCAACTACATGTTCTTCGGCCGCAAGCTGGGCGGCGCCGAGGTGCCGACCAACTACACCGTGTCGAACGGCTACCTCACGTCGGCCTCGTACGCCGATGCCAACGGCATGCAGGCCGGCATCTACGACCAGATCTCGCGTCCGGACGCGGCCTCGCATTCGCAGTACCTCGACTTCGACGGCAAGTTCCGGGTGAGCGACAAGCTGTCGTTCAAGACGCAGCTGGGCACGTCGTACGGCTACGGCAAGTCCGGCAGCCAGGACGTGGCCGAGACGGTCGTCGGCGCCACGGCCGCGAGCTTCAGCCTGAACGGCCCCAACAACGCGGCGAGCTGGTCGACGAATGCCACGTCCACCTCGCAAGGCACCGTCGGCCTGAACTCCCAGTCCAACACCGATTCGGGTGACGGCTGGATCTTCGGCGACCAGCACATCAAAGTCGACGACAACGAGAAGTGGGCCCAGCTCGACGGCCAGTACGACCTTGACGCCGGCCCGCTGGTCGACCTGAAGTTTGGCGCGCGTGCCGCGGAGCACAAGCGGGCCCTGTGGGGCGTGATCGGCCAGGGCCCGACGACGGTCAACTGGGGTGCCGCGAACTACGCCGCAGCGTGCGGCGGCGCCACCACCGACTTCCGCTGCATCCCGCCCGCCACGGGCAACTACCCGAGCAACTGGGGCAACGGCCTGAACGCCAGCGTTCCGGCGAGCCCCTGGACCTTCTCGCCGGCGCAACTGGCGGCCTACGACGCCATGTACGCCAATCGCGATCCGGGCACCGGTGCCGACGATCCGAACGGCCGTGAAGACTACGGCTCTCAATACGGCGTCCGCGAAAACGCCAACGCCGGCTACATCCAGGGCGACCTGGAAGGCAAGGGCTGGTCCGGCAACGTCGGCCTGCGTCTGGTCCAGACCAAGGAACACATTCAGAACTACGTGCAAAACGCCGCGAATCTCCCGGGCCAGGTCACGTCGGCTTTCGGCAGCTTCGGCCTGCAGACGACGGATCACACCTACAACGACCTGCTGCCCAGCTTGAACCTGAAGCTCGACCTGAACAAGGACATGCTCGCCCGCTTCGCCGCGTCGCGCACCATGACCCGAGCCGACTACTCGCAGCTGGCAGGCGCCGTGTCGCTCAATCAGGTGGACGACGTCAACCTGATCGGCGCCGGCACCGGCGGCAACCCCAACCTGAAGCCCATCACGTCGAACAACTTCGACGCCAGCTTCGAGTGGTACTTTGCGCCGCGCGCCCTGTTCTCGGCCAGCGTGTTCTACATGGACGTGACCAGCAACATCGGCCTGGCGCAGCAGCACGAGACCTACAACTACATCGACAACGCACATCCGACCGGCGTCCCGGTGGACTTCGACCTGACCGTTCCGGTCAACGAGTCCGCCAAGGTGCATGGCCTGGAACTGGGCTGGGAACAGCCGGTGTGGGGCAACTTCGGCGCGAACGCGAACTGGTCCTGGACCAGCGCCACCACCTCCAGCGGCGACCCGATGCTGGGCACGTCCAAGTCCGTCTACAACCTGGGCGCCTTCTTCGAGAACGACTACCTGAACGCGCGGGTGTCCTGGAACCACCGTTCGGAGTTCTACAGCGGGCAGGATCGCAACAGCGCCTACGTGCAGGGCGCCGGCGGCGCTCTGGCGGCCTCGGTGGGCTGGACGTTCAACAAGTACTTCAACGTGACGCTGGAAGGCCGCAACCTGAACAAGCCGATCCTGCGCTACTACACGCTGGACAACCAGCCGCGCGCCAGCTACGTCAACGGCGCCCAGTACTACCTGACGGCGCACTTCACGTACTGATCTCGCCGAGCCGCCTGCGCGGGCCTCCTGCGCGGGCGTCATCAGCGAATCCAAGAGACGACCTTCGGGTCGTCTTTTTTTGTCCGATCCAGGCGCCCGGGGTGGGATGCGCGCGGCTATGCTGGCGAATTCCGCCAAACCGGCCGCCTCCTTCCCGCTCCGCGACCCTTGATGACCGCGTCTCTTCCCTCCCTGCCCGAATGGCACGGTGTCGACCGCCCCCGTTTCGAGGCCGAGATCCTGCCCCGCAACGAACCCGCCATTCTGCGTGGGCTGGCGAACGACTGGCCGGCCGTGTCGCGCGCGCGGCAATCGCCACAGGCGATCGCTCAGTACCTGGCGGCACTGGACAACGGCACGCCCGTCGATGCCGTGATGCTCAAGCCCGAAGAGGAAGGGCGCATCTTCTACGACGCCTCGATGGAGGGCTTCAACTACCTGCGTACGCATCAGCCGGTGAGCCGGATCCTCGAGCAGGCCCTGCGCTACGCACAGTTCCCGCGCGCGCCGGCCGTCGCGGTACAGAGCGCGCTGGTCGCGCGCTGCATGCCAGGCTTCAAGACGGACAACGTGCTGTCGCTGCTGGACGCCAGCGTCGAGCCGCGCATCTGGGTCGGCACGGCCATCGTCACGCCCGCGCACTTCGACGAGTCGCACAACATCGCCGTCTGTGTGGCCGGACGTCGCCGCTTCACCGTCTTTCCGCCGGAGCAGGTCGCCAACCTCTATGTCGGGCCGCTCGATCACACGCCGGCCGGCATGCCGATGTCCCTGGTCGATTTCGCCAAGCCGGACTTCGAACGTTTCCCGCTCTTTCGCGAGGCCTGGGCCAGCGCGCAGGCAGCCGAGCTCGCGCCCGGCGATGCCATCTATCTGCCGCCGCTGTGGTGGCACCACGTGCACTCCCTGGAGCGCTTCAACGTGCTGATGAACTGGTGGTGGCTCGCGCCGGCCGCCGGTCGCGCGGTGCCGCCGTTCGCGCTCGACGCTCTCATGCACGCGGCCGCCACCCTGCGCGCATTGCCGCCCGCGCAGCGCCAGGCCTGGCGCCACCTGTTCGAGCACTATGCGTTCGACGCCGAACGCGATGTCACCGGTCATATTCCGCTCGAACGCCAGGGGCTGCTTGGCCCGATGAGCCTGGAGCAGCACGCGCAGCTGCGCGCTTTGTTGGCGCAGCGGCTCACCCGCTGAATGAACGAGGTCCGCGGCGGATGGCTGTTCATGGCGGGACGCGGCTTGTGATGGAAACAGCGACAGCACCGACCGCAGCCAGTCGCTGAGCACCTATTCCAACCGCCGCCAGTTCTATCTGGGGTGCGGCTGTCCCTCTGAAGCGCCACCGGACGGCCCGAACATTTGAATGCGCGGGCGGCTGGTTGCGGGCAAAACCGGAGTTTCGACGGTTCCGGCACGGCAACGTGCCGAATCCGATGATTTCGCAGGCTCAGGCCTTCTAAAATCGGCCCTCAACATCGAGGGGGCAGCATGAACGGGAAACCTCGGCAGATCGCGCGATGGCGCAACGTCGACAGGGAAACCTTCCATCGGGAGATCGTGCCGCTGGGTGAGCCAGCCGTACTCGAGGGGCTGGTGCGTCAGTGGCCTGCCGTGCAGGCGGCCGTGGAATCGCCGGAAGCCGCGTGCGCGTACCTCGCCCGGCTCGATTCCGGAGCCGAAAGCGACGCTGTGCTGGTGCCTGCCGGCCTGGGTGGCCGCATGTTCTACGAGCCCGACCTGAGCGACTTCAACTTCGCGCGGCGCAGCTTGAGCGTCTCGGCGGTTCTGCAGCAGTTGGCGCGCTACTCGCACTTCGACTCTCCGCCGTCAGTAGCGCTGCAGTGCGCGCAGATCTCCGAGTGCCTGCCCGCGTTCCAGGCTGCCAATTCCACGCCTTTGATGGATGCCGCGGTGCAGCCGCGCCTGTGGCTCGGCAACGCATTCTTGACGCCTGCGCACATCGATGAACTCGACAACCTCGCCTGCGTCGTGGGCGGCCGCCGCCGTTTCACGCTATTTCCTCCCGAACAAGTGCGGAACCTCTACATCGGTCCGCTCGACTTCACGCCGGCGGGCGCGCCTGTCAGCCTGGTTTCGCTGAAGGCGCCCGATTTCGAGCGCTTCCCGCGCTTTCGGGAGGCGCTCGCGGCTGCCGTGGTGGCGGACCTCGAGCCGGGCGACGCGCTATTCATCCCGGCGGTCTGGTGGCACCACGTGGAATCGTTCGACGTGGTCAACATTCTGGTCAACTACTGGTGGCAGCAGGCGTCGTACGTGCAGGCGAAGCGCGTCTCGCCGACGAAGTCGCTGCTGCATGCGCTGCTGAGCATGCGCCACCTGCCGGCTGCGCACCGCAGGGGCTGGGCGGAGATGTTCTCCCACTTCGTCTTCGCGCCCGCGGCGGAGGCTGCGGGCCACCTTCCCGAGGAACGGCAGAGCGTCCTCGGGAGGTTGCCGCCCGAGCAGATCGAGGCGCTGCTGGCTGATCTGGCGCCGCTCGCCAAGGCCGATTGATCGCGCGCGTCGCCGCGCGGCGAACAAGGGCGGAGCGAATCGCGGCCACCGTTGCGGGCTTCTCATGTTCGCCCAGCATCCCCAATCATTGGCTGAATCCTGCGTCGAGCCAGGAGACGCGCTCGGCCAGCGTTGACTCCTGCAAGGTTCTTGCTCAGTGCGGCGACTCGGTCATGGGTCGCGAACAGAGGTCTTTGGGCGCACGCGCGCAGGAGACTCAAGCATAGCGGCGGGTGTCGCGACTGCGCCAGCTTCCGTTGCCTTCAACCGGGCGCTGGCTGCTTGGCGCACGGGATTTCGTGCGGTACTGGCCGCCCGGACGAAGCCACGCCGCCGAATCGGCGGGCGCATTTGTTCGCGGGCAAAGAAATGAGTCTGAATCGTGTCGCGGAGACGCGAAACATCAGTGAAAACCAGCGATGCCAACAAGGGGGACATCCGTATGATTAATTAAATCAACTCATTTGATTTGACAGAAAGAAGCGTATGAATCTCCAACCCCATCCGATTGCCGCCGCTGCGGCCCTGGCCCTGCTTGGCGCGCTCGCGCCGGCGCAGGTTCTCGCGCAGGCGGCCGCCGCCCCGGCGACGCCCGCATCTGCCGCGGCATCCGCGCCGGCTGCGCCGGAGGTTCAACGCGTCGAAGTGACGGGCCTGCGCGCGTCGCTCGAAGCCTCGCTGGCCAAGAAGCGCAATGCCGACTCGGTGGTGGAAGTGGTCACCGCCGACGACATCGGCAAGCTGCCGGACAAGAACGTCGCCGACGCCATCCAGCGCGTGCCGGGCGTCAACATCGCGTCCTCGGCCGGCGGCGAAGGCGGCTTCTCGGAGAACGACCGCGTGAGCATCCGCGGCACCAGCCCGAGCCTGACGCAGACGATGATCAACGGCCACGCGGTGGCTTCCGGAGACTGGTTCATCCTCGACCAGCAAGGCGTCGTCGGCCGCAGCGTCAGCTACTCGCTGCTGCCGTCCGAGATCGTTCGCTCCGTCACCGTCGCGAAGAGCCAGACGGCCGATCTGCCCGAGGGCGGCGTCGCCGGCTCCGTCAACATCGAGACGCGCCAGCCGCTCGACTTCAAGAAGCCGCTCACGGTCGAAGTCTCCGCGCAGGCGATCTACACCGACCTGGCGGCCAAGACCGATCCGCAGCTCAATGCGCTCGCCAACTGGAAGAACGAAGCCGGCACGATGGGCGTGCTGCTGCAGGCGTTTTCCGAAACGCGCCACGAACGTCGCGACGGCCAGGAGATGTTCGGCTACTACCAGATCGCGCCGACCGACGCGGCGGCCGTGGCCCATCCGGACCTGGCCGGCGTCGAGGTGCCGGACGGCATCAACTCGGCGCTGTTCACGCAGACGCGCAAGCGCACCGGCGGACTGCTGGACATCGAGATCAAGCCGACCGCAGCGTTGACGCTGGACGCCAACGGCTTCTACTCGAAGCTCAACGCGAGCAACTACAACCGCAGCTTCTACAGCGCGCCGGGCAACCTGGTGCAGACGACCGCGCCGGACAGCTACACGGTCAAGAACAACACGCTGGTCGCCGCGAACTGGTCGCCGGCCACCATCGCCGCGGGCATCGCCAACGCCGGCCCGGGATCGCTCACGCTAGCGGTGCCGGCGGAGGTCGACTCGCTCTATCGCCCGAACGAAGGCGCGGAGACCTACTACGGCGACTTCACCGCGAAGCTGCGCGCGACCGACACCCTGACGCTGTCGTCCGACCTCGGCTACACGCACGGCATCGGCAGGACGCCCAACGAATACGACTACTACGCCGGCATCGGCCGCGACGGCACGGTCGGCATGAACTACGCGCTGCACGGCATGAGCGCGGCCGACCTGTCGTTCCCCGGCGCGAACGTCTCCAACTTCAACACGAGCGCGTTCACCGAGGGCGGCGCGCACGACCAGGTCTTCACCTACGACAGCGAGAAGTACGGCAGCCTCGACGCCGACCTGGCGATCGACTCCGGCATCTGGGAGTCGGCCAAGTTCGGCGTGCGCTACGTCCAGCACGACCGCCAAACCATCTGGCCGGTCAACGACAGCTGCCAGCCGCCGAGCGGATTCATGCCGGGACCGTGCGACAACTCCGACAGCGCGCCGAAGCCGGCCTGGACGGCCGGCAACACGTACCCGGGCAACTTCGGCTCCGGCTTCGGCGCGGGCGCCGGCACGCTGCGCAACGTCTGGCAGCTGAACGGGCCGGACATCGAAGCCTGGGCCAACCAGTACACCAACAGCGGCGGTTTCGCGAGCACCGCGAACTGGCCCGCCGAATTCAGCGTCAAGGAAAAGGACACCGCCGCCTACGGCATGGCCAACCTCGCCGGCACGCACTGGCGCGGCAATGTCGGCCTGCGCATCGTCCAGACGCGCCAGAGCTCGCTGTCCAACGTCTCCAACAACGACCCGAGCGTCGTGCTGACGCCGGCCGACAATTCGCACGGCCTGTACACGCCGACGCTCGTCGAGCACACGTTCACGGACCTGCTGCCGAGCGCGAACTTCAAGTTCGACCTGAACAAGGATCTCGTCGCGCGCGTGGCGGTCGCACGCACCATGGCGCGCGCCGACTACAGCGCGCTCGCGACCGCGGTGTCGCTCGACGACACGCTGCACACCGGCAGCGGCGGCAACCCCGACCTGAAGCCGGTGCGCTCGACGAACTACGACGGCACGCTCGAGTGGTACTTCGCGCCGAAGTCGCTGCTGTCGGTCGGCGTGTTCTACATGGACATCACGTCCTACGTCGACTACGGCACCGCGCCGGTCGACTTCTACGACCAGACGCACCACGTGCTGGCGACCTACCAGATCACCTCGCCGATCAACGTCGCCGCGCGCAACAAGGGCCTCGAGCTGGGCTACCAGCAGGCGCTGTGGGGCAACTTCGGCGCGCTGGCCAACTACACGTACACCGACGGCAAGACCTCCACGGGCACGGAGGTGGTCGGCAACTCGAAGAACACCTACAACCTCGAGGCGTACTACGACAACGACACGTTCAGCACGCGCATCGCGTACACCTACCGCTCCAGTTTCCTCGCAGGCCTGAACTCCAGCTTCGCGCAGCACGAGGACGGCGTGGGCAACCTCGCGCTGTCGGCCGAATACAAGATCAACCAGCAATTCACGCTGACCTTCGATGCGTTGAACCTCAACAACCCGACCTTGAAGTACTACGGCGAGAACAGGAACCAGCCCGAGGCGCTGTACACCAACGGCCGCCAGTTCTACGCCGGCGTGCGCTTCTCGCTGTGATGCCGGACTGACCGCCTGACGTCCCATTCGAGGGGCGCGGCGCCGCAAGGTGCGGCGCCCCTCTTGCTTTCCGTCGAGCAGACCAATGCAGTGCCGGAACTCTCTGCCGAGAACGGGTTTGCACTAATAACCAGCTGGCACACTGGTAGTACATTGGTGCCATGTCGCGCGGAGAGCGGGTTGGAAAGTCCAGAAGGCCCGCTCGCGATATCTGGAACGTTGGCGAACTAGTGGGTCCGCCCATCCGAAGTCGATAGCGGGTGGAGTTCCAGTCCGGTGGGTGGAGGTGGGCCGTGCGTCTCTCGGCTCACCTCTTTTTTTGTCCGCAGGCTGCGCTCGCACGCGGCACGGGGACGAAAAAAATCCGGTCGGCACCCCGAAGCGCCGACCGGTTCGCAATGCCCAATGAAATTGGACTAGCCCGAAATCAAGAAGTGTCTGTAAGAGAGGTGGGGTCAGGTCTTGCATGTCGCACGTTGAGTGCGATCGGCCCTCGCGGGCGGTACAGCGTGCGACATGCAAGACCAGACCCCACAGCATTTGGACTACCCATGCGCATCCGCCTTCAGCAGCACGCCGAGGTTCGGGTTGAGCTCGTCGAAGATCGGCAATGCGGCCGCGCCCAGGGCGGCCGTGTCGTGACCCGCGAGCCCCGCGATCACGCGCGGCGTCTGCCGGTTGCGGCGCGCCGCAACCGAGGTGTGCAAGGGTTCGAGTCGCTCGATCAGCAAGGCCAGCACGGACGACGGCAGGAAGCCGCCGATCACCACGGCTTCGGCGTCGAGCATGGACTCGAGGATGTTGACGGCCTGGCGCAGCCGCTGCGCGGCCTCGTCCAGCCATTTGTCCAGGCGCGCGCGCGCCGCGGGGCTCGGATCGAGCAGCATCTGCGGCGTGGCATGGGCCAGGTCGCTGATCTCCAGCGCCTCGTAGGCCGCCTGCAGCGACACGTAGCGCTCGAGGCAGCCGCGGTTGCCGCATGGGCACGCGCGGCCGTCGGGCACCACGATCATGTGGCCGATTTCGCCGGCGTTGTGGCCCGAGCCCTTGTACAGGTGGCCGTCGTGGAACATGCCGGCGCCCAGGCCGGTGCCGATGAACAGGTAGGTGAAGCTGCGGAACGTGCGCGCGACGCCGTGCAGCCGCTCGCCGATGGCCGCGGCGGTGGCGTCGTTCTCCATGATCACGGGCATGCCGATGGCGCTGCCGATCTGCTGCGCGATCGACAGGTCCTGCCAGCCGGGCAAGGCGGTCGGGCCGACGGCGCTGAGGCCCTCGACGTCGAACGGGCCCGGCACCGCCAGGCCGAGGCCGAGCACGCGGCTCCAGTCGACGTCCGACGACTTGCGCAGCGTCTCCACGACGTCGCGCACCAGCGGGAGCGCCTGCTCCGGCGTGGGATGGTCGACGGCCAGCGTGCAGCGGCCACGGATGCGGCCCGACAAGTCCACCACCACGGCGACCATCATGCGCTGGTCGATTTGCAGCCCAATGGAATACGCGCCCTCTGGGTTGATCATGAACGGCGTCGCAGGCTGACCGCGGGTGCCGCGCTCGGGTGTCAACGCGTTCAGGAAGCCGAGCTTCTGCAACTCGCTGGCGATGTTGGAAATGGTCTGCGGGGTGAGTGCGGTCAGGCGCGCGATATCCGCGCGCGTGAGCCGGCCGTGCAGGCGGATGGCCTCCATCACGACGCGCCGGTTGTGGGAGCGCGCGAATTCGAGATTGGTGCCGGACAGGCTGGCGACGGGGGGCTTGTTCACCGGAGGCATGATGGTTGGGCAGGGTTCGAGTGTATTAACATAATCAAATTGAAGTAATGCTCGACAACCCTCATGGGGGCCGACCGTTGCCGATTTCACCAGCCTGGCGCATTCCAGCGCCCATCACCGAACAACTCTCCGTTGCCGGAGGCGATGCACCGTCTTTCCGCACGATCTCCCGGATCGCCACTTGCGGCACGATCCAGCATCGATGGCGGACGCAGGAGCGCCCGCTTCGAACGCAGCCCCCTGGCGCCACCCATGAACCAGTGGGCGCGCATAGATCGCGATTTGGGCCGCGTCCCGGCCTGAGGATGCACCCGCACGCGCCACGGCTCAGCGCGCATTCTGGCCCGAGAACGCAGCGACGCGCGTTCGGCGTTCCGTGCCGCCATCGCTGCGGCGCAAGGTGTAAACCCTCAGCGGGCCGAGCTTGACCCCCAACAGCTCCGAATTGATAATGAAAACAAATTGATTTAACAGAAAGCCAGCTTGCATCCTGCCCTGTCCGCACTGAGTGCCATCCACCGTACGCCGCTGGCCGGATGGACGGTGCGCGCGCGTCGGTGCGCGGCGGCCATCCTGCTGGCTGCCATGGCCAACGGCGCCGGCGCGGTGGAATTGACGATGTGGGTGATGCCCGTCACCACGAACGCGCAGCACGACATTCCCGCCCTGATCGCGCCCTGGCTGGCGCAGCATCCGGGCGTCACCGTGCGCGTGACGGTGCTGGACTGGGAATCGGGCTGGAACAAGATTACCGCGGCCGCCGCCTCGCGGCGCGGGCCGGACCTACTGGAGCTCGGCACCACCTGGATGCCGGCCATCGCCGCGATGGGCGGTCTCGAACCCTTGACCGCGGCGCAGTTGGCGCAGGTCGACAACGGCGCCCCGTACTACGCCGAGCTGTGGAAGACGACGCAGGTGTTCGGCCAGAAGGGCGTCTACGGCTTGCCCTGGTACGCGGACGTGCGGGCGGCGTTCTATCGCACCGACGTGTTCCGCCAGGCGGGCGTCGACCCGGTGCAGGCGTTCTCGAGCTGGGATGCCTTTCACGCCGCGCTGAAAAAGATCAACGGCCAGACGGTGGCCGGCAAACGCATCGCCGCGCTCGCCTACGCGGGCAAGAACGACTGGAACGTGGTGCACAACCTGGCGCCCTGGATCTGGAATGCGGGCGGCGACGTGCTGAGCCCCGACGCGAAGCATTCCGCACTGAACTCGCCGCAGGCCTTGCAGGCGATCGCCTTCTATTCGTCGCTGGCCGTCGAGGGCCTGGTGCCGTCGAACGCGCTGGAAAAGGATTCGGACATCCTCGAAGGTGCCTGGGTCGGTGGAGATTACGGCGTGATCTTCTCGGGCCCGTGGCTGATGCGGCGCATCTTCGAGGCGCCGAAGGGCTCCGTGGTGCGGACGAACTTCGACGTCGCGCCCTATCCTGCCGGCCCGCACGGGCACGCCACGTTCTTCGGCGGCTCCAACCTCGCGATCTTCAAGGGCTCGCGCCACAAGGCGGAAGCCTGGGAGCTGGTGAAGTACCTCGGCAGCGAGACGGCGCAGGTGCAACTGGCGCTCGTGTCGTCGATGATGCCGGCGCGCGTCGACGCGGCCAACGACCCGGCGTGGACGACGCGCCATCCGGTCTACGCCAAGCTCACGGCCATCGCCGCCGACGGCCGCGCGTATCCGCCGATTCCGGCCTGGGGTCCGCTGGAGACCGTGTACACGAAGCACCTGGGCCAGCTCGCCGAGCTGACGTCGGGTGTCGGCGACGCGTACAGCGTGCCGGCGATGAAGGCCCTGATCGCCAAGACCGTGATCGAGGCCGACAAGGTGCTGGAGGAAGCCGATTGAACGCGCTCTCCGAACAAGGCCCGGGCTCGCCATGAGCATCGCCAGCGGAGTGCGCATGCAGCGCCGCCGTCGCAAGTTCGACGCCTTCCCGTACCTGTTGCTGGCACCGGCCGCGCTGATGATGCTGGTCGTCAACCTGGTGCCGATCGTGCAGGGGTTTCGCATGTCCCTGCTCAAGCTGAACCAGTACACGCTGAGCCAGTTCATGGACGCACCGTACATCGGGCTGCGGAACTACCGCGGCGTCCTGTTCGATCCCGACAACCCGG
>Ga0302313_10001598_pt1 | contig 16897 bp, 16 predicted proteins | sample III_Palsa_N2_2_FD_200454 | JGI IMG/M metagenome (GOLD analysis project Ga0302313, IMG submission 200454) | Peat permafrost microbial communities from Stordalen Mire near Abisko, Sweden - III_Palsa_N2_2 | ecosystem: Environmental > Terrestrial > Soil > Palsa > Peat permafrost | place: Sweden...
TGTCGCGGATCTCGGCGACGCAGTCCTGTGGGCCTTCGAGGGCGGCGATGGAGGCGATCTGGATGGGGGCGAAGGTGCCGTAGTCGAAGTAGCTCTTGATGCGGCCGAGGGCGGCTACGAGTTTGGGACAGCCGACCATGAAGCCGACGCGCCAGCCGGGCATGTTGTAGCTCTTGGAGAGGGTGAAGAACTCGACGGCGATGTCTTTGGCGCCGGGGACCTGCATGACGCTGGGGGCGCGGTAGCCGTCGAAGGTGAGGTCGGCGTAGGCGAGGTCGTGGATGAGGTAGATGCCGAGCTCGATGCAGAGGGGGACAAGGCGCTCGAAGAAGCTGAGGTCGACGCAGGCGGCGGTGGGGTTGGCAGGGAAGTTGAGGATGAGGAGCTTGGGGCGGGGGCTCATGCGCGGGAGCTCGTACTCGAGCTTGGCGAGGAGGGTGGCCTGGTCGGTGTCGTCCATGGCGATGGACTGGATTTTGGAGCCGGCGATGACCGGGCCGAAGATGTGGATGGGGTAGCTGGGGTTGGGGACGGCTACGGTGTCTTCGTCGTCGAGTACGGCGAGGCAGAGGTGGGCGATGCCCTCTTTGGAGCCGATGGTGACGATGGCCTCGGTGTCGGGGTTGAGATCCACGTCGTAGCGGCGCTTGTACCAGTCGCAGATGGACTTGCGGAGGCGCGGGATGCCCTTGGAGAGCGAGTAGCGGTGGGTGCGGGTCTTCTGGGCGGCCTCGATGAGCTTATCGACGATGAACTTAGGGGTAGCGCCGTCGGGATTGCCCATGCCGAAGTCGATGATGTCCTCGCCACGCTTGCGGGCTGCCGCTTTGAGCTCCCCGGTGATGTTGAATACGTATGCCGGTAGCCGCGTCAGCCTTCTAAACTCTTCCATGCCCTTCTCACTCTCTTTCCGATATGACAGTGTAGCAATCGGGCGAGGGTTCTATGCGGGGGTTCCACCGTGGGGTGGCGATTCGCACAGGGGCGGTGCGGGCGCTGAACTGCGATACTGGAGGGGATGGCTGAGATGTGTCCAATTTGTGAAGACGCCGGGCTGCGGTTGGTTGATCGGCCGGATGGCAGCCGCGTGGCGGTGGAGTGCGTCTGCCGGGCCGCGCGGAGGACGCAGCGGACGGTGGACCGGGCGAGGATTCCGCAGCGGTATGCGCACTGCTCGCTGGAGGAGTATGTGACGAACTTTGCGGGGGCAAATCGCTCGCTGGGGTCGGCGCACATGATGGCGAAGAAGTTTGTGCAGGGATATCCGCTGGAGACCAATGGGAATGGGCTGCTGCTGACGGGGTCTATCGGTGTGGGGAAGACGCATCTGGCGGTGGGGATTTTGCAGGCGTTGATTGCGGAGCGTGGGGCTAAGGGGTTGTTCTTTGACTATCGCGACCTGCTGAAGCAGGTGCAGAACAGCTATAACCGCAGCGTGAATGCGACGGAGCTCGAGGTGCTGCGGCCGGTGTTCGATGCGGAGGTGCTGGTGCTGGATGAGCTGGGGGCGTCGAAGCCTACGGACTGGGTTTGGGATACGGTGGCGCATATCTTAAACACTCGTTATAACGACCGGAAGACGACGATTATTACGACGAACTATGCGAATGTTGCGCCGGGGAACGGGGAGTTGACGGGGGCTCGGGCGGCGGTGCGTGAGGAGACGCTGGGTGACCGGATCGGCGAGAGAATGCGGTCGCGGCTGCAGGAGATGTGCGTGGTGGTGGAGATGACCGGAATGGACTTCCGGCAGAATGTGAAACGGGCGAGCTTCGCGTAGACGTATTCAACCACACCCAACAGGGAGCGTTATAAAATCGGCCCCATGAGCGAAGTGAGTAACAAATCGCAGTCCGGCATGTTTGCCGAGCCGCCTGTTGAGCGGGGGTTTCCAACCACGGCGGTGGCGATTGCCGCGGTTGCTGTGGTGATTCTGGTGGGCGTACTGGTGTTGATGAACCGGCACCACGCGCCGGTGCGGGCGGGGAATACGATTCAGCCGGTGGCGGCGTATGCGTCGAACCTGGTGATCAGCAACATCGAGATGAGTGAGGCGGATAGCCAGGTTGGGGGGAAGTCGACCTACATCGATGGGCATATCGCCAATCATGGGACGAAGACTGTTACGGGGATTATGACGCAGGAGGTCTTCTCCAACGATCTTTCGATGCCGCCGCAGATTGAGAGCACCGAGTTGCTACGGATCAGCTCGCGGGACCCGTATATCGACACGGAGTCTCTGAGCGTCGGGCCGCTCGCGCCAGGGGCGGAGGCTGATTTTCGGCTGATCTTTGAGAACATCAACGGAAACTGGAATACCCAGCCGCCGGCGATCCACCTGACGGGTGTCAGTACGCGGTAGAAAAAATTAAAAAAAACAGCAATCCAGATCGCCTGGTCCTTCGTTCTGAAAGTACCTCTTCTAACACGAAGAGAACCAAGGCAGATTAGCCCTCCAGCGATGGGGGGCCTTTTTTTGCCTGCGGAGGGCTACTGCACGGCGGCGTGGACGGCCAACAGGGTCTCGAGGACAGACTTCAGCTTGTTGAGGGGTAGGGCGTTGGCGCCGTCGCTTTTGGCTTCGGCGGGGTTGTCGTGGACCTCGAGGAAGACGCCGTCGATACCGGCGGCTACGGCGGCGCGGGCGAGGACGGGGATGAACTCCGGCTGGCCGCCGCTGACGCCCTTGCCGGCGGAGGGAGTTTGGACGGAGTGGGTGCCGTCGAATATGACGGGAGCGAAGCCGCGCATGATGGGCAGGCCGCGCATGTCGACGACGAGGTTGTTGTAGCCGAAGCTGGCGCCGCGCTCGGTGAGGGAGACGCGGTTGTTGCCGCTCTCGCGGATCTTTTCGACGGCGTGGCGCATGTCCGGCGGAGCGACGAACTGGCCCTTCTTGACGTTGATGGCGCGGCCGGTTTCGGCGGCGGCGATGAGGAGATCGGTCTGCCGGCAGAGGAAGGCCGGGATCTGCAGCATGGCTTCGACCGGGCCGAGGGCGTCGCTGGCCTCGCGGCACTGTTCGGGGGTGTGGATGTCGGTGAGGACGGGCAGGCTGTTGGACTCGCCGATGGCGCGCAGGATGCGGCAGCCTTCCTGGAGGCCTGGGCCGCGGAAGCTGTGGATCGAGGTGCGGTTGGCCTTGTCATAGCTGGCCTTGAAGATGTACGGGATATTGAGGTCGGAGGCGATGCGCTGGATGGCGTCGGCGAGGCCGCGCGCGTGGGTTTCGGATTCGAGGACGCAGGGGCCCGCGATCAGAAATAACGGGCTGGCGCCCACGGTGACGTTGCCGAGTTGGAAGCTGGAGGAGTGATTCACAAAGTCTATTTTAGAGGCAGGGAGTAGGGAGTAGGGAATAGGGAATAGGGAATAGGGAATAGCAAATGCGAAGGCCGCCGGATTGTCCGGCGGCCTTCGCATCTGTTCGCTGTTATCTGTTGGCTACTGCCTATTCCCTGCTCTTACGGATTGACGATCGAGCGTGCGTGCGAGCCGTTGGCTACTGCGACTAAGCAGGAGGGCAGGACCGACGTTGGGAAGGGCGTGTTGGCGATGCCCGTCAACGCGCCTGTGCTGGCGTTCATCTCTTCACCCGAAACCGTTCCAGCGATCACGTTCGAGGTGAAGACATAGATGCCCAGCGCCGGTTCGATGGTGATGCAGGTTGGGCCTGAATCGGTCGTTGCGGCGCTTGTTCCAGCTACGCCACCGAGCGACCCATTGGCTACGTTGATGGTGTACGAACCAATGGTGTGCGAGTTGTAATTTACTGTCAGCAGGAACTTGCCGCGGGGGTCGATCGTAAGATTGATCGGATATTGCCCGGTGGAGGTGGGGCTGCTGCCGTTGAGGGCGCTCAGGTTGCCGGTGGTGTTGTTCGCGATCTGGTAGCCGTAGATCTCATTGGCTACTGCGTCGGTCACATAGACGTAATTAGAGGTTGGTTCGACCCCGATGGCACTGGGACCCACGCCGGCCGCATAGCCTGTGCAGACCGCGCTGGGAAGCGTTGAGCAGGTGGTTCCAGACAACGGCGTAAGCGCGCCCGTTGCCATGTTCTCCCAGAAGCCGAGGATCGCCGGCGCTGCCGTCGACGGTGTGCTCGGATTGCTTGCGTTCAAGGGGTTGAGGTAGCTCTCCTGATCGAGCACGTAGACGAAGACGCTATAGTTGCCGGGGCCATTGCCGCTCGTGCAAGCCGGATTCATCGAGTTCACGCTCGACGTGGTGGCGCAAAAGGGCGCCGAAACCGCAACGCCGGCCGGATTGTTGCCTACCGCCTGCGAGATCGGCGTACCCAGGGCTCCCGTCGTCTGGTTGATCGGGAACACATCAACCTGGCCCTTGCCGGGCGCGGTCTTGGTATAGATGGGTTGCAGGGTCTCGGTTACGTAGAGGAACGATCCCGTGGAATCTATGGTGGCCGACGTCGGATAGCTGCCGACGGTGCTGGGCGTGCTCTGGCCGTAAAGCTTTCCATCCGTGCCCACAGCATAAACCGAGATGTTCTGGCTGGTGTTGTTGGCTACATAAATGAACTTGCCGCTGGGCCCGGCAGCTATTGCCAGTGGCGCCACGTTGTTCGTTCCCGCGTTGTTGGCGAACGGCGAGCCGTCAATCTGCGTGAGGGCGCCGGATTGATAGTCGACGGCAAAGGCCGCGATGGATCCATTTGCTTTGGAGATGGCATAAACGTAGGCCACCGTGTAGTCGCGGCTGCATGCAATGGTGCCGAGCCCTATGCCTAAAGACAGTGCCGTGGCCAGTGCCGCGCGACCGATATTTTTCAACTTCATGAGCTTCCCTTGCGTCCCGGCCAGCAGAGCGGCCTCTTGAATAGGGCCATTGAACCGGCCCGTTTTGAATCTGCCGGCCCTTTGCAAGGCCGGAAACTTAAAGATATCGCCGCCAGGATCCCTGGCGGCGTTTGATCTAGCTCACAGCGCCGCTGAGTACCAGGCAACTTGCCTGTCCGCTGGCCGTGAAGGTCGCTCCGCGCGACAGGTTGGATAGATTGCCTGTCGTGGGATCGATGACCTTGCCGGTTACGGTGCCGTCGTTGTGGTTGGAGACATAGACGTACTGGTTGGACGTGTCTTCCACGATGCAGACCGGACCTGAACCAACGGTATAGGGTGACCCGGTAATAACCTGCAACTGGCCGTTGACGGGGCTGATGGTATACGCCGAGATGTTGCTGACCGGCTTTGGCGAGGTGGTGTTCGTGTTCGCGTAGTTCAACACATACAGATACTTTCCGCTGTTATCGACCATCGTGTAAGTAGGATCGACGACACCGAGGCCAAAGCTGCCCTGGTCGACGGCGCCCCCGGTCACGCTGGTAAGAGCGCAGCCGGTTCCGATGGTGAAGGGAAAGATGTAGTTATCGGTCGAAGCACCGCCGTTGGAGTCTGTCACGTAAACATAGCTGCTGTTTCCAGTGATGGACGTTGCGGAGGTGGTGCTCAAAATCTGGACACCCTGTGTCACCGTCGAGAGCTGACCGCCCGCGCCGATAGAGAAGGGCGAGACCGTCTGCGTGCCGTTCAGCGTGAACAGGCAGCTACCGGCCGTCTTCATCATGATCGGGTTCTGGCCGACTACCCAGAAGTTTGTGGCCAGACCCTGCGGCGTCAATGTCTGTGTGTTTTGGATCAGCGAGAGGCGGCCCGTGCTGGAGTCGGATACGAATACGGTGATTGCACCGGTGCCGCTGCTATTGGGGGCGGGGGCGTACTTATCCAGAACGTAGAGATAGGTACCGGTGGCATCCATCTGTCCCCACAGGGAGACATAACCCTGTGTCTGGTAGGTAGCCTGGTAGGTCAGCGTGCCATCGCCGCCGACCGCAAACTCTACGATCGACTGGCCCGCGCCCGCCTGGGTCGGACCGCCTGGATTGGTTCCAGTGGTCGCACCCTGGTTGATCACGTACACATACCGGCCGCCGGGTTTTACCACCAGCGAAACAGGTACCGACCCACCGGTAGAGAACGGCGACGTAGGAACCGTCGTCAAATTACCGGTGTAGTCGTCGATCTTGAAGCCGGCGATCTGGTTGTATTGCTGTCCCAGAACCCACAAGTAGCCGATCGTGCCGCCGCCGCAGGCTGTCATGCCCAATCCTAGTGCTACCGATGCCAACAAGGCCATCGTCAAACGGCCAAACAAACTCAACTTCATGCGTTTCCTTCATCCACCCCGTCCCTATGCCCGGTTTGGAGGCACGAGATTCGGGGAAACCAGTCTCGAGGAGGTATACAAACCTCTCCCGATTGTAGAAGGTAGTAGGCATTTATGCCAATCTTCCGATTTCTGTATCTCCTAATTGATTAGCTGCTAACCAAATAAAAAATCCCCGGACACGAAGGCCCGGGGATTTCTGTGCTAACGGTTCGAGTTTGCTACCAGACGCGGCAACCACCGCTGGCGGGCATCATGGGTTGCCCCACCTTGCAGCCAAAGGCTTTGCCGAACTCGTCGAAGTTCTGCACGGTGCCCTTCACGCGCCACTCGCCGGAGCTGTGTGGATCGGTCTTGGCGCGCATGCGGGCGACGGCCTCGGTGCGGTTCTCGCACCAGATCTGGCCGAAGGAGAGGAAGAACTGCTGCTGCGGTGTGTAGCCATCGAGCTTCGCGTTCTCCGCCTTCGGGCCTTCCTTGGCGAGCGTTGCCATCAACGCCTGGTAGGCGATGCGCAGGCCGCCGTTATCGGCGGTGTTTTCGCCGAGCGTCAAGTGCCCGTTCAGGTGGGCTTCAGGAGCAACCGTGAAACCTTCATACTCGGTGGCTTCGCACTCGGTACGCTCCTTGAACTTGGCCAGATCTTCGGGAGTCCACCACACCTTCACGTTGCCGTGCAGGTCGTACTGCGAACCCTCGTCGTCAAAGCCGTGGGTCATCTCGTGGCCGATGACGACGCCGATGCCGCCGAAGTTGATGGCTGCATCGGCGTGGTTGTCATAGAACGGAGGCTGCAAGATGCCGGCGGGGAAGTTGATGTCGTTCATCGCTGGATCGTAGTAGGCGTTTACGGTGGGCGGCGTCATGCCCCACTCGGTCTCATCCACGGGCTTGCCGTACTTGGCGAGATCGCGGTTGGTCTCAAAGATGGAGTAGCTGGCGAGGTTGCCGACCAGGTCATCGCGCTTCACGGTGAACTTGGAGTAGTCGCGCCACTTGGCGGGATAGCCGATCTTGTCGCGAATGGCGTCGAGCTTCTTCTGCGCCTCGACCTTGGTCTCCGGGCTCATCCAGGAGAGCTGCTGGATGTCCTGCCCCAGCGCGGTTTCGAGCGCGTGGACGAGCTTCTCCATGTTGTCTTTCGCCGAGGGCGGGAAGTACTGCTTCACCCAGTCCTGGCCGACGGCCTCGCCCAGCGCGCGATCGGTGAGAGCCGTGCAGGTCTTCCAACGCGGCTGCTGTTCCTTCTGGCCCTGCAGCGTCTGGCTGAAGAACGCAAAGTTCTCGTCGACGAAAGGCTTGGAGAGGAAGCGCGCGGAGTTATGCACCGAATGCCAGCGAAGGTAGCTCTTGATTGCGGGCAGCGACTCGGTGTCGAGCACTGTGTTCAACGCCTCCATGTAGCCGGGCGAGCTTACATTCAGCGTCGGGACTTCGCCCATGCCGATGCCGTCGAGATAGAACTTCCAGTTGTACTGCGGCGTGAGCTTCTGTACCTCGGCGATAGTCATGATGTGGTACGTCTTCGCCGGATTGCGGCGATCGACGCGGCTCATGGAGCCCTTTGCGAGCGCGGTCTCAATCCGCAGCACGGAAGCTGCTTCCTCGGTGGCTTTCTCGGGCGAGTCGCCGAGCAGGATGAACATCTTCGTAACGTGCGCCACGTACTGTGTGCGGATGGTGATGCTGCGGTCGTCGGTGTTCAGGTAGTAGTCGCGGTCGGGCAGCGAGAGGCCGCCTTGTCCGACGCCCAGAATCTGCTTGCTCGAATCCTTCTGGTCCTGCTCCACGCCGACATCGACAAGTTGCTCTGCACCGAACTGCTTTTGCAGCTCGAGATTGAGTGCGGCGAAGTCTTTGCCGTTCTTCAGGCGGCCGATGGCCTCCAACTCAGGCTCGATGGGCTTCGCGCCCAGCTTATCGGCGAGGGCGGTGTTCATGCAGGCGGCGAAGTAGTCGCCGTACTTGGTCTGCAGTGGGGTCTTGGGCGCATCGGCGGCGGCCTTCAGCTCGGTATAGAGGAGGTAGTTATTACGCTCGGCGAGCTCGTTGAAGCGGCCCCATCGCGTCTGGTCCCCGGGGATCGGATTGTTCTTCATCCAGTTGCCGCAGGCGTACTGGTAGAAGTCCGTGCAGGGGTCGGCGGTCTTGTCGATGGCCGTCACGTCGAAGCTGACGGGGGCCTTCGGAATCGAGGTTGGAGCGGAGGGGGCTTCCGTCGCGACGGGGGTTTGAGCCAAACAAAACGGTGTGGCGAGGGCAAGCAGAAGGGCAGGGACAAACGTGCGCATAAAGCTCCTTTAGAGGCCAGACACAAAACTATGCTGTGAGAAAGAGCATAGACGCATCGGGCGCCGGAGCGATAGAGGCGGCGGCCTAGAAGATCTTCATGTGGATGGTCAGGTACTTCTTCGGGTCGGAGCGGATGGTCGTCACGAGGTCGGTGCTGGCGACCAGCAGTTTGTTCAGGTTCGTATAGGCAGCATCGTCCTTCGTCAGCTTGCCGATCGTGCCCTCACCGTTGTTGATCCCGGTCAGCAGAGAATCGAGCTTGGTCATTGTGTCGTTCAACTTGTTGGCAAACGCCGGATCTTTCGTTAGCAACCCAAGACCGCCTTTGCCTGCGTCGGCCTCGGCCAGAATCGAGTTCGCATGAGCCAGCGTGGAGTTCAGATTGTTATAGAGCTGGTCATCGTGCAGCAGCTTGCCGGCCGAACCTTTGCCCTCGCTGAGGTTCGTCGCCACTACGTCGAGCTTGTCGGCCGCATCATTCAGGCGGTTATAAAGCTGATCGTCGTGCAGCAGCTTACCCACCGAGCCCTTGCCGCTGTTCAGGTTCGAGGCCAGGGTATGCAGCTCCTGCACAGTAGCGGTTGCCTGGTTATAGAGCGCCGGGTCCTGAACAAATTTGCCGGCCGTACCCTTCCCGGACTGTACGTCGGCGACGACGGTGTCCAGCTTCGCCAGGATCAGGTTCACGCTTTCGATGGTTCCCTGGCTTGCCTTTACGACGTCCTGGATGCTTGGCGTGTTAACGGTGTGCAACTCCGCGCCGTCCTGCAGTGCCGGACCGGTGGCTGTCTCGGAGTTCAGATCGACTACCGTGTCGCCGAGCACGCCCACCGTCGCGAGCGCTGCGAGGGTATCCGTGTGAAGGCTGGGAAGGAATTTGGGGTTCAGCTTCATCGTGACCCGGATCGGCGTCAGCTTGCGGTTGGGATCAGTCACGACCGTTACCTTCTTCACCTCGCCGATGGTTACGCCTTCCAGGTTCACGGGCGCGCCGATCTTCAGGCCATTCGAGTTGTCGAAGTAGGTATAGACGATGAGCTTCGCGCTGAACGGGCTAAGGCCTGTCGCGGAGGTCATCAGAAACAGCAGTGTCGAAAGCAGCGCGATCGCGATCAACACGATCAACCCGACCTTCAGTTGCGACCACTTAACTTCCTGCTGACTCGGCATAGCACTCCCTCACACAAGTCCAAAGAGACACTGGCTGATTCCACAATATGCGGGTGGAAGTTACATCGTAGCAGTGGTTGGCCTCTGATTTGGATGCAACAGGCCCCGGTCGGTTGCTAAACCTTAATCTTCGGCGATCACCACAGCCATGGCGACGTCGCGGGAGTGTGTGAGGCTGAGCGACAACCGCCTTACGCCGAGGCTGTCGGCGATCTCCTTCGCGCGTCCGGTGAGGTGCAGCTCCGGCCGCTGTCCGGGCCGCCGGGTTACCTCAAACTCCCGCCAGCTTACCCCGCGGCTGATGCCCGTGCCCAGGGCCTTCGCTCCGGCTTCTTTCGCGGCAAAGCGGGCGGCAAAGCTCTCGCCGAAGTTCTTTTTGGCCTGGCAGTAGGCCATCTCGCCCGGAGTGAAGACGCGTTGCAGAAAGGCGTCGCCAAACCGCGCAACGCTTCGCTCAATCCTCTGGATCTCGATGATGTCCGTTCCAATGCCGACGACCATTCCGCCCCCGCTCCAGCTTCCAGTGTAGGGCCATTCCAGCACACGTGTCCGCCCGAAGGTTCTTGTTATCAGCCGCTTACTACCGCCGCACTCTCGGACAGTCATCATTTTGGCGCGCCTCGCTCCGATAACTAGCTGGAGACCGGAGTTGCATGCACCCCTTTTTGCCCAGGATCGAGAACCCGCCGCACCAGCCCCCGGCAGATGCCCGATCGCTGCGGCTACAGAGCTTTACCTACGAGGGCCGCCGCGTGATTCTACCGGCGCTGGCCGAGGTGATGACCCATTGCGGTTGCTGGCTGCTGGAGCGCAAGGTGGCCTCCCTCACGCAGTTGGACTATATCTTCGAGCTGCAGCAGATCTCCATGCTGGAGCTATACAGCGAACTGATCGGCGCAGGCCTGGAGCTTACGCGGGGAAGCCACTTGGAGCTCACCAGCCTCTGCGGGTTGCTGGCCCATAAGCACAGCCCAGCGGACCGGAGACGGATCGTCCACGTGCATCTTGAGGTCAGTTTTCTGGAAGAGCTCGATTTGAAATCCGTGCTGGCACCCGGCGCGGGACTGGCCTGAGCGTTGCCTTATGGGGCTTGACCGATTTGTCTCGAAGCCAAATGCTCAGGGGGCGGCTTGGCGATCTTCGGAGTAATGAACATGAACCAAGCGCCAGTTCCCAGATTCTTTGCGGTAGACCTGGGTTTCAACCCCGTGCGTGGTTATGGCCGATTGGTCTTTGCGCATGGTTGCATGGAAAACCCAATGGAATTCGGACCACGCTGCATTATCGCTCACGTGGATTTCCACCCCATTTGTCTCAAGATCGCGCGCCGAAAACATGCCGCCCATTACGTTCTGGAAGACATGCTGCTCGATGGCGTCGAAGCCGTGCTCCTCGCCCAGCGGATAGATAAACGAAACCTCGGGCGAGTGAGACCAAATTTGTGAGATTAGCTTTAGGTCAACCGTATCGATAGCTTTGGTGTACTGGTTGATGAGACCGTGGATAGCCCCGACATCGGGCGCGGGACCAGTGTCACTCTGCGCGACGGCGCAAGCGGAGATGGGGCAGAGAATAGCGGCGAACAGAATGCGGGTCAGCATAGGGTGCTCCCCAATTTATCTTAAAAATACCAACGGTAGAGGCCTGAACAGGAGCCCTTGTGGCCTTCCGGGCGATTTATCGGCCACTCGGAAGTCGCCCTGGCTATGTGTTTCACCCGAGTAGCGTGTTTCGTCACAGTCCCGATCGCGGCCACTGCGCTAAACTTGACCTCGTGCCAACGCAACCGATCATCGAAGCCAACCACCTCGGAAAAACGTACCGTTCCGGCAAGCTCTCCGTAACAGCCCTGCGCGACGTCAGCTTCACCATCGAACAAGGCGAGTTTGTCGCCATCGTCGGGCCTTCGGGCTCGGGGAAATCGACGCTGTTTTACGTTCTCGGCGGGCTGACCTCGCCGACGACCGGCTCGCTGACCATCCAGGGGCAGGACTTCTCGCGGCTCTCGGACGCACAGCGCACCAAGCTGCGCCGGGCGCAGATTGGCTTTGTCTTTCAGCGGTTTAACCTGCTGCCGACCATCTCGGCCTACGACAACATCGAGCTCGCGCATGAGATCGCGGCCAGCGGCAAGCCGTTCGATACCGAGCTGCTCGACCACCTCACCGGCCTGCTGAACATCAAGGGACGGCTGAAGCACCGGCCCAATGAGCTCTCCGGCGGCGAGCAGCAGCGCGTGGCGATTGCCCGCGCGCTCATCACGCGGCCGGCTATCGTGCTGGCCGACGAGCCCACCGGCAACCTCGACACCGTCAACTCCGACGCAGTCCTGGAGATGCTCCGCACCTCCAGCCGTGAGCTAAACCAGACCACGCTGATGATCACCCACAACCCCGAAGCCGCACAGATCGCCGACCGCATTCTGCACATGCGTGACGGTCAAATCGTGAAGATCGAGGCGGGGCGAGGCAGTGTTGTGACGACCGTTTAGTTCGGCTCAGGTATCGTTCGTGGCTTGTTAAGGTTGAAGTTGACCGTAATCGTCGTGTCTACTTCGGTCGGAACGCCATTCAAGAGATAGGGATTGTAGGTCCATTGCTTCACCGCATCCACAGCCGCGGTCTGTAGCATTGCCGGCCCAGAGATCACTGTAAGGTCCTTAATGATTCCATCCTTACCAATAATGGCGTGCATCACGACGGTGCCGCCGACGCCGGCAGCCCTCGCTTCAGCCGGATAATGCGGCGGAACCTTGTTCAATATCAGTCCAGCCATCACGCCGTTGGAGATCCGCACCGGGCCAAGCGAACGCACAACGGGTGGCGGCGGCAGGCTCTCTGTTGCGGTACCACCAGACGGTTCCGGCTGGCTCGTTTGCGCCCGCACCGCAGTGGCCCAGATCCCACTTATCACAACCATCAATGCCCATTTTGGAACTCGCATTACGCCTCCGAATCTTTAGAGGAACTATATCGCGATTTGAAACCTGAAATACTACGCAGGCCTCCTCACAGGCTGGAGCGCTTAACGGGCACCCAGAGGGATACCAAGTTTCGCCCTGAAAAGCGAAACGCCTCGGGGTAACGAGCCCCGAGGCGATCCTGTGAAGGAGGTAACGGCCCATGCGACCAGTACGAGTCAAATGGGGAAAGCTGAACCTTGAACTGCCGGCAGAGATCATTCTCTTCCTGCTCTTCAAGGCTTTCCTGATGCTTCACTTCAACGTGAACGTCTAACGCTTGCTACAACCCCCTGGGTGAGCTCCAGCTGCTCAGGGGCTATCTAGATTTGATGCGTCCCCCAAACGATTGTCAACCACTTTCTGGACATTCATGCTGAGATTCCCCCGCGTTTTCCCGATTTTGACTCTAGCCACGACCCTCACCTTTGCCGCTCAGCCGGTCACTGCCCCCCTCGACATCAACACCGCAACGCCCGCCCAGCTCAAGTCCCTCCCCGGCATGGGTGACGCCTATGTCCGCCGCATCATCGCGGGGCGGCCTTATACCGCGAAGAACCAGCTAACCCTTCGCGGCGTGCTGCCGCAAGCTGCCTACGAACTGATAGCAGCGCGCATCATCGCGCACCGCCCAGCGCGCTGAAGCCAGCCCAATATCCGCTTTGCTAGAATCGAAGTCGTACCGTGAGCGTAACCAGAAGAACAACACCCGTCTTTGCCAGCAGCAAAGCCAGTAAATCGGGTACATTTGGGTATACCTCCTCTGCACCACAGTTTGTGCAACGATCGAAAGTCGGAACCGCAGGATTATGAACGTCAAACAACTTCATCCCGGTTCTCGCTGGCGACTGCAGGCAATCCGCCTCGGCGCCCTGGCGCTGCTGCTCGGCGGCCTTCCCGGCTGCCAGAGCATTCAGGTGACGACCACGAACGTCTCCGAACTCCGCATCATTGACGCCTCGCCAGACCCCAACGTCCCCGGACTGGACTTCTACCTGAACAATACGGCGCTGACCTACAACGTAGGCTTTGGAACCATCAGTTCCTACATACCGCTCGCCCCGGGCAGCTATACCATCTCCGCCGACGCGGAGAAGAGCACCCAGCCGCTGGTCTCCACCTCTGCAACGCTGGTCAATGGAAACTCCTACTCCGCCATCGTCGGCAACCAGCTCGCCAACCTCTCGGCGACCGTCCTTCAGGACCAGACGCAGCCCGCGCCGAGCGGCGAGATCTCCATTCGCTTCGTCGATCAGGCGAGCAAAGTGGGCGCAGTCGACATCTACCTTATCCCGACCGGCAGCACTCTCATCACCACCCTGCCGCTGCTCACCAATATCGCCTTCGGCACCAACACCGGCTACCTCAATATCCCGGCGAACACTTACACCGTCGCCATGGTCCCAACCGGCACCGTGCCTCTTGCGACCACGCTCACGCTCTATACCGGACCCCAGGTCGTGTACGCCACCGGCGCCGTCCGCACCTTCATCATGACGGACCAGCAGATCACCACGATCCCCGGCCTGCAGGTCGTCACCGCGAAGGATGTCGACTAAAGCAGGAAGTAGCGAGTAGGAAATAGGAAGTAGATACCAACACAAAGGCCGCCGATACTCTCGGCGGCCTTCGTCGTCTTCTGAACCCTGGGCCCTAAGCCCTGGACCCTTAGTACCTGTAGTGCTCCGCCTTATACGGCCCTTCAACTGGCACGCTCAGGTAGTCGGCCTGCTTCTTGGAGAGCGTCGTTAGCTTCACGCCGATCTTCTCCAGGTGCAGCCGCGCTACTTCCTCATCCAGCTTCTTCGGCAGGATATAAACGCCAACCTTGTACTTGTCCTTGTTGGCCCAGAGGTCAAGCTGCGCCAGCGTCTGGTTGCTGAAGCTGTTGGACATCACGAAGCTCGGATGGCCGGTAGCGCAACCCAAGTTCACCAAGCGACCTTCGGCGAGGATGAAGATTACGTTGCCGTTGGGGAACGTGTACTGATCGACCTGCGGCTTGATGTTCAGTTTCTTCGCGTCAGACCCGTCGAGTTGTGCCATCTGGATCTCGTTGTCGAAGTGGCCGATGTTGCAGACGATGGCTTGGTCCTTCATCTGCTGCATGTGCTCGAAGGTGATGACGTCGACGTTGCCGGTGGTGGTGACGTAGATGTCGCCGCGGCCGAGCGTCTCTTCGATCGTCGTGACTTCATAGCCTTCCATCGCAGCCTGCAGCGCGTTGATCGGATCGATCTCCGTCACGATCACGCGAGCGCCAAGCCCGCGCAGCGAAGCCGCCGAGCCCTTGCCTACATCGCCATAGCCGCAAACGACAGCCACTTTGCCCGCAACCATCACGTCGGTCGCGCGCTTGATGCCGTCGACCAGCGACTCGCGGCAACCGTAGAGGTTGTCGAACTTCGACTTCGTCACCGAGTCATTCACATTGATCGCCGGAACGAGCAGCGTGCCTGCCTCAAGCATCTTGTAGAGGCGGTGAACGCCGGTCGTCGTCTCTTCCGAAACGCCCTTCCAGTCCTTGGCCACACGATGCCAGCGATCCTTGTCCTCAGCCAGCACAGCCACCAGCAGCTTCTGGATCACTGCCTCTTCCACCGAACCCGCCTCGCCGTCGACAAAGCTGCGGTCGCCGTTCTCCAGCTCATAACCCTTGTGGATCAGCAACGTCACATCACCGCCGTCGTCCACAACCATCTGTGGCCCAAGGCCGCCTTCAAAACGAAGCGCCTGGTCCGTGCACCACCAGTACTCATCCAGCGTCTCGCCCTTCCAGGCGAATACGGGGACGCCGGCAACGGCAATCGCGGCCGCCGCATGGTCCTGCGTAGAAAAAATGTTGCAGCTCGCCCAGCGAACAATCGCGCCGAGGGCCACCAGCGTCTCAATCAGCACGCCCGTCTGAATGGTCATATGCAGCGACCCGGTGATGCGCACGCCCTTCAACGGTTGGCTGGGGGCATACTTCCGGCGGATCGACATCAAGCCCGGCATCTCTGCCTCAGCAATAGTCAATTCCTTCCGGCCCCACTCTGCGAGGCTGATATCCGCTACCTTATAGTCCTGCACTTGCTCCAATGTTGCTGTCGGCATGTTTTCTCCTGAAGTTCTCCCTTCAAGGATACCAAACAGCTACCGGTTGCGCTCCATCTCAAGCAGCCTCTTCTTCCGGCCCACGCCCCACCGATACCCCGTGATCTTCCCATCAGCCCCCACCACACGATGGCAAGGCACCACCACCGCCAGCGGATTCGCCCCACAAGCCGTACCCACGGCTCGCACTGCCTTTGGTGCACCAATAGCCTCGGCGATCTCCGCATACGTCCGCGTCTCGCCCCTTGGAATCTCACTCAGCGCCCGCCAGACCCGCTGCTGAAACGCCGTAGCCCGCGCATGGAACGGCATGGCCGCAGCGCTGGAGCTCTCCTTCATCCGCCCGAGCACAAACATTACAGCCTCACGCAGGTCCTTATCGTCCCGCCGCAGAACCGCCTGCGGAAACCGCTCACGCAGATCCACCAAAGCCTCGGCGTCGTCGTCCGCAAACAGCACCGCACAAAGCCCGCGATCCGTCGCCCCCACCAGGATCAGCCCCAGGGGCGAGTCCGCCAGCGTATAGCGAATCGTCTCACCAGCGCCGCCTTCCTTCATTGCCGTCGGGCTCATGCCCAGCATCGCGTCCACGCCTTCATACAACCGGCTCGACGACCCAAAGCCCGCCTCATACACCGCATCAGTCACCGGAGACTTCGTCACCCGCGGCGTCCGCACCTTCTCGCGAAACCGCTCTTTCCGCTGCTCTCGTGCAAACTCTCCCGGAGTCACACCCAGCACGCGCTTGAACCCGCGCAACACGGCAAACTTGCCCACACCTGCGGCATCCGCCAGAGCATCCAGCGAAGTCCTTTGCCCCGCGTGCTCCGCCAGAAACTCCGCCGCCTTCGCAATCGCAGCAGCCTGTGGATCGGCCTTCGGCGCAACGCGCGTCGGCTCGCAACGCAGGCAGGCGCGGAACCCCGCGGCCTCGGCCATCTCGTTGTTGGGGAAGAAGCTGACGTTCTTGCGCTCCGGCCTGCGGCTGGGGCAGCTCGGACGGCAGTACACCCCGGTGGATTTCACCGCATACACAAACTGGCCATCGGCCGCGGCATCGCGACCCAGCACCTGCTGCCAGGCCTTACCGGCAAACACCGCCGGTGCCGCGTTCTTCTTTTCCTTGCCCATGAAGCTCTCAATCCCTGCCGCCGCTGTCGCGGTCGTCCAACTCGTAGTCGCCATATAAGTATC
>Ga0302313_10001600_pt1 | contig 16876 bp, 13 predicted proteins | sample III_Palsa_N2_2_FD_200454 | JGI IMG/M metagenome (GOLD analysis project Ga0302313, IMG submission 200454) | Peat permafrost microbial communities from Stordalen Mire near Abisko, Sweden - III_Palsa_N2_2 | ecosystem: Environmental > Terrestrial > Soil > Palsa > Peat permafrost | place: Sweden...
GGGGAGACGGCGCCTGCGGTCCGCCGTGAGTCGCTGGCGGGGTGAGGGTGAGTGCGCAGCGCGGATAACTGGCACAGCCCCCAGTTCCCGGGCACAAAAAAGCCGCTTCGATGTTTGAAGCGGCTTTCGCATTCAGCGCGACCGTCATGGAGGCTGGCGGCTTCGCACCGCCCGCCGCCAGGCCAAGGTTCAAACCACGTGCTGTTCGTCGACCTTCTTGCCGCCGGCGTGCAACGTGGCGCCTTTGCCATATTGCTTCGCCAGCAGATCGCGGTACAGTCCCGGACGGTTGCGCAACTCTTCAGGCGTCCCGTCATCCATGACCTTGCCCGCGCTCATCACGATGATGCGGTCGAAACTGTTCAGCGTCGACAGGCGGTGAGCGATGGCGACTACGGTACGGCCCACCATCAACCGGTCGAGCGCTTTCTGGATCGCTTCTTCGGACGCGCTGTCGAGCGCCGAGGTGGCCTCGTCCAACAGCAGGATCGGCGCGTTCTTCAGGATGGCGCGCGCGATCGCAATGCGCTGCCGCTGGCCACCCGAGAGCTTGACACCGCGGTCGCCCACGATCGTGTCGTAACCTTCCGGCATGGCTTCGATGAAGTCCGAACAGCGCGCCTCCCGGGCCGCAGCGAGCACCTCATCGCGGCTCGCCTCTGGGCGGCCGTAGGCGATGTTCTCGTAGACCGTGCGGTGGAACAGTGCGATGTCCTGCGGCACGACGGCAATGGCGTGGCGCAGGCTGTCCTGCGTAATCGATCCGATGTCCTGTCCGTCGATCTTGATCTGCCCGCCTTGCGTTTCGTAGAAGCGCTGTAGCAGCGAAAGCACGGTCGACTTGCCGGCGCCCGATTTGCCGATCAGACCAACCCGCTGGCCCGCCGGGATATGCAACTGGAAGTGATCGAGAATCGGCCGGCGGCGCGGGTACGCAAACGTCACGGTTTCGAAGTCGATGCGTCCGCCCTGCGGCACCAGTTCGACGGCGTCCGAGCGGTCCGGCATGCCGTGCGGCTCGAGCAGCGTGCGCACCGCTTCGGCCAGACGCGCGACGTGCTGCGTCACGTCGACAAGGGCGACAGCGAGGTCACGCGTGCCGTGCAGGATGGTGAAGCCGAGTGAGCTGACCAGCACGATGTCGCCGGAAGTAGCTCGACCGTGATCCCACAACCACAGTGCCCAGCCAAGCAAACCGGCCGACAGCATCGCTGTGATGACCGCGTGCAGGAGACGCAGCTTCTCCAGATAAAGCAGGCTCTGCTGGCGCGCGTCCATCTCGGCTTTGACGGTTGCGCCGAAGCGCGCCTGCTCGCGAATCGTCATCCCGAACGCGCGCACAAGGCCCATGTTGCTGATCACGTCGACCAGCTCGCCATCGACCGAAGCCGCCCTGGTGGCGAAGTGGTGGTGCCGCGCCGAACCGCGTCCAGCCAGCTTGTAGAGCACGACCGAGAGGATCGCCGAACAGAGCATCAGACCGCCCGCCATCAGCGGGTTGACGGCGGTGATCATGACGATGGCGCCGAGCACGGCGATGCACGGCGGCAGTACGTTCCAGGCGGTGGTGTTTTCAGCCGTGTAGACCGCGTTGGAGGTGGCCGTGATCCGGCTCGCCAGCATGCCGGGCTGCTTTTCCGAGTAGTAGGTTGGCGAATGGCCGCTCAGATACTGGAACAGGTCGCGCCGCAGGTCACCAGTGACGGCAACGAAAGTGTGCGCGGCGACCCAGCCACCGACCCGCCAAAGCAGGTTGTCGGCGGCGATCAGGCCGACAAGGATGGCGAATGCGGTCCACAGCGGGCCGGGATGATGCCGGCCGCCGCCGAGCACGTCGATCAGATGCTTGATCGCGTATTGAGAGGCGAGCGCACAACCCACGGCCGCGAACACGCTGCACAGAACGATCGCATGGGCGAGCGGGTGGCGGCGGATATAGCGAAAAAGAAACGCAAGCGGCTTGTGCGCATAGCTCGCGAGCTTGGCGTTGTGGGCGTTGCGCTGGGCGATGGTGAGATGTTCCAATTGATCGGTGTGGTCGGTGTGTTTCAGGTTATGTCATGCAACGGCATGGGCCACGGGACGCATCGCCACAAAAGGCAGATGCTCGCATTGTAAACACGCAAAAGGCATTCCGCCGTGTTCGAACGGCAACGGGACGCGACTCATTTCCGCGATGAGCATCCGCAACACCCTGTTTCCTCGACCCCGCGAGGCGGCGGTCGTTCATTCAGTTTGCGGAATAATTTCGAGATATAATTACAAAAGCCATTCAGTGCGAGCGGACACGCGGCGGCGCATCGAAGAGCGGCACGCATGGAAACATGGACGGAAGAATTTGCAAAAAGCCGTTTGCAGGTCACGCGTCCAAGCCAGCCCTTACTCTAGAACTGTCTTATAAAACAAGGGTTTGCAAAGTGTTTCGGCTTTGTAACAACGTAAAGTGTTTGAAATGTTTGGGGCTGCGCCGGGGTACCGGCACCCATAATGCAGCCTCGATGATCCCACGAAATTATCTGACAAGTTGTCAACGAGTCTGACCGATGTGCGTTTTAAGGCACATGTGCAGCCTGGTGACGATGATCAGTCTGGGCATCCTTACCAAGCGATCCATCGCAGGATTTCTCGAAGAAACAGGCCCGCGCCAAGTAGTTTCGGTGCGACTGGCAAGGCGAGCAAAGCGAGTCGCTTTTAACAAACTGCAGTACTTTTGCCTGATTTTTTACGAGGAGTTCTCTCTATGCGAATCGCTCAAATCGCTCCGTTGCACGAGGCGGTTCCCCCCAAGCTGTATGGTGGAACGGAACGGGTAGTGTCCTACCTGACTGAAGCTCTGGTCGAACAGGGACACGATGTGACGCTCTTCGCGAGCGGCGATTCGCAGACCTCGGCGAAACTCGAAGCGTTCTGGCCGCAGGCGCTGCGCCTCGACCCGACGATTCGCGACGTGATGGCTCCGCACATGCTGCTGCTGGAAGAAGTGCGCCGTCGCGCAGACGAATTCGATGTGCTGCATTTCCACATCGACTACTACCCGTTCTCGCTGTTCGCGCGTCAGCCCGTGCCGTTCCTGACCACGCTGCACGGCCGTCTCGATCTGCCCGAACTGCAACCGATCTTCAACACATTCAGCGACGTGCCGGTGGTGTCGATCTCGGACAACCAGCGTATGCCGCTGCAACAGGCCAACTGGCTGTCGACCGTGTATCACGGCCTGCCGGAAAACCTGCTCAAGCCGATCCCCAACGTCAAGCCGAGCTATCTCGCGTTCCTCGGCCGTATATCGCCGGAAAAGCGTCTCGACACGGCCATTCGCATCGCCGAACAAGCTGGCCTGCCGATCAAGGTTGCCGCCAAGCTCGACAAGGCAGACCGCGCGTACTACGAAGAAGTGATCAAGCCGCTGATGTCGCTGCCGCACGTCGAATACATCGGCGAAATCAGCGAAGCAGAGAAGACCGAATTCCTCGGCAACGCCCACGCGCTGCTGTTCCCGATCGACTGGCCGGAGCCCTTCGGTCTGGTGATGATCGAAGCCATGGCTTGCGGTACGCCGGTGATCGCGTTCAACCGCGGTTCGGTGCCGGAAGTGATTGAAAACGGCGTCTCGGGTTTTGTGGTCGAAGACGAAATCAGCGCCGTCGCCGCTGTCAAGCGTCTGAGCACGCTGCCGCGCGAAACGGTCCGCAAGGCGTTTGAATCGCGCTTCTCGTCGAAGGTGATGGCGCAGAACTACGTCGCTTCGTACGAAGAACTGCTGCGCCAGAAGCGCCGCACCGTGCTGCGCGAAGTCAACGCAAGCTGACACTCTCGTAAGCGATACCGTTCCGCGCCGCCTGTGGGCGGCCTGCTGGACGCCGACAACGCCCCGCGTGCATCAAGTACGCGGGGCGTTGTTGCATGCGCGCCGCGCATCGGACCAGGGATCGGCTGAAAGTGGTTTTTTGGGGGAAGCAACCGTGAGCCGCCTCGGTAATATCCCTATAATGGCCGTGCCGCAAATTGGGCTGCGGCGTCGTCAACGACCGGAGGATGCCTTGGCGAGAACGAAAGAGACGCGTGCGAACGCGGCGCCAGGCGCCGGAACGATTTTCGCGTTGCGTGCCATCGGTCTCGTGATTCTGGCTCGATGGCTGTTTTCGATGTCGACGATGGACTTCGTGTCGTCGTTGGCCGCAATGGCTTCGTCGCCTTGGGCTTGCATCAACCTTGTCTTCCTGTTCCTGCTGATCTTTCTGCCGGGCGCGCGCGCCCGGGTCGAGCGCCCGTTTCATCCGCTGCCGCAATGGCTGCGCCAGGCGTTGCGAGTGTTCGCTTTCCTTGGATTCCTGTTCGCGGTCTTTTCGGTGGGGGCTTTCGTCTGGAGCGCGGGCGGCCGCCGCGCGCTGAACACGATCGCGGAGACCAACGGCTGGCTGGTGGCGGCGCCGGCCTTGTATGCGGCGGTCATGTGGATCTGCCGTCCGCGTGCGCTGTGGCGCACCAACGTTGCGGCGCGCCGCTTTGCGATAGGGCGCTACGCGATCTCCACTGATGCCACGACGCGCACGGTGGTTGTCTGGGTGGAAAGCCGCAAGCTCGGACAGTATGACGCCCGCGAGTTGTCGGTGCGCTGGCTGGACGGGCAGGCTGGTGGTGCAGCACCTGCGCCGGTGTCGACGCCCGTTCCTGCGGATGCGGGCGCTGGGGTTGCTGCTGTTACTGCGACTGCGGAGACTGTGGAGACTCAGAGTCCATCCGCTTCGCCTGCAGCCGCTGCGTCGGTGCCACGCGCGACAGCCCAGGTGGGCTGGATGCACCGTCGACCCAAAGTTGAACTGCTGTGGGATTCTCCCGCGGCAGCAGGGCACAACCGTCAAACGGTGTTTCGTGCGGCGCTTGCCACTGAAGGCGACCGTGTTGCTGCCCGCGCGCTCGACACCTCACTGCGCCAGGCCTGACGCGGCGCAGTCCTGTTTGATGACTGCGCCGCGGCCGGATTGGCTACTGTTTGCTGTATGGCTACTGCCTGGCTTACTTCAGTCGAGATTGCAATTCGTTGGCGAGTTGTTTGATCGCGGCCTTCGTCGGTGCGTCCTCGGCGAGTGCGTTGAGCAAGCCGAAGTCGTGGATGGTCCCGTTGTAGCGCACCGTGGTCGCGTCGTCGCCCGCTGCGTCGAGTTTGCGGCCGTAGGCCTCGCCTTCATCACGCAACACGTCGGACTGGGCGACCTGAATCAGTGCTGGCGGCAGACCCTCCAACTCATTCAGCGAAGCACGCAACGGCGACGCGTATATCTCGTTACGCTGCTTCGGATCCTTGGTGTATGCGTCCCAGAACCACTTCATCATCGGACGGGTCAGGAAGTGCCCTTCCGGATAAGCGTTGTACGAGCCGTCGTTGAAGTCATTGTCCGTGACCGGCCACATCAGACCTTGAAAGCGGATCGCGGGGCCTTGTTTATCCTTCGCCATTAGCGAGACCACCGCTGCCATGTTGCCGCCGACGCTATTGCCCACCACCGCAAGGTGGCTGCCGTCCACGCCGATGTCATTGCCGTGTGCCGCGACCCACTTGGTCGCCGCGTACGCCTGGTTAATCGCAACCGGGTAACGCGCTTCCGGAGATGGCGTGTAGTTGACGAACACCGCCACCGCGCCGGACTGCACGACGAGGTCGCGCACCAGACGCTCATGGGTCTGAAAATCGCCGAGAATCCAGCCGCCCCCGTGGAAGAACATGAAGACCGGCAAGGTGCCCGTTGCGCCCTGCGGCCGTACGATGGTGATCGGTACGGTGATGCCGTCCTGCTCGATAGTCCTGTTCGACACTTCGATGCCCGACAGATCGACCTTGACGCTGTTCTGCGCACCGATCAGCACCTGACGCGCCTCGGCCGGGGTCAACGTATTGATTGCTGGTCCCGTGCCGCTGTTGAGGGCATGGAGGAACTGGCTCGTTACCTGGTCGGGCGCGGCGGGTGCTGCCGGGATTGCGGCAACGGCAAACGTCGTGCTGACAGCAAGAGCGACGGCGAGCAGCATGGGTTTGACGGTCTTCATGATGGCTCCGGTTGGTGTAGTTGAAGTGGGGCTTAGGCGATAGTCAGCGTCACGTCGATGTTGCCGCGCGTTGCATTCGAGTACGGGCAGACGATGTGCGCACGATCGACCAGCGTTTGCGCCGCTTCGCGTGCCATGCCGGGCAGTGAGATCTTCAGTTCCACTTCGATGCCGAAGCCGTTCGGAATTACACCGATACCGACGCTGCCGTCGATCGACACATCCGCCGGGATGGCGATCTTGTCGCGTGCAGCGACGAACTTCATCGCGCCGAGGAAACACGCGCTGTAGCCAGCGGCAAACAGTTGTTCAGGGTTGGCGCCTTCGCCGCCGGCTCCGCCCAGTTCTTTCGGCGTGGTCAGCTTGAAGTCGAGATTGCCTGCGGGCACAACGGCACGGCCGTCACGGCCACCGGTAGCGTGGGCTTGGGCGCGGTAGAGAACTTTGTCGAGGGACATGGTGAAACTCCTTTCAAGAGGTTGAATTGCTAAAGTTTGCTATCTACTACTAGATAGATTTAAGTCTACAAAAGTGCGTGCTTACATTTCACATCTATCGGTTATCTATCTACTCAAAGATAGATAACCGGGCCAACTAAAAAGGTGGCGTACCACCTCGTATTCGACTGCGTTACCGCGGGATTCTCACCGAGGCTTCGACATCTTCGAGCCGAGCCTTGGTGTGAAACAACCTGCTCGCCAGCACACTGCCCTGGAAAGCGGCGAAGAGCGTGCGTGCCGCGTTCTCCGGTTTGCCGTTCACTGCTAGCGTCTTTTCCTGCACACCTTGCGCAAGAACTTTGGCTAGCCAGTTTTCGTTCGCCTTGAAAAACGCCTGTATTGCGTGGCGAATGTTCTCGGGCAATGACTCAATATCCGCAGCCAGCATGCCGCACAGGCAGATCTGATTGCCGTCACCGAGGGTTCTGCCAAACATCTTTGCGTACTTGCTGAGCTTTGCATCAGCCGGCAAGGAAGCGTCAACAGTGTGCATGGCGTCGAAGACCTCTTTGCTGTACTCGTTCACCGCTTCCAGTACCAGGTCGTCCTTTGACGGAAAGTAGTAGTGAATGCTCGAGGTCTTTACGCCAACCAGACTCGACAGATCCCGGTAACTAAATCCGTTGTAGCCGCGCATCATCATCAACGTGATTGCGTGGTTGAGGATCTGTTCACGGACTGTCGTTGTCGTTTCCATGGATCGAACTTTATCTACTGATAGATAGACTGTCAAGTGGTACGGTGAAATTTTTTTGTGGAGAGCGGGAGGGATGCGCAGCATCCCTCCCGCGCTGCCTGTGGATTATTCGTCCACCAGCATTTCCGAGTCGTCGATCTGCCTGGCGCTAGCGCTGGCGCCGGCTTTGGCACTGCCGCTGATGCTGATGCCACGCACTGCCGCCCTCACGTCTGACTCGGACAGGCCCTTGATCAACTCCAGCGCCTGACGTTCAAACAACCTGCGGTACAAGCCTTTCTCGAGTTGGATCAGCGCTTCGTGGCTGCCTTCCTCGATGACCTTGCCCTTATCGAGCACCAGCAGCCGGTCGAGCGCCCGAACGGTCGACAACCGGTGTGCGACGACGAGCGTCGTGCGTCCTACCATCAGTCGCTCCATGGCCTGCTGGATCAGCAACTCGCTTTCACTGTCGAGGCTCGACGTGGCCTCGTCCAGAATCAGGATCGGTGCGTCTGCCAGGAACGCCCGCGCAATTGCCACGCGTTGACGTTCGCCGCCCGAGAGCTTGACGCCGCGCTCGCCCACCAGCGTGTCGTAGCCGTTGGGCAACGTCACAATGAAGTCGTGGGCGCTGGCGAGCTTCGCGGCCCGCTCGATCTCGGCGCGCGTTGCGCCGGGACGCGCATAGGCGATGTTCTCCGCCAGCGTGCGGTGAAACAGCACCGGCTCCTGCTGAACGATGGCGATCTGGCTGCGCAACGACGACTGACTGACCAGAGAGATGTCCTGTCCGTCGATCGTGATACGGCCGCCCGTCACATCGTAAAGCCGCTGGATCAGCTTGATGAACGTCGTCTTGCCCGAGCCCGAATGCCCCACCAGTCCGACGCGTTCGCCCGGCGCAATGCGCACCGAGAAGTTGTCGTACAGCGGCGTGGCGAGCGAGCCATAGTGGAACGTGACGTGCTCAAAACGGATCTCGCCCTTTTCGATCTTGATCGACCGGGCGCCGGGCTTGTCCTCGATACCGAGATGCTGATTTTCGAGCGCGACCAGTTCCTCCATGTCGTTGACCGAGCGCTGCAGGTTGCGGATGTGCATGCCTACTTCACGCAGATAGCCTTGCAACATGAAGAACATCGTCAGGGCGAACGTGATGTCGCCTACGCTGGCCTCGCCGTGTGCCCACAGGTACAGCGCAGCCCCGAGGATCGACGCCTGGATCACCACCAGCATGCCGCCCTGGACGCCGCCGTTGAGCGTGCCGCGCACCCAGGTGCGTTTGGTGCGATGGCGCCATTTATCAATGATGCGGCCGAGCAATACCTCTTCGCGCGCTTCCGCGCCGAACGCCTTGACGACCGCGTTGCAGCTCACTGCATCGGCGAGCGCGCCGCCCATTCGGGTGTCCCACGCGTTGGCGAGGCGCGCCGCGGGTGCGACGAAGCCGAGCGACAGCGTTGCCGTTACGGTGATGTACAGGATCGAGCCGAGCCCGACGACCGCACCCATCAACGGCCAGCGCATGCCGAGCAGCACGGTGGAACCCACCAGCATGACGAGCGACGGGAACAGCGCCACCAGAAGCGTGTCGTTCAGGATGTCGAGCGCCCACATGCCGCGCGTGATCTTGCGCACCGTCGAACCAGCGAAGCTGTTGGCATGCCAGTCGGTCGAGAAACGCTGCACCCGGTGAAAGGCATTGGCGGCGATCTTGCTCATCATCTTCAGCGTCAGCACGATGATGTTCATGAAGACGCCCTGGCGCAGCAGGGTGGCGCCGAGACCGAGTCCGGCCAGAATGGCGAATGCGGTCACGGCCGCATGCCAGGCGGCCGGGTTGCCGGCCGAGCCTGATGCGATCGCGTCGACGAGATGCCCCGCGAACAACGGCGTGAGCACGTCGGCCAATGCCGAGAGCAGCACGAGGCTGGTGACGGCGAAGATTCGCCAGGGTTGTTCGCGCCAGTGTCGAACGGTGAAGCCGAGGACGTCCTTAAAGACCTGTCCGCGTAAGTCGAGTTTTTTTGTAGTCATTGTTCACGGCCTGGGGACGCAGAGACCCCGGGATTCCAGTCAGGAGCAATAGGAATAGACAGCCGAAGCGGACCAGACTGAACTGGCAAGCTAATGTTGGACCGTCTGGAAAATGCGCAGGTTTGCCGAGACGGCGGACCTGCGTAGGCGACTAGTTAAGGTCGCGAGGCCACGTAAAGGGTGGCAATCTGCACGCTGAACAACATGTGATGCCTCCCTTTAGAGTTGAGTGAAGTGAAGAACAACGGTGAACGGAACTGATATCCGAAGCTCGAATATATAGCGGCTTTATTGCGGTTGCAAGAGCGGGCGGCGTGGATGTGGTTGATTTGATACGACGAATGGAAGAGGGGGCGGACGTGTTGGGTTCGTGCGTCTGCAAGAACCTGTCCGTATTTTGTGATGTAGATGACGCGTAGACGGGGAGAAGACTCAGAATAAATCTGCGAGACGGTCGCGGAATCCACGGAAAGTCTGGGTTATTCGTTGGAGTCCAGCGGTTAAGCCAGGGTCGTAGTAGTGAATAATCAAGGAGCGCCGCTCTCCCGACTCGACGTCGACATTGCTGTGCAGCGTAACAAAGCCGTTGAACACGTAGACGTTGCCGGGTGAGCACACTATTCGGCCGCATCGCCCCCTGGACCGGTCACGATCGACCAGCGCGCGGCGGACGGGGAGCGGGAGTACATGCTCGATCATGAGCCAGGTCTTGGTGCGCACGTTGGCAATCGACGAAATCGACCCACGCTCGCGCTTGTAGACAATGAGATCACCGCATCGATCGTATCCGTCAGCAAGCTGCAAAATAATCAGTATCGTCAGGATGTGGGAATCGTAATGCCGCAGGTAGCTCTGTGAAGGCATGCCAGAGTCCACGCAACGGAGTACATAAAGCGGCTCGCCGGCAAGTTCCTTGCCGAGCGCAACGGCCGCCCAACGACGAGCGGCGGAGCATGCCCGACTCTCCACCGCATTGAAGCTGTCGGACGCCCGCAGCAACTCGGCGAAATTCCTTGCTATCGTTGCGGCGCGCCGACCGTCGGCCGGGCGCCATTCATGTCTCGCAGTATCAATGGAGCTATTCATGTATTCGAGCAGGCTGCGAGGCACCACGCCTTCGAATACCCTGACTGGATCCCGTTGGTCTGTTTGATTGTTGTCATCCATAGTTCCACCTTACCCCGAAGGCGTCGCTGCCCGTTGATCGATAGTGTCGGGATCTCACGTTCCCCTTCACTACGCCGACGATACTCGGCCGGATTTCCCGTCGCCGCTACGATTGCGCAAGATACTCTGCAAGATCCCGCACCGAATCGGCCAAGCAAAGTCTCGCCGCATCCACAACATCTGCGAGCCGCCCCGGGCGATGTGGACCGCTGGCCTCCAAACCCCCTCGCGGCGCAGCGGGCGGTTTTCAGTCGAATGCTACTGTGAATTGTCTGATAGATGACGGACAAGCTATATGCACTATCCGCCGTGACTCGTTAACTTCCAGTGGCAGAAAGGCGATAGACGACGCTATGCGAGTGAATGGCCGTACGACCTTGAGAACCGACGCTGCGGTCGTGGTGATGCGAACGACTGCAAGGGGGCGACCCGATCGGGTGCGCGGCGCTGCTGGAGAATATGGGCGAAAAAAAGCCCCGCGATTGCAGGGCTTTTTCGTATTGCGTTAGCAGAAGCTTGGCGTTGGCCGGAACCGCTCGCCAAACCAACGCTGAATGCGTTGTTTCCAGAAGCTTCGGCTGAAACTGGTGGGTGGTACAGGGATTGAACCTGTGACCCCTGCCGTGTGAAGGCAGTGCTCTACCGCTGAGCTAACCACCCGAAGAGATCGAAATTATGTCAGAGGTCTTTCGGCTCGTAAAGCACTTTTTAAGCGGTCTGCTCATCCGCTGTCGGCACAGGCTGGATACGCCAAACGCTCGTCCCCTTGACCGCCTTGTCGAGGCCATCGAGCACCGCCTGATGCGCGGCAATCTCCTCTTCGCTGGCAACGATCACCGGCAGCTCGAGCGAACTCAGCGCCACACGCGGCGCACGCTCTCCGCCGCTGGTTGATGCTTCGCCCAGCATGTCGATCACGAGGCTCTCTTGCCCGCGTGTCATCGCCAGATAAACCTCAGCAAGCAGTTCCGAGTCGAGCAATGCGCCGTGCAGCGTGCGGTGTGCATTGCTGATGCCGAAGCGATCGCACAGCGCGTCCAGCGAATTGCGCTTGCCAGGGAACATCGCTTTGGCGCGCACCAGCGTATCGATCACCTCGCCGCAATGCGAGCTGAACGGCGGCAGCCCAAGGAGTGCAAATTCAGCATCGAGAAAGCCGATGTCGAACGGTGCGTTATGGATGATCAGATCCGCGCCTTGAACGAAATCGCGCAAGTCATTGGCGATCTCCGCGAACTTCGGCTTGTCGCGCAGAAATTCGGTGGTCAGGCCGTGGACCGCCAATGCGCCCGGGTCGCTGTCGCGTTCCGGATTGACGTAGAAGTGCAGGTTGCTGCCCGTGAGCCGGCGGTTGACCAGCTCGACGCAGCCGATTTCGATAATGCGGTCGCCGGTGCGCGCATTCAGGCCGGTGGTTTCGGTATCGAGGATGAGTTGACGCATGTCGGATTAGCCCGCTCTAAAAATTGGCTGAGAAACAATGTAACCGCGAACGTAACCGCGGAAGCACATTACGGCAGAAGCGCGAAGAAAAACTGAGACGCCAGCGCGAAAGGAAATACCAGCAAAAAACCCGCGCCTCAAATCTCCGCCAGCGTAGCGACCCCACGGTTCGCGAGCGCATCGGCGCGTTCGTTCTCCGGATGCCCCGCGTGACCCTTCACCCAGCGCCACTCGATCTCATGCTGCTGAACGGCCGTATCGAGCCGCTTCCAAAGATCGGCATTCTTCACTGGTGTCCTCGCCGCAGTCATCCAGTTCTTCTTCTTCCAGCCGTGGATCCATTCGCTGATGCCTTTCTGCACATACTGCGAGTCGGTGTGCACGACCACCTTGCAAGGCCGCTTCAACGTTTCGAGCGCGGCGATTACCGCCATCAGCTCCATGCGATTGTTCGTAGTGTTCGCTTCGCCGCCGAACATTTCTTTTTCCTGCGCGCCGTAGCGCAGCAACGCCCCCCAGCCGCCGGGGCCGGGGTTGCCCTTGCAGGCACCGTCCGTATAAATATCGATGAGTTCGGAAGTCATTTTCTCTGATTGCGTGTGTTCGGGGAGGCGGCGGGGGCGAGGCCCGCTGCAAGCACAGGCTTTTTCACCTTTACCGGGCCGATGAGACGCATGCCGCGCACGCGCTTGATCGCCTTCACCATGTAGGTGGCGCCGAAGATCGGCCACCAGCGGTCGCCGGCGGCTTCCATGAAGCCATAACGCGCGAGCCACTGATCGCTGACGAGGGGCGGACGATAGCAGCCGAAGCGTCCGCGTTCAAGGTCGAAGCCCAGCAGTTTAATCCAGTCCTTCAAACGGGTGAACGCAATCAGGTCATGCGCGGCTGGCACGAACGGCCGCCCCGTCATCTTGCCGACCGATTGCCGTGCCCCCCACAGCGACAGCGAATTGAAGCCGAGAATGATCAACTGACCTTCGGGCATCAGCACGCGCTCGGCCTCGCGCAGCAGCCGGTGCGGATCGCGCGTGAATTCGAGCGTATGGGGCATGACGATCAGGTCGACGCTCTGTGCCTCGAACGGCAGGTCGAGCAGATCGCACCAGACCGCACTGCGGCCGAGCGGCGCGTGTTTTTCGGGCGCAGCGGCGCCCGCCGCGCGCGGGAATTCGTACGGTGCGCTCGCGCCGCTGGCGGCGTCCAGCACGAGGCCCCGGCACGGCATGCGGTTCTCGCGCAGTGCGTCGAGCTGCGGCAGGCCCAGTTGCAGCGCGTGGTAGCCGAACACGTCCGACACCACGCGGTCGAGCTGCGCCTGTTCCCATTCCAGCACGTAACGTCCGGGTGGCGAGTCGGTCCAGGCGGGCCAGTCTATAATCGTTCGGTCAGACATATTGAAGATTGCGTCGCCTATGAATGCGCTCGAGTACGTACCGGTCCCGGCGTTTGAAGACAATTACATCTGGCTCGTGTCGGATGGTCACCATGCGGTGGCCGTCGATCCGGGTGAGGCCGCCCCAGTTCGTGCCTATCTGGCGAAACGGGGCTGGCGGTTGAGCGCTATTTTACTCACGCACCATCATCAAGACCACGTCGGCGGGGTGGCCGATCTGCTGAATGGCCAGGCCGTGCCCGTGTACGGTCCAGCCGGCGAGGCGATCGAGCACCTCACTTACCGTCTGAAGAGTGGCGATCGCGTGAGCATTGCCGAGCCGGCGCTCGAACTGGGCGTGCTCGACGTGCCCGGCCATACGCGCGGCCACATTGCCTATTTCCAGGCGTCCGACCCGGGCGGCACCCCCCACGTGTTTTGCGGCGACACGTTGTTCGCGTGCGGCTGCGGCCGGCTGTTCGAGGGCACGCCGGAGCAAATGCTGACGTCGCTGGACGAGCTCGCGGCCCTGCCTGGCGCGACTCAGGTCCACTGCGCGCATGAATACACGCTGTCGAACATCCGCTTCGCGCTCGCCTGCGAGCCGGGCAATGTGGAACTGCAGGCGTGGCGCGACAAGGCGACCGCGCTGCGCGAGCGCGGCGTTCCCACCTTGCCCACGACCATCGCTCAGGAGCGGGCAACCAACCCGTTCCTGCGGGCCGACAGTTCCGCGATCCACGCGACCCTCGCCGAACAGTTGCACGAAACGGTGCCGGATCGTTTAACTGCGTTCACATTGCTGCGTGAATGGAAGAATAGATTCCGCTGACCCGTCGGATCATGGGGTCATGTTCACCTTGAATTTCGGAAAAATATGCCAAGCCTAAGATTTGCCTAGGTTTTTCGTACATTTCTGATTGACGTAAACGTTTCGCTTTCGTACTATCGGCTGCAAATTCCAGTCCTATGGAAGCCGAGACGTTCATGAGATTTATCTTTAGTACGTTGCTGGTCCTCATGCTCGCCGCCTGCGCGAGCCAGGGACCAACGACGAGCAGCAATACCACCGCGCCTAATCCTGCCACCCAGCAAGCCGTAGCCGACGCCCTCCGCAACACCGCCTCCGCCAAAGAAACGATTAATGTCGATCAAGGCTCGGTAGACCAGTTGACGAGTCCGGACGCCGATCTATGGGCGCGGATTCGCCGTGGTTTCCAGATGCCTGACCTGCAAAGCGACCTCGTCGACATGCAGGTCAACTGGTACGCGCAGCGCCCGGATTACGTGGCGCGTATGACCGAGCGGTCGCAAAAATATCTGTATCACATCGTCGAAGAGCTCGAGGAGCGGCATATGCCGACTGAGCTCGCGTTGCTGCCGTTCATCGAGTCCGCCTATAACCCGCAGGCGCTGTCGGTCGCGAAGGCGGCCGGCATGTGGCAGTTCGTGCCGGATACGGGCCGTACCTACAACCTCAAGCAGAACATGTGGCAGGACGAGCGCCGCGACGTGCTCGCTTCCACCAGTGCGGCGCTCGACTATCTCTCGCGCCTGCACGACATGTTCGGCGACTGGCAGCTTGCGCTGGCGGCGTACAACTGGGGCGAGGGCAACGTGCAACGCGCGATCGCGCGTAATGAAGCGGCGGGCCTGCCGACTGACTATGCCGACCTGCGCATGCCGAACGAGACGCGCAACTACGTCCCGAAGCTGCAGGCCGTCAAGAACATCGTGATGAACCCGCAGGCCTATGGCCTGGCGCTGCCGACCATCCCGAATCACCCGTATTTCGTGACGGTCACCACCGCGCACGATATCGACGTCGACATAGCGGCCAAGCTCGCCAACATGACGCCGGACGAATTCCGTTCGCTAAATCCGTCGTTCAAGAAGCCGGTCATTCTCGGCGCGACCCAGCCGCAGATCTTGCTGCCGTTCGATAACGCCAGCGCCTTCGAGCACAATCTGAAGGCCTACACGGGCAACCTGTCGTCGTGGACCACCTACACGGTGACCGAGCGCTCGGCGCCGGCCGCGCTTGCACAAAAGATCGGCGTTGATCCGGACACGCTGATGGAGGTCAACAAGATTCCCGTCGGCATGCGTCTGAAGCCGGGTTCGACGATCGTCATTCCGCGCACCGACGACGATGCCGACGAAGACATCAGCGCGGATGTTGCCGAAAGCGCCGTTCTCGCGATGGAACCGGACGTTCCCGACACGCGCAAGATGCTGATTCGCGTGCGTCGCAAGCAGACCATGGCGGCACTGGCAGTGCGCTACGACGTCTCGATCGGTCAGTTGAAGGCTTGGAACCGCACGCATCGCGACCAGGTCAACCCGGGTCAGCTGATCGTGCTGCACGTGCCGGTTGGCAAGGCGATGCCCAGCGAACCCGGTCCTGAACGGATTGCCACGAGCATGCAGGGTGGCGGCGTCGAGCGCATCGGGACCCAGGTCACAGACACGAAGAGCGATTCGCGCTACGATAAGAAATCAGGTCGTGGCCGCACCGCTGTCGTCAGGGTGTCGGAACCGGCGGGCAAGGCCAGCAAATCGTCAGCGTCGAGCGCCGCTCCCAAGGGCAAGATGCTGAAAGTGGCCGAGCCGGTCACGTCCAGCAAGGCGTCAAAGGCTACGGCAGCAGGCCGCCCGAAGACCGCAGCCAAGACGAAGAAGGGCAACTAGACCAAAGCGGCTTCCACGGAAGTGGCCACATGCGTTGCGGGGGCAGCGCATGAATTGCGCTCCGATCCACTTCTCGTTTTCCAGCGCCGTCACCTGTGGTGACGGCGTTTTCATTTCAGGGTCTCTGCGGGGTCTTTCCGGCAGCCCCTTGCGTTTTCCTTTATCGTTTGTGCTTTCGCCTGACCAGAAACTGCCTTTTACCCATGTCGTCCACCCAGCTTCGCGTGTTCCTGCTGTTCTCCGCCGGCTACTTCGTCTCCTACGTGTTTCGCGGCGTCAATCTCGGCTTCGCGCCACTCATCACGCATGATCTGGGTCTATCCGCCGCCGATCTCGGACTGCTGACGAGTCTCTACTTCCTTGGCTTCGCTGGTGCGCAGATTCCGGCGGGCGTGCTGCTTGACCACTACGGCACGCGCCGCGTCACCGCCGGCACGCTGCTGTTTGCGGCGGCGGGGATCTGGGTGTTCGGGACGGCGCATGGTATCGGCGCGATGATGCTCGGGCGCCTTTTGATCGGCGTCGGCGTGTCGGTTTGCCTCGGCGCGGCGTTCAAGGCGCTGGCGCAGTATTTCGAGCCCGCGCGGCTGCCGTTCGTGAACGGCCTGGTGATGGCGGTGGGCGGTCTGGGTGGCGTGGTCGTGGGTTCGCCATTGACCTGGGTGCTGACGTTCGCGAGCTGGCGAGCAGTCTGCGGCGGCCTGGGCGTGCTGACCATCCTGGTGGCGCTAGCGTTATGGACGCTCGCGCCGGAGAAGCGCGAAGAGCGCCACGGGACGAGCCTCGGGGCGCAGTTCAAAGGCACGTGGCACATCCTCAAAAGCGCGGCGTTCTGGAAGATCGCGTCGTTTTCTGTCGTGACCCAAGGCGTGTTTTATGCGATGCAGTCGCTGTGGGTCGGCGCATGGATGCGCGATGTGATGGGCTTTGCCCCGCGCGACG
>Ga0302313_10001607_pt1 | contig 16818 bp, 16 predicted proteins | sample III_Palsa_N2_2_FD_200454 | JGI IMG/M metagenome (GOLD analysis project Ga0302313, IMG submission 200454) | Peat permafrost microbial communities from Stordalen Mire near Abisko, Sweden - III_Palsa_N2_2 | ecosystem: Environmental > Terrestrial > Soil > Palsa > Peat permafrost | place: Sweden...
GCGGCGGAGGCGGCGAGGTTGGCGCGGTACTGGTCCTGCGATTTGAGGCCGGAGCGCGCGGCGAGGACGTTGCCGAGGTACTGAGTCATGCCTTCGTAGACCCAGAGCAGTTCGCCGACCTGGGCTTTGGCGAAGTCGTCCTGATAGAGCGTGGCGGGTCGGCGGTATTTGCCGTTCCAGGAGTGGGTGAACTCGTGGGAGAGTAGGTCGGCGACGCGGCGCTGGTTCTTATCGCTGGCAAAGGCGAGCTCGCCTACGCCGTTGTCGGAGGACTGACCGTGCTCGAGGCCTTCGCCGCCGGCGATGTCGGAGAGGGTAAGGAGGAAGTGGTAGACGTTGTAGTGATGCGAGGCGTAAGCGGAGTCGGCTTCGCGGACGAGGTTGGAGATCTCGGCGAGCGTGGCGGGGCGGAGGTTGGAGTCGTTGGGTTCGTCGGAGACGACGTCGATGAAGTGCTTGGGGGAGATTTCGGGGGCGAGCGGGAACTCGTGGAAGTACTCGCCGGCGATGATGGGTGAGTCTTCGAGTTGCTCGACGGTGGTGGGCTGGAATTCGGTGGTGCCGCCGACTTTGGCGTTGGGGTCGTACGCGCCGGTGGGTTGGAGAGCGGTGCCGATGCCCCAGCCTGCGGGGACGGTGACGCTGGGCTGGATGGGGATGTCTTTTACGGGTTTGTGGGCCGGGTAGAGGAGAAGTTTTTCCCACTCGAGGACGGCGAGCTTGTCGGAGGCGCGGGCGAGGACGATGCAGTCGAGGTGGGCGTGGAGGGAGGTGACGCCGGCGGGGATGTCGAGGTGGAAGTCGTAGAGGTCGACGTCGTCGCGACGCCAGGGCAAGGTTTTGCCGTTGGCGGTGAAGACGACGCCGGTGATGTCGTCTACGGGACCGGTGGGGCGATGGTTGCCGGGGATCCACTTGGGCGTGGTGAGGGTGAGGGGGCCGGCCTTTACGGGGAGATCGATCTCGGCGTGGTAGAGCTTGCGGGGGGCCTCGGTGAGGTCGGCGGTGATGCGGATGGGGGTCTGGCCGGGGGTTTGGGCAGCGGCCGGGAGGGCGAGGGCGATGAGGGCGAGGGGGAGCAGTGGGTTGCGGGACATGGAATCCTCTCTACGGGCAGTTGCAGCGGGTTGTAGCGAGGATACGCGAGTTGGCGGTGAGAGGACGCGAGAGATTTTGGCGGAGCGGCGACGAGGAACAAGCAACAGCAAGTGCGAACAGCAGATCTCTCCACTTCGGCGGCAAAGTACGCCGCCTTCGGTCGAGATGACAGGGTTTGGGGTAGGTGTGTGAGAGAGCAAGAGCAACTACAGATCCCTACGGGATGAAAACAAAAAAGACGGTTAGGCGAGGGCTGCGGAGATGGCTTCGACGATGCGGGGATCGTTGGGGGGCATGTCCGGGGCGAAGCGGGCGAGGACGGCGCCGTCGCGGCCGACGAGGAACTTTTCGAAGTTCCAGAGGATGGCAGGGAGCGGCGCGGGTGGGGGCAGGTGTTGCGACTTGAGATAGCCGGTGATGCCGTCGCGGAAGCCGGGGTCGTCGACGATGTGCTCGGGGACGGCGGAGGTGAGTTCGGTGTAGAGGGGGTGGATGGTGGGGCCGGTGACGGCGATCTTGGAGAAGAGGGGGAAGGTGACGGGGTACTCGGAGGAGCAGAACTTGGCGATCTCCTGGTTGGAGCCGGGTTCCTGTGCGGCGAAGTCGTTGGCGGGGAAGCCGAGGACGGAGAAGCCCTGGTCCTTGAACTGCTGATGGAGCTGCTCGAGGGCGGTGTACTGGGGGGTGAGGCCGCACTTGGAGGCGACGTTGACGATGAGCAGGGCCTTGCCGTCGAAGTCGGCGAGGGAGGCGGGGGAGCCGGAAAGGGTGGTGAGGGGGATGGAAGAGAGGGGCGGCATGGGGATAGTTTAGCCGAGGTTCGTCGATCTGTGTGGGTGCGGGCCCGCGGGAATGGGGCGAAATCATAACGGAAAGAGTATTTGGGAGGGGTCAAAAAGCCATAAAAAAGCCGTAAGAATGCACGATTTTGCACCGCTGGTTTGACAGGTTCGCGTAGGATATTTATCGGTGCGTCTTGTGGACGCCCGAGGTTCAGTGAAGCATGAGTTTTTTTGACGTACTGTTTGGTAAGCCGTTAGCGACCAATGAGGCCCATGCGGAGCATATTGGCGTAGCGGCAGGAATCCCAATCTTTGGGCTGGACGGATTAACCAGTGCGGCGTATGGCCCGGAAGCGGCGATGGCGCTGTTGCTGCCGCTGGGCTTTTATGGGGTGCAGCACTATCTGCTGCCGATCTTCGGGTTCATCCTGACGCTGCTGACGATTCTTTACTTCAGCTATCGGCAGACGATCGTGGCGTATCCGAACGGCGGCGGGTCGTTTACGGTGGCCAGCGAGAACCTGGGCGACAAGGCCGGGCTGTTTGCGGCTGCGGCGCTGATGATCGATTACATTTTGACGGCTGCGGTGGGGATCTCGGCCGGCGTTACGGCGCTGGTGAGTGCGGCCTCGGATACGAAGTATTGGGCTGCGCTGCATCACTACCAGTTGGTGATGTGTCTGCTGATCCTGCTGGCTATTGCGATTGTGAATATGCGGGGCGTGAAGGAAACGGGCGCGGTGTTCATGCTGCCGACGTTCCTGTTTGTGGGGACACTTCTGTACACGATCGGCATGGGGGTGTACCAGACGGTGATTGCGCATGGGAGCCCAACAGCGATAGCTGCTCCTCCTCCGCCGGATGTGAGCAAGCTGGAGACGCTGACGCCGTGGCTGCTGGTTTTTCTTCTGCTGAAGGCGTTTTCGAATGGATGCGCCGCGATGACGGGCGTGGAGGCGGTATCGAATGGCGTGACGGCGTTCAAGGAACCGCGCAGTAAGAATGCGAACCGCACGCTGACGGTGATTATCTTCATTCTTATCATTCTGCTGTTTGGGTTGAGCTATGTGGCGCGGGCGTATGGCGTGACGGCGATGGATCCGGACGCGCACAACTACCAGAGCGTGCTGTCGATTGAAGTGGCGGCGGTGTTTGGGCGTGGGTGGTTCTATCTATTGACGATGGGCGGGGTGCTGGCTGCGTTGAGCTTCAGCGCGAATACGGCGTTTGCGGACTTTCCGCGCATGTGCCGGGCGATCGCGGGGAACGATTATCTGCCGCATGTGTTTTTGCTGAAGGGACGGCGGCTGCTGTTCTCGCACGGCATCTATGCGCTGACCGGCTTCACGGCGCTGATTTTGATCATCTTCAACGGCGTGACGGATGCGCTGATTCCGCTGTATGCGATCGGCGCATTTTTGGCGTTTACGTTGAGCCAGGCCGGGATGGTGAGGCACTGGCATAAGACGCTGGATGCTCCGCACCGGCACTTCAAGATGTTTGTGAACGGGCTGGGCGCGGTGGCGACCGGGATCAGCCTGATGATCATCCTGGTGACGAAGTTTATTCACGGCGCGTGGGTGACGGCGCTGCTGGTGCCGTTCCTGATCGGCATCATGATGATGGTGAAGCGGCATTATGTGCGGGTGAAGCGGGAGACGGAAGACCCGACGCCGCTGCGGCTGACGGGGCTGGAGCCGCCGATCGTGGTGATCCCGATGGCGCGGTGGGACAAGATCACCGAGAAGGCGATGCGGTTTGGGATGCTGATGAGCCCGGTGGTGAAGGTGGTCCACGTGGACTCGGACGACGCCGATGTGCTGGGCGCGTGCTGGGAAGAGATGGTGATGAAGCCGGTGCGGGAGAGCGGCATGGCCGAGCCGGAATTGGTGACGGTGACGAGCACCTATCGCACGATTATTTCTCCGCTGATGGACTATGTGCTGAAGCTGGAGGACGAGAATCCAGGGCGGAAGATCGCAGTATTGCTGCCGGAGCTGGTGGTGCGGCACTGGTGGGAGAACCTGCTGCACAATCAGCGCGTGCAGTTGCTGAAGCTGCTGCTGCTGCTGAAAGGAAACCAGAGGATTGTGGTGGTGAATATTCCCTGGTACCTGTGAGGGTGATGTGAGCCCGCTTATTTGTGAAAAGCTCGATTGGGACGAGGCAAATATAAGCCACATTGCACGGCATGACGTTTTGCCGCCTGAGGTGCTTCAAGCTTTGTTGGACGCTTATTCGAAACATAGGACTCATAGCGTCCACTTGGGAGAGACGCGCTATACGATGTTAGGCAGGACTGACGAAGGCAGGCTGTTGATGGTGGTTTATACGATTCGCATGGGGGGCGATCCGGCCAGTGACAGCTTATACTGCTAGTCGGAAGGACGAAAGAGTCTATGACTCCGCGAGGTAACAAGATGGCACTCAATATTCCAAATTTTGCTTCCGAGAAGGAAGAAGCCGATTGGTGGTATGACCATCGGGAGGAAGTGAGTGGCGATTTTGCGGACGCCGCTGCTAAGGGAGAGCTGCGCAACCTTCGTGAGGTATTACTACAGGACCACAGTCTGACGTTGGCGGAAGCCTATGTCTCTATTCCAATGACAGCGGATGAGCTGAGGCGGGTTAGAGAGATTGCTGCGTCTCAAGGGCTTGGTGCCGAGGAGTTTATCAGCCGGGTTGTTCATGAGGTTGTGCAGTCCAAGCAGGCGGCGTAGCGGGGCTAGGCGAGGCTGCGGAGACGGGCGACGGCGGCGGGGATGATTTCAAGGGCGCGGGCGATCTCTTCTTCGGTGGTGAGGCGGGAGAGGGAGAGGCGGAGGCTGGAGCGGGCTTCGGCGGGGGTGAGGCCCATGGCGAGCAGGACGTGGGAGGGCTCGGTGGCGCCGGACTGGCAGGCGGCGCCGAAGCTGGCGGCGATGCCCTGGATGTCGAGCGCGATGACGAGGGATTCGGCGTCAATGCCGTCGAAGCGGATGTTGGTGGTGTTGGCGACGCGCGGGGATGCGACGGCGTTGATGTGGGCGCCGGGGATGGCGGCGAGGAGGTTGATTTCGAGGCGGTCGCGGAGGGTGGAGATTTGTGCAGGTGTTGAGGAGAGCGGGGTGGCGTCCAGCTTAGAGCTTAGAGCTGAGAGCTGAGAGCTTAAGGCGAGTTCGGCGGCGCGGCCGAGGGCGACGATGCCGGGGACGTTTTCGGTGCCGGCTCGGCGCTGGCGTTCGTGGGGGCCTCCATGGAAGAGCGGGGCGAGTTGCACGCCCTTGCGGACGAAGAGTACGCCGGTGCCCTGCGGGGCGTACATCTTGTGGCCGGAGAGGGAGAGCAGGTCTACATTCTTGAACTCGCCGGAGAGGTCGATAGGGAGCTTGGCGGTGGCCTGGACGGCGTCGGTATGGACGAGGATGCCGTGCTCTTTGGCGATGCGGGCGAGCTTTCCGACGGGCTGGATGGCGCCGGTCTCGTTGTTGGCGAGCATGATGGAGACGAGCCTGGTGTGGGGCTTGAGGGCGGCTTCAAAGGCGGCGGGGTCGATCACGCCGGCGGGAGTGGGGGCGAGGTAGGTTACTTCGATACCGCGGCGTTCGAGGGATTCGGCGGCGTAGAGGACGGCGTGGTGTTCGATCTGGGTGGTGATGAGGTGGGCGGGTTCTTTGCTGTCTAGATAGGGTTGCAGGACGCCGGCTAGGGCGAGGTTGTCGCTCTCGGTGCCGCCGGAGGTGAAGACGATCTCCTTGGCGGTGCAGTTGAGGAGTTTGGCGACGGAGGCGCGGGCGTGCTCGACGGCCGAGCGTGTGCGCTGGCCGGAGTGGTGCGCGGAACTGGGGTTGCCGAAGCTTTCGGACCAGAAGGGACGCATGGCCTCGAGGACCTCGGGGAGGACCGGGGTGGTGGCGTTGGCGTCGAGATAGATTCGGTCAATGCGCGGCATAAGTTGATTTTAGAGTGCGGGCAGGGGTTGGATGTAATCTTGAGTTTGGGTAGTTTCCGGCTTCCTGTGCCACGAGGTTTGGGGGCGTTCGATGGGGGTTGCTCAGTGAGGGATGACGAGACGGGCGGCGTGGTGCGGGGTGCGGCGAGAGTGTGCCCCGCTATGCTTCTGGGCATTGGGTTGCTATTTGGAGCAGGTTTGCGGGCGCAGGTTGTGTTGCCGGACGCCCCCAGCGCGGCGAGCGGCACCATTGCGGGCAAGATCACCGACACGGATGGGGCAATCATTCCCGGGGCGCACATTACGCTCGAAGAGCCAGAGGGCAAGGCGATCCACAGTGCGGCGCTGCAAAGCCTGGAGACGGACGGGGCGGGGGAGTTCGCGTTCAGCGGGGTCGCGCCGGGGAAGTACCTGGTGAAGATCGCGGCGCATGGGTTTTCGTCGTGGAAGGTAGAGGATGTTGAGGTCCATGCAGGCGAGGCTGTGACGCTGACTCCGGTGGAGCTGGGGGTGGAATCGCTGACGGCGATGGTGGATGCAATCACCGTGGAGGATCTTGCGGAGCAGCAGATCACGGCGGAGGAACACCAGCGGATATTGGGGATACTGCCGAACTTCTTTGTGAGTTATGTACCGAATGCGCAGCCGTTGACGCGCAAGCAGAAGTTCAAGCTGGCGCTGGTGGTGAGCCGGGACCCGCTGACGTTCTTTACGACCGGGGTGACGGCGGGTATCGAGCAGGCGGAGGACGATTTCGAGGGCTATGGGCAGGAGTTCAGCGGGTATGCGAAGCGCTATGCGGCGACGTATGCCGACCGCGTCGACTCGACGTTCCTGGGTGCGGCGGTGCTGCCGTCACTGCTGCATCAGGACCCGCGGTATTTTTACCGAGGGCATGGTCACGTTATTACGCGGGCTCTATATGCGATCTCGACCACGGTGGTATGCAAGGGCGATAACGGGAGGTGGCAGCCTAATTACTCGAATGTGTTTGGGAACCTGGGCGCGGCAGGGGTTTCGAGCTTGTATTACCCGAGCAGCGATCGGCATAGCGTGCAGGTGACGGTGGACAATACGCTGCTGGGCGTGGCGGAGGGGGCGATTGGAACGCTGTTCCAGGAGTTCCTGCTGAAGCATGTGACGCATGGCGTGCCGAAGGCGCCTTAGCGGGGCTCAAGCAGAGCATGACATCTCGATTCGATAGGTCTGGTAGGCTGGAGGCGTTTTCTGAATGAATTCTCGACGAGGTGAGTTATGCGGTTGCGAATGATGGCAGTTGTTGTGGCGTTGGGGGCGTGTTCGTTGCTGGGGACGGCACAGATGAATATGGGTGCGGCGGCGAAGCCCGCGGCCGGTGCGATGACGGAGCCGTGGAAGGCGCTGGACGATATGCTGACGCTCTTTGAGGGCGAGGTGCTGGGCGTGGCGAAGGCCATGCCGGCGGAGAAGTACAGCTTCGCTCCAAGTGCCGCGATCTTTGTGCCCGGGTCGCCGGAGAAGTTCGATACCGTGCGGACGTTTGGGCAGCAGGTGGCGCATGTCGCGCAGGCGAACTACTACTTCTATAGCGTGGTCAGCGGAGTGCAGCCGGACGTGGATATGAAGGCCATCGGCAAGATAACCACCAAGGATGAGGCTGTGGCTGCGCTGGCGGGGTCGCTTGCGTTTGGGCACAAGGCGATTGCCACGATTACCGCGGCGAATGCGTTTGAGACGATCAAGGGCGCCGATGGGATGAATACGCGGGCGACGCTCGCGGACTTTGCGGTCGCGCATGGGTACGACCACTATGGGCAGATGGTGGAGTATCTGCGGATGAATGGGATCGTGCCGCCAGCCAGCGCGAAGTAGAGCAGTGATTAGTGGTTAGTGATTAGTGGTTAGAGATTAGGAAAAGTAAACTGAGTTCGGCTAGGCGCTGGGTTTGGGCGGGTAGGGCTTGGTCTGGCTGGTGCGCTGGGCGATGGGGATGTAGGGCGCGGGCCAGGCGGGGCCGGTGTAGTCGGCGCGGGGGCGGATGAGGCGGTTGTCGTCGTGCTGCTCGATGACGTGGGCGCACCAGCCGGAGATGCGGCTGATGGCGAAGATGGGAGTGAAGAGGTCGATGTCGATACCGAGGGTGGTGTAGGTGCTGGCGGAGTAGAAGTCGACGTTGGCGTTGAGTTTCTTTTCTTCTTTGACGAAGAGCTCGATGGCGCGGGACATCTCGTACCACTTGGGGTTGGCGTCGGCGCCGAGGTCGTGGGACATCTTGCGGAGGTGGGTGGCGCGGGGGTCTTCGGTGGTGTAGACGCGGTGGCCGAAGCCGGAGATCTTTTCCTTGGCGGCGAGCATCTTGCGAACGTGCTCGACGGGGTCTTCGCCGGCTTTGTCGATCTCGTAGAGCAGGTGCATGACGGCCTCGTTGGCACCGCCGTGGAGTGGGCCCTTGAGTGCGCCGATGGCGCCGGTAATGGCGGAGTGGAGATCGGATAACGTGGCCGCGATGACCCGCGCGGCGAAGGTGCTGGCGTTGAGCTCGTGGTCGGCGTGGAGGATGAGCGCGACGTCGAGGGCTTTGGTCGCAGTGTCGGAGGGCTTTTCACCGTTGAGCATCCAGAGGAAGTTGCCGGCGTGGGAGAGCGAGGTGTCGGGCGCGACGATCTCCTTGCCCTTGCGGATGCGGTCGAAGATGGCGACGATCATGGCGATCTGTGCGGTGAGGCGGAAGCTCTTGCGGATGTTGGCGGTGTGCAGGACGGATTTTTCGTCGGCGTCGTAGATGGAGAGTAGCGAGACGGTGGTGCGGAGGACTTCCATCGGCGAGGCGGTCTTGGGGACGCTGGAGAGGAAGTCGATGACGTCGGATGGGAGCTGGCGGGCGGCGGCGAGCTGGTGGGTGAAGTCGTTGAGTTCGGCGGCGGTGGGCATGGCGCCGTTCCAGAGGAGGTAGGTGATCTCTTCAAAGGTGGACTTGTCGGCGAGCTCGTGGATGTCGATGCCGCGGTAGGAGAGGATGCCCTTGGCTCCGTCGATGAAACAGATGGAGGATTCGTTGGCGACGACGTCTTGCAGACCTTTGGGTGCGGGGGTGGACATGAGGACTCTCCGGGCGGATTTCGCCGTGAGAAAGATTATCGGACTTGGTGGAAACGGTTGTCATGCGGGGTTGCGCGAATATCGGAAGAGCAGTGAGCAGTGAGCAGTGAGCAGTGAGTAGTGAGTAAGTAGTAAGGAGTAGTGAGGTGTGAGTTTAGAACCGCTCCGGTGAGAAGGGAGCGAGGTCGATGGTGGGGGATTTGGATTCGAGGAGGTCGGCGAGGATGGAGGCGGTGGCTGGGGCGAGGAGGATGCCATTGCGGTAGTGGCCGTTGGCGAGGAACGTGTTGGTTGCGAGGCGGCCGATCAGCGGAAGGCCGTCGGGTGTAGCAGGGCGGAGGCCGGCCCAGGCTTCTAGCTGCGGGGCATCTGTTTCGGAGGCTAGCTGGGGGATAAGTTTCGCGGCGAGGGCGCGGAGATGGGCGAGGGTTGCGGCGTAGGTTGTAGTGTCGAAGCCTGCGTCTTCGTCGGTGGCGCCAATGAGGGCGGTGCCGGCTTGCGGGCCCTGGGTGCGCGGGACGATGTAGATGTCGTCGCTGCGGTGGACTTCGTGCAAGCGAAGCGTTTGGGGAAGCTGGACGCGAAGCATCTGGCCTTTGTGGGGGACGATGGGAGCTGGCGACCATGCGCCTGTTGTGAGGATGAGCGGTGAGGTTGAGGTCTCATAAGCCGTTCGGAAAACGCTGTGTTCGCGGAGGTCGATGGAGGTGGCGCGGACGGCGGCGAGGAGAGCGGCGGCGAGCTGGCGGGGGTCGAGGGATTGTTCGGCGAGCGTGGTGATGGAGCCGCCGGGGGAGTATTGGAGGGTGGTGTGGGTCTGGATAGGGACGGCGAGGCCGGAGAGGGCTTCGATGCGTTGCAGGAAGGCTGGATAGAGCGAGGCGCTGAATTGCGCGAGCGGGAGCAGGGCGGGTGGGTTGTGGGGGTCGTTGACGGCGAGCATTCCGGCGGCGGCGGTGGAGGCGTGGAAGAGCGCGGTATCGCGTTCGAGGACGGTGACGCTCGCGCCACGGGCATGGAGTTCGAGGGCCAGGGAGAGGCCGATGATGCCGGCGCCGGCGATAAGGACATCTGGATTTTGTACTGAACGCTGGTTGGGTTGGATTTCGTTCATTGGCCATCCAATTATCCGCTGACTGGCATCCTAATTGACTGGTCGTGCGTCTCTCTTTATGAGATTGCAGCGTACTGCCCGAGTGACGTGGAGTATCAATCTGCGCGTTCTCGCGGAAGAAAAGGAGAATTTCGATGAGTGAAAACGATCCCGAGTATGTGGTGGAGCCTAAACCTCCCACCTGGTTGGTGGGCGTAGCCGTTGGAGGCGTGGTGCTGTCACTGGCAGCACTGGCGTGGAGCATTGGATTGCAGAACCATCTAACTGCGGACGAGGCCAGTTTGGCTGCGGCGAACACGCAGAACACTGCGTTGTCGCAGAAGCTGGATGAGACCAACGAACGGATGCGGGCGCAGGCGCAGACGCTGGGCGCGAGCGTGGGTCTGAGCCAGAAGCAGATGGAAGACAAAGAAGCTGTGCTGATTGCGCAGGAACGCGCGACTGCGGCGGAGGCGTCGAAGTTGCAGAAGGCGCAGGCGGCTACCGACCAGCAGGTTGGCGCGGTGCAGACCGATGTGGCAGGTGTGAAGACGGATGTCGGCGGGGTGAAGACGGATGTGGCGCCGACGCAGGCCGACCTGGCGCAGACCAAGACGCAGTTAACCCGGGTGATGGGCGATGCGGGCGTGATGAGTGGGCTGATAGCCACCAACCACGATGAGCTGGAAGATCTGAAGCACAAGGGCGACCGGAACTACTACGAGTTCACGCTGCAGAAGGGCGCGCCGGCGCAGAACGTCGGGACGATCAAGGTGCAGTTGAAGAAGATCGACCCGAAGAAGTCGAAGTTCACGCTGGAAGTGAATGCTGACGACAAGACTATCGAGAAGAAGGACAAGAACCTCGATGAGCCGATCCAGTTTTATTCAGGCAAGACGCCGGCGCTGTTTGAGATTGTGGTGAACAACGTGAACAAGAACGCAGTGACGGGGTATCTGAGCACGCCGAAGAGCGCGCCGGCGCCGTTCAGTCCGAGCGGTCAGTAATAAGTAGTACGAGGATACGAAGGGCTGCGCGGCGATGCTGCGCGGCCCTTGCTGTTTAAGGGAGGTTGACGGTCTGGGGCGGTTGGTGGGTGAAGTTGAGGGTGAGGACGGCGGACTTGCGGGCCTTCCAGGTCTGCTCGGTGAGGCCGGGGAAGTGCAACAGGACGGTGCCTTCGGTGGTTGCGTGGGTGGGGATGGCGTCGCCCAGAGGGAAGGGGTTGGGCATGAGCGGGGTGAGGGCGGGGAAGATCTCTTCGGTGCGGGTGAGGTCGGTGTGGCCGAGGGCCCTGGTGTCCAGGGTGGCATCGGTGGCGTCGGTGTAGGTGGCTGTGAGGTTGTCGATGAAAAGGGGCAGGTTGAGGTTATTTTTCAGGTGCAGGGTGACGGCGACGTAGAGGTCGTCGTCCGCTTCGGCGGCCTGGCCGACGATGTTGCCGCCTCCGGCCGCTGCGGCTGTAGTGGTGTGCGCGGCGTATAGCTGGGTCTTCGGAATGCTCAACGCGGCGGATTGACGAGTATTCATGAACCAGAAGGTGGCGCCGCCGAGAAGCAGAATGGCGAGGAGGATGAGGACGGGTTTTAGCGGGCTGGTTTTTTCTTCGGAGCCAAACATGGTGGGATAAGGATAGCGCGGTTAGGGACGCGGACGCAGGCTGCTAAGGAAGGCGTCGACGGGTTGAGAGTTGAGGAGGTCCGGCGCGGTGAGCCAGGCGCGGCGGAGCTGGACGATGCCGTCGTCGAGCTGGTCGAGCTGGGCGGTGGAGTGGGCGTCGGTGTTGACGATGAGCTTGCAGCCGAGCTGCTTGGCGAGGCGGAGGTTGAGGTCGGAGAGGTCGGCGCGGGCGGGGGCGGCGTTGTGCTCGACCGCGACGCCGAGGCGTGCGGCGACGGGAAGGAGCTGGGCGAGGTCGATCTTGTAAGGGTCGCGGGCGAGGACCTTGCGGCCAGTGGGGTGGCCGAGGATTTGTACGAAGGGATTTTCGGTGGCGCGGAGGACGCGGGCGGTGACCTCGGCTTCGGTCTGGTTGAAGCCGGAGTGAACGCTGGCGACGACGATGTCGAGCTGCGCGAGGGTTTCATCGGCGAGGTCGAGGGAGCCGTCGAGGAGGATGTCGACCTCGACACCGGCGAGGATGCGGAAGTTCGGTGGCAGGGCGGTCTTCTTTGCTGAAGCCGAAGAGGACAAATACAGGGGTCTCTCCACAGCGGCGGCAAAGTGCGCCGCCTCCGGTCGAGATGACAGTCTTGTTGCAACAGCAAAGAGGAAGGTCAGGCGTTCGTTGTTGGAGAGATCGAGACCGTTGGCGACGGCGTGGTTGACTTCGGCGATGTCGTGCTGCAACTCGGCTGAGATTTGGCGGATGCGGGCGGCGTGGGCTAGGGCTCGGGCGTCGTCCATGCCGTTGGTCATGGCGAGGGCCTTGGAGTGGTCGGTGATGGCGATGTACTCAAGGCCACGGGCGATGGCGGCTTCGGCCATCTCGCGGATGGAGTTTGTGCCGTCGGATTCGGTGGTGTGCATGTGGAGGTCGCCGCGGATGTCGGAGCGGACGATGAGGTGGGGGAGAGTGTGGTTGGCGGCGGCTTCGAGCTCGCCGAGGTTCTCGCGCAGCTCGGGTGGGATGTAGTCGAGGTCGAGCGCGTTGTAGATCTCTTCTTCGCTGGCGGCGGCGACGATGACGTTGTCTTCGAGGCGGAGCAGAGCGTACTCAGAGAGTGTGAGGCCGCGCTTGATGGCCCGCTGGCGGAGGGCGATGCTGTGGGTCTTGGAGCCGGTGAAGTACTGGAGCGCAGCGCCGTAGCTGGCGCGCGGGAGCAGGCGGACGTCTACCTGGAGGTTGTTGCGGAGGGTGAAGCTGACTTTGTTCTGGCCTTTTGCCAGGAGCTTGTCGATCAAGGGCAGGCTAGCAACGTGGGCTACGGCGGCGGCGACGACCTCGGGTTCGCAGGCGGGGCCGGTGACGAGGAGGTCGAGGTCGCCGCAGGTTTCGCGGCCACGACGGAGAGAGCCGGCAGGGGTGATGGTGTCGATGCCGGGGAACTGGCGGATGAGTTCGATGATGCGTTCGGCGTGCTCGCGGGCGACGTCGATGCGGAAGCGGGAGGAGTTGCGGCGGTAGTCTTCGATGCCCTTGAGGAGCTTGGCGGTGAACTTTTCGCCGAGGCGCGGGAGGGGGTTGAGGTCGCCGCGTTTGGCGGCGGCTTCGAGGGCGTCGATGTCGGAGATTTGCAGCGCGGAGTGGAGCATCGCGACGGTCTTGGGGCCCATGCCGGGGAGGCGGAGGAGCTCGAGCATGGTGGGTTTGTACTTGGTGAGCAGGTCGTCACGCAGCGGCATGGTGCCGGTGGCGACGAGGTCGCGGATGTTCTGCGCCATGCCCTTGCCGATGCCGGGGATGGCGAGCAGGGCTTTTTCGTCGCCGGCTAGGGTGGCGAGTTGGGTGGTTTGCTGCTCGACGGCCTCGGCGGCGCGGCGGTAGGAGCGTATGCGGAAGGGGTCGCCGGCGTCGATTTCGAGCAGGGCGGCGGTTTCATCGAGCAGGCGGGCTAGGGTGATGTTGTCCATAGAAAAAGGAGTAGAGGGTAAGGAGTAAGGCGTAGAAAAAGCTTACCAGCGAGGGAGCCGGTTTCTACTCACTACTCCTTACTCACTACTCCTTCATCCCAAAGTTGTCGAGTGGCGACAGAGAGGTGTTTCAGGCGGCCTTGGTGCGGATGACTTGATCGGCCTGCGGGCCTTTGGTGCCCTGGATGACATCGAACTCCACCTCGTCGCCCTCTTTCAGGGTCTTGTAGCCGTCGAGCTGGATGGAGCTGTAGTGGACGAAGACGTCGGGGCCTTCGTCGCGACCCAGAAAGCCGAAACCTTTCGCGTTGTTGAACCACTTTACGGTGCCTTTGAACTGCGCCATTTGGGGTCCTCTCGTACTCGTAATTTTGCCCTCCGGGACAGGTGGGAGCGCGACCCTATTTAGAAACGCAAATCAGGCAAAAATGGTTGCCCGTTGAACGTGTACGAAGAGTTGTAAATGATAGAGAAGAGGCGAGTTTGTTCGCTAGCCGACATAAGGAGCAAGTATTTATGCGGGAGACGATGGCAGAGGGTTATTCGAGGCGTTGGCGGCGGAGCGAATCGTAGAAGAGAACGCCGATCAGGGTCTTGCCGTCGAGGATCTTTCCGGCGTGGATGAGGCGCAGGACTTCGGAGAGCGGGGTCATGTGGAGTTCGATCTTTTCGTCGTCTTCGGGCGTGGCCTGGCCGAGGGTGAGGTCTTCGGCGAGGAGGATGTTCATGGCTTCGGTGAGGAAGCCGGGGCTGGCGAAGTACTTGATGTGGCGGGACCATTTTTTGGCGCGGTAGCCGGTCTCTTCGATGAGCTCGCGTTTGGCGGCGGGGATGAGTTTTTCGCCGGGTTCGATACGGCCGGCGGGGAGTTCGAGGAGGAACTGGTTGGCGGCGTGACGCCACTGGCGGATGAGCAGGATGCCGGGGTCGGCGGGGTTGGTTTTGGTGTCGACGGCGAGGATGACGACGGAGCCGTTGTGGCGGATGACGTCGCGGGTAGCGTGGACGCCGCCGGGTTCGATGACTTCGTCGCGGGTGACGAAGAAGACCTTGCCCTTGAAGACGGTTTTGGAGGAGAGAGTGCGGGCTTTGCCGGTGAGCTTGAGAGGTTTGGGCGTGGGCTTGGGAGTTGTTGAGCGCTTGGTGGCCATGGTGACAGGGTAAACGATTGGGAGATGCAAGTTTCACTGCATCGGCGGAGGCTGGTGCGCATCCAAAGAGGCTAATAAGCTGGGATGAGAGACTGAAAGAGCATGAATACGGAGTGTTATCCGATCTCGACGTTGCCTGGCACGAGCGCGCTGTTTCGCGACTACGTGGATGCGGGTGTGTCGGTGCATGCGGCGGCGTTGCGGCGGTGGTATCCGAGCGATCCGTTTTCGATGGAGTGGGCGAAGAGCGCGCCGGAGTTGGGTGCGGGGCATCGTGAGCGGCTGGCCGATGCGTTGCTGCGGCAGGCGGATGGTTTTGGGGCGAGTGGGGAGGTGCTGGCGAATATCGAGCGGCTGAGAAATGGGGCTGCTGCTGTGGTGTCGGGCCAGCAGGTGGCGTTGTTCGGCGGGCCGCTGCTGACGCTGCTGAAGGCGGCTACGGCGATTCGTAAGGCCGCCGATGCGACGAAGGTCAGCGGGCGGGAACATGTGCCGGTGTTCTGGCTGGCTAGCGAGGACCATGATCTGGAAGAGGTCGACCAGGTTGCGTTGTTGAGTAAGACGAGCGTGGAGAGGCTGACGCTGGGGCTTCGTGCGGAGAGGCCATTGCCTGTCGGCGGGCTACGAGTTGGCGATGGCTCCAACTCGCTGGAGGCTCTGCTGGACCGGGCGAGTGAGCTGCTGGGATGGGCTCCGGTGTGTGAGGTGCTGCGCGAGTGTTATGCGCCGGATGCGACGCTGGCGGGTGGGTTTGGGCGGTTGCTGACGAAGATCTTCGCGGCGCAGGGGCTGGTGGTGATGGATGCATCGCTGCGGGAGTTTCATGCGCTGGGTGAGCCGGTGTTGCGGGTGGCGATCGAGCAGGCGGATGAGTTGGAGGCTGCGCTGCTGGCGCGGTCGGAAGAGTTGGTGCGTAGTGGATACCACGCGCAGGTTCTGGTGACTCCGGGGCACTCGCTGCTGTTTTTGATTGATGCGGAGACGGGGGCGCGGTTGCCGTTGCGACGGAGTTCTGAGGGTGCGTGGAAGGCTGGGGCGAAGGTTTATTTGACGGCGGAGTTGCTGGAGATTCTGGCGAGCGAGCCGGAGCGGCTGAGCCCGAATGCGCTGTTGCGCGCGGTGTTTCAGGATGCGATTTTGCCGACGGCGGCGTATGTGGGCGGGCCGGCGGAGATTGCTTACTTTGCGCAGTCGGCGGTGGTGTACGAGCGAATTCTGGGCCGGGTGACGCCGGTGTTGCCGCGGCTTTCGGCGACGCTGATTGAGCCCGCGATTGCGCAGACGATGGCGTCGCATGAGGTCTCGGTGACGCAGGTGTTTGAGGCGAAGACGGTGGAGGAGCTGGCGCTGCGGCTGGGGGCTCGGGCGATGCCGATTGAGGGCAAACGGAAGCTCGCTGCGGTGGGCAATGCGATGGATGCGGAGCTCAGTGCGCTGACGGAGTATATGTCGGCGATGAGTGCGGACCTGGGGCGTGCGGCGGGGGTTAGCGCGAGCAAGATGCTGTATCAGATGAACCGGCTGCGGCGGATGGCGGCGGAGTTTGAGCTACAGAAGGAAGCGTCGCTGAAGAAGCATGCGACGGCGATTGTGCTGAACACTTTTCCCGATGGCACCTTGCAGGAGCGGCTGCTGGCGGGGGTTTGGTTTGTGGCTCGGTATGGCGAGGGGCTGGCGGAGTTGCTGGTGGAACATGCCGGGCAGGAGTGTCCGGGGCACCGGGTTATTTATCTCTGATTTTCAATTATCTGCACAACTGTTTGAGCGATACTTGCGGTCATGGGAGAACTGTTCACACCGGGACATCTGATCGTCCTGCTGCTCTTTCTTAGTCCCATCATTCTGGCGATCCAATTTGCGCCGACGATTATTGCGGCGAGGCGGCGGGTGCAGAACTTCTGGTGGATATTTGCGATCAATTTTTTGTTTGGGTGGACGCTGATCGGGTGGGTCGTGGCGCTTACCTGGGCGTTGCGCGATGAGCCGGGTCTGGCGGGGAACTTGCTGGGATAGTTCCTCGTACTTCTTATTGAGAGGTTTCGTCCGATGCATCTACTTTTCGCACTGCTGCTGCTTCCGTTTGGCGCGATCCATTTTCTGCCTACCATCATC
>Ga0302313_10001609_pt1 | contig 16806 bp, 11 predicted proteins | sample III_Palsa_N2_2_FD_200454 | JGI IMG/M metagenome (GOLD analysis project Ga0302313, IMG submission 200454) | Peat permafrost microbial communities from Stordalen Mire near Abisko, Sweden - III_Palsa_N2_2 | ecosystem: Environmental > Terrestrial > Soil > Palsa > Peat permafrost | place: Sweden...
CCTGAGCACACGCTATGCACACGAGGCCGACTGGACCGCCAACGGCCGCACCAGCCTCTCGGCAGAGAGTCACGCGGTGCTGGCCCAGTTGAACAGTCCGGTGGAGATCGTCAGTTACGCGAACCCGCAAGGCGACCTGCGTCAGACCGTGGCCGGCTTCCTGCAACGCTACCAGGCCGTGAAACCCGATCTCAGCCTGCGCTTCGTCGATCCGCAACTGGATCCGGCGAAGATGCGCGAGCTGGGCATCACCGTCGATGGCGCGCTGATCCTGCACTACCAGAACCGCGAACAACGGCTGGACGAGCTGTCCGAACGCAGCCTCACCAATGCGCTGGAAAAATTGATCCGCGGCAATGACCGCGTCGTCGCATTCGTCACCGGCGATGGCGAGCGCCGTGCCGATAGCCAGGCCAATGCCGACCTCGGCACCTTCATGACGCAACTGGAAGGTCGCGGCATGCGCGCCGTGCCGCTGAACTTCGCCCAAGTCAGTGCGGTACCGGAACATACCGACCTGGTGGTGCTGGCCAGCCCTTCGCTGGCGCTGCCAGCCGGCGCGGTGCAAGCGCTGGTTGGCTACGTGCAGAACGGCGGCAACGTGCTGTGGCTGACCGAACCGTCGAATGACGATCTCGGCCTCAACCCCCTCGCCACCGCTCTCGGCATTCGCGTGCTGCCGGGCGTGCTGGTCGACGGTTCCGGCGCGGCGCTGGGGCTGCACGATCCGCGACTGATCGCGCTGGGTGACTACCCACCGCAGGCGATTACCCGCGGCTTCACGCTGACCACGCTGTTCCCGCAGGTATCCGCGCTGGCACAGGTGACGCAGGGCGGCTGGGCAGTCAAACCGTTCCTGCGTACCAGCGCACAAAGCTGGACCGAGTTCCATCCGATCGACAACAACAAACCCTCGGACATCCGCTTCGACGCCACCTCCGGTGAGCTGAAAGGTCCGCTGGACTTCGGCTTCGCACTGAGCCGGTTGTCGCCGAGTCCGGACAAGAGCGAGCAGCGCGCGGTGGTGATCGGCGACGGCGACTTCCTCTCCAATACCTTCCTCGGCAACGGCGGCAACCGCGCGCTGGGCGAGCGCGTGTTCGACTGGCTGCTCGGCGACGACAAGCTGGTCGACCTGCCGCCACGCGGTGCGCCGGACCGCTTGCTGGTGATTTCGCAGATGGAATTGAACATGGTCAGCGTCGGTTTCATGATCGCGCTGCCGCTGCTGCTGCTGCTGATCGGCGGCCTGATCGTGTGGCGCCGGCGTCGGCGCTGATTGATGAAGCGCGCTACTCGCCAACGCCTGATCCTGCTGCTGGTGGTGATGGCCCTGCTGGTGCTGGCCGGCTGGCAGCTGCGACGCGACGCGCAAGGCGAGCCTGGCACCTTGCTGGCGCTTGATCCGGCCAGCATCAGCCATATCACGCTGACCCTGTCCGGCGCGCCAACGATGCATTATGAAAAGCGCGACGGTCACTGGTGGCGTACCGACGGCACGCCGGAGCGAGCCATCGATGGCCGCCTCACCGAGCTGGCCGACACCGCCGCGGCACACGTTCTCAGCTGGCGCCCCGCCAGCGACTTCGATCCCGTGAAGATCGGACTAGCACCGACACAGGCGATACTCACGCTGGACGGGCAAACGCTGGAATTCGGTGAATCCTCGGTCACCGGGCCGCAGCACTTCGTCCGTGTCGGCCAGCGGATAGCGCTGGTGTCGCTGCGCTACACGCCACGATCGCCTGCCCTCAAGACCACCGAGTTGCACTGAGTAGCTGGACCTGCCTTGCCCGAACTGCCCGAAGTCGAAACCACACGCCGCGGCATCGCGCCCTACCTGATCGGTCGGCGCGTCACCGGCGTGATCCTGCGTCGACCGGACCTGCGTTGGCCGATACCTGCGGAAGTCGGCGAGCTGCTACCGGGACAGCGCATCGACTCGGTGGAGCGGCGCGCGAAGTACCTGTTGCTGCACACCGAAGTCGGCAGTGCCCTGCTGCACCTCGGCATGTCCGGCGTACTGCGCGTGCTCCCACCGGATGCCCCCGTCGGCAAGCACGATCATGTCGATATCGCGCTGGAACGCACGGCCGCGCAGGCTCCGCGCATCCTGCGTTTCACCGACCCGCGCCGCTTCGGCTGCCTGCTGTGGCAGGCGCCCGGCGAGACGCATGAACTGCTGGCGAAACTGGGTCCGGAGCCGCTCACCGACGCCTTCGACGGCGACCTGCTGTGGCACCTCTCGCGCGGCCGCACGGCGGCGGTGAAACTGTTCCTGATGGACAACGCGATCGTCGTCGGCGTGGGCAATATCTACGCCAGCGAAGCGTTGTTCGCCGCCGGCATCGACCCGCGCCGCGCTGCCGGCGCCGTCTCGCGTGCACGCTATGCGCGACTCGCCATGGAAGTGAAACGCATCCTGGCCTGGGCGATCGAGCGCGGCGGCACCACCTTGCGCGACTTCCTCAATCCCGACGGTGCGCCCGGCTACTTTTTCCGCGAGCTCAACGTGTATGGCCGCGAAGGCGAACCGTGCAAGATCTGCAGCACGCCGATCAGGCAAACCGTACTGGGACAGCGCTCGACCTTCTGGTGTCCGCACTGTCAGCGTTGAGCCGGGCGATCGTCGCTCACTCCGGCCAGTGGAACTCGACGTAGGTATTGTTGAACTGCGGAGCTTCCAGCCCACCGCCCAGATGCAACACGACACCGCCGGGAATCCCTTCGATATCCAGGGTCTGGCCGTCAATGAAGTGCGCACCGAGCACCTCCAGCTCGACCAACCGCTCGCACATGATGCCGGCGCGATCGATCGCGCGATCGGGTACATGGCGGATGCTGATGTCGGGGCGACCGAACTTGCGCATGCCGCGGGTGTGAATCCAGGAGTGACCTGGCTCGGCTTCCCCATCACGCAAAATCAGCAGGTGGTTGCGAATCGGTGCGCCGTCGCGGATCAGGTACTGCCGACGCCACGCATCGGCATCGAGCAGGCTCAAGGTCTGCGGATCGAGGATCGCCACACCGCCGATGTCGAGCAGACCAGCCAGTACGCCCAAGGTATCGCGCAGATATTCCGTATCCGCACTGTCCTTGAGCTTTCCTCGCACGATCAACACCTCGGGAGCGTCGACGGCGATCTTGTAGGCCTCGGGCGCATCATCCTTGAACATGCGGCCCATCGCGCCTTTCAGCGGATAGCCTTCCCACTGGCGCAGTGCACTGTGATAGTGGTTGGTCGACTCGATCTCCGTGGGCAGCCCCAGACTGCCGTAATCACTGGAGGGCACGCGCACCGCGCCGAAGTGACCGAACACGTAGAACTGCAGCAGGACTTCCTCGTCACTGGGCTGCCAGTGCGGGCGTTGCCACGCGGGAATGGTGATCGGGTCGCTCATGGGATTCCTTCGTCCTTCGTATTGGGCGTTGCTCAGCGGCTATCGCCAAGTGGTAGCACGGATTGCTGCAGTTCGATGCGGCCACTACCTTCGCTGATCTTCTTGAACTCGGCGCGACTCACCGAGACATAACGGTCGTTGCCGCCAATCTCAACCTGCGGCCCCTCGGTGACCGCATGGCCGTGTTCATCCACGCGTACCACCATGGTGGCCTTGCGGCCGGTATGGCAGATCGTCTTGATCTCTTCCAGATTATCCGCCCAGGCGAGCAGGTAGCGGCTGCCCTCGAACAATTCCCCTCGAAAGTCAGTGCGCAAACCGAACGCCAGTACCGGGATGTTGAGCCTGTCGACCACGTCACTGACCTGCCATACCTGCGACTTGCTGAGGAACTGCGCCTCGTCGACAAACACGCAATGCAGCGCACCGTGCGCGGCGATGTCGGCTTCGACCAGCGCCAGCAGGTCCTCGGCGGCGCCGAAACGCCGCGCGTTTGCCTTCAGGCCGATCCGCGAGGCGACCACGCCCTCGCCGTAGCGATTGTCCAGCGCCGGGGTGAGGATCAGTGTGCGCATGCCGCGCTCGTGATAGTTGTACGCGCTCTGCAGCAGCGTGGTGGTCTTGCCGGCATTCATTGCCGAGTAATAGAAATAGAGCTTGGCCATGGGTGTGCGTTCGGGTCTGGTCGTGCATGGTAGCGCGATGACTGGCTTGCTCCTCCCCTGCTCGCAGGGGACAAATCTGCAGTCCTGCCGATTTGCACGGCGCCAGCCGCCCGGAGGGTAAGGGCCATGGATGGCCCGAATGCAGGCTGGGTGGGGTAGACCCGAGCTTGCGGGAAGATCAAGAGCATCCCACCCTCCCAAAAGGGAATTTCCTTCGGTCACAACCCTCCGATGCGACCGAAGGGAGTCCCTTTGGGGGCATTCGCAGGGGAGGGAGCGAACTCACACCTTGTCCAGCGGCGTGTTGCCGTCGGTGAACTGCGCGCGCGCCTGCGCCAGCCGGTACTTGTGTTCGGTGCGCCAGCGCCGCCAGTCGCGCAGCCCGTAAATCGCATAGACCAGCTTGAACAGCTTGAGCCGCCACAGCACCTTCGGCGTATCGAACAGATCGCCGGCGAGCATCGAGATCACGCCTTGCTCCAACTGCCAGGTATTGCGCGGCGAGCGGAACATCTGCTGCATCACCGGTCCGTTGAAGCGGTAGATGAAGAACGAGAAGCGCGCCATGCCAGCGCGCTGGCGCTTCTCCAGCTTGCGCAGCAAGGCCATCTCGCGCTGCGGTTCGCGCAACGCCTGGTCGACGACGTCCACCGCCTGCTCCGCCCCGCTCATCGCCAGGTACACGCCGGAGGAAAATACCGGGTCGAGGAAGGCGAATGCATCGCCGACCAGAATCCAGCCCGGACCACCCATCTGCGTGGAGTCATACGAATAATTGCCGGTGACGCGCACCTCGTTGCCGATCAGCTCGGCGTGCTCGATGCGCCGCCACAGCGCCGGGCTCAGTTTCAGCGTGTCGAGCAGGAATTCGACCGTGCGACCCTTACGCTGCTTGAGATAATCCGGCCGGCATACCGCGCCCATGCTCATCACACCGTCCGGCAGCGGGATCATCCACATCCAGCCGTGTTCGAAGCAGTAGATGCTGATGTTGCCCGCATCCTCGCCCGCACGCGGTTCGGCGCCGCGGAAGTGGCCGAAGATCGCCGCGCTCTGGTGCTGGTCGTTCTTGCGCCGCAGTTTCTTTTTCGCCGACAGAAACGCATCGCGGCCGCTGGCGTCGACCACGTAACGTGCCTGGATCGCATAGCTGCGACCGTCGTCGGTTTTCACGTCCAGCCAGCTTTCGCGCGAGCCACGCTGCTCGACCCGCACGACCTCATGCCCTTCGCGCGCGTCCGCGCCGCATTCGCGCGCGTGCTGGTACAGCATCTGGTCGAAATCCTGCCGCCATACCTGGTACGCATGTGGCGGGCTCTGGCCGATCGCGCGGGCAAACGCGTAGGTGTTGTAGCCGCGCTCGTTGTCCGCCTCGAAATCCGCGCCGGACTTGAACACGCCCAGCGCACGCACCTTGTCCAGCACGCCGAGCCGCTCGAATACCGGCAGATTCATCGGCAACAGCGATTCGCCGATATGGAAGCGCGGATGGTGCGCCTTCTCCAGCGCGATCACCTTGTAGCCGCGGCGCGCCAGCAGCGCCGCCGCCGTGCTGCCGCCTGGGCCGCCGCCGATCACCGCCACATCGCATTGTTCTACCGTCTGATCCGCCATGCTTCCTCCATCCGGCGCCGTCACCCCGACGGCGGCTCCCGTGTCCGATTATGGCGCAGACCGGTCGGTCCGCCAGCGTGGCTCTGTTACCATCGACCGCCGTCTCACGCGCTTGCCTCGATCCATGCTCAATCCGCAACAACTGGCCGCCGTCGAACATTGCGACAGCCCGTTGCTGGTGCTGGCCGGCGCCGGCTCCGGCAAGACCAGCGTGATCACCCAGAAGATCGCGTACCTGATCGCGCACAAGAAGCTGGCACCCGCGAAGATCGCCGCGATCACGTTTACCAACAAGGCCGCGCGTGAGATGCGTGAGCGCGTGAGCAAGCTGGTCAGCGCCGAGGATGCTGCAGCCCTCACCGTGTGCACGTTCCATGCGCTGGGGCTGAAATTCCTGCAGATCGAGCACGCCCGGGCCGGCCTGCGCCGCGGCTTCTCGGTGCTGGATGCCGACGACAGCAACGGCATCGTCAAGGAGCTGGCGCCGAAAGGGGTCAAGCCCGACGTGCTGTTCGGCATCCGCAACCTGCTCAGCCGCGCCAAGAACGGCGGTCTCTCGCCGGAGGAAGCGCTGGCCGCCGCGCGCAGTCCGCGCGAACTGGAAGCGGCGACGATCTACGACATGTACCAGCAGCGCCTCGCCGCGTTCAACGCGGTCGACTTCGACGACCTGATCCGGTTGCCGCTACGCATCCTGGAAAGCGACACCGAATGCCGCGATGCATGGCGCGAGCGCCTGCGCTACCTGCTGGTCGACGAATACCAGGACACCAATGACGCGCAATACCGTCTGCTGAAGGCCCTGACCGGTGAACGCGGCGGCATCACCTGCGTCGGCGACGACGACCAGTCGATCTACGCCTGGCGCGGCGCGAATCCGGAGAACATCGACCAGCTCGGCCGCGACTGGCCGAACCTGCGCGTGATCAAGCTGGAGCAGAACTACCGCTGCGGCAAGCGCATCCTGCGTGCGGCGAACCAGCTGATCGCGAACAACCCACACCTGCACGAGAAGAAGCTGTGGAGCGAGCATCCGGAAGGTGCGCCGATCCGCGTACTCGAATGCAAGGAAGCCGAACACGAGGCCGAGCGTGTGGCCGCGATCGCCACCACCCTGGCGGAAAAGCACAAGGCGCGCTGGCACGATATCGCCATCCTGTATCGCGGCAACTTCCAGGCGCGCGTGCTGGAAAAGGCTTTGCGCCTGGCGCGAATTCCGTATCACCTTACCGGCGCGCTCTCCTTCCTCGACCGCGCTGAGGTGAAGGACTTGCTGTGCTATCTGCGCCTACTGACCAATCCCAGCGATGACGCCGCGTTTCTGCGCGTGGTCAACGTGCCGAAGCGCGAGATCGGTTCGACCACGCTGGAGAAACTCGGCCAGCTCGCACAGAGCCGGCACAGCTCGCTGCTCGATGCCACCCGCAGCGACAGCGTGTTGCGCCAGCTCACCCCACGCCCTGCCGCCGCGTTGGCCTCGTTCGCGAACCTGCTCGACGAACTGCGTAGCGCCGCGCTGCATGAAAGCGCTGCCGACCTGGTCGAGCTGATCCTCAAGCGCACCGGCTACGCTGCGCAGATCGCCACCAGCACGCCCGACGCCAGCGTGCGCGAACGCAAACTGGGCAACCTGAAGGAACTCGCCGACTGGTTCCGCGCGATGCAGAAGGGCGGAAACAGCGCCGGCGATCTCGCCTCGCAACTGGCCCTGCTCAGCCACGCCGACCGCGACGAACCCGGCAACGCGGTGCGCATGATGACCTTGCACTCGGCTAAGGGCTTGGAATTCCGCTTCGTCTTCATCGTCGGCTGCGAGGACGGCACGCTGCCGCATGAAGGCGCGATCGACGAGGGCCGTATCGACGAGGAACGTCGCCTGATGTACGTCGGCATCACCCGCGCCAAGGAGCTGCTGACCCTGTCGTGGTCGGCGAAAACCAAACGCTACGGCGACGTCCACACCAACCAGCCCAGCCGCTTCCTGAACGAACTGCCGCAGGCCGACCTGCACTGGCAAGGCAAGGACCCGGAGGCGGACAAGGAAGCCGTACGTGAAACCGCCGAATCGCATATGGCACGCATCGCTGCAATGCTGGCGGGATGATGAAACCCTCGTTGACGCGGCTCATCCGCAGGCGCAAGACTTTTTGCGTTTGCCAACGCCACGAGTTGGAACTTCATGACTGATCCTGCCGAACTCTATGCCCAGCTCACGACAGCGTTCAATCGACGCGCCTGGGGGCAAGCGCAGGAACTGGCCGAGCGTCTTCTGACACTCGTGCCGCATCATGCAGGAGTGCATTACATCGCCGGCATGGCCCATATGGAATTGCAGCAGATGCCGCCAGCGCTGGAGTATCTGCGCAAGGCAGTCACCCTGGATCCCACGCGGGCAGACTTCATGGTGCAGTTTGCCAAGGCGCTCACCCGCGCACTCAGAAATCGAGATGCCAAGGTGGTTGCCGATCGAGCGATGGCCTTGTCGCCAAGAAATCCCCTGATGCTGGACACGCTGGGCGTGATCTACACACAGGTCGGTGACTACGCCTCTGCGACAACAGCATTCCGCCAGGCTGCAGAGCTTGCCCCGGCGCATGCACCTTATCGCTACAACCTCGCCACGGCGCTGTTGGCAACCGGTGAGCTCGATGCGTCCGAGGCCGAACTCGAGGCTTGCCTGACATTGGATCCGCAGTACTGGCGCGCACACTTGAGTTTGGCGCAGCTTCGTCGGCAGACGCCAGCCAGCCATCATGTCGAACGGCTGCAATCGCAACTGTCGCTGCTCGGTGCTGATACTGCCAATAACCCTGCACTGATTGGCCTCAACATGGCCCTGGCCAAGGAATACGAAGACCTCGCAGACTATCCCAAGGCCTTCGAGCATCTCGTGCAAGGCAAGTCGGCAGGCGCCAACCCCGATTACTCCATTCAGCAGGACGAGGCGCTGTTTGCCGCCATTGCAGATGTGTTCCCCGCGCCACGAGATTTGCCGGCAGGTTGCCCGACTGACGAACCCATCTTCATCATCGGCATGCCACGCTCCGGCACCACCCTGGTCGAGCGCATCATTTCAAGTCATCCCGATGTGCATTCCGCAGGAGAACTGCTGAATTTCGGCATGTCCCTCAAGCATGTCTCAGGCAGCCGGACGCCCGCACTGGTCGATACCGACACGGTCATCCGGGCACGCAGCGTCGACTGGAAGCAACTTGGCGAAAACTATCTGTCCAGCACTCGGCCAGGTACCAGCCACAAGCCGCGTTTCATTGACAAGCTACCGCACAATTTCCTGTATGCGGGATTCATTGCGCATGCTTTGCCGAACGCAAAGATCATCTGCCTGAGGCGCGATCCGATGGATACCTGTCTCAGCAACTTTCGCCAACTCTTCGCACCGAAATCGCCCTACTTCGACTATTCGTTCGACCTGCTCGATACCGGAAGGTACTACGTCCTGTTTGATCGCCTGATGGCGCACTGGCGGCGCATATTTCCGGGACGCATTCTGGAAGTGCGATACGAAACGCTGGTAGATGCCCAGGAGTCCAGCTCACGCCAGCTGCTGGAATTCTGCGGCCTGCCATGGCACGACGTCTGCCTGCACTTCGAGGACAACCCAGCTGCGGTTGCCACCGCCAGCGTCGTGCAGGTACGCGCACCCATCTACCGCAGCGCCCTCAAGCGCTGGAAGAAATACGAGACGCAATTGAGCGGGCTGCAGGATCTGCTGATCGACGCTGGCATCAAGCTCGATCCCTGAATATTCCATGGTTTGTCCACCTGACACTTCCAGTTCAGATCAGCCTTCCGGCTACCAGCTCGCTCTTCAGATAGGCGTAATAGATCGGCGCGGTGATCACGGCCGGCAAGCCGAAAGCGGCCTCCATCAGCAGCATGGCGATCAGCAGCTCCCACGAACGGACGTGGACTTGAGTGCTGGTGGTGCGCGCATTGAGGAAATATTCGAGACCCGCGCCAAGGAACTGCTGATCTTGTCGTGGCCAGCGAAGACCAGACGCCACGGCGATGCCCACAACAGCCAGCCTGGCCAATTCCTGCGCGAATTGCCGCAGGCCAACCTGCACTGGCAAGGCGAGGATCCGAAAGCGGACAAGGAAGTGACGCGCGAGACCGCCGGGTCGCACTTGGCCAAAATCAAGGCGACGCTGGCGGGCAACTGAGTCGTGGCGGAATCATCGACGCTTTCTGTTGCCGCATTGATCGAATGGCTGGCGGCGGCTGGCGGCAGATCAAGATAAACAACGCACGGCTCGAAAGCCAATGCATCAGCGCCAGCGTGACGTAAAAAAAACCGGGCCCCCATGGGGCCCGGTATTGTCTCGACCGATGGTCCTGATCTCAGTGTTGTTCTGCGCCCGCAAACTTCCAGTCCACCTGCATCATCACCTCGCGACCGTACACGTTGTAGTTCTGAGAGTTGTAGTACGGGAAGGTTGTGTAGGTCGGGTCGTTCGGCGGCATCTTGTTGAACACGTTGTTGACCAGCAGCGACAGATCCAGGCCCCGGATCGGGGTATAGGTGACACTCCAGTTGTAGGTCATCCACGCCGGTACGCGACCGGACCCCGGGTAACCCGCGCCGTCGACCAAGCCGGTGTAGTTCGGCGTGGGGCTGTAACGATGCCAGTACACCGTGCTGCTCCAGGTATCATGCAGCGACCAGCTGAGGGCAGCGGTGCCAATGCTCTTGAATTCCGAGCTGTACAACGGATTCGTCAGCTGGTTGATCGGTGTGCTACCCGGATAGATCTGGTAGGAATGTTTCAGCATGTCGTTGTAGTCAAACTGCAGTCCGAACACGCCGATAGGCGTCGGTTCGAATGTGTACTTGGCCTCGGCCGTCACCGAGTCGGTTACCTCGTTGGATATGTTGACGTAGTACTGGGCAATGCTTACCACCTGGTTCGTGAGCGGGCTGCGTATGACCTGTGCATATGCCGCCGTGCAGATGGAAGAACTGGCGGGAAGCTCACCAAGCAGGCACTGCGCGTCCTGTCGCATCAGCAGATCCGCCGACTGCGGCGCCACTTCGTTCTGAATGGCGATGTGCAGGAAATCGGCGCTCAGGCTCATGTGGTCGAGCGGCGCCCATACCAGACCTCCGGTCCAGCTCTGGGACGTCGTGGGCTGCAACTTCCTGTTCGAGAGCAGCGAGCCACTCACCTCCTCGGAGTAATTGGCGCCGCAGCTCTGGTTGTTCCCCTGCGTCGCGCACAGGTAGTAGTCGGTCACGTCCTGGTAATTGCCGCTGGGCCCCAGGAACAGGGCTGACATGTCAGGTGCCAGGAACGAGGTGGCGTAGTTGCCGCGGAACAGCAGGGTCTCGAACGGGCGGTATTCGACACCGGCCTTGTAGGTGAACTTGCTGTTGGTGCCACCGCCATTGACGCTGTAATGGTCGTAACGCCCGGACAGGTCGAAGGTCAGCTGCTTGAACACGGGCAGGTTCAACTCGAAGGCCGAGCCGTAATGGCTGCGCGTACCGCCGCCGGAGGTGCCCGTGAGACCCCAGATATCGCCGTCGGCAATCAGCGGGTTGATCGGCTCGTACCAGGCCTGGTTGCCACCTTCGACCAGAAACGCAAATCCGGCATCGCCACCGGGCAACGTAAAGAGGCTGCTGTTAGTGACAGTGGCGCGCGTGTTGTTGATCCAGGTATTGCTGGACCCATTGATGTTCTGCATGAAGCCGGCGAGCTGGGCCGTCGTCAGCGGCGTGTAGAACGCCGCGTAGTTCGGGTTGACGAGTTCCACTCCGGTGTTGGGATCGATGGCGGGTTGTCCCGTGGCCGGATTGATCACGGGATGGAGAATGCCGTTGAAGTAGCTGTCCACCGCTGAAGCAAGGCGCTCGGGTGAACTGGTGGTGGTGCGGTCGCCGGAGCGCAGGAAATACACGTCCCAGTCCCAGTTGGACTCCCCGAACGTGCCGTTGGCGCCGACATCGGCCTGGTACATCAGGTCATCCTGACGGCCCAGCTGGTTGTAATAATTGTTGCCCACTTCCTCTGGCCCGAAGATGCGCTCGGGATAGATGATGTTGGTGGTTTTGGCGTCCTCGACATAACCGTACGGGTAATCGATCGGACCCCAAAAGTTGAAGTCAGAGCCCGGCGTGAACTGCTGTCCCTGCCAGTCCATCAGGATGTCGCTGTACAGGCGCACGTGGTCGTTGACGTCGTACTTGAGTTTCAGCATGCCGTCGTAGCTGCGGCTCTGGTTCTGCAGGGTGGTATAACCCAGCACATGTTTGGAGCCACAGAAGGTGCCGGTACGGCTGGCGACACTGGAGGCGGTTTGATACGTGGTGCCATTGAACAGGCCGCTCATGGCACCGCAACCGTCTGGCGGGCTGACATAGCCCAGCTCGCTGCCGTTATAGGTACCGTTCTCGATCGAGCCATAATTGGCGATGAGCCCAACGGCTGTGGCCGTGGGATTCGTCGCCGTATACGAGCGCTGATAGGCCCAGATCGGCGACTGGTTGTCGAACTCCAGCGACCCCAGCACATCGAGCTTGCCGAAGTCATGACCAAACGCGAACGAGAGACGCTGCTCCGCGCCGCCACCACCATCGTAGTTGCCGACACGGGCCGTCACCTCGGCACCGTCCATGTGCTGTTTGGTGACAATGTTGATCACACCGGCGATGGCGGCGGAGCCATAAATCGATGAGCCGCCACCCGGAATGATGTCGATGTGATCGATCATCGAAAGCGGAATGTTGGAGATATTGGTGAAGTTGCTCTGACCGTTGTACAGCTGGCCGAACTGGGTGATCGGCTTGCCATCGATCAGGGTGAGTGTGTACTCCGGATTCAGGCCGTACAGACTGACCGTCTGCGCACCCTGGGTGAAGCTGCCACTCGTCTGCGGTCCCTGCACGGAACCGGTGGCCTGCACGGCATTCTGCAGCACCTCTTGAACGCTGTTGAAACCGCGCGCCTTGATGTCCTCGGCGGTGATCGTGTAGGTCGGCGTAGCGGTCTGGATCTGCGCGTTGTTGATCAGCGTTCCGCTGACGGTAACGGTGTCAAGGCGCGTGGCCTTTTTCTCGGCCGCGCTTTGATCCGTGCTTGCCGCCTGCGTCGTGTCCTGGTCGGACGTCGAAGCCGGTGGTGCCTGCTGCGCGTGCGCCGAGGTGTAGCTGAGTGCCAGAGCGACCAGCACGGCAGCCGTGAGTTTGGACTTCAACATCATTCAGATCCCCTGATTTAGTCGGTTTTTTTCAAGAGCATTTTCGTTCATCCCCAATGATGAGCGATGCAGACAGTGCCACGCTGAGCAGCCGGATCGCTCAGGTCATTTCCCTATCAAGGGACATGGTTTGTTTTTTTTAACACGCAGCTCTTTGTTAAATCAATATGTAATTTGCATAACAATTTTGTTGCAAGAACTTGCGGCTTCGTACGATATCGCAAATTAATGTCGTAATAATTTTCTATTGCCGCGAAGGCTGGAAAGAAGCCCACCGATGGCCGTAATATCTTGCTGTTCCTGTAGGTAGGATGCGGGTGTGTCATCAGCCCCCTGGAAGGGGGACTTATTTTTAGCCCAGGTGAAAGCGAGTCCGGTTGCTTCCTGCGTGAACTACAGAAATCCAGCTCGCATCCATTCGGCAACACCATGTGCGAAACGGTTGGGACATGCAAAGCGGATTCCGAGCCATGCGTCTAACCCGCTGAATCGACGATGGCCACGCACCTGCTCCTTCACGTTTACGACTGCCAGCTGCAAAGACCTTTGTTACGGACCCGCATGACCGATCCAGTTCAACTTTATGCCCAACTCACCGATGCATTTAATAGACGCGCCTGGCGACAGGCGCATGTGCTGGCGAAGCATCTGCTTCCACACGCGCCACGCCATGCGGGTGTTCACTACATAGCGGGCATAGCTCACATGGAATTGCAGCAGATGCTTCCGGCGATGGAGCACCTGAACAACGCTGCAAATCTGGAGCCCACGCGTGCGGACTTCGTTGCGCAGTTTGCGAAGGCACTTGCCCTCGCCCGGAGGAACCGCGATGCAAAAGTCGTCGCCGATCGGGCCCTGGCCCTGTCCCCAAACGACCCGTTGACGCTGGACACACTGGGCGTGGTCTACACGCATGTGGGTGACTATGCGTCGGCGGCAATGACTTTCCGCCAGGCTGCCGCGCTTGCCCCGGACCATGCCTCCTATCGTTACAACCTGGCTACATCCTTCGTGGCTGCGGGAAATATCGATGCGGCCGAGATAGAACTCGAGGCCTGCTTGGCACTGGATCCACAGTATTGGCTGGCACATACGACCCTGGCCCAGCTACGCAGGCAGACAGCCACCAGCCACCACGTGAAACGGCTGGAGTCCTTGCTGGTGCAGATCGACAGTGATACTTCGGATACCACTGCGCTGATGTGCCTGAACATGGCACTCGCCAAGGAATGCGAAGACCTCGCCGACTACCCCAAAGCATTCGAACATTTCGTGCGTGGCAAGGCTGCAGGCGGCGTCAACCGCAGCTACTCCACTCAAAGGGATGAAAAACTTTTTGCGGCAATTACCGAGGTCATTTCAAAACCCGAAGCTGTGCCGGCAGGCTACCTGACCGACGAGCCCATCTTCATCGTCGGCATGCCGCGCTCCGGCACCACGCTGGTAGAGCGAATCATATCCAGCCACCCCGATGTTCATTCCGCGGGGGAGTTGCTGAACTTCGGCATGTCGCTCAAACACGCATCGGGAAGCCAGACGCCCGCATTGATCGATACCGAAACGATTGCCCGCGCGCGCAACATCGACTGGCGGCGGCTCGGCGAAAACTATCTTTCCAGCACGCGGCCCGCCACTGGCCACACGCCACGCTTCATTGACAAACTGCCGCACAATTTCCTGTACGCGGGTTTCATCGCCAATGCGCTGCCCAATGCGAAGATCATCTGCCTGCGACGCGACCCGATGGACACCTGCCTAAGCAATTTTCGCCAGCTGTTTGCAACAAATTCGCCTTTCTTCGATTACTCGTTCGACCTGCTCGACACCGGCAGGTATTACGTCCTGTTCGACCGCCTGATGGCGCACTGGCAACAGGTGTTCCCCGGGCGCATCCTTGAGGTGGACTACGAGGCCCTGGTGGAATCGCAGGAAATCAGTTCGCGGCATTTGCTGGAGTTCTGCGGCCTGACCTGGCACGACGCCTGCCTGCGTTTCGAGGAGAACCCGACGCCAGTCGCTACCGCCAGTGCCGTGCAGGTACGAGCTCCCATCTACCGCGGCGCCCTCAAGCGCTGGAAGAAATACGGATCTCAACTGAACGGGTTGCGGGACCTTCTGACGGAAGCCGGCATCAAGTTGACGGATTGATTCGACCCGTTGCCATGCTGCACACGACGGGACGTCGTCGTGGCCCTGGGGATAATCACGCAAGCCATGCGCCCGACCAAAAAAACGGCCCCGCCGAAGCGGAGCCGTCGATCACCTCAGTCCTGCGAAGGTAATTACTTCGCGCCGGCGCCGAACTTGTAGTTTGCCTCGAGGTACATGGAACGACCGTATACGTTGTAGTTGGACGTGTTGTACGGTGTACCTTCGGTGCCCGGATAGCTGCGATCCAGCGGCGGCATCTTGTTGAACACGTTATTGACCATGAACGACAGACCGAGGTTCTTGATCGGGTTGTAGGTCACGCTGGCGTTGTACAGAGTCCACGCCGGCAGCTTGCCGGTACCCGCCTTGGTGTAGTTGTCGTAGAAGCTGGCAAGGTAGTTCGGCGTACGGCCAAAACGGTTGGCGTACAGTGTGGCGCTCCACTGATTCAGGCTCCAGGTCAGAGAGGCATTGACCTTGGTCTTGAAATCGGTGCTGTAGTACGGGTGCCGCAGCAAATCGATGCTCGGGTCGTTCGGGTAGTCCTGCTGCGTATGCTTGAGCACATCGCTGTAGGAGGTGTTGAACGACAGGCGCCCCATGGCACCGATGTCCTGCACGTAGCTGAAGTTGGCCGTGATGGCATTGACCTGCTCGTTGGACACGTTGACCTTCGGCGTATTGATCTCGAGGATATTGCCGAGATAGGTCGAACCGGTCGGCGCACCACGGATCACCTGGGCGTAGGCCGCCTGGCAGGTCCCTGAAGCCGGGTCAATCGTGCCGATATTGCACAGATACTCGGTGTTCGACAGGCCGTCCGCACTCTGAATATTGACTTCGTTGTTGATGTCCCAGTGCAGGTAATCCACGCTGACCGACATATTCGACATTGGCGCCCAGACAAAGCCGTAGCTCCACACCTTGGCAGTGATCGGCTTCAGATCGGTGCTGCCCGACTGCTGGCCGAAGTACTGCACCTCACCGTACTTGGTCGGGCAGTCGGCAACATTCCCACCGACGTAGGGGCCACCCTGGCTGGCGGGAACACGAGCGCAGTTACTGTAGTCGATGACAGTACTGTAATAGCCACTTATGCCCTGGAATTCATCCGCCAGGGTCGGCACCTTGAAGGCGCTGCCGTAGCGGCCGCGCAACAGCAGGGACTCGAACGGACGATACTCGAGACCGAGGTTGTAGGTGCCATGGTTGACGCTGTTGCCGGCCACCTTGTAATCGTCGTAACGACCGGACACATCCAGCGTCAGCTGGCTCAGCAGTGGGACCTTCAACTCCGCCGTGGTGGCAAAGCGCGAACGGTGACCAGCACCCTGCACGTCGGTCGTACCCCAGACCTCGCCATCAAGCAGGCGGGGATCGGGGGTGTAGGACCAGCCCTGGTTGCCACCCTCCACTACCACGGCGAGACCTGCGTCACCCGCCGGCATCGAGAACAACGAGGCATTGGTCAGCTGACCACGCAACATGTTGTCCCAGGTCTTGGCACGGGTGTCCGTGTAGCCAGTGAAGCTGTCGAAATCCGCCCTCGACATCGGCGTGTAGAACGCCGCATAGTCTGGAGCGAACATGGGATAGGCGCCGTAAAGCGGGTCCAGGCCGAGTTGCGGCCCCAGTACATGTGAACGGAAATACGCATCGATCGGAGCATCGAAGCGCTGGAAGTCATGCGCCAGAATCTTGTCATCCGAGTGGGTGAAGCCGATATCGTAGTCCCAGTTCGACTGGCCGAATGT
>Ga0302313_10001613_pt1 | contig 16797 bp, 18 predicted proteins | sample III_Palsa_N2_2_FD_200454 | JGI IMG/M metagenome (GOLD analysis project Ga0302313, IMG submission 200454) | Peat permafrost microbial communities from Stordalen Mire near Abisko, Sweden - III_Palsa_N2_2 | ecosystem: Environmental > Terrestrial > Soil > Palsa > Peat permafrost | place: Sweden...
CAATCTCCTCCCCCGATCACATTGCCCGCACGGCCCGTAGCCACGGCGCACTTGTGCTCCGCAATCTTGCTGACAGGGAAGTAGCTCTGTCGATACGCCGCCGAGACAATCTCCGCACAGGCCTTCGAGCTGGAATAAGGATCATAGCCGCCCAGCGGATCGGTCTCGCGATATCCCCATAGCCACTCCTTGTTCTCGTAGCACTTGTCCGTCGTCACGCTCACCACCGCGCGAACGCTCGGCGTGCGCCGAATGGCGTCCAGCACCCGTGCCGTCCCAATCACATTGGTCTCATACGTCCCAATCGGATCTTCATAGCTGTACCGCACCAGCGGCTGCGCGGCCATGTGAAACACTACCTCCGGCGCGAACTCCTTCAGCGCCGGTTCCAGCTTCGCCGCATCGCGAATGTCTCCGCGAATGTCTTCAATCACGCTGCCAACTTTGGCCTCTGTGAAGAGGTTGGGTTCAGTGCAGGGATCAAGCGCATAGCCGCGCACAACCGCGCCCTTTGACGCCAGCCACAGAGCCAGCCAACCGCCTTTGAAGCCGGTGTGGCCCGTAAGAAAGACACGCTTACCGTTCCAGGAGAACGAAGATTTTTCAGACATACACACAAGATACTTGGTTCGCGCGAATGGGAGAATAGGGCAAGCAAGATATTGGTCAAAAGAGGTGCAATACGATGAGGCGACGAATAACGGCGACGATCATGATGACTCTGGTTGCGGGCATAGCCGGCCCACAGACCCCGGCGCCGGCGGTGCCATTGCGGCCTCATTTTGAGGCATTCGATGTCGCGACGGTAAAGCCGATCGAAGCGGATGCGAAGGCCGGCAGATTCTTCAAGATGGAGGGTCAGAATCGATGGATTGCAACCAACTACACACTGAAAAACCTGATTGCCCTGGCCTATGACCTGAACCCGCGAACGATCTCCGGCGGCTCAGGCTGGGTTGACTCTCAGCAGTTCAACATCGAAGCCATCACCCCGGGCGATGTCCGCCCAGTCCGGCTGGAGCAGATGCAGATGCTGCGCGTGCTCCTGACGGAGCGGTTCAAGCTCACGTTCCATCGCCAGCAGAAAGAGTTCTCCATCTATGAGCTCTCCATTGCTAAAGGCGGCCCAAAGTTAAAAGCTGCAGCCCAACCAGACGATCCGCCACAGCTAATCGGCATCGTCTATCCAGGAAAGATCGAAGTCCCGGCGACGAGCGTGACGATGGATGACTTTGTCGCGATGTTGCAGCGCGCCACCCTCGATCGCCCGACCGTGAACAAGACCGGACTAACAGGGAAGTACGACTTCACACTGACTTGGGCACAGGACGAGACCCAATACGGCGGCGAGGTGCCAAAGGCGCCCGATGATGCCCAGGTGCCACCCTTATTCACCGCGATTCAGGAGCAGCTAGGCTTGAAGCTAGAGGCAACACACGGTATGGTCTCAGCGTTAGTTATCGACAACGCTGACCGTCCGCTGCCGAACTAGCCCACTACCAGTTCTTCCACGGAGCCTTACCCTTGCTCCACAGGTCCTCCAGGTGCTGTTTATCGCGCAGCGTATCCATCGCCTGCCAGAAGCCACGATGGAAAAACGCATGAACCTGACCCTCGGTGACGAGCGTCTCAATCGGCTCCCGCTCAAACATCTGCGCATCGTCTGTAACCGCTTCAATCGCCTTAGGAGAAAGCACAAAAAAACCGCCGTTGATCCAGCCGCCTTCGTCCTGCGGCTTCTCCTGGAAGGAATAAATCTGTGTATCTTTCAGCCCCAGCGCGCCAAAGCGGGCTGCGGGCTGAACGCTGGTCAGCGTAACCAGCTTGCCGTGCTTCTTATGGAACTCAATCGACGCCGGGATATCCACATCCGCCACACCATCGCCGTATGTCATGCAGAAGACATCGTCACCTTCAAGATACTTCGCAACCCTTCGCAGACGTCCGCCCGTGCCGGTATCTGCACCGGTATCCACCAACGTCACGCGCCACGGCTCGGCATCGCTGTTGTGCACAATCATCTTGTTCTCCTTCATGTCGAAGGTCACGTCGGACGTATGCAAAAAGTAGTTAGCAAAAAACTCCTTGATCACATAACCCTTGTAACCACAGCAAATAATGAAGTCGTTGATGCCATGCTGTGAGTAAATCTTCAGGATGTGCCACAGAATCGGACGGCCGCCGATCTCAACCATCGGCTTGGGGCGGAGCGAGGTTTCTTCCGAAATGCGTGTGCCGAGCCCGCCGGCGAGGATGACCGCTTTCATGGTTATCGAGTCCTTTTGTGAAGAATGCTTTGCGCTGTTAGCTCATGATACCGTGCGTTTGCTATTCTTGGAGTATCTATGAGTGAACGCTCCGAGCAACTACGCCAACAGATCCTCCAGCTAACGGCTGAGTTCCATGCCGAAGCATTCGCAAAGAAAGAATTTACCCCGGGCAGCTCTGTTGTTCCGGTCTCCGGCAAGGTCATCGACGCCGCAGACATGAGCGCCGTGGTTGATTCCGCCCTCGACGGCTGGTTTACCACCGGTCGCTGGGCCAAGGACTTCGAGCGCAAGCTTGCTCGGTTCTTCGGCCTCCGGTCGGCCTCGCTGGTCAACTCGGGCTCCTCTGCGAACCTCGTCGCCCTCACTGCCCTCACCTCGCCAAAGCTGGGCGACCGCCAACTCAAGCCCGGCGATGAGGTCATCACCGTCGCAGCTGGCTTCCCGACAACGGTGAATCCCATCTTCCAGAACCGCCTCGTGCCCGTCTTCATCGACGTCACTCTGCCCACCTACGAGGTGGATGTAACCAAGCTCGAAGAGGCACGCAGCGAAAAGACCAAGGCTGTCATGATCGCGCACACGCTCGGCAACGTCTTCGATCTCGACGCCGTCACAGCCTTCTGCAAAAAATACAATCTCTGGCTCATCGAAGACTGCTGCGACGCCCTCGGTTCCACGTACAAGGGCCAGAAGGTCGGCACCTTCGGCGATATCGCCACCGTCAGCTTCTATCCCGCCCACCACATCACCATGGGCGAGGGCGGCGCTGTCCTCACCGACAAGCCCGCATTGCAGGTCCTTATCGATAGCTTCCGTGACTGGGGTCGCGATTGCTGGTGTGAACCCGGTGTGGATAACACCTGCGGCAAGCGCTTCGACTGGCAGCTCGGAACCCTGCCCTGCGGCTACGACCACAAGTACACCTACTCGCACATCGGCTACAACCTCAAGGCCACTGATATGCAGGCCGCCCTTGGCGTCTCGCAGATCGACAAGCTCCCCTACTTCATCGAGCGCCGCAAGGAAAACTTCGCCTATCTCAAGCAGGTCTTAAAACCTATCGAAGACGTAATCGTCCTCCCCGAAGCCACTCCAGACAGCGACCCAAGCTGGTTCGGCTTTCCCATCGGCGTAAAGGACGACGCCCCCTTCAAGCGCGACCAGCTAACCAAGGCGCTCGAAACCAATAAGATTGGCACGCGCCTCCTCTTCGCCGGCAACCTGCTCCGCCAGCCCGCCTACGAAGGCTGGGAGTACCGCGTAGTCGGCGAGATGACCAACACCGACTACGTCATGAACAACGTCTTCTGGATAGGCGTATTCCCCGGTCTGACCAGGGAGATGCTCGATTACATCGCCCAAACCGCAATCGACTTCGTAGCAAACGCCAAAGCCGGCCTGCTGGTTGTCTAGGCTCTACCTCAACTCTGGGTGCCCTACCCTTTGCGCTCTTTGCAAAGGGTGGGGTATCGAGCTCCGCTCGACCGCTCTCCTCCACCCACCCCAAATGCTGTCATTTCGACCGGAGCGTAGCGCAGTGGAGAAACCCCTGTATTGGCTCTCGCTCATAGTTGCTGCAAATCGATACTAGCAACCACAGACATCACCCCTACCCACACCACTCCGCCGTTCGTCGCAGCGCTCCCGCCAGTGGCATACGAACCTCAAGCCCAAGCTCCTCCCGCGCTCGAGCGATATCCGGCACATAACTATTCAGCGCCGCCGCAGGATCGGCCACCCCATCAATCTGAATCCCCAGCCCAGGCCGTAGCGTCGCCGCAGTAAGCCGCGCAGCCTCCGCAATGCTCATCCCCTCATCGGACCCCACGTTATAGGCTCGCCCAGCCTCACCCTGCGCCAGCATCGTCCACAGCCAGACCGCAAGATCCGCCATATAAAGCCACGACCGCCGCGGCGTCCCATCGCCCTTAATGTGAATCGGCCGTCCTTCGATCGCGGCCCCAACAAAATTCCCAATAGCAAAGTGCTGGTCCAGCGGCAGATGCGGCCCCACAAAAGCAAAACACCGCGCAATCACCGGATTCAACTCCCTATGCCGCAGACACAGCAACTCAGCCTCACGCTTCGCCGCTTCATAAGAATCCACCGGCAAACTGGGATGGTTGCTCTCAAGGTAGCTCTCAGGCGTATGTAACAACGTAGTCGACCGCCCATAAACCGCCCCGGTCGACGTATAAAGCAGTCGTCCAGCTCCAGTCTGCTCCGCAAACTCCAGCACCCGCTCCGTACCCTCTAGAATCGCCGCCGCAAGTTCCCCGGGCCCCAGGCCAACCTGCTGCCCACCAGAGTCCGTAGCCGCGTGCAGCACATGCGTATGCCTCTCCGTCGGGAACGCAAACCCTCGAACATCCCCTTCCAGCAGCGTAATCGCCGCGTCATTCGCAATATGCGGCGACTTCTCCGCAAACCCTCGCGCATTCCGCGTAAGCACCGTCGCCCGAACGCCAAGCCCCAGCTCGCGATTCGCATAAAGCAAAGACTCCAGCAGCCAATGCCCAAAAAAACCTGTCCCCCCGGTAACAAACAGGTTCGCATCGCATAGCGTCTCAAACGACGAACGCGCATGCTCCACAACGTGAGCAAGATCTTCAGTACTTAATGGCTTGGTAGGCATCGTCTCTAGTATGCCCTTTGCAGCGGCGCTTACGCCTCCTGCAGCAGCTCCACAAACGCCGTATGGCCCTTTTGCGTCGCGATACTCAGCGCGGTCTCGCCCTTCAAGTTCATCGCCGCAATATCTGCGCCCTTTTCAATCAGCAACCGCCCCACCGGCACCGACCCCTCCACCGCCGCCAGCATCAGCAACGACCACCCTTTGTGGTTCGACGAATTCGCGCTTAGGTTCCCTTCAAGCGCCGTGCGCAGACCCTGTTCATCGCCGCGTTTGATGAGGTTTTGTGCGCCTCTGTAGTTCATAGGGTTGCTCCAAGGCGTTGTGCCGGTAACAGCTTATGGTATCTCACCCCTGCGCTGCCTGCGTGCAAGCTGTCTACCTCTGGCAGTTTTAACGGTTGCGTTCTCAAGCGTTTTCCTGTTATCCCTTCTAGGAATAGAAAGAGGAACAAGAATGACCATCAGAAAATTCCTCGTCGCATCAGCCGCAATTCTTCTCCTGGCAGCGCCGCTTTCGAGCGCGACAGCCCAGACCCCCGCCCCCACCTGGTCTCAGGACGACACCACCCGCATCATTACCGAGGTCCAGAAGAAGCTGCGCAATCTCACCAACTACGGCGTCTTCGATTGGCTCACCTTCGGCATCCACGGCAAAACCCTCGTGCTCAACGGCTATGCCTCGCGTCCGATCCTCAAGGACGATGCGGAGCGCGCAGTGAAGGGCATTCCCGGCATCGAGGCGGTCGAAAACAACATTGAGGTGCTCCCACCCTCGCCCAACGACGACCGCATTCGCGCCTCGGTCTATAACCGCATCTACACCTCGTCTACGCTCAGAAAATACAACGCCAACGCCGGCTCCACGAACCGCGGCCCAAGCGTTGCACGAATGGCCGGCGGCATCACCGCCGATCCTCCATTCGGATTCCATGCGATCCACATCATCGTCAACGGCGGACACGTGAAGCTCTACGGAGCCGTTCTGAATGAGTCGGACTCCGCCATCGCCAACATGCAGGCAAACTCCGCTCCTGGCGCATTCAGCGTAGACAACAACCTCGACATCGAAGGCTCAAAACCGAGCGGAAAATAAGCACCGTGGCGCCCGCCCTGACGACCATCAAGCCGTCAGGGCAAGCGCCCGGTAACGGCTATCGCCGACCGTAAATATGCTGCACCGCTACGCGATATCCCTCACGAAATCCGATCCGGTAGTCATGCCGGTCAGGCGGTGCCATGAACCGCGGGTTCCGATACTCATCGCGGTTCTCCACATTCGGCGGCCGATGGTTATCAAAGTCCTTGCGAGCCCCCTCAACACCATCGTGATACCCCCGCTGCTGTGCCGCAATAAACTGCGAAGGCGGCGCCTCCCAACCCTGCCCATAAGCCGGCGGAGGTGGCGGTGGTCCCTGTTGAAAGTTCTGTGCCGAAGCAACGCCGGCGAGCAGCGTAAGCGAGAGAAGCGTAGTCATCCTGCGTGTCGTAGTCATGGGGGGGGCCCTTTCAACTCTATGCGGCAGAAAAACAATCAGCCGCTGGTTTTAGAGACACACCATCTCCACGCGAGTTGTCGCCGCACCCGCACAACTCGCCTGCAAAACTTGGGTTGCCACCGCGCTACTTTCGCTGATTCGCCAGCTTCTTCTGCGCCTCAAGAAACCGTCGCATCCGGTCCAGCGACCGCGCCTTCCCAAACACCACCAGGCTCTCCACCAGCGGTGGCGAAGTGGTGCTCCCCGTCAGGATCGCCCGCAGCAGCATGAAGTTCTCCTTCACGCTCCACTCCTTCGCCTCGCCCAGCGCCTTCATCGCATTCGTAATCGCGTCCAGCTCCCACGCCGAAGCCTCCAGCGCCACAAGCTGCTCCGCCGCAAAAGCCACGGCCTCCTCATACGTTCGCTTCTTCGGCAGCCAGACGGCCTCTGCCGGCAGCACGTTATCCGAGAAGAAAAATCCCGTCATATCCCCAAACTGCCCCAGCGTCTCAATCCGCGTCTGCACCAGCGGCGCAATGGCCTGCAGATACGCATCCGAGAAGATCGTCTCCCTCAGCGCCGCAAAGAAATTCTCCGGCGAAAGCTTCCGCAGATACTCCCCATTCAGCCACTTCAGCTTCACCAGGTCGAACACCGGCCCACCCAGCGAGATCCTCGTGAAGTCGAACTTCTCAATCATCTCCGGCAGCGAAAAGATATCGCCTTCCTTCGTATTGATGCCCTTGCTAACAATCTCCTGCTCCGTCGGTTGCGCCATCCCACCACCCAGCAGCCCCAGGAAGTTCAGCATCGCCTCCGGCAGATATCCCGACTCGCGATAGAAGTTCAGCGACACCGGATTCTTCCGCTTCGAAATCTTGCTCTTGTCTGCATTCCTCAGCAGCGGCATATGCCAGAACCGCGGCAACTCCCACCCAAACGCGTTATAAAGCAGCACATGCTTCGGCGTAGAGCTGATCCACTCCTCCGCGCGAATCACATCCGAGATCCGCATCAGGTGGTCGTCCACCACATTCGCCAGGTGATACGTCGGAAAACCATCCGACTTCATCAGCACCTGGTCATCCACGTTGTTGTGATCGAACGTAATATCCCCACGCAGCTCATCGCGGAACGTCGTCGACCCCTCCGCAGGCACCTTCAACCGCACGGTATAAGCCCGCCCCTCGGCCAGATACGCATCGATCTGCGCCTGCGAAAGATGCCGGTGCGCCCCGTTATACCGCGGCGGAGTCTTCGCCGCAATCTGCTGCCGCCGCATCTCTTCCAGCTCTTCCGCCGTCTCAAACGAGCGATAAGCCGTCCCATTCGCCAGCAGTATCTCCACATGCTCGCGATAGATCTCCGTCCGCTCCGACTGCCGGTACGGCCCATAAGGCCCACCCACATCAGGCCCTTCATTCCAATGCAGCCCCACCCACTTCAGCGCATCGAAGATCATCTGTTCCGACGTAGGCACAAACCGCGTTCGATCGGTATCTTCAATCCGCAGCACAAACTCTCCATCACGCTGCGCGGCGAAGAGATAGTTCAGCAACCCGATATAGGCGGTGCCGACATGGGGATCGCCGGTCGGCGAAGGGGCAATGCGTACACGAATAGGCGTAGCGGAGGACGACGGGGCGTGGGTTTCTGTGCTCATTAGGTCAACCCCTATCTTAACAGAGCGCCTCACATCTTTCTCGTTTGTCATTCCGCAGGAATCTGCTGGTGCTTTTTTGCAAAGGTTCGCACCCCCCTTGCTCTCGTCATCCTTGAGCGCAGCGAAGGACCACTGTATTGGCAGTTGCAGTTGTTCTTGCTGTTGCTTTTCTTTCTGTCATTCCCGCAGAGAATCTGGTGTTGCTTTTGCCCTTCAGCGCCAAAGGCGCGCCCCATACCAGCGAGGGGCGTAGCCCTTCGTAACGACCCACCACGACCCTGAGGGCTGAAGGCCCGATCCATAGCTGCGCAACAACGCAAAAGCCGCTCTAAGGCGCAGGCGGATAAGCCGGCGGAGGCGGATACGTCGGCGGATAAGCCACCACAACCGGCGCCACTCTCCACTCCATAAACGCGATCACATAAAGCGCGACCAGCAGCCCAATGCCAGGAATCAGTGTAAGCAGTGAAATTGGGCCGCTCAATCCGGCCTTCTTCGCAATCTGCCACAGAGGCACGATGAGAATGGCCATAAAGACAATGCCAAGCAGAGCCATCATCGGGAGCATAACGGCCAAAATGTGCATCGCCTGTTGTTGAGATTGCTGGGGATCCATTGGTGCCTCCTGGGGTTGCAGCCAATGTACCGGAGAACAGCATGCGACTCCAGCTAAATCTTTGCAGGATGGTAATCGTCGGGCGGTATATGAGCTTCGTTCCACCGCTTTCTTCTATCCCACCAAAATCTGTCATCTCGACCGAAGGCGCGCTTTTGCGCCGCAGTGGAGAGATCCCCGTATTGGCACTTGCTGTTGCCTCTGAGGTATTACGTCAGATCATCCGTATCGAACGTCGGCAGCTTACGACCCAGCGCAGCAATATCGGTAGCATCCGCCGCAATCGTACTGAGCACCCCATCGATATCCGCCTCATTCGGTGCATCCGCCTCAATCGCCAGCAGCTTATTCTCATCCGGCAGCTTGATCGACTCCAGCAGCACCACCACATGAGCCACCGCAGTCCCATCCTGAGTAAGTCCCTCGGGCGTCTTGCCCTTGATGCTCACATTGTTGATGTCCAGGTGCAGCAGGTCGGCAACCCGCTCCCGCATCTCCGCGGCAATCGGCACAATCTTCGGCCGGTGCATGATCAGCACGCAGTCGATATTGACGATCTTGAACCCCACCAGCGCAATCTCCTCCAGCGCCGTCCGCAGAAACACGGTCGAATCCGCACCCTTCCACTTGGGATCGGTCGGCGGAAAGAACGTGCCAATATCCCCGGCAGAGACCGCCCCCAGCAGCGCGTCCGTAATCGCGTGAAGCAGTAAATCCCCATCCGAATGGCCCGCAAGCCCCTCAGGATGTTCAATTTTGAGACCGCCGATGACCAGCGGGACTCCGGGAGCGAAGGCGTGGGAGTCAAAACCGAGGCCGATGCGCATACTCATGAGGAGATTGTAAATCTGCACGAAGCGCGAAGCGAGATGCGAGCTTCGAAATACGAAGCGGAACAGCCTCGCATCTCGAATCTCGCCTCTCGAATCTGCTTTTACCGAAGCCCGCCCGCAACCTGAAGCAGCGAACCAGTAACCCACTTCGCATCATCCGACGCCAGGAATGCAACCACCGAACCAATATCATCCGGCTGGCCGATGCGTCCAAGCGGCGTACCAGCGAGCATGGCCTTCTCGAAGTCAGAGCCCTCAACACCCGCCGACTTGAAGCCCTCCGTAACCACCGGACCCGGATTCACGGCGTTCACGCGAACACCCTTCGGCCCAAGCTCCTTCGCCAGCACGCGCGTAATAATGTCCACCGAACCCTTGGTAGACGAGTAGATCGACGACATAACCGGCGTCTGCTCACTCGCAACCGAACCGATGTTGATGATCACGCCTCCGCCGGCAGGGAACTGCGCTGCCGCAGCCTTGCTGGTGAAAAGAAGACCCTTCACATTGGTGTCGTACATCAGGTCGAAGTCCTCTTCCGTCACGCCTTCGAGCGGAGCGAACCTGTAGACACCAGCGTTGTTCACGAGGATATCGACCGTGCCGTAAGCCTTCTTGGCTTCCGCAAAGATCGTCGCAATACCAGCAGCTTTCGCGACGCTGGCGCCAACGGCGACAGCTTTGCCGCCGGCCTTGGTGATCTCCGCAACAGTCTTCTCTGCGCCCGTCTTATCCGACGAATAGTTCACAACAACCGAAGCGCCTTCCCCAGCGAGCGACTTGGCGATAGCAGCGCCAATACCTTTGGACGCTCCCGTAACGACTGCGACCTTACCTGTAAGTTTGCTCATCTTCGTGCCTCTTTCTGGATTCGTTAAGGGCAAGGGTTCACCCGTGCCGTAAGTGCGATCTTCTTTCGTTAAGGGCACGGCTTAAGCCGTGCCGTAAGCGCTTCAATAGCAATGCGGCTTTAGCCGCTGGGGTACGCTTTTCGCGTTCGCCAGCACCCTCCTCAACCCTGGCAGGGCGAGCCCATGCGGCTCTGGTAATCCTTGCTGCGGGTCTCCGTTGTGGATGAGTTCCACGTAGCAAGGGTGAAGGTCGCGATAAAGGGTAGAAACATCGATAAGGTAAGTAACATTTTGGTCTCCAGGACTCTCGCCCAAAGTTGGGCATCTGTTGGCGCCCACTCCTCTCACAAGAGAGGAGTGGGACCATGGTTTTAGCGAACCCCGCCGCCGGCGTTGATGAGCTGACCAGTCAGCCAACCCGCGTCGTCCGAGGCGAGGAAGACGGCAACGTCAGCGATATCCTGCGGCTGGCCGGTACGGCCAAGCGGAGTCTTCGCGACCGCCTCCTTGTGGAAGTCCGATCCGATGAAGCCGGCAGTGTGCGTGCCTTCCGTCTCAACCAGGCCGGGGTTCAGCGCGTTCACGCGGATACCCTTCGGTCCAAGCTCCAGCGAGAGCACGCCGGTGATCGCATCGACTGCGCCCTTCGTGCCGGTGTAGACCGAGCTGTTAGGCGGCGTAATACGGCTCACAAGCGAGCCAATGTTGATAACGCTCGCGCCCTTGCCAAGGTGAGGCAAAGCGGCCTGCGTTACCAGCAGCGTACCCAGCACATTGGTGCCGAACTGCTTCGTGAACGACTCCTCGGTAACAGCCTCAAGCGGCGTGAAGGCATAGACGCCCGAGTTGTTGACCACAACATCCAGCTTGCCGAAGTTGGTAATCGCTGCGGCAATGATCTTCTGCGCATCAGCGGTCTTCGAAACATCGCCCTGCACGGTCACAGCCTTGCCGCCGCCGGTGGTGATGGCCTTCACAACAGCCTCAGCGCCGGTCTTATCGGACGCGTAGTTCACAACAACCGAAGCACCAGCCGCGCCAAGTGACTTGGCAATAGCGGCTCCAATGCCCTTCGAGGCACCCGTAACAACTGCGACTTTTCCTGTAAGCTTGCTCATTTCAATCTCCTTGTGTCGATATCATTTCGATATTTCGACAACCATCGAATTGATGTGGAGACGAAGCTGAAAGATTCAGGCGAAGCGAAAAATTTATACGAGGTCGGACTTCAGGCGGGTGAGATACGCATGCAGCACATTAGGCTGCGAGAAGTAATTGACGAACTTACCAGCCTTCTCCGAACGAACAAGCCCGGCAGTCTCCAACTCTTTCATATGGTGGGAGAGCGTAGCCGGGCTGATATCCACACAATCGCGCACGTTACTACAAGGCGTAGGACACGCCTGCGTCCCCAGCTTCTTCAAAATCTCGTACCGCCGAGGGTCAGCCAACGCACGTGCAATCAGGTGTACCTGATCCTCGGTAAGCTCGACCTGTTCAGCAGTCATCATTGGCATTGGATGTCCCTTGGGTCTCGAAAGGCTCTTGGCGGTTCCTCAGCACGAACCCGTGGGCTGAGTTTTAGTTTATTAGTTTACCGGTCACCCTCCACGGTGAAACACCACCGTAAAACCAGACGCAATCACCGTAAAATTTCTCTCGAAAACCGTGCCCCTCACCGTCAAAGACACCGTATTTACTGGCAATTCAGCACTTCTTTCAACCCGCCAGATAAAACTCCGCAATCTCCAGATCACCGGGTTGCGTCACCTTGAAATTCCGCTGATTTCCCGCCACCACGAACACCGGAATCCCCGCCCGCTCCAGCAAACTAGCCTCATCCGTCCCCGTAAACTCATCCGCCTTTGCCTCCGCAAAAGCCTTCCGCATCAATGAGATACGAGCTCCCTGCGGCGTCTGCGCATGCACAATCAACTCCCGCGGAATGGTAGCCGTAATAATTGCCCCATCAGCCGTCCGCTCCACCTGCTTGATCGTATCCACCGCCGGCGTAGCCACAATCGCAGCCCCATGTTTCTCAATAGAATCAATGGTTTTCACAATAGTAGCCGGATCAATCAGCGGCCGAACAGCATCATGCACCAGCACAATATCATCGTCCGAAGTAGAAGGAATTGCCGCTAAAGCATTGAAAACAGAGTCCTGCCGGTTGTCCCCACCAATCACAACATGGACCTTATCCTCCATCCGATGCTCCGAAATCAACGCCAAAGCCCGCGCCTCCTCCGAAGCCCTTACAGACACATAAACCCCCGTAATCTGAGGAATACTAAGGAAAGCCTGCAAAGAATGCTGCAAAATAGGCAATCCCCGCAGAGTCAAAAATTGTTTAGGCGCAGTACCCGAAGAAGCCATTCGGGTGCCAATTCCAGCAGCGGGGAGGATAACAAAGACAGACATGGGAAGCTGAGTATAGCAATAACCCAACGTTTCTGGGCAAATTTATGGATTCAACCGAAGCATCATCTCAGTAGAAGCCGTGAACCCGAATTTCTCATAGATCGGCCGCCCAAAAGGAGAAGCATGTAGCGTAACAACCTCAACCGAACGCTCTCGACAGAGTTCAATACAAGCCTCCACCAGCACCTTTGCATATCCCTTGCCACGCGCTTCAGGAGCTGTATAAAAGTTGAGCAAATAAGCCCGCCGTGCCTCCAGATGCATCCAGTGCGGAGGAAACTCCATAAAAAAGACGCCCGCACCCGCGACAACCTCTTTTGTATCTTCCTCTTCCAGGAGAAGACCAACATAGCTACCGTCAGCGAGGTGGCTCCAAACCCATGGCTCAAAGACCTCATCCATCTCGGCGAAACGGGATTCACTGGCGAAGTTGTTGTCAGCAAACATGATGTGACGGTGGGAGGCAATCAGCGAAGCATCGTCGGTAGTGGCCAGTCGGAGGATCGGCATAACGCAAATTGTAGAAGATAAAGGGAAGCACACGGCTTAGGATGGTGCGATGGCTACAGAGAAGATGCTCGGAATTGACAGATCGCTCGTAAAAGCCGGGGAACGTGTGTGTGTCGCGGTATCCGGTGGGGCGGATTCGGTGGCGCTATTGGTGGGGTTTGTGAAGGCAAATACTGGGCGCGAGGCGCTTGGGGTGGTTCTGAGTGCTGCTCATGTGCACCATGGACTCCGCGGTGCAGAGGCCGACGGGGACGAAGCCCTTGTGCGGACTTTATGCGAGCAACTTAACGTGCCGTTGACTGTCTTTCGGGTAGATACGGCGGCACGGCAGATAGCAGAGGGCGAGGGGTTGGAAGAGGCAGCCAGAGAGTTGCGTTATAACGCGCTACAGGGGTTGGATGTCGATGTGATTGCGACGGCTCACACGTTGGACGATCAGGCCGAGACGGTCGTGATGAAGTTGCTGCGGGGGTCGTGGACAGAGGGGTTGGGAGGGATTTCGTCAGTAGTGCGGTGGGCAGGGAAGAGCAGATTAGTTAGGCCCTTGTTAGGCGTTCGCCGAGTGGAGGTGGAGAGTTTTTTGCGGATTCAAGATCGGCAGTGGCGGGAAGATTCGAGCAACCGGGATGTCACTCTGACACGCAACCGGGTAAGACACGAGTTGATGCCGGTATTGCGGAGGTTTAATCCGGGAGTTGATGCGTTATTGGCGAATATGGCCATAATCGCTCGGGATGAAGAAGCGCATTGGGAGACGGAGATGGCAAAGATTTTGCCGCAGATTGCTCTTCCAGGAAAGCCGGTTCGCGGAGGCGGTCGAGCTGTGAGTACGGCTGTGGGTATGGCTGGGTGCGGCGTGGAGATCGAGCGGCTGAAGGTGATGGATCCAGCAATGCGGCGACGTGTGGTTCGTGGAATGGCGCGGGGTATCGGTTCGCGATTGAGCTTTGAGGAGACGGCAAAGCTGCTGGCACTGGCGGGATTTGGAGGACATGATGGAGTCACGGGGAGGATTGGGAGCAGGCTGGAGCTAAGAGCCGGGTTGCGCGCGGAACGATCGGCTCGAGAGTTGCAACTATGGCGGGAGGATCGCGGACAGGGAAGCTAGGGAGTGGACAGAAGAACCTGGTGGAGAAGTAAGTTGGTTCAATTTGCGGCGCAATCTGAAAGTCGTGAGGATTTAGCGCGCCAGTGAGGAGCTTCGGAGTAGAATTTAGTGAAGTGTTTCACTGGGCCAAATCGAACGGATCGTAGTGGATGCATCGAATTTGAAGCGATGCCGTCTAATCCACTGAAGCCGGATTCGCATGAGCCGACGAGCCGGATGGAGCCACTTAGCGGCCCGGTAATAGAGAAATGAGGAAGTTGATTGAATTCGACAACAGTTAAGCATGTGACAATCTGGGTGCTCACTATCTGCTGCCTGCTGGTGGCGTGGCGTTTTTTTGTTCAGAATATGAACACCAGCCACAATAAGGCAATCAGTTTGAGTCAGGCTCTAAGTGACGCGGAAGCCAGCAAGATTTCTACCGTAACTGTTACAGGTCCCGAGGTTACTGGCGAATACAAGGGCAGCAAAGAGACCTTCACTACGACCATCCCGGCGAATTATCCGGACTTTTACAAAGATTTGCGCGACCATGGCGTGGACGTGACGATTAAGGATCCGGCGGGGAATGTGTGGTTCAGCGTGCTGATCCAGGCGCTGCCAATTCTGGCAATCTTTGCGCTGTTCTTGTTCATGATGCGGCAGATGCAGTCGGGCGGAAACAAGGCGATGAGCTTTGGTAAGAACCGTGCGCGATTGTTGAGCATGCAGCAGAAGAAAATTACATTCAAGGACGTCGCCGGTGTAGATGAGGCGAAAGAGGAACTGAAGGAGATCATTGAATTCCTGCGCGAGGCACAGAAGTTCCAGCGGTTGGGTGGGCGGATTCCCAAGGGTGTGCTGATGGTTGGACCTCCGGGAACGGGCAAGACTTTGCTGGCGCGGGCCGTAGCCGGTGAGGCGAATGTTCCATTTTTCTCTATCTCAGGTTCGGACTTTGTAGAGATGTTTGTAGGCGTGGGCGCGAGCCGGGTGCGCGACCTGTTTGAACAGGGCAAGAAGAATGCTCCCTGCATCATTTTTATTGACGAAATCGATGCTGTTGGGCGGCACCGTGGTGCGGGTCTTGGCGGCGGTCACGATGAACGCGAGCAGACTTTGAATCAGCTACTGGTCGAGATGGATGGTTTTGAATCCAATGACGGCGTGATTTTGATTGCCGCTACGAACAGGCCCGACGTACTTGATCCTGCGCTTTTGCGGCCGGGACGTTTTGACCGTCGCGTCATTGTGGATCGCCCCGATATACGTGGGCGCGAAGAGGTTCTGCGTGTCCATGCAAAGAAGGTCCCCCTTTCCGAAGATGTTAACCTCGGTGTGCTGGCGCGTGGGACACCGGGTTTTAGCGGTGCAGACCTCGCCAACATGGTGAACGAAGCGGCGTTGACGGCTGCGAGGTTCAATCGCAAAGCCGTACACATGTACGACTTTGAAGTCGCCAAGGACAAAGTCTTGATGGGCGCAGAGCGCAAGTCAATGCTGCTGAGCGAAGATGACAAGCGGGATACGGCTTATCACGAGGCTGGACATGTATTGGTTGCGGCTAAGCGCGATCATTCTGATCCGTTGCACAAGGTTACGATCATTCCTCGTGGCATGGCGCTCGGTGTAACGATGCATCTGCCGGAAGAAGATAAGCATACGGTGACAAAGGATTATCTGAACACGCAGCTGGCTATCCTGATGGGTGGGCGCTGTGCGGAAGAGATCTTCATGAACCGTATGACGACCGGCGCAGGCAATGACATTGTGCGCGCGACAGAGCTGGCCCGTAAGATGGTTTGCGAGTACGGTATGAGTGAGCTTGGGCCGTTGACCTACGGGAAGAAAGAAGAACAGATCTTCCTGGGTCGTGAGATCGCGCAGGCACGGGATTACTCGGACGACACTGCACAGCAGATCGACCAAGCGGTTCGTCGGTTGGTCGATGAGGGCTACAAGTCGGCGCACCAGATTCTTGAGAATAACCAAGATGTGATGCATCGCATGGCGGCTGCTTTGTTGGAGCGTGAGACGCTGGACGCAAGTGAGATCGAATTGCTGATTCAGGGCAAAGAGCTCGGCCCAGTGAAGTCTTCGCTTGCTGCAGCGGATGGCGACGGTGATGTCCAGAAGGTGTTGAAGCCGGAAGGCGGACGTAAAACTGGCTTTAGCGAAGGCACGCCCACGACTGCGTAATCATTGATTGTGTGGAAACAGAAAGGCAGCCTTACGGGCTGCCTTTCTTCTTGGCGGATGGAAGGATAGTCTGAAAGCTATGGTACAAGGTGTGTTTAAGGTGTTGTTGGCTGGGGTGGGGTTCCTGTTTGGCGTGTGCATTGCTATCGGGCAGGCCACTCAACAAGTGGCTGGTCCACAACCATCGGCGCAGAGCGCGACGACTACGCCGGGTGCGAAGGTGGGACAGGGAGCC
>Ga0302313_10001615_pt1 | contig 16781 bp, 17 predicted proteins | sample III_Palsa_N2_2_FD_200454 | JGI IMG/M metagenome (GOLD analysis project Ga0302313, IMG submission 200454) | Peat permafrost microbial communities from Stordalen Mire near Abisko, Sweden - III_Palsa_N2_2 | ecosystem: Environmental > Terrestrial > Soil > Palsa > Peat permafrost | place: Sweden...
GTGAAGGGCCTCGAGGTTCTGTCAGAAGCGGCCGAGCTGCCGCTGCCGGTGTTCGGCGAGCCCGATTATCCGGAGGACATCCGCCTCCGCTACCGCTACCTCGACCTGCGCCGCGACACCCTGCACAAGAACATCGTGCTGCGATCCAAGGTGATCGACTCTATCCGTCGCCGCATGGTGGGGGCGGGTTTCACCGAGTTCCAGACGCCGATCCTGACCGCGTCCTCGCCTGAAGGCGCGCGGGACTATCTGGTGCCCAGCCGCGTGCATCCGGGCAAGTTCTACGCCCTGCCGCAGGCGCCGCAGCAGTTCAAACAGCTGCTCATGGTCGCCGGCTTCGACCGCTACTTCCAGATCGCCCCCTGTTTCCGCGACGAGGATGCTCGCGCGGATCGCTCACCCGGTGAGTTCTACCAGCTCGATCTGGAAATGAGCTTCGTCACCCAGGAAGACGTCTTCACCACCATGGAGCCAGTGCTGCACGGGGTGTTCGTGGAGTTCGCCGACGGCCGCGACGTGACGCCCTATCCCTTTCCGCGCATCGCCTATCGCGACGCCATCACCAAGTACGGCACCGACAAGCCGGACCTGCGCAACCCGCTGATCATGCAGGATGTGTCCGAGCATTTCCGCGACGGCGGCTTTGGCCTGTTCGCCCGCATCCTGGGCGAACCCAAGAACGCCATCTGGGCCATCCCCGCGCCGGGCGGCGGCTCCAGAGCCTTCTGCGACCGCATGAACAGCTGGGCGCAGAGCGAGGGCCAGCCTGGCCTCGGCTACATCTTCTGGCGTGAAGGCGAGGAGGGCGGCGCCGGCCCCATCGCCAAGAATATCGGGTCTGAGAAGGCCGACGCCATTCGCGCGCAGCTGGACCTGAAGGTCGGCGACGCCGCCTTCTTCGTCGCTGGCGATCCGTCGAGTTTCTACAAGTTCGCCGGCCTGGCGCGCACGCGGGTCGGGACCGAGCTCGGCCTGGTCGCCGAGGGCCGGTTCGATTTCTGCTGGATCGTTGACTTCCCGATGTTCGAGTTGAACGACGAGACCAACCACGTCGACTTCAGCCACAACCCCTTCTCGATGCCCCAGGGCGAGCTGGAGGCGCTGAACACCATGGATCCGCTCGATATCCTGGCCTACCAGTACGATATCGTCGTCAACGGGGTTGAGCTCTGCTCCGGCGCCGTGCGGAACCACCGGCCCGAGATCATGCTGAAGGCCTTCGAGATCGCTGGCTATGGCGCGGAGACGGTCGAGCAGCAGTTCGGCGGCATGTTGAACGCCTTCCGCTATGGCGCGCCGCCGCACGCCGGCATGGCGCCGGGTATCGACCGCATCGTCATGCTGCTGGCCGGGGCGACAAACATCCGCGAAGTGATCGCCTTCCCGCTGAACCAACAGGCGCAGGACCTGATGATGAACGCGCCGTCAGAGGTTCAGGACAAGCAACTGCGTGAACTGCACATCCGCCTGGCGCCGCCCATCAAGGTTTAGCCAGGCGGTGTGTCAACGATCGAGGGCTAGTAGTCCCGCGGCTTGACGTAGATCACTTTCGGCCCGCGTGAGCTCATCAGCAGACCGAGGACAATCCCGGCGACGCCGGCGATGGCCACGGCCGCGTAGGGCTTTTCCTTGACCAGCGGATCGACCGTGTCGGCGGCGTGCTGCACCCGGTCGGTGGCCGTGCCGTAGGCGTCCTTCGCCTGATCGCCGATCTTCACCGCTGCCGCCGCGACACTGTCGGCCGCCTTGCCGATGGCGTCGTTGACCGCATCGCGCAGGTTCTGCGCGCTGGTCTGGAACTGGTGCAGATTGTTCTTGGCTTCGGTGTCGACCGCGTCGGTCAGGTCTTCGACGGCGTCCACCACATCCGCCTTGACGTCTTTGATGCTTGCTCCAGCCACGGTCCGCTCCTTTGATTTCGGGAATGCCCAGACGCGAAACTGACTTGAGCGCAGTCTGTTCCAAGGCTTTGAGCCAGGGTTGAAAAAAAGCCCTAGAGGCGCCAAACCGTCCGGTGCCGAAAGCCGGCCAAGCTTATCTGTAACGGGTGAGTAAATAGAGCTTATCAGCCTTGGCTATACTGATGTCGGTATGAGGTGTTCTGCCCATCTGGTGGGAACGACCCTGGTGCGCGCTGTGTTACCTACCTGCCCCAAACAGGAGCAGTGGAGGATTTTCCCATGATCAAGACAATCGCCCTGGCCGGCGCCGCAGCCGCGCTGGTGATCGGATCGGCGGCATTCGCCCAGACGTCGACTGACCCGACCAATAGCCCGGCCGTCGCCCCGCCTGCGTCTGGTGACGCGCCCGACACCGGCACGACCGCCGCACCGAATAGCGGCGCCACCCAGCCAGGACCGGAAAACGTCGAACCGACGCCCGTTGCGCCAGCCGCGGACCAGAACGGCTCTAACGTGTCGGCGACCACCCCGGCGGCCACCGACCAAAGCAGTATGCCGTCGTCGAACGCGACCGACACCAGCGGCGCAGCCACGGCGGATCAGAACAGCTCCGACGCCGCCGCGACCAGCAGCGCCGGTGAACGCGGCTGACACCGGTCTGGCCGACACCTAAATTCGCTCGACTGAGCGACTGGCGGCGCCTGCCCAAGGGGGCGGGCGCCGCCATCGCCATTGCGGCCGGGTTGCTCGCGGGGCTGCTGTTGACCCCGGTCGTGGCGCCCTGGCTGACGGGCAGGTCGCCACCGAGCGTCGTGGCGCGTGAGCTTCGCGCGCAGCTCGGCCCCGCTGATGGCGAGGTCGGACGATTCTATCGCTCTGACCGGTATCGGCTGCTTTGGGTCGATGGACGTGTCCTCAAGCCCGAGGCGGTCGCACTCATCGCAAGGCTGCGATCATCGGATAGGGACGGGCTCGATCCAGCGACCTATCACCTCCAGCAACTGAACCAGGAGGTGGCGGGCGCGGGCAAGGATCCCAAGGCGCTCGCGCGAGCCGAGCTCGCGCTGTCCCGAGCCTATACAGCCTATGTACGGGACCTCCATCTCGCCGCGCCGGCGGCGCGCTTGGCTTTCATCGATCCCGCGGTGCGAACGCCGCCGCTCGGCGCCTATGAGGCGCTGGAACAGGCGGCGAAGGCTGCAACGATGACTGACGCGCTGCAGGGCGCAACGAAGGTTAATCCGATCTACGCCGGCTTGCGCGATGCGTGGAACGCCCGCCGCGCCAGCCATGGTGACGATCAGACCGCGCGCCTGCTGCGGATCAATATGGAACGCGCTCGCGCGCTGCCGCCCGATCTGGGAGGGCGCTACATCCTGGTCAATCCCGCCGCCGAGACCCTGTGGACCTATGCTGGCGGCCAGAGCCAGGCGCAGATGCGCGTGGTGGTCGGCAAGCTGACCGAACCGACGCCGTCGATGATCGGCCTGATCCGCTATGCGCTGTTCAATCCCTATTGGAACGTGCCGCCGGACCTTGTGCGCGACAAGATTGCGCCAAAGGTGCTCGCGAACGGCATCGCCTATTTCACGGATCAGCACTTCCAGGCGCTGGATGGTTTCAAGCCCAACGCCGCCGTGCTCGATCCCACGAAGATCGACTGGAAGGCCGTTGCTTCGGGCGCGACGACAATCCGCGTACGCCAGCTGCCGGGGCCGCACAACATGATGGGCACGGTGAAGTTCATGCTGCCCAACCGGCTGGGCATCTATCTGCACGACACCCCGATGCGTGGCCTGTTCGGCGGCGCCGCGCGCACTGACAGCGCCGGCTGCGTGCGGCTGCAGCATCCCGCCCAGCTGGCGGCGTGGCTGTTTGGTCGCCCAGAGCGCTTGGACACCAAAGGCGCGCCGGACCAACGGGTTGATCTGCCGAAGCCGGTTCCGGTCTACATCCTCTACCTGACCGCCCAGCCAGGACCTGGCGGCGTCACCATCTTGCCAGACATCTACAACCGCGATCCGGCAGCGCTGAATGCTCCAGGCGCGCCTGCGGCTACCGCCCGCTGAACACCGGCTTGCGCTTCTCGAAGAAGGCCTTGCGGGCTTCCTGAGCATCCTCGCTTGAGAAGGCCATGCGGATGTTGGAGACCTCGTAGCGCAGCTGCTGTTCCATGTCGGTGGACTCCATCGACTTGACCATGCCGCGCTTGAGCAGCCTCAGGGTGATCGGCGACCACTCGCACAGGGTCTGGCAATATTCGGCGAGACGGGCCTCGAATTTGGCGTCGTCGACAACTTCGCCGGCCATGCCCCAGGCGACAGCATCGTCGCCATTGGCGGTGCGGTTCTCCATCATGAAACGCATGGCGCGCTCATAGCCCATGGCTTGGGGCAGGGTGATGGTGAGGCCGGCGTCCGGTGAGCCGCCGATGCGGGTATAGCCGGCCATCAGCCGCGCGCTCTTGGCCACAAGGCGCACATCGGTGGCCATGGCCAGGCCAAGACCCGCGCCGACCGCGACGCCGTTGATCCCGCCCACCACCGGCTTGTCGCAGCGCTTGCGGATCGCCAGCAGGAAGTGGCCGACCCAGCTGAGGTCGTCCAGTTGCGCTGTCTGGGCCGAGAAGGGCGAGGTGCGCTCGGAGCCGGACAAGTCGAGGCCCGCGCAAAAGGCGTCTCCCGTGCCGGTGATCGCCACCACCCAGACGTCGTCCACCTTGGCCGCGTCGTCCACCGCCTCCACGACGGCCCAGGCCAGCTCGGTGCTGAGGGCGTTCTTCTTCTCCGGCCGGTTCAGCCGGATGGTCCGGACGTGACCCTGGTCCGTTACTTTTACGAGTTCGGTCATGGCTTCCTCCCCAGGTTATACCTTTGGGGGACAGTCATGTGCATGGGTTTTGGCGCGAGACAAGCGCCGACCCGTGAGCGGTCGGATGAAGTCAGGATTCACCACGGAGCACACGAAGGGCACGGAGAAGAAGGTTTTGAGGCGAAGGCGCTAAGGACGCCAAGGCGGGTGAAGCCCGCACGACAATCGGTGAGACCTGAGGGTATTGGATTGCGCTATGCGCCTTTGCGCGCTTCGCGCCTTCGCGTTTGAATCGACCAAAGCGCGGATCCCTCCGCGCGCTTCGTGTGCTCTGTGGTGAATCCTACTTTAGCGCTAGCGCTAAGCCGCCGGCTTCTGGGCCTGAGCGGCGTAATAGTCCTTTTCCCAAGCGCGAAACTTCTTCACCGAGTCTGTGACGAAGGGGGTCAGACGGGCCAAGCGCAGCAGGGTCTTGTTGACGGCCGCCAGGACGGGCGGGAAGGGGCGGGGAACGTCGATCAGCAGGACCACGCGAACGCCATCGGTGTCGTTCCACACCTCGTGGCGATAGGTGTCGTCAAACAGAACCACTTCACCTTCGTGCCAGTGGATGGTCTCCTTGCCGACATTCATCCTGACCTGATCGTTAGGCTCCGGCACGACCAAGCCCAGGTGAGCGCGGATCAGGCCCTTGTAGGCGCCGCGGTGGGCGGTCAGGTGCGCGCCGGGCTCGAGCACCGAGAAGAAGGCGACCTCCAGGTCCGGGATCGCGTCGATCAGCTTGGCGGTTTTGGGGCAGCGCTCGCGGTTGGCTTCGGATTTCATCCCGTAGGCGTCGAAGATGAAGACCTTCCAGACGTTTTCCTTAGTGATGGTGTTCTGCAGCGGCGACAGGTCCTGCAGCGCCGGCAGACCCGCTCGGTTGGGCATCACGGCCGCAAGCTCGTCGCGGATGACCTGCCAGTTGGCTTCCAGCTCGGCGATCCAGGGGAAGTAGTTGGTCGACATCAGCTCGGTGGATTCCACCAGTGACTGGCGGCCCAGCCACGCTTCCACATCGTCACGACGCCGATCGCCCCATTTGGCGATGGATTTTCGGATGCGCTTCGCTCGAGGACTCAGGGCCATGTTGCGCCCTGTTACAGAGTCTCCGCGCCCCAAGCCACTGATTTATGGGTCTACTTGCAGGCGGGGATGTGCAGGCCGTGGGGCAGGGTTGTCTTCTCGTCCCCGCAAGCGGCGTTGAGCTGGGATTGGGTCAGGCCGATCGCCTTGACCATTTCGGCGCCGGAGAAGTTGGCGCCAATGAGCTTGGCCCCGCGAAAATTCGCACCTTCGAGAAAGGCCCCGACGAAGGTCGAGTTGGTCATGTCAGCGCCGGCGAAATTCACGCTGCTGAACAGCGCGCCATAACCGTTCACATCGCGCAGGTCCGCGTGCGCCATGTCGGAATGGTTCAGGACCGACAGGCTCATGTCGGACTGGCGCAGACGCGAGCCGGCGAGGTTGCGGCTGCGCAGAACCTTGTTGCCGAAATCGGCCTGGAACAGGTTGCAATGGGGGCAGCTGCCGCCAGCCTGCACCTTGGCGATCTGGGCCGCGTTCTGCGCCATGGCGGGCGCGGTCGCGGCGAGACTGATGGCAAGGGCGATCAGGGCGGACTTCATCGGCGTCATATCCAGCGTCGTTTGACGTTTGACGGTAATCTTACCGCGCCGGATATGGCCGAAGTGTTGAGATCAGCCCAGCCGTTCCGGCGCAACGCCACAGGTTTCGCACACCAGCCTCCCGCCCTTGCGGGTAAGCGAGAGGTCGCCACAGGACGCGCAGACGTCATGCTCCGCCTCCGCCTCGTTGGCGGCGCCTTTTCGCTTTCCACCGGTGGGTAGGAAAACAAGATTGTCCGGCGCGGCCCCGCGCGAGAAGCCCTTGGAGATAAAGCGCGACGCGGGCAGGACGTCCTCTTCCTCGGTATTCAAGGTGCCTTCGAAGGAGCCTGAGCCCAGGCCGTCGGCGTTGAACTCCTCCGGATCGCCGTTGGCCAGGTCATCGCGGTCCAGATAGGAGACGCCTAGCTCGCGGAAGATGTAGTCGAGGATCGAGGTCGCTGAGCGGATGGAGTCGTTGCCGCTGACCCGCCCGGCCGGCTCGAACCGGGTGAAGACGAAGGCGTCGACGAACTCTTCCAGCGGTACGCCGTATTGCAGGCCGATCGACACGGCGATGGCGAAATTGTTCATCAGCGAGCGGAAGGCGGCGCCTTCCTTATGCATGTCGATGAAGACTTCGCCGAGTTCGCCGTTCTCGTATTCGCCGGTGTGCAGATAGACCTTGTGGCCGCCCACCGCGGCTTTCTGGATATAGCCCTTGCGGCGGTCGGGCAGGCGTTTACGCGAACGTTCGCGCTCGACCACCTTCTCGACGATCCGTTCGGAGATGATCGGCGCGGGCGCCGGGCGGCGAGGCGCTTCTTCGGCGGCGGCCGGCAAGTCGAGGGCGAAGTCAGCGGGAGGAGCGGACCGCGCCAGCCTGATGACCCGTAGGCCAATGCGGGCCGCGGCGGCCTGAAGGCGGATCGCGGCGTTGGGATCGTCGCGCCAAGCCAAGGTGAGCGGGGCGGCGGCGGGGGTGCAGGTGAAGGCTTCCGCCGCCGCGGTCATCGCCATGATCGCCGTGGGGCTGATCTGGCTGGCGTCGGCCAGGACGGCGGCGATGTCGGCCGGAAGCCGGCGGCTTGGCGCGTCTGGCTCGCCGAGCAGATAGGCTTCGGCTTCGGCGATCTCGTTAGCGGAAAAGCCGGCGAGAGCGAGGACCTGGACCGCCGGGTCTTCCAGAGCCTCGAGCGGCGCGCCGAGCACGTCGCGGACGAACCCCGCATCGAGCACATTGAGGCCGAAGGCTTCGCGGAGGCTGGAGACCAGGGGCAGGGCGGCCTGGACCTGGTCGATCTCGTGGTCGGTGAAGCCGTGTTCACGCAGGGCGGCAGGATGGATGTGGGGTGCGTTCTCAAGGTCGCGGCGGCCCAGCAGGTCCAGCGTGCTGGCGTCGATATCGGCCGCCAATGCGCTCAAACCGGCGACAGCGGCGGGTGACAGGGCGCGCAGGATTTCGCCGTCGGCGGTCTCCATCAAGGTGACCGGCCCGGTCCAGGGCGATACGCCGATGGCCAGCCCGCCGAGTCTCAGGCTCAGCGTCGGATCGGTGAAAACGGTCGTGACCTCGGCGTTGCGCAGGCCCTGCTTCTTGGCGGTCTTCAGGGCGGCGCTGAACAGCTTGGCGGCGGCTCGGCCGAGAGGCGACGGGGAACAGGTCCGTGCGCGGGCCTCGATGGCGGCCAACCGGGCCTCGCGGTCGCTCTCATAGTCTGGATAGGCGCCGCGATCGGCCAACTCAGCGGAAGCAGCCAAGCCAGCGGCGCTGGCCAAGGCGGTGATGTCGGCCATCGTCGCCCGGCCGGCGTCACTGTCGTAGGGCAGACCACGGATGACCAGCAGATCCGCCGCGCCGGCGAGTGTCAGGCCGAGGGGCCGCCAGCCGTCCTCCGGCGTCGCAAGGTCCAGGGCGATCGTCCACAGCCGCACCGCCCCGACAAAGCCATCGACATCGAAGGCGTCGATGGACTGGAAGCGGCTGACATCAACCGCCGCGCGTCGGCCTGCCTCGGCCCGGCTGGCGGCTTCGGCGTCACGAGGGTCGAACGCCAGCACCACTCGCCCGGTTTCCCAGGCGGCGGAGGCGGCGCGCCCGGCGGCGGGTTGACAGGCTTCCACGATGGAACGGTCAGCGGTCAGCAAGAGCAATGGCGTTTGCGACGGTGCGGCCGGCGCCGCCGACCAATCGGCTTCGCCTCGCCGGGCGAGGGTAATGGCCTGGGCGATCATCGGATCGCTCACGCCGGCGTCGCGGGCTGAGCGCGCGGCGCGGGCCAGGGCGATATTGCGGGCCACATCCGTGCAAGCGTCCGGGTCACCCTCGCAGCGTCGAACCGCATCGATAACAGCCTGCAGGCGCAAGCCCGCGGTCTCCACGGCCTCGGCCGTGGTGGCGTTGCGACGGCTGATCGCCAGATGGGCGCCGAGCGCGGCGTCGAACTCGATGGCGGCAAGATCGACCACGATGGCGTCTGTGGACGCGGTCGCGGGCGCGTCCGCGGGTGCGCCGACACCGGAGAGGAGGGCGGTGATCAGGTCGTCGCGAAACCGGCTGGCATCAGCGGGAGTATCGAAAAGGCCGCGCGCCATGCCATCGCCGGCGAGCCGCTGGGCGTAGGCGTTTGGCGCGCCAGCAAGCGCGGCGTCGCCGTCGCCATAGTCGGCTAAGCCAGCCGTGTCCGCCCAATCCAACCAGGACTCGACGCGAGCATTGGTCCAATGAATGGGGGCGAGCACATCGACGACCGCGTTCGCCCGCTCAATCCGGCGAATCTCCAATTCCGGGGCGCAATCCTTTCGCGCCGCGAACACCGCCTCATAACGCATGCCGTCTCTCCGCCGCCTCACTAAGCCTAGGGCGCGTCGAAAAGGCCTGCAATAGATGTGGGGCGTTGTGGGTCTTTCATCCACAACATCTTGTGGTCAGGCTTTGGCGCGATTGGCGGGGCCGACGCTGGACGCCACAAGGGCCGCCGCCTATAGTCACGCCAGCCGAGTTGGCGGTGAACCGAGACATCCGAGAGGCTTGCGGCGTCAGTGCTAAAATCGATTTTCACCTGGTGGAATGGGGCCACGATCGGCATCCGCTTCACGGTCGGCCGGCGCGGCGTCTTCATCGGCCAGGACGACTACGGCAACAAATACTACGAAGCCCGCGACAACAGCGACAGCTACGACGAGCACAAGCGCCGTTGGGTCATCTACAACGGTTATGCCGAAGCCTCGAAAGTGCCGGCCGAATGGCACGGCTGGCTGCACTACACCTTCGAAGAGCCGCCGACGGTTGAGCCGTTGATGCGGCGCGACTGGGAGAAGGATCACCTGCCCAACCTGACCGGAACCGTTGACGCCTGGCGGCCGAAGGGATCGATCTCGCGTGAAGGCGAACGGCCTCACGCCGTGGGCGACTACCAAGCCTGGCGTCCGGAGTAGGGGCGGGTCGTGGCGCGTGGACAGGAACTAGCCGAAACAGGCATGGGGGCGGTGGTGCTGATCGCCGCCGGCGTCTTCTTTGCCTACGCGCTCGGCGCGGGCGGCAAGGGGCTGGCGTCGGCTGGCTATCAGGTCTCCGCCAAGTTCGGCCAGGTCGGCGCGCTCGAACCCGGCGCTGATATCCGCCTCGCGGGCGTAAAGATCGGCTCCGTGGCCAGCATCACCCTCGATCCCAAGACCTTCCTGGCGGTCGCCAAGTTGGATGTGGACCCGACCATCAAGCTTCCGTCGGATTCCACGGCCAAGATCACCTCGGACGGCCTGCTCGGCGGCCAACACGTGACGATCGAGCCGGGCGGCGCGCCGGACGATCTGAAGGCCGGCGGCGAGATTCAGAACACCCAAGGCGCCGTCGACCTGTTCGGTCTCGTCGGCCAGTTCTTGCGGCCACAGGCCCCGGCGTCGAGCGCCGCGCCCGCCGCAGGGGCGCCGGCCGCCGCCGCCGCTCAGGGACAATAGGCATGCGTGGCGTGTTCCGGGCGGCGCTGGTCGCCGCCGCTGTCCTTGGCGTGGCGAGCCTTGGCGCGGCGACGCTGGTTCGGGCTCAGGACGACGATGACACGCCCCCGCCGCCTAAGCCCGCGGCGATCCCGAGGGCCTCATCGCCGCTGAAGCCGCCAGAGCCGGCCAGCCTTCCCCTGGCGCCGTCCGCCAAGGCGGACGCCGACGATCAGAACGACGACGACACCCCGGCCTCCAACGCCCCCGCCAAGCCGGCCACGCCGAAGCCGCCTCCCATTCCCCTGAAGCGGCCCAAGTTCGGCGTCGCCATCATCCAGGCGCTGGACAAGGTCACCGCCGAGACCGAGCGGTTCGAAGTGCCGCTCAACACGCCGATCCGTTACAAGACGCTGATCTTCACGGTCCAGGCCTGCGAGACCACCGCGTCTGACGAAGACACCATCGACGCGGCGGCCCACGTCGAGGTCATCTCCCAGCCCAAGGCGCCGGACGGGGGATCGGCGCCGCCGGCCCGGCAGGTGTTCAAGGGCTGGATGTACGCCAATTCACCGGGCGTCAGCCTGCTGCAGCACCCGATCTACGACGCCTGGCTGATCGCCTGTAAGACCGCGCTGCCGCCCGCGTAAGCTTCCAATCTGAAGAAGTCGGAGTCCGACGCGATCGCGGCGGAGAGGCGCTTGCGGTATTGCGTCCGGCTGAGGGTCACGCCGCCGAACTGGCTGAGATGGTCGGTCATGAACTGAGCGTCGAGCAGGCGGTACTGGCCCGCCTTCAGCCGCGCCACCAGATGGGCCAGCGCGACCTTGCTGGCGTCCCGGGCGAAGGAGACCATGCTCTCGCCGAAGAAGGCCGCGCCCAGGCTGACCCCGTAGAGGCCGCCTGCGAACTGGCCGTCCTGCCAAGCCTCGACGCTGTGGGCGAAGCCGCGCCGGTAAAGCTCCATGTAGAGCCCCTTGATCGGGGTGCTGATCCAGGTCTCCGGCCGGTTGGGCCGCGCCTCCGCACAGGCGTCGAGGACGGCCTCGAAGTCGGCGTTGATCCGAACTTGGAACCGGTCTGAGCGAAGGGTTCGCGCCAGGCGGCGAGGCACGTGAAACGCGTCGAGCGGGATGACGCCGCGCTCCTCGGGGTCGATCAGGAAGATCTCATCGTCGTCCCGGGCGTCAGCCATGGGAAAGACCCCGCGCGCGTAGCAGGCGATCAGGTCCTCGACGGTGAAGTTGGCGCCCCCAGACGACACGTCAGCTGTTGGCTTTGATCCACTGCTCAAGCCAGTGGATGTTGTAATCGCCAGCCAGGATGTCTGGCTGGACCAGCAGGTCTTGGAACAGGGGAATGGTGGTCTCGATGCCGCCGACCACCATCTCGCCCAGGCAGCGGCGCATCCGCGCTATGCATTCGGACCGGTCGCGACCGTGCACGATCAGCTTGCCGATCAGGCTGTCGTAGTAGGGTGGGATCGAATAGCCGGCGTAGATGGCTGAATCCAACCGTACGCCCAGGCCGCCCGGGGCGTGAAAGTCGGTGACCAGGCCAGGCGAGGGCGTAAAGGTGCGGGGATTTTCCGCATTGATCCGGCATTCGATGGCGTGGCCTTCGAAGACGATATCGTCCTGGGTGAAGGACAGCGGCAGGCCGGCGGCGATGCGGATCTGCTCGCGCACTAGGTCGATGCCGGTGATGGCCTCGGTGACCGGGTGCTCCACCTGCAGGCGGGTGTTCATCTCGATGAAGAAGAACTCGCCGTCCTCGTAAAGGAATTCGATGGTGCCGACGCCCAGGTAGCCGATGGAGCGGATCGCATCGACCACCACCTTGCCGATCTTGGCGCGCGCCACGGAATCCAGCGCCGGGGAGGGAGCTTCTTCCAGCACCTTCTGGTGACGCCGCTGCAAGGAACAGTCGCGCTCGCCCAGATGAACCACGTTGCCAAAGCTGTCGGCGATGACCTGAAGCTCGATGTGGCGGGGTTTCTGCAGATAGCGTTCGAGATAAACCGTGTCATCGCCGAACGCAGAGCGCGCTTCCGAGCGGGCGGTGGAGACCGCCTCGGCCAACCCCTCCTCGTCCAGCGCCACCTTCATGCCGCGCCCGCCGCCGCCGGCCGACGCCTTGATCAACACCGGAAAGCCAATCTGGCGCGCCGCGGCCATGGCTTCTTCTTCGGTGCTGACGCCGCCATCGGAGCCGGGCACCACGGGAATGCCGGCGGCCTTCACCGCGGCTTTGGCGGCGATCTTGTCGCCCATCATGCGGATATGCTCGGGCTTGGGCCCGATGAAGGTATAGCCGTGGGCGCCAACGATTTCGGCGAAGCGGGCGTTCTCGGACAGGAAGCCGTAGCCCGGATGGATCGCCTGGGCCCCGGTGATCTCGCAGGCGGCGATGATCGAGGGCACGTTGAGATAGCTTTTGGCGGCCGGCGCCGGCCCGATGCAGACGCTCTCGTCGGCCAGCCGCACCCACATGGCGCCGGCGTCGGCTTCCGAGTGCACGGCCACCGTGGAGATGCCCATCTCCTTGCAGGCGCGGTGAATCCGGAGCGCGATCTCGCCTCGGTTCGCGATCAGGATTTTCTCGAACATCATCGCTACTCGACGATCACCAGGGGCTCGCCAAATTCGACGGGCTGTCCATCCTCGACCAGGATCTGCAGGACCACGCCGGCGGCGGGCGCCGGAATCGGGTTCATGGTCTTCATGGCTTCAATGATCAGCAGGGTCTGGCCGGCTGAAACCTGATCGCCGACCTTGATGAAGGATGGCGAACCCGGCTGCGGTTGCAGATAGACGGTGCCGACCATCGGCGACTTCACGATCTCGCCTCGCTGCGGCTCTTCGGCGGCGGGGGCGGTGGTGGTCGCGACCGGCGCCGAGGCCGCGGCTGCGGGGGCCTGCGGCGGGGCGACGGGGGCCGCGGCATAGGTCATCTGCGGCGCGGCCACCGTGACCTCGCGGGCGACGCGGATCTTGAGATCGCCCTGTTCGACTTCGATCTCGGTGAGGCCGGTGTCAGCCAGGATGTCGGCCAGTTTGCGCACCAGCCGCGTGTCGATCCCGTTGGACGCGTCTTTGGACGCAGGCGCCTTCGGTTCAGCCATGGGAGAAATCTACCTTGCTCTACGCTTTAGCGTGGGTCTGGCGAATGAGGCCGGCGGCGGCCTCGATCGCGAGTTCATAGCTTCTGGCGCCGAAGCCGGACACCAGGCCGGTGGCGGCCAGACTGACGAAGCTCTTGTGACGAAACTCTTCGCGGGCGGCGGGGTTCGACAGGTGACATTCGACGATCGGAATTTCCAGCGACTTCAGGGCGTCCAGCAGCGCGATGGAGGTGTGGCCATAGCCGGCGGGGTTCAGCACCACCGCGCTGGCCGCGCCCCGCGCCTCCTGCACCCAGTCGATCAGTTCACCTTCGTGGTTGGTCTGGCGGAACACCACCGATAGCCCGAGCTGCGCCGCGCGCGCCTCGCAAAGGCCACGGACGTCGTCCAGGCTGGTGGTTCCATAGATGTGCGGTTCGCGCGTCCCCAACAGGTTGAGGTTGGGGCCGTTCAGCACATAGACCGGTTTAGGGCTTGGTTTGGGCATTCAGCTCCGCGCTTATGACGCGCTGTCGATTCCGGCGTCTTGTATCGTCGCCAGAGCGGGGCCACAAGCAAGGGCCTTAAGGAAGGCGTTTATGCAGCTTACGATCAACGGCGAGATGCGGTGTTTTCAGGCCCTGGGCGACGTCGCCGCCCTGGTGATCGCGCTGGGCCTCGACCTGCGAAAGGTGGCTGTGGAGCGCAATCTTGAGATCGTTCCGCGCTCGCTCTATGCCGCAACCCCCCTGGCCGACGGCGACCGGATCGAGATCGTGCATTTTATCGGAGGCGGATGATGAACGCCCAAGCTCCCACTGTGGCTGAAGATTCCTGGACCGTCGCGGGCCGCACCTTCCGCTCGCGGCTGATCGTCGGCACCGGGAAATACAAGGACTATGCGGTCAATGCCGCCGCCGCCGAGGCCGCCGGAACGGAGATCGTCACGGTGGCTCTGCGTCGGGTCAATCTGTCCGACCCCAGCCAGCCGATGCTGGTCGACCATGTGAAGCCCGACCGCTTCACCTTCCTGCCCAATACGGCCGGCTGCTTTACCGGCGAGGACGCCGTCCGCACCCTGCGTCTGGCGCGGGAGGCCGGCGGTTGGGACCTGGTCAAGCTGGAGGTGCTCAGCAACACCAAACACCTCTATCCGGACATGGAAGAGACCCTCCGCGCCCTCAAGCTGCTGGTCGCCGATGGCTTTCAGGTGATGGTCTATTGCACCGACGATCCGGTCTATTGCCTGAAGCTGGAAGAAGCCGGCGCCGCCGCCATCATGCCAGCCGCTGCGCCGATCGGCTCCGGGCTGGGCCTGCAGAATCGGGTCAACGTCCGGCTGATCGTCGAGCAGTCGAAGGTGCCGGTGGTGGTGGACGCCGGCGTGGGTACGGCCTCGGACGCGACCATCGCCATGGAGCTCGGCTGCGACGCGGTGCTGATGAACACCGCTATCGCCGAGGCCAAGGACCCGATCCGCATGGCTAGAGCCATGAAGCACGCCGTCATCGCCGGCCGCGAAGCCTACCTCGCCGGCCGCATGCCCAAGCGTCTGTACGCCGACCCGTCGTCGCCCCTGGCGGGGCTGATCTGACAGAGTTTTCCTTTCGGCTGACCTGAGTGCGTGCTTCGACACGCGCCCGATGCCGCTCAGCAGGCCGCGCGCAGATTCGCCGGGCGGCGGCGCATGGCAGGCGTCTCCTGCGCTGTTGTAGTTGGTGTAAGGCGGGACTACCCACGACGGGCCACAATTTATGTCGGGTAATATGAACGCTTCCGAGAACCTGTCCGCCGCTTTGCAAGCCGCCCTGCATCACGTCGGACAGGCCTTATCGTTACCACTGCGCGTGGCGCTCTGGGATGGAAGCGAAGTCGCCTTATCGGCCGACGAAACCCTGCCGAAGGTAACGATCCGCAGTCCGGGCGTCGTCGCTTCGCTCTTGAAGCGGCCGAGCCTTGAAAATTTTGTGCGGCATTATGCCGTGGGCGGCATCGCTATCGACGGCGACCTCATGGCTATCGGCGACGCCCTGAATGCGCGCGTCAGAAAGAAAGACGTCCGGCAATTGAACAAGAGATTGCTGCTACGCACGTTGTGGCCGTTTCTGTTCGTCCGCAGTGAAAAAGCAGCAACCCGCCACGACTATGGTGAGGGGGCGACGGCTCATGCCAACGTCCGTAATCAAGAATATATTCAGTTTCACTATGACGTAGGCAACGATTTCTACAATCTGTTCCTTGATCCGGAGATGCTATACTCATGCGCCTATTTCACCGATTGGAACGGGTCGCTTGAGCAGGCGCAGCAGGACAAGCTGGAAATGATCTGCCGCAAACTGCGGCTGCAGAAGGGCGAGAAGTTTCTGGACATAGGGAGTGGCTGGGGAGGGCTGCTTTGCTATGCCGCGCAGCACTACGGGGTGCAGGCGCATGGCGTCACCCTATCTCAAGAACAGTATGATTTTACCAAAGCAAAGATCCAAGCCCTGGGACTGGGAGCTCAGGTTACAGTAGAGATACGGGACTATATTTCACTTGAAGGACGTTACGACAAAATCGCGAGCATCGGCATGTTCGAACATGTGGGCATTGCGAATTTTCCGGCCTATTTCAGGAAGATCAATTCGCTGCTGAAAGACAATGGCCTGTTTCTCAACCATGCCATCGCGCGCCGTGGAAAACGCGATCAGAAAGCGGCTCTTACGCGCATCACGCCCGAAAAGCGGATGATCCTGAAGTATATCTTCCCTGGCTCGGAACTCTCGCCCATCGGCCATAGCGTGAATTCCATGGAGGCTTATGGCTTTGAAATCCACGATGTCGAAGCCTGGCGCGAGCATTATGCGCTCACCACCCGACGTTGGTGCGAGCGCTTACAGGCGAACAAGCAACAGGCCGTCGAGATGGTGGGTATTGAACGCTATAATCTATGGATAGCCTATCTGGCAGGGGTCTCGTTTGGCTTTGCTTCCGGTTCGATCCTGATCTTCCAGACGCTCGGCAGCAAACGCGGCAAGCAGAAGGGCGCATCCGGATTGCCGCCGACGCGTGCAGATCTGTATCGTTAGCAGCGACGATCTATCGGTGCGGAGACTACGGGGACAGGGGCGCCTTCCCTACCGTCCGCCCTCCAGCGCCTCCAGGTGCTCCCGGAAGCGAGCGCCGGCGCTGGTGGGGCGCCCGTGGAACGACCCGTCAGTGAGGTTTGTCGGACAGCAAGGCGTCGATTTTCGACGAGCGTATGATGACGCCGTCATGGGCGAACACCTCATGGTTCGCCTCGATGGTTTCCGGGACGTAGAGGTAGTTGACCATCAGGCCGTAGGATTCTGCGATGCCCCGCGCGGCGGTGTTGCCGAGCCAGTTGATCTGTTCGAGGTGGGC
>Ga0302313_10001616_pt1 | contig 16780 bp, 15 predicted proteins | sample III_Palsa_N2_2_FD_200454 | JGI IMG/M metagenome (GOLD analysis project Ga0302313, IMG submission 200454) | Peat permafrost microbial communities from Stordalen Mire near Abisko, Sweden - III_Palsa_N2_2 | ecosystem: Environmental > Terrestrial > Soil > Palsa > Peat permafrost | place: Sweden...
CTGGATCTGCATCCCCCTCATGCTCGGCGTGCTCGTCCGCGTACGCGTCCCCAACTTCCTCGCAGCCGACATCTCCTTCGAGGCCATCGCCATCCTCGGCCTCCTCCTCGGCCCCTGGCCCGCCATGATCGGCGGCGCGGCCCTCTCGCTTCCCGCCGTCGCACACCACGAGTACTTCTCTCTTCCCGTCAATCTCCTCGTCGCCGCCATCTTCGGAGCCTACCGCCGCGTCGCCGGCGAAGAAAACATCTGGTCCTTCTCCCCGCTCATCGACCTCAGCCTCTACCGCTGGATTCGTCGCACCGTCACCTGGCCCCACCTCGACCGCCAGATGTTTCTCCTGGTCCTCATCATGGCGACGCAATACGCCACCAGCCTCTTCGCCCACTTCTACCCTCACCGCTACTTCGAGCTCTACTCCAGCTCCTGGTTCATGGAGCTCGCCATCTGCGCCTGCGCCCCCGTCGTCGTCGGCATCCCCCTAAAAATCTGGAACGCCGTCCGCATCGAGCACAAGCTAGAAGAGCAATCCCGCCTCCTCCTCGAAGCCCGCCTCGACGCCCTGCAGCGCCAGATCAACCCCCACTTCCTCTTCAACACCCTCAACTCCATCGCCTCGCTCATCCGCTCCAAGCCCGACCTCGCCCGCGAGATGATCGTCAAGCTCTCGCACATCCTCCGTGTCCTCCTCCGCGATCGCGACGCCTTCGTCCCCCTCAGCGAAGAGCTCGACTTCACCGACGACTACCTCGACATCGAGTGCGTTCGCTTCGGCGACAAGCTGCGCGTAGTAAAAGAAATCGCCCCCGAAACCCTCGACATCATCGTCCCCTCGATGCTCCTCCAGCCCCTCATCGAGAACAGCATCAAACACGGCCTAGAACCCCGCATCTCCGGCGGCACCGTCACCCTCCGTTCCCGCATCGCCGACGGCCGCCTCCTCCTCGAAATAGAAGACGATGGCGTCGGCATCGAACCCGGCGGCCCCACCACCGCCCCCGACAGCGGCATCGTCCGCGAAGGCTCCGGCATCGGCATGCGCAACGTCCGCGAACGCATCCAGGTCCTCTACGGCGACGAAGCCCACGTCGACATCGTCAGCCGCCCCGGCCGCGGCACCCGCGTCTCCCTCCGCATGCCCTTAGCCACCCGCGAAGAAGGCGACGAGCTCCTCACCATGCTCGCCGAAACTGTGCGGCAATCGCTCAACGCCGTAGAGGTCCAACGCCAGCGCTTTGCTAAAATGAGGCCGGTGGGCAAGCGTAATGAATCATGAAGAGTCCGACTAAATGACAGAAATCGTTGCCATGATCTCCGGTGCAACCGGCAACCCCATCGCCGTAGACAACCGGCCTGCCCTCAACGACCGCCTCCAACACCGCATCTCCCGCTCAACCCAACGCACCAAGCAATCAAAACCGAGGAAAGAAATGACCGAAATCGTCTCCATCCATGCCCGTGAAATTCTCGACAGCCGAGGGAACCCCACCGTAGAAGCCGACGTCATCCTCTCCGACGGCATCCGCGGCCGCGCGGCCGTCCCCTCCGGCGCCTCCACCGGCGAGCACGAGGCCGTCGAGCTCCGCGATGACGACAAGTCCCACTACCTCGGCAAAGGAGTCCTCAAGGCCGTCGACAACATCGAGTCCGCCATCGCCCCCGAACTCACCGGCATGGACGCCAGCAACCAGAAACTCATCGACGCCACCATGATCGCCATCGACGGCACCGACAACAAGGGCAACCTAGGCGCCAACGCCATCCTCGCCGTCTCCATGGCCTGCGCCCGCGCCTCCGCCGAAGCCCTCGGCCTCCCGCTCTACCGCTACCTCGGCGGCGTCAACGCCTCCGTCCTCCCCACCCCCATGATGAACATCCTCAACGGTGGCGCCCACGCCGACAACAACGTTGACTTCCAGGAATTCATGGTCATGCCCGTCGGCGCCGAAACCTTCGCCGACGCCCTCCGCTGGGGCGCCGAAGTCTTCCACACCCTCAAGGGCGTGCTCAAGAAGAAGGGCTACAACACCGCCGTAGGCGACGAAGGCGGCTTCGCTCCCTCGCTAAAATCCAACGTAGAAGCCATCGAAGTAATCCTCGAAGCCATCACCCTCGCCGGCTACAAGCCAGGCGAAGACATCGCCATCGCCCTCGACCCCGCCGCCAGCGAATTCTTCAACAAAGTCTCCGGCAAATACGTCTTCAAGAAGTCCGACAAGAGCGAAAAAACTTCCGAACAAATGGTCGAATTCTGGGCCGACTGGGCAAGCCAATATCCCATCATCAGCATCGAAGACGGCCTCGACGAAAACGATTGGGAAGGCTGGGAGATCCTCACCGACAAGCTCGGCGACAAGCTCCAGCTAGTAGGCGACGACCTCTTCGTCACCAACACCAGCATCCTTTCGCGCGGCATCGAAGAGGGAATCGCCAACTCCATCCTCATCAAGCTCAACCAGATCGGCACCGTCTCCGAAACCCTCGACGCCATCGAGCTAGCCCGTCGCAGCGGCTACACCGCCATCATCTCGCACCGCTCCGGCGAAACCGAAGACACCTTCATCGCCGACCTAGCTGTAGCCACCAACGCCGGCCAGATCAAGACCGGCTCTGCCTCCCGCACCGACCGCATCGCCAAGTACAACCAGCTCCTCCGCATCGAAGAAGAGCTAGGCCAAACCGCCCGCTACCTCGGCCGCACCTCGATCAACCCCTAACCCATTCGAGCCTGCGATCTTCGACAAACCACCCTTACATTCGCGATCCCGGACGACCAGAACCTCAAGAACGAAACTCGACGAAGGATGACGGTTTGGATAGCTATCTAAAGCGCGAAAGATCGTTCGTCGCAACCTTTCTCCTGGTACTTTCGTTCATGGTGGCCCGGTCACTCCGCCACGAACGGCTCGGAATGTGCAACGGGTTTTGCCGGGTGAATTTAGGCGCCCAGCCACCCGCTCCCGCTCCAGAAGCCTACCGGCTTGCAATTCCTGCGCTCGAGCGCGCGATCAACATCCTTTTTCATCTCAAGGACGCAACCTTATCGGGTACTGCCATCGATTTTGTCTGCGGCTTCCTCACCCTCTTTCTCCTTTACACCATCGTCGTGGACGGCTTACCCCTCGCCAAAGAGGCGATCGCCACGAGAATGGCTGCCCTCGGAATATTTCTTGCGGTCATCCAGTTTCCCCTCAGCTTTATCCTTGCCTTGCAGCGCATGGAGACGCTGCCAGCGGCTCTCTTCCTCGCGGTCGCACTCCTCTCTCTGACCAAGGCAAAGACAAGTCGCTGGTGGGTCGTCCTTCTATTTCTTGCCACTGCCATCCAGGCATTCGTCAGAGCCGATATCCCGTTCATCTTCGGTCTCGCCCTCATGATCCTGAGCTGTTGCGGAAGCCTGCTGGAGGACTTCGGTTCGCGTACCTTCAACCTCCTTCTCGGCACCGGCGTCGTCCTCATCTCAGGTTCCATCCAGTTGTATCTGCAGTTCGTCCTGATGCCCCATCTTCCCTATGCCACCGGCAGCCCCATCGTCATCCAATACAACATCAAGTGGAATATCCTGAATATTTTCCTGCTTGCCATCCTGCCCTTCCTGCTGCTCATCGTACCCGCCGTCAAGCAGCGCAGGCGTTTGAGTTCGGTCGAAGTTCTGGCGATCGGTGCCTCGCTTTTGTATCTCCCCGTCTGGTTCACCGTAGGTCTTATCTCGGAAGTAAGAATTTATATCCCATACCTCCTCGCGCTCTGCATTGTAGCCGCCAGGATCTCTGCCTCCTATCTAATACCCGCCGGGTTTCAGCCCAAACATTCCGGAACATCGGTCAGCGGGCATTAGCCCACTGAGACGCTCTCTTCCGCATCAACCCACAGTCCCGTCATCCTGACCCTGAGCTTGTCGAAGGGGAAGGACCACTGTAGTAGCCTTTGGCTCTTGCTGTTGCCATTCTGGCTGTCATTCCGTACGAATCTTCTTCTGAGACAAGCCCAGGCGTTTGACTTGGACGCGCAGCACGAGCAACGCAACCGTTGAGTTGCACACCAACCAGCGTTACTCTAATCCAAGTTCGGCATGGAGGGCTCAGGAGAATGTGTCGGAACATCAAGATGCTGTTCAACTTCGATCCACCCGTAACACCCGATGAAATTCAAGCGGCGTCTCTTCAGTTCGTCAGAAAAATCAGCGGCTTCAATAAGCCGTCCAAGGCTAACGAAGAAGCGTTCTTGTCCGCGGTCAACGCCATTGCCGACCTCTCGGCAAACCTTCTGAACACCCTTGAGACCAACTCTCCTCCTAAGAATCGGAAGGAAGAGGCGGCGCGGCTCAAAGCTCGCAGCGTAAAAAGGTTTGGCGATCCAAAGAGTCTGGCGTAGCACCGCCAAACCGGATTCTCATCTAGCCGCACGCCTCTCAGCGGGCGCAAAGTCGCCGCGTCACTCACCGAGAAACGCAGAGCCTTCAGCAAGACTCCCGCAAAGTCGCGTCATCGGCAACTTCGGCTTGGTAGTTTCCGAAAACGCCGTTTTCGAGGAATGACCCTCGACACCCGGCCATGAAATACTTCTCTCCAAATGACGCCAGATTATGTGACTGTCTATCAAATCTCGAAAGAATCAACCGATTGGTCATTCGCTCTGGCCGGAGCCATTCCCTTACTCGTTGGAATCGTGATCATCTTTGGAAAGCGACGGCTTGGATGGAAGCGTCCGGGTTGGTTCACTCCGATCTTCGCTTGCTGTTTTGGGCTCTTATGGTTCTGGATAGCAGGCATGTCGGTGATGGGTGGGGAATCTCAAGCTTTGAACTCGTTTCAGAAAGGCAACTACGAGATCGTCGAAGGCAACGTGACGGACTTCAACCCAATGCCTTATGAGGGCCATCAGGATGAGTGTTTTTCCGTTCAGGACAAACGGTTTTGTTATTCCGACTACGTGATCGCTCCAGGATTTCGTCACACTGCATCTCACGGCGGTCCAATACGCGCTGGATTGCCCGTCCGTATCGCATATTCGGGGGACGTCATCCTCCGCCTTGAGATCCCAAGAGATCGAGTGCTCAATCCGTCTGAGGTCGTTGCGACAACGAATTCTGCTAAACAGTCCATGCAAACGCGAGCAAACAGCGATCCGGTCATACGAAGGATGACCATAGCGTTTACCTTTACGGCGATATGCTGGACGCTGTGGTGGAACGTTCAATGGAAACGAGTGATGAGGTTTTGGGTGCGTCCACCAAATCGCCCCTGGGTGCAATATGCCTTTCGCGCGTTCTTTGCTTTGAACTTACTTGGAGCAGTCTGTCAGTTCGCGATAGAACTGCGTGCCCACCCTTTGGCGAGGCAAGAAATCGTGCCGACAATCGGGATTACGGCGATCATGTGCGTAGTTGTCGCCGGTATGAGCGCGATTGCGCTGTGGATGGCACAACGTCGAGACCAACGAGAAGTAGGTAATGTTGGCACACCGGATTGAAGTTCCTGCTAAGTCGCGTTTTGAGCAAGTTCGGCCACCCGACCACCTCGCCACCTGTGCGCCCGTTCACATCCCCTGCACCCCCAACCAGATAAACTAACCAAATGAGAACCACACCACCGGTCATCCTCACCATCCTCGACGGCTGGGGCTACCGCGCCGAAACCCACGGCAACGCCATCGCCCTCGCCCGCAAGCCCACCTACGACCGCCTCCTCCGCGAGTACCCCAACACCCTCATCCAGGCCAGCAACCACTTCGTCGGCCTCCCCGACGGCCAGATGGGCAACAGCGAAGTCGGCCACCTCAACCTCGGCGCCGGCCGCATCGTCCGCATGGACATCACCCGCATCGATCACGCTATCGACACCGGTGAATTCTTCACGGACCCCACGCTCCTCAAGGCCATCCACGTAGCCAACAGCAACAAGGCCCTCCATCTCATCGGCCTCGTGTCCGACGGCGGCGTCCACTCCCAGCAGCGCCACCTCTACGCGCTCCTCCGCCTCGCAGCCCAGCACAATGTCGAACGCGTCTACGTCCACGCTTTCCTCGACGGCCGCGACACCATGCCCACCAGCGGCGCCGGCTACATCCAAGAGCTCGAACAAAAATTCAAGGAGTACGGCATCGGCCAGCTAGCCAGCGTCTCCGGCCGCTACTTCGCCATGGACCGCGACTACCGCTGGGAGAAGGAACACAAAGCCTTCCGCGCCATGGTCTCGGGCGACCCCGAAGCAGGGAAGCACCGCGATCCCCACGCCCGCATCCTCGAGAGCTACAATAACGGCATCACCGATGAGTTCGTCGAACCCTTCGTCTGCGTAGACGCCAGCAACAATCCCATCGGCCTCATCGCGGAAGGCGACGCCATCATCTGCTTCAACTACCGCGCCGACCGCGTCCGCCAAATTACCCGCGTCCTCGCCCGCCGCTCCGGCCTCACTCCCGACGGAGGCATGGCTCTCCCCAAAGCGGCCGAGCTAAACGACGAGATCCCCCTCCACACGGTTCCCGCCGACCTTCACTACGTGATGATGACGCAATACGATCCCAAGTTCACTCTCCCCATGGTCATCCCCCCCGAGAGCATGGACAACCTGCTTGCCAACGTCATGGCGGTAGCTGACCTCCGCAACCTTCGTGTAGCCGAGACCGAGAAGTACGCCCACGTCACCTACTTCTTCAACGGCGGCATCGAGAAGCCCTTCGCCGGCGAAGAGCGCGAGCTGGTCCAATCCAAAAAAGTAGCCACCTACGACCTCGCCCCCGAGATGTCCGCCGAAGGCATCGCCGACGTAGTCATCCGCTCCATCACCGACACGGCCTTCGACGTCATCATCGTCAACTTCGCCAACGCCGACATGGTAGGCCACTCCGGCAAAATCGAACCCACCGTCAAAGCGGTAGAGACGGTCGACGCCCAGCTAGGCCGAATCTACCAGGCAGTAAAGCAGCACAATGCGAACTGGATCATCACGGCCGACCACGGCAACGCCGAGCTCCTCATCGACCCCATCAGCGGAGGCCCCCACACCGCCCACACCACCAACCCCGTCCCCTTCCTCCTGGTCACCGACCAAGGCAAAAAAATCGGCGTCCGCGATGGAGGCTCCCTCCGCGACATCTCCCCCACCATCCTCAGCCTCCTCAACCTCGAGCTCCCCATCCAAATGACCGGCGGCGACCTCCGCCTCCGCGCCCCGAACGCTTAGCTGACTAGCCAGTCAGCTAAAGCCGGAACTCGCGTCCTGAAACCCAGCTCAAGCCGTCGATTTGAGACCTGAAACGCACCTAAGTAGCGCAAACATCACACGTCCCGGCGACCCTCCAGGGCTCGGGTCATGGTCACTTCATCGGCATATTCGATGTCACTTCCTGCTGGTACTCCGGTCGCTATACGGCTGATTCGCAAGGAGTTGCGCAGGCGGTGCATCTCATCCGCAAGGTACCGCGCGGTCGCCTCCCCCTCTACCGTTGGAGAAGTAGCCAAAATTACCTCTTCCGCCCCCTCCAAACGAGGCCAAAGGTTGGCTAACCTCAATCCTTCCGGACCTATACCGTTCACAGGCGAAAGCGTTCCATGCAACACATGGTACAAACCATTGAAACTGCGTGTCTTCTCAATGGCATGAATGTTGGTTGGCTCCTCCACGATGCACAAAACGTGCGCGTTGCGGGCCGGGTTGGAGCAGTAATGGCAGGGGTCTATGTCGGTGATATTGTTGCAGTTAGAGCAGAGTCTAAGCTGCTCCCGAAGCCGCAGGATCGCGGCGCTGAGCGCGGTTGCGTCGGTCTGCGAAGCCCTAAGTATATGAAACGCAAAGCGTTGCGCCGACTTGGTCCCCACCCCAGGAAGCTTCCGAAGCTCCTCGATCAGCCTCTCCATAGGCTCCGCAAAACGCGTCGCCACAACTAAAACCCTGGGAGGCCGAGGCCTCCTAACATGCTGCTAGCATTAGACTTGCTGGCCTCGTCCGCCTTGCGTCCAGCGCTGTTTACGGCGGCTACGATGAGGTCTTCGAGCAGGGTAATGTCGCCGGCGGCTGCGGCGGCCGCAGATGGTGCAATGGTTACACTTAGCAGCTCTTTTTTGCCGTTCATCCGGGCTTTCACGGCACCCCCGCCCGCGTCCGCCTCGACGGTGGTCTCAGATAGGCGTAAGTCCATTGCTTGCTGCATTTCCTGCGCCTGGGCCAGCATCTGCTGCATCTTGTTCATGTCCAATTCCATGCAATCTCCGGTGTGTTTCAGGTCGTTTTAGCCCAATTTCGGGTTACGCGGTGCATACGTAGCCCAGTTTCGCGTCACTCTTTTTCGCGAAGGTCAATCACGTTACTAATCTCAGCCGAAAACAGCCGCCGAGCCTCCTGCACCATCGGATGCTTCTCAGCCATCTCCGCGACGGAACCACTCGCGGCCACCCGAGCCTTCTTCGGCGCCGCAGTTGACGAGGCCACCCCCGGGATCAACTTCAGGACCAGAGTGCCGGCGTTGGCCTCGCGCAGTGTTGCCTTCATGGTCTTCTCGGCGTCGGCATTGAGAACGACGGGGAGCATGGTCTTGGAGAGGGTGGTGTGGATCTCGAGAGTATTGCCGTTGAGCTTGAGGGTGGATTCTTCAATCTGCTCGGAGGCGGACTGCTGGCCTTTGACGGCGGCGAGCGCGGAGACCAGAGCGGTGTAGAGAGCGTCGAGGTCGAGGTCGGCTGATGGAGGTTCCGCGGGTGCGTTTATGGCAGGGACGACGAGTTGGGGACCGTTGTGGGGCTCTGTGACCGGTGCGGGGGCGAGGGCCATCGAGCCCGAGGTTGCGGTCGGCTCCGGGCGCGTCGGCTCCGGCTGCGAAGCTGTGCTGGCGGTGGGTACTTTGCGGGAGCGGTCCGTCTCGAAGGGGGAGGGGGCGGGGGCGGGACGAAATACAGGGGTCTCTCCACTGCGGCCTGCGGCGTCTCCACCCCTGCGAGCAACTTCGCTCGCTGGGGACCCCGGCTCCGGTCGAGATGACGGAGGGTGGGGAGACGTGGAAGTGGCGGGCGCAGCTCCGGCTCCGGGTGAAGGTGGGGCACCCAATGATTTCGCTGGAGCTGCCGAAGGGCTGGTGTTGGGGCGCGGGGTGGACTTGGCACCCATCTGGCTTAGGAGGTCTTCGATCGGGATGAGGCGCTGGACGTGGACCAGCTTGAGGAGGCCTAGCTCGAGGTGGAAGCGCTGCTCTTGTCTGTACCCGAGTTCGTCAAAGGTGCGGAGCATGATGGCGAGGAAGCGAGAGAGGTCTTCCTCGGTGAAGACGGCGGCGGAGCGAGCCGCGCGGTTGCGCTCTTCGGGTGAGATCTGAAGGAGGTCGGCTGCGATGCCGGTGGCGTCTGCGTCGGGCGAGAGGGTTGTTACCTTGGCGACGATCGTGTTGCGCAGATAGCGAACGAACTGGCGGGCGAGCTGCGGCGCTCCATTGCCGGCGTCGAGCAGGCGGCCGACGACGGAGAGAACGTCGGCGGAGTTATTGGCGTGGACGGCCTGAAGGATCTGCTCGTAGACGATGTTCGAGACCGAGCCCATGAGCTCGCGGACCTGGGTGATTTCCAGATGCGGTCGGCCTTCGATGAGAGGAGCGGACGCGATGGCCTGATCCATGATGGAGAGGGCATCGCGCATGGAGCCGTCGCCGGCTTCGGCGAGGAGGGTGAGGGTGGCGTCGTCGACGTCGAGCTCTTCCTTGGTGGCGATGGAGCGGAGCTGGCCGACGATGTCGTCGAGCTTGACGGCGTGAAAGCTGAAGTGTTGGCAGCGCGATCGGATGGTCTGGGGAATATCTTCAGGCTGCGTGGTGGCAAACATGAAGATTGCCCAGTCGGGCGGCTCTTCAAGGGTTTTTAAGAGAGCGTTCCAGGCGGCGTCGGTAATCTGGTGCGCCTCGTCCAGGATGATGATCTTGTACTTGCTCTTGTTGGTGGGGCGAGTCTGGATCTTCGAGGTGAGGAGGCGGGCGTCGTCGATGCCACGGTTGGTGGCGGCGTCGATTTCTTCAACGTCGAAGGAGTGTGACTCTTCGAAGATGGAGTTTTCCTGACGAGAGGCCGATGAGATTTCGCGGCAGTTAACGCAGATGCGGCAGGGCTCTTCGGTGTGGCGTTCGGGCGTTCCTACGGGCGTGCTGCAGTTGAGGGCAGCGGCGAGGATGCGTGCGATGGTGGTTTTGCCGATGCCGCGATGTCCGGAAAAAATGTAGCCGTGGGCGATGCGATTTTGCGCGAGTGCGTTGAGCAGCGTGCGGGTGACGTGGTCCTGCCCGATGACGTCGGAGAAGAGCTGGGGGCGATACTTGCGGGCTAGGACTTGGTAGGCCATCGGTGATAGGTAGACGATGTTGATTGTATCGCCCGCGCTTGTGGAGCGGAGGGCCATGCGGCAAGGTGCGCGGCGATTTGGGTTGCCCGCGCAATTTCTTTTTTTATGATTCGACTTTCTGAAGTACGTGAGTTTTCGCGGAACACATCCACAACCCGGACACGTGGAAGGGCATCCATCTAGCTATGAAGAAACTTGGTCTTGGCTTTCTCGCTTTGATGTTCCTCGTTCCGCTGGTTCCTGCAGCGAGCGCCCAGGTTGTTGTTGCGGTCGGCAGCGATCACCACCACTATCACCATCATCATTGCTGGTACAGCCACCACCACCGTCATTGCAACTAGTCGGCGCGTGGCGGGCTGTAGGCCGCATGCCACTGACCCAATTCGAAGCAACTTGAATTCGGTTGTTTGTTGATCAAGGGTGTCGTTTCGCTGTAGCAAATTAATTGCTGGTACGTAAGGAGGCACAATTCATGAAGAAGTTATCGGTTGGGATTCTCGTCCTCACGTTTCTTGCGGCCCTGGCACCTTCAGCCAACGCGCAATACGATCATCATCACCACCATCATCACTGCTGGTATAGCCACCACCATCGTCATTGCAACTAGTTGCCGCTTGATGTGGAGCAGTGTGCTTAATCCTTAAAAGAGAAAGAGTCTTCCGCTATGAGCCTGAAGAAGGTTGCGCTTGGAATTTTTGGCCTGGTTTGTCTGATATCGCCGCTGGTTCCGGCAGCGAGCGCGCAGACAGTGGTTGTCGTTGGGCATCCGCATCATTATCATCATCGGCACTGCTATTACCACCACGGTTACCGTCGTTGCTACTATCGCTAGGTTTGTTGTTGCAACGGACCGCACTGATTTAGCAAACGACCCAACGCGAGGAGACTCGGTTGGGTCGTTTGTGTTTGTACGGGCGTGTGGATTAGTGTGATGCCTTCGCCTGTTTGCGGGCTTTTCTGCGGGCCTGGCGCTTGACTTCGTCTTCCGAGAACATGGTGCCGCGGCAGTGGGGAGCACCGCAGTAGCAGTCGGCGTTATCTTCGTCGGCGTCGTAGAGGTTGTACTCGTAGACCAGCTCCTCGTTGGCGGCGATGTCGCGGATGGCGCGGATGAAGACACGACCGCCCGACTCTTCGGTTTGGCAGTTGGGGGCGCAGGAGTGGTTGAGGAACATCGCGGTGCCGAAGCCGTCGATGACGTCACCTTTGTCGCCGAAGCCGAAGAGGTAGGTGACGGGGCGGTCGGCGTAGCGCTCGTCGGCGACCTCCTTGGAGATGCGGGCGCCACCGTACTCGAGTACACGGCGGCCGCGCGGGATGGGGTCGAGGGTGTAGCAGCCGGCGGCATGGATGGAGGAGGAGCGGATGAGCAGGCGGGGAGTGGTGGCGGAACGAGGCGGCATGGGGTGGAGTATAGCAAGAAGGTCAGGGGATAAAGAGTAGGCGATAGGGGATAGGGCAGAGGGGGCTACCGCAGCGGGGCCGGGTGTCGTCTAATAGAGATATGCAGTGGATGGGCGGGTTGAAGAAGTTGGGGTTGGTTGGCGCCGGGGTTGGGTTGATGCTGGCGGCGCGGGTGGCGTGCGCACAGCAGCAGGGCGGATGCACGTTTACGGATGAGACGACTGGGAAGACGGTTTTCTGGCCGAACTGCCAGGATCCGGCGGATAAGAAAGCAGCGGATGGCAAAGCTGCGACGCCTGCGAATGGGCAGACACAGACATCCGGGCAGACGTCCGCTGGGAGTGGGAATCCGGCGAAGAGTTTTCCGTTCCCGGCCGATACGCCGGCGCCGGCGGCTCCGGCTGGGCAGCAGAGTGGGGCGAAGAGCGGGAGTGCGGGGGCGGGTGCGCCGGGAGGTGGGGCGGCGTCGAAGTTTCCGTTTCCAGGAGAGGATACGGGGAATGGGCCGCTGAAGGATGCGGGCAGTTCGGGAAATACTGGTAGCGGTGGTTCGAGCTCGAGCAGCAGTGGGCCGCCGGAGCGGGATCCGACGGCGGGGCCGTTGGGGGATGATGCGGATACGGATCCGGCGGCGAAGGCTGCGGAGGCTCGGCGCGCGGCGCGGGCGAAGAAGGGGATTGATTTTCATCAGACGACTGACCAGCGGGAGGCTGAAGACCTGAGGGTGGCGGCGTTCTATCACGATGATGGGAACTTCAAGGGGATGTACGAGCGGGCCTCGGATGCGGTGTCGCTGGCGGAGGATGATGCGGAGGCGCATTTGGCGCTGGCAGAGGCCGCTCGGCGACTGGGAAAGCTGGATGAAGCGATGACGCACTACAAGAAGTGCCTGACGCTGGATCCAGTGCCGAAGACCAAGAAGGCCGCTGAGAAGGCATTGAAGGAGATGACCTCCGGCGGGTGAGGGTGATTACTTGAAGGGGCGGGTGAGGAAGGCTGGGACGTCGGTGGGGAGTGGGCGCGGGAGCGGCTTGGTGCGGCTGTACTTGGCGGGTGCGGCGGGCGGTTTCGCGGACTTGGTTCGGCGGGTGGGCGTGGGTGGGGCTTCGTCGGCGGTGGCGGCTGCGAGGTCGTCGGTGAGGTCTTCTTCTACGTTGAGGTATTTGCGCAGGTAGCGGAGGGGTTCTTCGGCGAGGGCCATCTCGCGGAGGTGATACTTCCAGGCGTCGCGGCGGGCGGAACGGCGCATGAAGCCCTGGCGGTGAACGGTCTTGATGCTGCCGTCGGGCATGGGGCGCTGGAAGCTCTGGGAGGGAACGCTGAAGGTGATCTCTTCGCCGGCCTTCCAGAAGGCGTTGGCGAACTCGTGGGAGAAGAGCAGGGCGTAGTAGCGGCGCTGCTGGTCGAGGAGTTTGAGCGAGGCCTCGGCGCTGATCCAGGGGATCCCGAGGCGGCTGGTGTACCAGCGGCGGAACTCAAAGCCGTTGCCGCGCGCGCGGCCCACAACGATCGTGAGGAGTTCGAGCCGGGTCATACAGCAGAGTGTAGAGGATGGAGGGTAGAGTGTAGGGGAAAAATTACTCGCCGGCTCTATTCGCCATAGTTGGTTTCGTCGCGGATGCGGTTGCGGAGGGCGTCGGCGTCCGGGGTTGCGGGCAGTGTGGCGGGGGCCAGGCGGTCGTGGCGCTTTTTCCAGAGACGGAGGAGGAGCAGGATCACGATGATGCCGAGGAGCAGGAAGGCGAAGGGGCCGATCCAGGCTACAGTGTCGAAGCCGCCGCGCACGGGTTCGGCGAGGGCGATGGGGCCGTACTTTACGGTGAAGAACTTGAATACGGCGGTGTCGGAGGCGCCAGCGTCGAGCTGGGTGTGCAGGTCGGCGATCTCTCCGGTGGAGTTGGGGCAGCCTACGTGGTTGCACTCGAGCAGGATCTGGCTGCAGCCGCAGGTGCACATGAGGTCGTGGCCGAGGCGGCCGAAGCGCGCCGTTGGATTGGTGGCGCCGAGCATGGTGAAGGCGACGAAGGTGATGAGGACGAGTTGGAGGGCGCGCTTATACATGGGGCGCTCCAGGGTTGGATGCGGCCGATCCAGAGCGGAATACAGGAGTCTCTCCACTGCGCTGCGCTCCGGTCGAGATGACGGAGCCTAAGATCGGACCGGTAGGAAGGAGGGAGTTTGCCGGGACTTCGACGCGGCGGGTTGCGGGTTTGAGGGGCGGGACGAGCGCGATGAAGGTGCCGAAGATTACGATGACGACGCCTACCCAGATCCAGTTGACGAGAGGGTTGATAAAGAACTTGATGATGGGCTTCTGGTTGTCGGGGTTGGTGCCTTCGAAGACTACGTAGAGGTCATTCTCGAGGGATGAATGGATGGCGACGACGGTGGAGGGTTGGGCGTGGTCGGTATTGACGAAGTAGACGCGGCGCTCGGGTGCGAGGCGCGTGATCAGCTTGCCGTTGTGATAGACGTCGAGCAGGGCGAACTGCGAATCGTAGTTGGGGTTTGAGTCTTCGGAGTAGCTCTGGCAGACGACTTTGTAGCCGCCCACGTTCATCGAGTCGCCAAAGCTCATCTCGGCTTCTTTGGACTGGTTGAAGGCAGAGCCGGCCAGGCCGATGAACATGATGACCACGCCGAAGTGGATCAGGTAGCCGCCGTAGCGGCGGGTATTGCGGCGGGTGAGGAGGATGGTTGATTCGAAGAGGTTCTTGCCGGTTTGGGTATGAACGACGTTGGCGCCGCGGAGGAACTCGGCCACGATGGCGGTGATGACGCCGACGCCGAGCGCGATGCAGACCAGCGCGTAGATGCTGGAGCCGACATCGCCGGCTGCTTGCGTATCGGCAGACCAGGGCCGCACGCCCGCGATGATCAGCACCAGCGAGGTGACGATGATTGCGATGCAGGGAAGGATGAAGTTGCGGCGGATGGCGCGCAGCGAAGTTGATCGCCATGCTAGCAGCGGGCCGACACCGGTAAGGAAGAGCAGGAAGATGCCAATCGGCACGGCCACACGGTTATAGAAGGGCGCGCCCATGGTGACCTTCGAGCCCTGAACGAATTCGGACAAGACCGGGAAGAGTGTTCCCCAGAGAACCGTGAAGCAGGCGGCGAGAAGGACGAGGTTATTGAAGAGGAATGAGCTCTCGCGCGAGACCAGCGACTCTAGGTGATTCTCGTTCTTGAGGTGATCGCGGTTGTAGAGATAGGTGAAGAGGCAGACCGCGATGACGAGGACGAGGAACCAGACGAACCATGTGCCGATGTCGCTTTCCGCGAAGGCATGTACGGAACTCACCAGACCCGAGCGGGTGAGCAGCGTGCCGAGGATGGTGAGGATGAAGGTGATGAAGATGAGCCAGACATTCCAGCCCTTCATCATGCCGCGCTTTTCCTGCATCATGACGGAGTGGAGGAAGGCAGTGCCGGTAAGCCAGGGCATGAGCGAGGCATTCTCTACCGGATCCCAACCCCAGTAGCCGCCCCAGCCTAAAACCGCGTAGGCCCAGTGCATGCCGAGGATGATGCCGCAGGTAAGGAAGAGCCACGCGACCATGGTCCAGCGGCGGGTGATGGCGATCCACTTCTCACCGGGGTAACGCATCATCAGCGCGCCAAGAGCAAAGGCGAAGGGAACCGAAAACCCGACGTAGCCGAGATAGAGCATCGGCGGATGGATGACCATTTCCGCATATTGCAGCAGGGGATTGAGGCCGAAACCGTCTGCCGGGCCGACGCCGCCGGGGACAATGGCGAAGGGCAGAGCGACGAAATTGACCAGCAGCAGGAAGAAGATCTGCACGCCGGCGAGGATGGTGGAGGCGTAGGCGTGGAGCGTGATGTCGGACTTGTGGCGGAGACGGAGGACGAAGCCGTAGGCGGCGAGAAGCCAGGCCCAGAGGAGGAGGGAACCTTCTTGCCCCGCCCATATCGAAGAGAACTTGTAGAACCGGGGGAGGGCGATGCTGCTGTGGTGGAGGACGTAGTCGACCGAGAAGTCGTTGGTGAAGAAAGCCCAGGTGAGGGCGAAGGCGGCGGCGGTCACGGCGACGAAGCTGGCGATGCCGGCGCGGCGGGCGGTCTCACGGATGCGCTCCGGGGCGACCGCCAGGGCTCGTCCATGAGCGATGGCCCAGAGCGAAAGCGTTCCGGCAAGGAGCGTATAAACCGTAAGCCCGAGTGCCAGGAGGAGGGAGACGCTGCCAAAGAATGGCATGGGGTGAGGCATGTTTGTGCACTTCCTTCGAAGACTATTCTCTCAGAACCGGACCGTGCGCGTAGCAGGTGCGGGGGTAGGGACGGGCAGGTACAGAGACAGAATAGGGTGGGGCGGAAGGAAAGTTCGTGACTGACGTCACAAAACGTGGGGTAGGGATGGAAGGTGGTTCGTGATTCAGACGCGCACTGAGGTCCGGGGTTCGGCGGCTCTGGATTCGATCAAGGTTTGCACGGTGGCGATGAGGTTCTGCGGAAGCAAGGGTTTCATGCGGAAGTCGACGCCGAGGGCAGAGTACTCGTCTTCGGCTTCAGCGAGGCCGCTGATGACGAGTACGGGAATCTCGGGGGCGAACTCACGAAGGCGGGTCACGAACTCGGAGCCATTCATGCTGGGCATGATGTGGTCGGTGATGACGAGGTCGATGTTTTCCGGGTAATCGTTATTACGGAGCTGCTCTAAGGCGCGCTCCGGGCTGAGCACGGCGATGACGAAGTAGCCGGCTCGCTTGAGGATGGTCTGACGGGTCGCTGCCTGGATGGCATTGTCGTCGATGAGCAACAGGGTGTTGGGCATGTGTCTCTGAGGCCTTATTGTCCGGGTTAGTGGAACGTTTGTCTTCAGCCTATGCCGCAGGTTCTCGGCTCATTATCGTGCATAACCGAAGTCTGATGCGGGTTTGTGAGAAAAGGGTGCCCACAGAATAAAAGGCATTAACCAGCGAGATGCGTGGTGTTGGCGTCGAGGGCCGGGTAGCGGAGTGAACGTTTTCTTCACAGAGGGGGCCTGGGCCTAGCTGAGATAATGACGGTATGGCTCGCCGCGTCATTCGACA
>Ga0302313_10001618_pt1 | contig 16715 bp, 12 predicted proteins | sample III_Palsa_N2_2_FD_200454 | JGI IMG/M metagenome (GOLD analysis project Ga0302313, IMG submission 200454) | Peat permafrost microbial communities from Stordalen Mire near Abisko, Sweden - III_Palsa_N2_2 | ecosystem: Environmental > Terrestrial > Soil > Palsa > Peat permafrost | place: Sweden...
CAGCCGGCGTGCGCGGTACGCCATACACGACCAACCCGGCCAGCTTGAGAATCTGCAACAGGTTGCAGTAGCCGGGATCTTCGACGATCACCACATCGCCCGCGCGCAGCAAGGTCCGCACGATCAGATCCAGCGCCTGGGTCGCGCCTTGCGTCAGCAGCACATTCGAAACCTCGACCGGCAAGCCGTGGCGATCGAGCTGCCCCGCAATGCGCTCGCGCAGCGGCGCAAAACCATAGGGATGACCGTAATCACCCATGCGCGGCCCGGGCACCCGGCTCATCGAGCGCAGCGCTTGCTGTAGACCGCTCTCGTTGACCCATTCGTTCGGCAGCCAGCCGCCGCCCGCCTTGATCGGCACCGAATGGTCGGCGAACACGTCGGACAGCAGCCACGTCGCGGTGAGGCTGGGCGGCTGCCAGTCGGTCGCGCTCACGCGTGCGGCCTGCGCGCGCGACGCCACCCGGTAGCCCGAACCCCGGCGTGCGACCACCAGACCCATCGAAACAAGACGGTTGTAGGCCTCCGTCACGGTAAAGGTGCTCAGCTCGTGGCTCGCCGCCAGGCGCCGCACCGACGGCAGCAGCGCGCCGGCCCGCAGCGACTGCCCCTCGATGGCGCTCGCAAATCCTTGAACCAGCTGCTCGACGAGGGTGGGCGCGGCACGGCGGTCGCGTTCCAGTTGGAGTTCGATCATGGTCGAGAGCAAAGTTGCGAGCGGGGCGAGCGGCAAAGGGAGCAATATGGGCAAACGGGCGGGCTGCAGAACATGCCAACAACCAACACAGTTCTAGCAACTTGACCTATACAGTTAGCAGCGCAGTGCATCAACTGTTTATGTCCGCCATTTAACCTCGGACGCTACAGTTTCGCAACGGCAACGCCCCGAAGGAAGTCTCCTTGGGGGACCACTTCGAGGAGAACACCATGACTTCGCGCCCCGTCATCGACGATCTGTCGTCTTTCTGGATGCCTTTCACCGCCAACCGCCAGTTCAAGGCCTCCCCGCGCCTGCTGGAATCGGCCAAGGGCATGTACTACCGCACGACGGATGGCCGCGAGGTGCTCGACGGCTGTGCCGGGCTCTGGTGTGTGAACGCCGGCCATAGCCGCGATGAAATCGTCGCCGCCATCACCCAGCAGCTTTCCACGCTCGATTTCGCGCCGACCTTCCAGATGGGCCACCCGCTCGCCTTCGAAGCGGCAACGAAAGTCGCCGAACTGATGCCGGCCGGCCTCGACCGGATTTTCTTCACCAACTCGGGTTCCGAATCGGTGGATACGGCGCTGAAGATCGCGCTGGCGTATCACCGCGCGCGCGGCGAAGGTCAGCGCACGCGTTTGATCGGCCGTGAACGCGGCTATCACGGCGTGGGCTTCGGCGGCATTTCGGTGGGCGGCATTGCACCGAACCGCAAGACCTTCTCCGGCGCGCTGCTGCCGGCGGTCGATCATCTGCCGCACACGCATAATCTCGAACACAACGCGTTCACGAAGGGTCAGCCGGCCTGGGGCGCGCATCTGGCCGACGAACTCGAGCGCATCGTCACGCTGCATGACGCGTCGACGATTGCCGCGGTTATCGTCGAACCGGTGGCCGGCTCGACAGGCGTGCTGATTCCGCCGCAAGGCTATCTGCAGAAGCTGCGCGATATCTGTACGAAGCACGGCATCCTGCTGATTTTCGATGAGGTCATTACCGGCTTTGGGCGCCTGGGCAAAGCGACGGCCAGCGAGTACTTCGGCGTCACGCCGGACCTGCTGACGATGGCCAAGGCCATCAATAACGCCTCGATTCCGATGGGCGCAGTGGCCGCCAGCCGCAACATCCACGACACGGTCGTCAATGCCGGCGCGCAGGGCGCGATCGAACTGTTCCATGGCTATACCTATTCGGCGCACCCGGCTGCGGCTGCAGCGGCAGTGGCGACGCTCGACCTGTATCGCCGCGACGGCCTGTTCGAGCGTGCTGCATCGCTGGCGCCCGCGTTCGAAGCCGCCGCGCATGCGATGCGCGATGCGAAGCATGTGAAGGACATTCGCAATCTCGGCATGATCGCCGGGATCGAACTCGAGCCGCGCGACGGCGCCCCGGGCGCTCGCGCCTATGAGGCCTTCGTCAAATGCTTCGAGGCTGGCGTGCTGGTCCGCTTCACGGGCGATATTCTGGCGTTCTCGCCGCCGCTGATCATCGACGAAGAGCAGATCCAGCACATCTTCAAGACCGTGCGCGACGTGCTCGCCACGGTGCAGTAAAAAGCGCGGTAACACTGTGAGGTATCGGGCAGCACCCTTACGCGCCATCACGCGCCGCTGCCCGACTGCTTACTCAGCTCTGCCGACGATCGTCTCGAAGTAGAGTTGCAGAAAGCCCTCCACGTCGACATCGACACACACATCCTGCTTCGTCACTTCATCCCAGTCGGGCGCCGGTACGCCCATCTTCTCCGGCTTCTGAATGGTTTGCCCAACCGCCAGACCTTCCACCACCACGCGCACCGCACCGCGCCGGATCTGATAAAGCTCGGGCGCCACCAGATAGGCGACCGCGGACGAATCGTGCACATAGATGCCCCGCACGCCCGAACTGTCGAAGTGAAACTGCTCGTATGAGCGCGACACGTCCCAGATGAACTGCCCCACCTCGCCGCCGTGCTGACGGATGCGCTCGAGGTACGCGGTGTACATCACGGCCTTTTGCGTTACGTCCAACCCCGCTGCCGTGACCTTCCATGCAGCGGTAAAGACCTGATCGGCCGCGTCAGGGTCGGCGGAAATATTCGCTTCGGCACACGGTCTCACGTTGCCCAGCACGCCGTTCATGCCGAACGCGCCGCCCATGATGATCACCTGTTTGACCAGGTGCTGGATCTCCGGATCGTCCTGCAGCGCGAGCGCGAGATTGGTGAGCGGCCCTACCGCGATGAGATTGATCTCGTGCGGATGCTTGCGGATTTCGTCGATGATGTAGCGATGCGCCGGCCGCGCGTCGAGACGAGCGAGGCCCTCGTCGGGCATGTCGGGGAGGTCGATATCGCCGAGCCCGTTTTTCCCGTGGATATGCGGAATCGGCTCGGGTGCAGGCTTACGCAGCGGCTTTGCTGCGCCCCTCGCTACGACGACGCTCGGGTCAGCGAAGCGCTCGACGAGATACACGGCATTGCGGGTTGTTGTTTCGATCGTCGCATTGCCGAACACGGACGTCACACCGATTAGCTCGATCTGCGGATGACACGTCTGGAACACCAGCGCCATCGAGTCATCGACACCGGGATCGGTGTCGAAAATTACTTTATGCATGATGGTTGGATACTCATGTTGTTTGCGTATGGAATCGCTTTAGCGCGCATGCGGAACGCACGTTGCCACGCCGGTTGCTAAGCTGCGGACGCGCCGCCGTCCGGTTCGAGATAGAACGCGCCCGGTAAAAGCGCGGCGGCGCTGGTCACCTCGACCTTGCCGTCCAGATTGCTCAGTAAGACTTCGAGTTTGGGCGAACCCAGTTCGATCATCACCTGACGGCAAGCGCCACACGGTGCAATCGGGCCGTCGGTTTGTCCAATGACAGCTAGCCTTTTAAATTGCCCTGGACGATAACCCGCTGCGACGGCGCTAAAAAACGCCGTACGTTCCGCGCAATTGCACAGCCCGTACGAAGCGTTCTCGACGTTGCAGCCGTGAAAAATCTTGCCGTCGTTTGTTTCAAGCGCGGCACCGACCAGAAAGCGTGAGTAAGGCGCATAAGCAAGCTCGCGCGCTTTGCGTGCTTCGTCAATCAGATGTTCGTGTGTCACTACGCCTCCGCATCGGGATCAGGAATCCGCGTGGTTCGGTTACTCAGTTGATCAGATCGTACACGGTGGCCGGAACGGGTGAAGCGGTCTCGGCGAGCGTGCACGCCGTCAGGATGTCACGAGCCGCCTGCTCGGCGGCCGGGAGATCGCTGGCGTGAATCTGTGCCAACGGCGTTCCCGCCTCGACGTATTGTCCGAGTTCGACGAGGTCTGTCAAACCGACTTGATAGTTGATCGCATCATCAGGGCGACGCCGGCCGCCGCCGAGGCCGACCACCACGAGGCCTAGCGCGCGGCAATCGATGCGTGTCATATACCCTGCACGCGGTGCGGTAACCGGCAAGATCACGGCCGCACGCCCCAGATGACGCTCGGGCGCATCGATCAGATCAGCGGGCCCGCCTAACGCGCGCACCATCCGCGCGAAGCGCTCCGCCGCCGCGCCGGAATCGAGCACCGCGTTCAGCTTTGCACAGGCTTGTGCGGTATCGCCGGCGAGGCCGCCCAGTACGAGCATCTGCGCTGCCAAGGCCAGCGTGACCTCATGTAAGCGTGCAGGACGACGATGCCCGGTCAGATAGTCGATCGCACAGCGCACTTCCAGCCCGTTGCCAGCGCAGGGGGCCAGCGGCTGGTTCATATCGGTGAGCACCGCAGTCGTCTTCATGCCTGCGCCGTTGCCGACCTCGACGATGCTGCGCGCCAGTTCCAGTGATTTCTCGTAAGTCGGCATGAACGCGCCGGAGCCCACCTTGATGTCCATCGTCAGCCCTTCGAGTCCTGCCGCGAGCTTTTTCGACAGGATGGACGCCGTGATCATCGCGATCGATTCGACGGTCGCCGTTACGTCGCGGATCGCGTAGATCCGTTTGTCGGCAGGCGCGAGTTGCGCCGTCTGACCGATGATCGCCACGCCGACTTCCCGCACGATCCGCTGAAACGTCCTCGCCTCAGGGACCAGGTTGTAACCAGGAATAGCCGCAAGCTTGTCGAGCGTCCCGCCGGTATGGCCGAGACCGCGCCCGGAGATCATTGGCACGAAACCGGCGCAGGCGGCCACCATCGGGCCGAGCAGCACCGAAGTGAGATCGCCCACGCCGCCTGTCGAATGCTTGTCGATCACCGGGCCCGGCAGATCGAACGCATCCCAGGACAGCACCTGGCCCGAATCGCGTTGCGCCAGCGTCAGCGCGACGCGTTCATCCACGCTCATGTCGTTGAAATACACCGCCATTGCGAACGCTGCGACCTGCTCGTTCGCGACGCTGCCGTCGACCACACCCCGGACGAATTCGCCGATCTCATCACGGCTCAGCGCTTGCCGGTCGCGCTTCTTGCGAATGATTTCCTGCGTCAGCGACATAATGATCGGCTCAAGAAAAGGTAGGAGAGCATGGCGTAATCTATGACCGACCGACTCAATGAAACGATAGGAAAATCCCCGCAATTGCGGCGCTCATCAGGTTCGACAGCGTAGCAGCCGCTACGACACGCAATCCATAGCGCGCCACTTCCGCACGGCGTTCCGCAGCGACGGCACTAAAGCCGCCCGTGAGAATCGCGATCGAAGAAAAATTAGCAAAGCCACACAACGCGAACGACACGATCGCAAGCGTCTTCGGATCCAGCACCTGCAAGCCGGCCGCCGCGACCGACTGGGCGCCCTTCAGGTACGGAGACAGATCGACGTACGCGACGAACTCGTTGAGGATCAGTTTCTCGCCGATGAAGTTGCCGGCCAGCGGCGCATCGTGCCAAGGTACGCCAATCAACCACGCGAGCGGTGCAAACACCCAGCCGAGGATGCTTTGCAGCGTGACCTGCGGATGGCCCAACAGGCCCGCGATTCCGCTGACGGTCGAATTCAGCAATGCAATCAGGCCAATAAACGCGATCAGCATGGCGCCGACGTTGATGGCGATTCTCAGACCAATCGATGCGCCCGCTGCCGCCGCCTCGATCACGTTGGCCGATTTCCTTTCGTCGAAATGCAGGCCTTCCAGCACCACCCGGCTTGGCTCCGTAGTCGGGAAGATCAGCTTGGCGAACAGCAGGCCGCCCGGTATGGCCATGAACGACGCAGCCAGCAGATACTCGAGATTGACGCCGAGCCCTGCATAGCCGGCCAGCACCGAACCCGCGACCGAGGCCATCCCGCTCGACATCACCGCGAACAACTCGGCGGCCGTCATCTCGCGGACGAACGGCTTGACGAAGGCCGGCATTTCGCTCTGGCCGAGAAAGATCGTAGCCACCGCGGAACACGCTTCAACGCGGGTCACAGCCAGCAGCTTCTCGAACACGACACCCAGGCCGTTGATGATCCACTTCATCACGCCGATGTGATAAAGCACCGCAATCAGCGCGGTGACGAAGATAATCATGGGAAGCACACGCAGCGCGAAAACGAAGCCGCCACCGCCGAATAGCTGGAACATCTTCGCGTCGACAAGACCGCCGAACATGAACGACACACCGCGGTCGCCCATCTGCAGCACATTGTTGACACCACGCGCGGCGGCCGCGAGCGCTGCGCTGCCAAGCGGCACAAAAAGCACCAGCGCGCCAATCGACACCTGGGCGAGCAGCGCAGGAATCAGCGTGCGCAGACGGATTCCACTTCGATTGGTCGACAACACATAAGCGATCAGCAACAGAAAAACAATGCCACATAGACTGCGTAAGATATCCACGTTGTGCTCGCTGTTGAAAATTAGAATTGGGGATGAGCGGACGGACACAAAGCGGATTAAATTTTCCTTCGCATACCTATCTTCCTCCTGTTGTCTCTTTTGTCGATCTTACCCGGCGCGTCGCCGGGGTGTGCACCGTATAGTGCAGCGCAAAGGCACGCACGTCCACCCTCGGCCGGCGAGCGATGCGCTCGCTTCGAGATGCTGCGGCGCGGCGAACATCTGCGTCCCGTCGTTATCGCGTCGTTATAAGGAAGCCGCACCGATGCATCGTGCATCGTGCATCGCCCGGTCCTTCGGGTTTCAATCCTGTCCTGTCGGTCAGGTTATAGATGAACAAAAAAATAAAGTACAAGGGTTTTGTGAGCACGCAGGATTTTGATCGCCTGGCCGCATGTCATGTATGCGGCACGTCCGGGGCAGGAAATTACCGGAGTTTTCTTGCGGTAAAGGTTCTGCATTTATTACATTCAGCCCATCCGCATTGCACGGCAGGCGTGACCGGGCGGCGGCGTGGCACCGCCGCCCTTTCAACTCTCTACGCGCCAATCAATGATGCGAGCGCGCGGCTCTCGTATGAGCGGCCTTTTTCGCCGCGGCCGACCGGCCCGCAGCGCCCTTGGTGGTAACCGCCTTTTTCGCCGCCGCCGAACGGCTTGCAGCCGGCCGGCGAGCAGCCGAGCTCTTCGCCTGTTTCGACATCGCCGCGCTCGACGCGCCGCGTCCGCTCTCGCGCTTTAGCGCTGTAGTGGCAGCACGCGCGCGCTTCGCCTTCGATTCGGTGCTAGTGCTTTTGGCCGCGGTCTTGTGCTGGCCCGCCGCGTTGTCCTTGGCGGCCTTTTTACGCGTCGCTTCGCTGGTCGTGCCCTTCTTGGGCGCCTTCAGATCGACGCCGGCACGGCGCGCCTTCGACAAACCGATGGCGACGGCCTGCTTGGCCGATTTCACGCCGTGCTTGCCGGCGCGCACGCGGTCAACCTCTTCCTTGACGAACTCCCCGGCCTGGGTGCTCGAGGCTTTGCCGGCGCGCTTGTCCGCGTGGGCACGGTGGATGGTTTTCTGTTCAGGCATGACAGTCCTCCAGATTGGCTGTTGGCCCCTATAACGCAGCAACAGCCGTGCCTCGGTAAAAACGTGCGGTATCCGTGCGGACGGCGTATGGTTATAGCAAGGGCCGGTAGCCGTGCCGGCTGTCCAGTTTCGGACCATCCGGGAGAAGCCGCATGAAGATACCCACCTTACGGGCAGGCACCCACATTGAAGGCGTGCACTGGATCGCAGAATATGCCGAGGACGTCCACGAGATTCGCGTGTTTCGCGAGGGACAGGAAGTGGATGTGCACAACGCGCCGTCGACGCTGTTCGGTGACGAGGAAAACGCCGGCTCGAAAAGCTGCGCCGATCATCGCGCCGCGGAAGCGGCTGTGCTTGCTTACCTGAAGAGCTTCGTCGCCGAGCACGACGCCGAAGAATAGCGGGCGCGGGCGCGGCGATTTTCACCGTAGCCGCCGCGTCTAGCCCGCTTTTGATCTGCTGCTTACTGCGCCTTGGCGCGGCGCTTTGCAAACGCGCTCTACATCCGCGCGTCACGTTCGCGCGTCACATCCAATCAGTCAGCCGGACGCAGTTTTTTCACTTCGGCGTCCGAAGGCTGCACGCTGGCGCCGTCGATATAGCGGAACGACGTCATCACACCCTTGCCGTCCTTCACGCCCGTCACGCCGACAAAAGCACCCATGGTCGACTGATTGTCCTGCGCGCGATACGTCACCGGACCAAACGGCGTGTCGACGCTCAAGCCCTTGAATGCGGCGGCCAGCTTGTCAGGATCGGTAGAGCCCGCTTTCTTCAGGCCATCCGCAAGCGACATCAACGCGGAATACCCGACCACCGAACCGAGACGCGGATAGTCGTGATACTTCGCCTGATACGCATCGACAAACTTCTTGTTCGCAGCCGTATCGATCGAGTACCACGGGTAGCCCGTCACGATCCAGCCAGTCGGCGCTTCGGCGCCAAGCGGATCCAGATAATCCGGCTCGCCCGTCAGCAGCGAAACCACGCTGCGGTCCTTGAACAATCCCGTCGTATTGCCTTGACGGACGAATTTGCCGAGGTCCGCGCCAAACAGCACGTTAAAGATCGCATCGGGTTTCGCATCGGCAATGGCCTGGGTCACCGCACCCGCATCGAGATTGCCTAGCGGGCTCGCCTGATCGGACACGAACTCGATATCGGGCTGGGCAGCCTGCATCAACCTCTTGAAGGTCGCCACCGCCGACTGGCCGTACTCGTAGTTCGGATACACCAGCGCCCACCGCTTTTTATGCAGTTTGAGCGCCTCCGGCACCAGCATCGCAACCTGCATGTACGTGGACGGACGCAGACGGTACGTATATTTGTTGCCGTCGGCCCAGACGATCTTGTCGGTCAGCGGTTCGGCGGCGAGGAAGAAAACATGCTTCTGCTTCGCGTAGTCGGCGAGCGCGAGACCCGTGTTCGACAGGAAGCCGCCGAACAGCACCTGCACGTTCTCGCCCGTCACCAGCTCCTGCGCAACGCGCACGGTATCGCCAGGGTTGGCGTTGTCGTCGCGCGAGACGACTTCGAGTTTCTTGCCAAGCACGCCACCTGAGGCGTTCACCTCGTCGAGCGCGAGATTCCAGCCGTTCTTATAAGGACCGAGAAAGGCCGGCTGGGCCTTATAGCTGTTGATCTCACCGATCTTGATCGTCTCCTGGGCCACGGCCCCAAGCGCCGTCAGCGAGAGCGTCAACGAAACAGTCAGACGAGAGATCCATCCTGCGCGTGTGGTCATGCGTTTCTCCGTTATCAGTAGTGGGTGCGAGAAGGCGAATGCGGGTACAACGAATCAATCGGCGCGCGATGCCGCGCGAATGCGCGCCACGCTCGCCTCGACGTCTTGCCATGCGGGCTTGCCGCCCGCGAATTGCTGACGCAGGTACGACACGAGTTCGCTCACCTGGGCGTCGTTGAAACTGTCGCGGTAAGCCGGCATCGTACCGAGTTCGGGCCGCGCAGGCGAGTTGATGCCGTCCAGAATCACGCGAATCAGGTTATCGGGCGCCGCGCTATGCAGATTCGTGTTGAGCGCGAGCGACGGATGCGCGCCGAATAGCGTCGGTCCACTGCCGGTGTGATGGCATGCCGCGCAGGCACCGTCGAACAACCGCGCGCCAAGGCTCGACGCCGTGGGCGTGACGACGCTGGCCTGTTCGTATTCGCGCGCCAGGGCTTCTGGATTCGCATTCGGACCCGTGGGGTTGAGCGAGGCAAGGTAATTCGCCATGGCGTGGATATCGCTGTCCGGCAAAGAAGCCAGCTCGCTGACGACCGGCCCCATTGGTCCCGCCGCCACGCCATGCAACGGCGCGTGCCCAAAGCGCAGATAGCTGAACAGTTCGCTTTCGGTCCAAGGCACGGGGGCATTCGAGAGTGTCGTCAAGGCGGGGGCTTCCCAGCCTTCCGCCAGGCCACCGCCTAGAAACGCGGCACCGGTTTTCTCGGCGCCGAATGCATTGCGCGGTGTATGGCATGCACTGCAGTGGCCGAGGCCGTTGACCAGATAGGCGCCGCGATTCCATTGCGCGGTTTGCGTGGCGTCCTGCGTGAACGTATTGCGCTTCAGAAATAGGGTGTTCCATGCGGACATCAGCGGCCGCACGCCGAACGGAAACGCCAGTTTGGTTTCCGGCGGGCGCGAACGCACCGGCGTTTGCGACATCAGGTAGGCATACAGCGCCTGCAGGTCGTCGTCCGATACGTTCTTGAACGACGTGTACGGGAAAGCGGGGTACAGGTGCCGTCCATCGCGATGAATGCCTTTGCGCATCGCCCGGACAAACGCCTCGAACGACCAGTTGCCGATCCCGGTCTGCTCATCCGGCGTGATGTTCGTGGTGTAGATGGTGCCGAACGGCGTATCGAGCACGAGACCACCGGCATTCGGCACGCCGTTACGTGCCGTGTGGCAGACGGCACAGTCACCGAGCGAGGCGAGCAGTTTGCCACGCGCGATCAACTCGGGCGCAAACGCGGACGCCAACGGCGGCGTAATTGGGGCAATCGGCTGCGGTGCGAACGAGGCCATGCTTAGCCAACCCGCTGTCCCTGCGGCCAATGCGCCAAGGAAACCAAAGCGCCAACGCCTTTTTCTGCGGGCGCTTGCTGCTGCGGCTGCCGCTTGCGCAGGGCCGTCGGCTAGCGCTGCGCGAATCACCTCAGGTGTGAAAGGTGGTCTGCGAAACCGTACACCGGTCGCATCGAACAGCGCGTTGGCAATCGCCGCTGCACCGGGCAGCGAAGCCGATTCACCAGTGCCCATGGGCGGCTCGCCGTGGCGCGGCATCATCACCACCTCGATGACCGGCACCTCGCGGAATGTCAGGATCGGATACGCGCCCCACTCCTGGCTCGTGACTTCGTTCTTGCCGAAGGTCACGCGCTCTTTCAACGCGCGGCTCGTCGCCTGGATCACGTTGCCGTGAATCTGATGACGCACGCCATCGGGATTCACCATCGTTCCGGTGTCCTGACCGACCACCACGCGCGTCACCGCCAGTTCGCCGCTCTTGCGATTCACCTCGATATCCGCGACCCATGCCGCCCATGCCGCGCCAAAGCCGGGAAATTTGCTGTGCACATAGCGTGCGTAAGCGAAGCCTCTGCCGCGTGCGATGTCGCCTTGCGGTTCGTCTTGCTCTTTGAGTGCAAGGTTGCGGGGTTCCCAACCCGCTTTCTCTGCAACCGCTTTGACGAGATCGAGCGCTCGCGGATCGGTCAAATGCTGCAGGCGGAATTCGACCGGATCGATGCCCGCCTCGGCAGCCAGTTCGTCGATGAACGATTCGTGTGCAAACGTGTTGGGCAAAGCCGAGACGCCACGCAGCCACGAGGCGCGGACAATCGGCGGGGTGTCGTCGCAAACGATGCGCATCGTGCGGTAGTCGTACGGCGGGACCGCCGTGCGGTCGCCCATTTCGAACACCTGCGGCTGCGGCGAGATCGCACCGGTCAACAGCAGCGCAAGCGTGGGCGCATCGTTCGACGGGTAACGCGTGGAGAAATCGTAGCCCGTGAGCTGACCGCTCGCATCGACCGCGCCACGCACGTCCATCAATTGCGCCGCGCCTTTCGGCTCCCAACGGTGTTCGTCTTCGCGAGACAGTTGCACGCGCACCGGACTAGCCACCGCGCGGGAGAGCAACGCGGCATCCGCGGCTACGTCGTCGGCGCAATTGCGGCCGTAGCAACCGGCGGCGTCCATGCGCACCACTTCAATCTGCGTTTCTTCCAGCGACATCAGTAGCGCCAGATCCGCGCGCAGCGAATGCGGGTTCTGTGTGCCGGACCAGACCTTAAGCACACCGTCGCGATAGTCAGCCACCGCGCACGACGGTCCGATCGACGCATGCATCTGGAACGGCCAGACGTAGGTGCGTTCGAGCGTGTTGTCCGCCTGCGCTAGCGCCGCGTCGACGTCGCCTTCGATCAACAGATCGCGGCGCGTCGAGGGATTGGCACGCAAAGCGGCCTCAACCTCCTCGCTGGTTTCGAGCGCCGGCAAGCCTTCCACTGTTTTCCACTGCACGTCGAGCCGCTTTACCGCCTCCTGCGCAACCTCCTCGCGCACCGCGACGATGCCGACAAAATCGCGGATCACGACCACCTTGACGATGCCGGGCAGATCGCTCACAGATTCTTCGTCGACATGCAGCAGACTGTTGCCGATAAAGTCGCCTTGTGCGACGCCCGCATAAGGCGGACGCACTACCCGGCCGTGCAGCATCCCCGGCAGACGCACGTCATGCACGAACATCAGCTCGCCGATCGCCTTCGCGGGAATATCGATGCGCGCAGTGCTCTTGCCGACGATCCGATAAGTCTCAGGCGGCTTCAAGGGCGTATCTGTCGCCAGCGTCAACTCGATACGCCGTCCGGCGATCAGTTCTCCGTAGCCGATGCCTTGCGCCCGGTCTTCGCCGCGGCGATGCACGATGCCGTCGCGCACGTCCAACGTCTCCGCGTCTGCGCCAAAGCGCAGCGCCGCCTGTGCGACCAGATACTGCCGCGCCTGCGCCGCGGCCAGACGCAGCGGCACGGCGGAAATCTGGATCGTTGCGCTCGCAATGGTCGGCCCCTGGTTCGGCGCCTCGGTGGTGTGACCGAGCACGATCGACACGCGCGTGAGCGGCACATCGAGCTCTTCGGCGACGATCTGGGCGAGCGCCGTGCCGATTCCCGTCCCCAGATCGACGTGGCCGTTAAACGCCACCACGCTGCCGTCGCCACGCACAACGAGAAACACATCGGCCAACGTCGGCACAAATGACGAGCGCGACCCAGGCTGCCCGATCGCCGGTCTGACCGGTGCTTGCGGCGGCCGTACGACGACCAGCACGTTCTGCATGTCGTCGAGCTGCTGCCGCGACAGAGGCTGACGCTCGACGCTCACGTCCGGCCCCGTCATGCCCGCTCTCCTTCAAGCCCTTCATGCTCGCGACGCCGCAGCTCTAGCAACTCGGCAGCACGATGCACAGCGCGCAGAATCTCGACGTGCGTGCCGCAGCGGCACAGGTTGCGTGACAACTCGCGCCGGATGGCGGCGTCGCTGGGATGAGGATCGCGGTCGAGCAGCGCTTTCGCCGTCATGATCATGCCGTTGAGACAATAGCCGCACTGCGCGGCCTGTTCGTCAATGAACGCCTGCTGCACCGGATGCAGTGCCGCACGCGTGCCCAATCCTTCGAGCGTCGTGATCTCTCTTCCTTCCGCGACTCTCGCCGTGGTCACGCACGAGCGGGTTGGCATGCCGTCGAGCAGCACTGTGCATGCGCCACACTCGCCAAGCCCGCAGCCGAACTTCGGCCCGTTCAGCGCCAGATCGTTACGCAGCAGATATAACAGCGGCGTGTCGGCGCTGGCACTGACAACATGCGTCGCACCGTTCACCTTGAGCGTAAGGTTCACGGAACGGTTCATGGCCGCAGCACCGGCGAGTCGCGGTGAGTGCTCAGACAACCACCGGCACTTCGGTCGCCGGCGGCGTATTGCGGCTGCGCCGGCACCGGATCAAGCCGTCGATCATCACCATGCCAACGCCCGGTATATCGCCAAGCTGTACGCTTTCGAGGAGCGTGCTGCCGGCCGTATGCTGTGCGCGGTCCATGAAGACCAGATCCGCGGGGCGGCCCACTTCGATCAATCCTTGACGCAGATTGCGCTGACGCGCAGTGTTGCCGGTCGCAAAGCAGAAAGCGATTTCCGCAGGCACGTCAGCGAGGCTTGAGATCAGCGCGATCATCCGCAGAATGCCAAGCGGTTGCACGCCGGAGCCAGCCGGGCTGTCGGTGCCGAGAATGATACGGTGCGGGCATTTGAGTTCGATCGCGTGACGCGCAGTCAGCAAAGCGATCCGCTCATTTCCGTTATGGACGATTTCCAGTGCGCGCGTGGATTGCTCGCACAGGTCGCAGACGTGGCGATAAGGCAAGGACGTATGGCCGCCATTGATGTGACCGATGACGTCCGCGTCAGCCGCGAGCACCACGTCCTTGTCGATCAGCCCCGAGCCGGGAATCGACGGACCACCCGTGTGAATCGTGCTTTGTATCCCGTACTTGCGCGCCCAGGCGACCATCTGGCCTGCTTCCTCGCCAGCCTTGACGCTGCCGAGACCAACTTCGCCGAGCAGCTTTACGCCCGCTTCCGAGAGTTCCTTGAAGTCTTCCTCGACCATGCCTTTTTCGATCACCGGCGCACCGGCCAGCACCTTGACGCCTCCGCCGACGCCCGCGCCGCGCATGCCTTCGAACGAGCGCTGTGCCGTAATCGCCAGCGCTTTCACGCCGATGATATCCTTAGGACGTCCTGGCAAATGCACTTCTCCGGCTGAGATCATGGTCGTCACGCCGCCGTTCAGGTTCGACTCGATCCAGCCCATCTGATTCTGCCGCGGCGTCCAGTCGCCAAAGACGGGGTGCACGTGAGAATCGATCAGGCCAGGCGCCACCGCCGTACCTTTGCAATCGACCTTGGTCCGCGCGCCTTCGAGGTCGCAGTCTTTCTCCTTGCCCACTGCGACGATCACACCATCGTCGATCACCAGCGTGTCGGCGTCGAGAATCGGCTGGTCGATATCGCCCGATAACAGCAGGCCGATGTTCGTTACGACGACCTTGCCCGACAACCCTGTCAACGTCTCTGCTGCCATCTGCTTCTCCTTTCGCAACGACTACCCGAGGCGGCCACACGCGCGCATTGCGCGAGGCGTATGACCGCGTCGCAGGAATCAGACGCTCAAGTATGCGCGCCTGACTGTTTCGTTCTTCGCGAGTTCGCCGATCGTGCCGCTGAAGCGAATCTGCCCTTTTTCAAGGACATACGCGCGGTCGCTGACCAGCTCGGCGAAGTGCAGGTTCTGTTCGGACAACAGAATCGACAGCCCTTCGCGCTTGAGTTCGAGAATCATGTTCGCCATCTGTTCGACAATCACGGGCGCCACGCCTTCCGACGGTTCGTCGAGCAGCACCAGATACGGATTGCCCATCAGCGTGCGCGAGACCGTCAGCATCTGCTGCTCGCCGCCGCTCATGTGGCCGCCAGGACGTTTGGGCATTTCACCGAGATTGGGGAACAGACGAAACAGTTTCTCCGGGGTCCACTGCGGCGCGCCTTCGCGCGGCGGTTGCCGCCCTGTGTCGAGGTTTTCCATCACGGTGAGGTCGGAGAACACGCGGCGGTCCTCGGGTACAAAGCCCATCCCCATGCGGGAGATCCGATAAGGCGGAAGCGATCCAATGTCCGTACCGCGGAAACGCACTTCGCCCTGGCAGCGCGGCAACAGGCCCATCACCGCCTTCATCGTGGTCGACTTGCCCGCGCCGTTGCGGCCCATCAGTGCCACTACCTCGCCCCGTCCGACTTCGAGGCCGACGTCGAAGAGGATGTGCGCGCGGCCATAGAACGCGTTGAGGCCGGAGACTTTCAGCATCGGCTCGCTGCTCATTGCAAGGCCCCTTGACGACCGCTTTGGCCGTCGTGATGGTCGTCCAGCGCCGCATGCGCCTGGAAGGTCTTGCCGGTGCCGAAATAGACTTCCTGCACGCGAGCGTCGTTGCGAATCGTCTCTGCGTTCCCTTCTGCGATCAGCTTGCCGCGCGCCAGCACGATCATCCGGTCCGCGTAAGCAAACACGACGTCCATGCTGTGTTCGGTAAACAGCACACCGATTTTGTGCTCCGTGACCAGGCGCTTCGTCAGCGCCATGAGATCGTTGCGCTCTTTGGGCGCCATGCCGGCGGTCGGCTCGTCCATCAGGAGAAGCTTCGGGCGATTCGCCATGGCAATGGCGAGCTCGACCCGTTTGACGTCGCCGTAGGCCAGCACGCCGCATGCGCGATGCGCGTCAGCCGCCATGCCTACCTGCTCGAGCAGGCTGAACGCTTCATCTGCGTACCACGATCCCGCAGCCTTCCACAGACCGAACAGTTTGCGTTCGCGCGACACCAGCGCCATCTGTACGTTTTCGAGCACGGTCATCGAGTTGAAGGTCGCGGCAATCTGGAACGTGCGGCCCACGCCGAGCCTCCAGATATCGCGCGGCCGCATGCCGACGAGTTCGTGGTCGTCGAGACGGATCGAACCCGACGACGGCCGCAGTTGCCCGTTGACCATGTTGAAGCAGGTCGATTTACCCGCGCCATTCGGGCCGAGCAGCGCGAGCAGTTGACCGGCCTCGAGATCGAAGGAGACATCGTCGACCGCTTTAAGGCCACCGAATGATTTCGACAGACCGGAGACGCACAGGAGGCTCATAGACCCTCCTTCATTGCAGTGGCTTGCGACGGCGCGGGTGATGCTGGACCGGCGGCGGCCCGCTCCGCTTCAGCCGATCCACCTGCGTGACCGTTCTTCGTGCCGGTATCGTCGTCGCCAAAGCGCTCACGGACGAAACCTACTATGCCTTGCGGGAACGCGATCACGAGCAACAGAATGGCGAACCCAAGGAGTGCTTGCCAGTAGTCGGTCTGACGCGCCACGGTGTCCTGCAACCAGGTGAACACCGCCGCGCCGACGATCGGGCCGGCAAGCGTTTGCAGGCCGCCTAGCAGCACCATCACGAGTCCGTCGACGGAACGGCTCACGCTAATGACCTCAGGCGAAATCGTGCCCTTCGAGAACGCGTACAAGGAGCCCGCAAGGCCGC
>Ga0302313_10001620_pt1 | contig 16700 bp, 15 predicted proteins | sample III_Palsa_N2_2_FD_200454 | JGI IMG/M metagenome (GOLD analysis project Ga0302313, IMG submission 200454) | Peat permafrost microbial communities from Stordalen Mire near Abisko, Sweden - III_Palsa_N2_2 | ecosystem: Environmental > Terrestrial > Soil > Palsa > Peat permafrost | place: Sweden...
AGGTCGATCGACAATCGCTCGACGCCCGGCATCGACGGCACGGCCACGCGGCGATTTTCGCCCTCGATCACGAAGGCGACCATGATCAGGTCACTGGTATGCAAGGTGTGTTCGCGCATCAGCGCACGGGAGAACGCGTCGTGACGCATGCGGCGCATGCGGATGGCGGGAAAGCTCATCGCAGATCCTGACTTTTGAATACGAGAGTCATTTTATGCCAGATCGTCGCGTGAGGCCTCCGCGACCGCTGGCCGCATGGCAAGCCGCTGCACACGCGCCGTGCACAGACCTCACCCCGCGCTGAACGTCGGATCACGAACGTGTCGTGCATCTCGCCGCATGAGCGCAGTCTTGCGCATGCTCGACGCGTCCATCCATTGACCAGTAGTGCTACGAGGTAAGTCCATGAATGCTTCCACCCGCACCAGCCTGCCAGCCAGCGTCCGCTACATCGGGCCGCACGATTCGAACGCCACTGTCGACGTCACGCTGGTGTTCCGGCATCGCAACGCGCCGCCGACGGTAGCGTGGCCACAGGCCACGATGGCGCGTAAGGACTATGCCGAGCATCACGGCGCCGATCCGGCGGATGTCGAGCGGGTGCGCGCTTTCAGTCGAAAACACGGCATGCGCGAACTGGATTGCCACATGGACCGCCGGACGCTGCACCTGAGCGGTTCGGTACAGAGCATGAAGGATGCCTTTGGCGTGGAGTTGGGGCAGTACGCGATGGGCGCCGGCGGTGCCCACTTCATCGGCTGTGCGCAGGAACCCAAGCTGCCGGACCCCGCGATCATCGCGGTACTCGGCCTGGACAAGCGTCCGGTCGCTACCGCGCATTTTCGCAAACCGCTCACCCAGCCCATCAACAGCTTCACCCCGTTGCAGCTGGGCGAGCTGTACCAGTTTCCCGCGGGTACGGATGGCACGGGACAGACCATCGCGATTATCGAGCTGGGCGGCGGCTACCAACAGGCGGACCTCGATACGTATTTCGCCGGACTGGGCATCAAGGGGCCAACGGTGACCAGTGTGTCGGTCGACGGTGGCAGCAATACGCCGGGTGGCGATGCCGATGGCGAAGTCATGCTGGATATCGAAATCGCTGGCGCATTGGCGCCCGGAGCGAAGCTGGTCGTGTACTTCACCACCAACACCGATCAGGGTTTTTACAACGCCATTGCGCAGGCCGCGCATGACACCACCAACAAACCCACGGTGATGTCGATCAGCTGGGGCGGCCCGGAGGACAGCTGGGCGCCGCAAGGTCGCGATGCACTGGAGTCGGCACTGCAGGACGCCGTTGCGCTCGGCATTACCGTCACCGTGGCCGCTGGCGACGCCGGCTTCACCGATGGTGAGAGCGACGGCAAGCCTCATGTGGACTTCCCTTCATCCAGTCCCAGCGTACTGGCCTGCGGTGGCACCAAACTCACCGCAAGCAGCAGCACGATCAGCAGTGAAGTCGTGTGGAACGAGACAGCGACCGGCAACGGCGCGACCGGTGGTGGGGTCAGCGCGGTGTATGCCCTGCCCGCATGGCAGGCGTCGGCCAAGGTGCCTGTGGGCGCAGCCAGCTTCAAGGGACGCGGCGTACCGGATGTCTCGGGCGATGCCGATCCGCTGACCGGCTACCAGGTACGTGTGGACGGCAAGGATGACGTCTATGGCGGTACCAGCGCCGTCGCACCGCTGTGGGCTGCGCTGGTGGCACGGATCAACCAGTCGCTCGGCAGAACGCTGGGCGACGGCCATGCCGTGCTGTATCAGATCGGCAGCGCCGCTTTCCGCGATATCACGGAGGGCAATAATGGCGACTTCCAGGCGGGCGTCGGCTGGGACGCCTGCACCGGGCTAGGCAGCCCGAACGGCGAGGCCCTGCTGGCGGCCCTGCGCAGCGCCGCGGGTGGCACCGCATCGACGCCACCGCACCACGGCAAGCACAAGGCGACGAGCGCCGCGGGTGGGCATAAATAGGAGACTCTGCAGGGCGGCGTAACCGTTAAACGCCACCTCGCACACGGCGCGAATTACCGCAATGCTGGACGATGGCGAGCATTCCCGGCAGGCTTGGCGTTTCCCGCTGTACCGAACGGAGTTCTGATGCGTGTTTCTGCCCCGACCCTGCTCGCCGACCTTGGCGGCACCAATGTGCGATTTGCGCTATCCGACCCGAACGCGGTTACGCCGCTGCAGATGGATTCAGTACGGCGTTACCACGTCAACCACTTCGCTTCGCTGGCCGACGCGATTCGGCAATATTTCACCGACACCGGACTGCAGGCCAAACGCGCGCTGATCGCCGCAGCAGGTCGAATCAGCGACGGCGAGACGGTGCAGATCACCAATAATCCGTGGGCCATCTCAGCGCCAAAACTGCAGGCCGAGCTGGCGATGGAGTCGGTGCATCTGGTCAACGATTTTGCCGCACAAAGCATGGCAGTGATGCTGCTGCAACCGAAGGACCTCGTGCCGGTGGGCGCACTACCGCTGCCCAAACCGGGCACGCAAGACGAGCAGACGTTCGTGATCGTTGGCCCCGGCACCGGACTTGGCGTCGGCGGACTGCTGATTCGCCAGGGCAAGTGCAGCGTATTGCAGACCGAAGGCGGCCACGCCGGTTTTGCCGCGCACAGCCCCGAGGACATCGAGATTCTCAAGCGCCTGAACCAGCGCTATGGCCGCGTCTCCAATGAACGGCTGATCTGCGGCAACGGCCTGGTCAATCTTTACGACGTACTGTGCGAAATCGCCGGCAAGATACCCGAGCCGCTGAAGCCCGAAGACATCAGCGCACGCGCCAACGACAACAGCGATCCGCTGTGCGTGCAGGTGGTGGAAACGTTTGCCGGCATCTTCGGCAGCGTCGCCGGCGATCTGGTGCTGACGCTAGGTGCTTGGGACGGCGTATACCTCACCGGCGGCCTGGTGCCGATCCTGCTGCCGTGGATGGAGCGTGGTCGCTTCCGTGAGCGCTTCGAGGCCAAGGGCCGTTTCCGCGACACGATGGAACAGGTGCCGACACAGGCGATCATGAATCCCGAGCCGGGCCTGGTCGGCGCGGCGGCATTGGCCATCGTGGAGTCGGGCGGCTCGCTGCTGAATCGTCACGATTAGGATTTCTCCGTGCTCGCGGCGCGTAGCCGTCGCGATCCTCGGCACGCTCGTCACATCCGGCCTGACATAATCAACGAGTGATTTTCAGCGTCGCCGGAGTAGCCATGCCGCTCGATAAAACCGCCTTCCTGTTCGATCTCGACGGTACCCTCGTCGATAGCGTCTATCAGCATGTGCTGGCGTGGAAGGAGTCGCTGGATGCCGAAGGCGTGCCGATTTCGGTGTGGCGCATACACCGCCGCATCGGCATGAGCGGCGGCCTGTTTCTCAACATGCTGCTGCGCGAGACCGGCATCGCCATGAGCGAAGAGACGCTGCTACGCCTGCGTCACAACCACGCCGCCGCCTACGGACGTCTCGCCGCCGCTGATGCGGTGAGGCCGCTGCCTGGTGCACGCGAGCTGCTGGATTTTCTTACGGCAAATAAATTTCCTTGGGCGATTGCCACCAGCGGACGCATGGAAACCGCGCGCCACAATCTGACGGCGCTGGGCGTCGATCCATCGAAGATTCCGGTGGTCACGCGCGATCAGGTACGCCACGCGAAACCCGACCCCGACTTGTTCATCGCCGCGGCCGATCGGCTGGGCGTGGACATCCGCAACGCGCTGGTGATCGGCGACAGTGTCTGGGACATGCTCGCGGCGCAGCGTGCCCGCGCACTGGGCGTCGGCCTGCTCTCCGGCGGCTACGGCGTCGCCGAACTGCAACAGGCCGGCGCGTTCCGCGTCTATGAAGACCCCGCCGACATGCTGCGCAATATCGACGAGATCGCTTCGCGGGATTGATTCCGTTTGATCAATTGATCAAACGGCTGCGCTCAGAAAATCAGCAGCTAACCCGGTGCCAGCAGCGCATCCAGATCGCCCTGGTCGAAGCTGAGTTTCTCGCGGCTGCCGCCACCTTCCAGCACCGCGGCGGCGAGTTCAGCTTTGCGCGCCTTCAGTTCCTCGATGCGCTCTTCCACCGTGCCCGAAGTGATCAGGCGGAACACGAAGACCGGTTTGTCCTGGCCGATGCGATGCGCGCGGTCACTGGCCTGCGCTTCGGCCGCCGGGTTCCACCACGGGTCGTAGTGGATCACGGTATCGGCGGCAGTGAGGTTGAGGCCAACGCCACCGGCCTTCAGCGACAGCAGGAACAACGGCACCTCGCCGTTCTGGAAACGCTGCACCGGCTCGGCACGATCGCGCGTTTCGCCGGTAAGGGTGACGTAGCGAATGCGTCGGCGATCGAGCTCAGCCGCGATCAGTTTCAGCATGCCGGTGAACTGCGAGAACAGCAGCACCTTGCGGCCTTCGTCGAGCAGCGCTGGCAGCATCTCCATCAGCATCTCGAATTTGGCCGACTCGTGCACGCCGCGCGCCACTTCGAGTTTCACCAGACGCGGATCGCAGCAGACTTGGCGCAGCTTGAGCAGCGCATCCAGCACCACGATGCCCGAGTGCGCGATGCCGCGCTGGGCGATGACCTCGCGCAGCTCTTCGGCCAGCGACAGCCGCAGGCCTTCGTAGAGATCCCGCTGGCGGCCTTCCAGCACCACCCGGCGGGTGATCTCGGTTTTCGGCGGCAACTCCTGCGCGACCTGCGCCTTGGTGCGGCGAAGAATGAAAGGCGCGAGTCGCAGATTCAGCCGCTGCTGGCATTCCTCGTCATGCTGCTTTTCGATCGGCACGCGGTAGAAACGGCGGAACGCGCTCTCGTCACCGAGCAGGCCGGGCACGGCCAGATCAACTTGCGACCACAACTCGCCGAGATGATTCTCCAACGGCGTGCCGGTGAGGCAAACATAGCGGGATGTGCGCAGACTGAGCAGCGCGCGACGCGCCTGCGTGCGCGGATTTTTTACCTGCTGCGCCTCATCCAGCACAATCAGTGCGAACGGCTGTTTGCGCAGGGGAATCACGTCGCGCGGCAGCAGCGCATAGCTGGTCAGCACAATGTCCTGCGAGCCGAGCTGGGCGAATTCCTCGGCACGCTGGGGCCCGTGCAGTGTCAGCACTTTCAACATCGGTGCGAAACGGGCGATCTCCGATTGCCAGTTCGGGATCAGGCTGGTCGGCACCACGATCAGCGCTGGCTGACTCAATGCACCGCCCTGCTTCAGCGACAGCAGATGCGTGATCAACTGCAGCGTCTTGCCCAGCCCCATGTCGTCAGCCAGCACACCGCCGACGCCGGCCTCAGCCAGCGCGTTCAACCAGCGCAGACCTTCGCGCTGATACGGCCGCAGCTCGACCGAGAGGCCATCGGGGACCACGTCGCTGGCACGGTCGGCGGCGTGACGCAGGCGCGCAGCGAACCCGCGCAGCGACTCGGAGGCCTCCAGTGCACTGCCGCCGGGCATGGCTTCGACAAGCTCTTCCAGCCGCCCCGCCTGCACACGCGGCAAGTGGAGTTTCTTGCGCGGCTTTTCGAGGTATTCGGCGAGCGGTGCCAGCAGGCCGCGCAACTCCTTCAGGCGCACCGGAACGCGCCGGCGTGCGTCGACCGGCGCGTACCACACTGCATCGTCCGGTTCGTTAGGCGCAGGGCGCAAGCTCAGCTGGTTTTCGGTCAACGCCTGCGCCACGGCAGGCAACAGGTTGTGCCGCTGGCCATCCAGCTCGATGCCGATTTCCAGATCGAAGGCGTGATCGTCGGTGTCTTCCACCGCGTGGCCATACCAGCGCACCGGACCTTCCAGCACCTCGAACGGAAAACTCGGCGCGTATTCGACCTGGAAGTTTTCCTGCTCGAGCTTGGGTCGCAAAGCCAGCCAACGTGCCGGCGTGTTGACCTCCAGCGCGCCAGCGTAACCGGTGCCGGGGAACAGCCATGCGTCGTCGGGCAAGGTATCGGCCACGTCCCACGGCAGGCCTTCGGTGTCCACGCCGGGGGTGAGTCCGGCATGTTCAAGCTGCTCCATCGCGGACAGTTCGTCGGCGCGTCGGCGGGTGATCTCGACCAGCTGACCGTTACGCACGCGCCGCACCAGCGGCTCGCCGCCGCGACCAGGCAGCCGCTCGCCAGCGTAGTCGAACGCCAGTCGCGCATAACCCAACGGCGGCGTGCCGGCGGCCAGCCGCGCGTGGCGTGTCAGTGCATGCAGGGTCAGCACCGGCTTGGGTGCCAGCTGCGAGCGGCGCAGTTCGCCAAACACCTGCGGCAGCGGCACGCGCGTAGCCAGCCGGCTGTTCGGCAGACGACTGCGCAAGTGCTTGCCGTGTTCATGCTTGAGCGGCGGCAGTTCCAGCCAATGGGTTTCTTCCGCGGCCGCATCGAGCAGGCCCAGCGTGGCGCGCTCGGCATCCAGATACCACAGGCTGTCGATGCGCAGCAGGCGCTGGCTATTCGACAATTGCGGCAGCAATCGCTGGCTGCCGTCGGCCTCCATCAGCCAGTGCCAGTTGAGCGGATGCGACTTGCCGCGCGACAGACGCAGCCCGGCCAGACCGCCGAGGAAACAGGGCGCCGTGTCGAGTACTTCGGCTAGCAGCGTATCGCCAACGTGGCCGCTGAGCCGCGCATAGCTGCGACTCTTGCGCAGGCTCTGCGGCAAGCCGAGCACGGTAGTGGCAAGCCGCTGCTCGTGCGGCTGCAGCGGCAATTGCGAAAGATGCTTGCTGTCCAACGGCACCGGCCGCGCATAGCGGCCGTGCTCGACCTGCGAGAGAAGTACCGGCGCTACGTCGATGCGCGCATAGATGGCCCCCTCCTCGGGCATCACCTCCAGAAAAAAACCGAGTACACCGTGATCCTCGGTCGCTGCCGACTTCGGCGCGGCCAATAGCCGCCGCCATGCCAGCGGCAGCGTTTCCTCATCGCCAACAGCAAGTGCGGCGGCCTGCTCTTTCTCGTCCGGTTGCTGCATGCGCATGCGGTCCGCGGCGATAACCAAAACACTGAGCTTAGCAGCGCCGGGACACTTGCAACCGTCGTCTTGTAGAGGTCTTCGTAAACTGACGTTGCAAAGCGTCAGTCCGGCTACTCAGTCTGTGCCGAACAAGCCTCGCGGGTATTCCGGCTTCTGTTCGCGCGCCATCAGCGACCGAAGCCCGTTGACCGGCGTGACTTCACCGTGCAATACGGCACGCACACCGGCACTGATCGGCAGATCCAGGCCATGCTTATCGGCCAGCCGGGCGACTTCGTCGGCGGTCAACACACTTTCCACCACCTGACCGATCTGCCGCACCGCTTCATCGATGGCAATGCCACGTCCCAGCGCCAGACCGAGCCGGCGGTTGCGCGAGAGATCACCTGTGCAGGTGAGCACAAGATCGCCGAGACCTGACAGCCCGATCAGCGTTTCCGGCCGCGCACCCAGTGCAACCCCGAGGCGCAGCATCTCATTCATGCCGCGGGTGATCAGCCCGGCACGTGCGTTCAAGCCCAACTCCATGCCGTCGGCAATACCGGTGGCAACAGCCAGCACGTTTTTCATCGCACCACCCAACTCGGCGCCCAGCAGGTCGCCGCCGGAATACGCACGCAGGTTGGGCGCATGCAGCAGATTGGCCACGGTTTGAGCGAATGCCGCGTTTTCCGAATGTACGGTGACGGCGCTGGGCAATCCTGCCGCCACTTCGCGCGCGAACGAGGGGCCCGTAACCACGGCCGCTGGCCGGCCCGGCAACTGTTGCGCTACGAGTTCATGCAGGAATCGCCCGGTACCCGGTTCAAAGCCCTTGGTCGCCCAGGCAATCGCTGTCTTGGGGTCGAGCAGCGGTGCCAGTTCGACCAGCATCGATGCAAATGCATGGCTGGGCACCACGATCAACACAATGCTGGCGCCGCGCACAGCGGTCGCCAGATCGCTTTCGTAATGAAGCTGCGCGGGTAGTTCGATATCCGGCAGATAGCGCTGGTTGCATCGGCTTTCAGCCATTGCCGCCAGCGCCTGCGGATCGCGCCCCCATAGCGTTGTCGGCACACCGTTGCGTGCCGTCAGCGCGGCGAGCGCCGTACCCCAGGAACCGGCACCCAGCACCGCCAGAGTCGAACGTTCAACCATGTCGAGCACTCAGCTGTTGAGTGTGGCCGGAACCTCGTCACCGCCCATCATGCGACGCTGTTGTTCGGCGAACAACGCATCGAAATTGATCGGTTGCAGCAGGAACGGCGGGAAACCTCCCTCCAGCACCAGCGAGGAGATCGTCTGGCGGGCATACGGAAACAGCAGGTTCGGGCAGTAGCTGCCGATGATGCCCGCCTGGTCCATCTCGTTGAAGCCGGCAATGCCGAACAAGCCAGCCTGCTCCACTTCGGCCAGATACGCCGTGCGCTGGCCCACGGTGCAGGTCAGCGTGAGGCTGAGCACCACTTCGTACTGGTCGTTACCCATATCGGTGACTTTCTGACCGAGGTTGAGCTGCACCTGTGGCTGGTCGTTTTCATTGACGTCCTGAAAGATCTGCGGTGCGTTCGGCACTTCGAAGGAAACATCCTTCACATAGATCTTCTGCACCACCAGCTGCGGCTGGTCGGCTTGGCCATTGGCCTGGCCGTTGGTGATAATTGCTGCCATCGGAATTCCCTCGGTTCGGTATGGTGTCGCTTGACTAGGTAAGGCTTGATTGAATCAGGCCTGATTCAATCAAGATTTGATCAAAAAAGAGGTCGATTGTTCCATACATCCCTTCGCCGCGCACGCTGGAATACCGGCTGCGAAGCTCCGCACATTGCGCACACCCCTGTTTTTCTGCAAGAATACGCGGCTAGCCTATGTCGACCCGGAACATCGGGGAGTCCGCCACGCGGTGCGGACCTCACGATCATTGCGTTGGAAACACTCTCCAGCATCGCGTGGCGCTCAGCGCCGCTGGGCCGATATCGCCCTGGCTAACGGGTGGTAAACCAGTGGTTTTATCGAACCTTGGCAACACGCCTCGGCTTTGAAACCCAATCTTAGGAGGTCGTCATGGCCCGTGTATGTCAAGTCACCGGTAAAGGTGTGCAGACCGGCAACAATGTCTCGCATGCGAACAACCGTACCCGCCGTCGCTGGTTGCCCAACCTGCACGAACGCCGCTTCTGGGTTGCCAGCGAGAATCGCTGGATCAAGCTGCGCGTTTCCAACAATGCCCTGCGCACCATCGACAAGAACGGCATCGAAGCCGTGATTGCCGACATGCGCGCCCGCGGCGACAAGGTCTGAGGATTGAGCCATGGCTAACAAGACACAAGACAAGATCCGCATGATCTCTTCGGCCGGCACCGGCCACTTCTACACCACGCAGAAGAACAAGAAGAACACACCGGAAAAGTTCGAGTTCAAGAAATACGATCCCGTCGTGCGCAAGCACGTGATCTACAAGGAAGGCAAGATCAAGTAATTGATCGCGCGCAAGCGCTAGCCTCCCGGTAGCAGCGACTCAAACTCGCGACAGAAAACCCGCCCTCATGGCGGGTTTTCTTTTTTAAGTTCTTGCTGGCATGTGACCCATGCTTGCATCATGGTGGAATGGCCTACCCATCCGCCCTGTTCCCCGATCTGCTGGGCGATGATTGGCCTCAACTGGCTCCGTCCCTGCAACGCATGCATGGCGACACCGGCCACGTGCTGGCGCGAGGAGTCGCCGATGTGGAAGGTTCGACGCACTTGGTCGCACGCTGCCTGCGCCGAAAGCTCGGCCTGCCCGAACCGGGCCTGCAGCAGCCACTCGAAGTGAGCATCGAGCGCCACGCCGGCCGCGAGATCTGGACGCGCCGCTTTGCCTCCGGCCAGATGCGCACGGTGCTCGGCCGAGTAGCGAATACCGCACTATTGGGCGAACGATTCGGCGTGTTGACGCTGTATTTCGCGCTGCAGCGCCAGGGTGACGTAATCGCCTGGCAGCTGCGCAGCGCAAGCATCTTCGGCATACCGCTGCCGCGCGTATTTTTTGGCGACGTCCTGGCGTACTGCGGCGTGCAGGATGGCCGCTATGTATTTCATATCGACACCTGCCTACCCCTGCTCGGTCGGTTGGTGGCGTATCGCGGCTGGCTGGAGATTGTTGATGGCCGCTGAGGGTTCGCCGATCATCGTGTTCGACGGCATCTGCCTGCTGTGCAGCCGCTGGGTGAACTTCGTGCTGCGCCACGATCACGCCGGGCGTTACCGGCTCGCTGCAATGCAGGGTGAACACGGCCGCGCCCTGCTACAGGCGCATGGACTTTCGGCAGACGATCCATCGTCATTTTTGCTGGTGCAGGATGGACTCGGCCACACCGACACTGACGCGATCATTCGGGTGCTCACGGGATTCGGCCGCGACTGGCGCTTCGTCGCGTGGCTGCTGCGAGCCGTGCCACGTCTTCTGCGCGACCCCGCGTATCGATGGATTGCGCGTCATCGATACCGGCTATTTGGCAGGCGTTCGCAATGCCTCCTGCCCGACCCGATCTACGCAGGACGCTTCCTCGACTAACTCAGGGCCAGCGTATCCAGGCCGCAGCCGTCAGCACAACTCGCAAAGTCATGTTTCCTCCATCGAAAAGACCGTGTCAGCCACCGATGATTTCCTATTTCCTGCCGTCAGGCTTGCCCTCATCCTCATAAAAAAACACCCTCCGATGGGCGGGTGTTTTTGGCACGAAATCACAGGATGCGATCAGTGTGCGGCAACCGCGTATCCCTTCAGACGCTGCGCGAAGCTCTGCAATGTCTGTATGCCGCTTTCTTCGGCTTCGTGAATCCACTGCTGCAGCCCGTGCAAGGCCTGTTCGGCGCCACGCTGTTCCATCAATGCCGCGAGGCGATTGCGGAAGTCATAGACGGTGCTCAGCGTCGGGCGCTTGGCCAGCGCCGCCTGCAGATGATCGCGACCTTCGTTGTCGAGCCAGCGCCCGCCATCGGCCAGTGCGCGGCGCAGGCGACGTGGCACGGCCTTGAGGGTTTCACCGGCATGTTGCGCTTCTTCGCCGATGGTCGGGACGATCACGCCGCGGTAAAAGTCGGTCATCGCCTGGAAACGGTGGGTCAGCACGGCTTTCAGCGTGTCGGCATCGGGCAGCGGCACGTTGGGACGTACGTCCAAGGACGGTGCCACGCGCAGCACCTTGGCCAGGCCGATCGCACGCAATCCGCAGATGGCCGCCCAGCCGATGTCGAACTCCCACTTGCGCAGGGCAAACTTGGCCGAGCTGGGGAACGCATGGTGGTTATTGTGCAGCTCTTCGCCGCCGATCCAGAACGCCCACGGGATCAGGTTGCGAGCCGTGTCAGCACTCTCGAAGTTGCGGTAACCCCACCAGTGGCCGATGCCGTTGACGAAACCGGCGGCCCAGAACGGGATCCAGATCATCTGAACGGCCCAGATGGCCGCACCAATGACACCAAACAACGCCAGATTGATCAGCAGCATCAGGGTCGGGCCCCAATACGGATGGGCGCCATAAACATGGTTCTCGACCCAGTCGTCCGGCGTGCCACGGCCATACTGCTCCATGTCGGCCTTGGACTCGCAGGCGTCGCGGTACAACGACACGCCGTCCCAGAACACCTTCTTGATGCCGTAGATCATCGGGCTGTGCGGATCGTCAACCGTCTCAACCTTGGCGTGGTGCTTGCGATGCACAGCCACCCACTCGCGGGTCACCATGCCGGTGCTGATCCAGCCCCAGAATCGGAAGAAATGCGCCAACGCCGGGTGAAAATCCACGCCACGGTGCGTCTGGCTGCGGTGCAGATACAGCGTCACCGTGAAAATGGTGATCTGGGTCGCGACCAGCAGATAAATCAGCATCGAGCCCCAGCTTGCGCTGGTGACACCGTTGTTGAGGAAATTGAGCACCGCGTCGAGCATAAAGAGACACCGAAGGTAGTGAGTCAGTTGAGTCTAGTTGGCGACTTCCGTACCCGCCAGCATGGTCACGACCATAATAGTAGCAGCTGGTCAAGCGGGAGCATGTGAAATTGGCAAGTCCCCCGCGCACCTGTATTCCCGGAGTTGTTTAACAATGGTGTCGCGATGACAATCAGGCAATGACAGCCCATACCGCGCCCTCAGCTACCGTTCTGAAACTGGAAAACATCACCCGCCGACGCGCCGGTCGCCGCGCCATCGAGGGCCTGAGCCTTGGCCTGCAACGTGGCCAGGTGCTGGGCCTGCTCGGCGTCAACGGCGCCGGTAAATCGACCACGTTGTCGATGATTGCCGGTGCGATGCGCCCGGATAGCGGCGGCATTCAGCTGAACGGCGAGGATTTTCTGGAATACCCCGAACTGGCACGCCGGCTGATTGGCTGGCTGCCGGAGCGTGCTCCGCTATGGGCCGAACTTACCGTCAGCGAACACCTGGATGCCCACGGCCGCCTGCGTGGATTGAAGGGCGCCGGGCTACGCGAGGCACGCAGCACGATCATCGAACGACTGGAGCTGCAGCCGCTGGCCCAACGTCTGGCTGGCGTGCTGTCCCAAGGCCAGCGCCAGCGTCTGGGCCTGGCCTGCGCCCTGCTGCACCGGCCGGCGCTGCTGGTTCTGGACGAACCGGCCAACGCACTCGACCCCGTGCAGGTGGCCGCATTGCGAGCAGTGATCCGCGAACAGGCAGCCAGCGGTACGGCGGTGATCCTCTCGACGCATCTTCTGACGGAAGTCACCGCCGTTTGCGATCGCGTGGTCATCCTGCATGAGGGTACGCTGCGCCACGATGGCTTGGTGTATGGCGACGATCACGCCGCCCTGGAACGAACCTTCTTCGACATTGCGATGCACGGCAACGCCAGCACGGCACGTGCCGCATGAGCCAAACCGTGATGAACACTTTTGCCGTGGCGCGGCTGGAATGGCGTCGCCTGATCGTACGCCCACTGGCCTGGGCGCTGGCAGCCATGACGCTGGCATGGCTGGCGTGGAACTTCACCCTGCTGATGGGCGCCTTCCTCGCCTCGCAGATTCAACGCGCGGCGCTGCCGGATGGCCCCGGCTTTACGGATTTAGTTGGTGTACCAGTACTTGGACAGCTAGCCCAGCTGGCGTTTCTGGTAGTACCGCTGCTGACCATGTCGGTGATCGCTGGCGAGCGTCGCAACGGCACGCTGCCATTACTGTTCGCGGCAGGTGTGCCGGCCTCGCGCATTGTGCTGGGAAAATACCTGGCGATACTGGGCTGGCTACTGCTGTGGCTGCTGCTTACCCTGGCGATGCCGCTGGTACTCACACCGCTCATCCGTCTTGACTGGGGCAAGCTGGCCGCCGCCACGCTGGGCCTTGCATTGATGCTCTCCGCCCTGGCTGCGCTTGGCGTTGCATGCTCGACCTTCGCCTCGCATCCCGCGATCGCGGCCGCCGCGGCCTTGGTCATTACGTTGGCACTGTGGAGTGTGAACCTTGGCGCGCAGATGGCCGGCGTCAACGGTGGTGCGATCAATTGGCTGGCGATGAGTACGCACCTGCAACCGCTGCTGCGCGGACTGGTTTCGACGACCGACGTGGTGTGGTTCGTGCTGCTGATTGCGCTGTCGCTTAGCCTGGCAACGCGGCGACTGTCGTCCGAAAAGGAGCGCGGCTGATGCGCACTTTTTTCAGACGTCTGGACGGCTGGCTGTTTGCGCTGGTGCTGCTGCTTGTGGTCGGGGCCATCGGCTATCTGAGCACCCGTTATTTTCATGAGGCGGACTGGACCGCCAACGGCCGTAGCAGTTTGTCCGCCGAAAGCCGCGCCGTGCTGGCCACACTCGATGGTCCGGTGGAAATCGTCAGCTATGCCAATCCGCAGGGCGATCTGCGTCAGACCGTGGCCGGCTACCTGCAGCGCTATCAGCAGGTGAAACCCGATCTAACGCTGCGCTTTGTCGACCCGCAGCTGGACCCGGCCAAGATGCGCGAGCTGGGCATCACTGTCGATGGCGCGCTGATCATCCACTATCGCGACCGTGAGCAGCGGCTGGACGAATTATCCGAACGCAGCCTCACCAACGCACTGGAACGCCTCGTCCGCGGCAACGATCGCATCGTGGCCTTCGTCACCGGTGATGACGAGCGGCGCGCGGATGGCAAGGCCAACGCGGACCTCGGCACCTTTATGGCGCAACTGGAAGGACGCGGCATGCGCGCGGTACCGCTGAATTTCTCCCAGGTCGCTGCGGTACCGGAACATACCGATCTCGTGGTGCTGGCCAGTCCCACGCTGGCGCTGCCGCCGGGCGCTGTGCAGGCGCTGGTCACCTATGTGCAGAACGGCGGCAACCTGCTGTGGCTGACCGAACCGGGCAATGATGATCTCGGCCTCAAGCCACTGGCCGCCACGCTCAGCGTGCGCGTTTTGCCCGGTGTACTGGTTGATGGCTCAGGCGCCGCGCTGGGTCTGAAAGACCCTCGCATGATCGCGCTGGGCGACTACGTGCCCAACGCGATCACCCGCGGCTTTACCCTGACGACGCTGTTTCCGCAGGTCTCGGCGCTGGCGCAAGTCGCACAGGGCGATTGGGCCGTGCACGCATTTCTGCGTTCGAGCATCCAGAGCTGGACCGAATTCAAACCGATCGACAACAGCAAACCCTCCGATATCCGTTTCGACGCCGCCGCGGGCGAGCTCAAAGGCCCGCTCGATTTCGGCTTTGCGCTGAGCCGTCTTTCACCCAGCCCGGACAAGAGCGAGCAGCGCGTGGTGGTGATTGGCGACGGCGATTTTCTCTCCAACAGCTTTCTCGGCAATGGCGGCAACCGTGCACTGGGCGAGCGCATTTTCGACTGGTTGCTCGGTGACGACAAACTGGTTGACCTGCCGCCACGCGGGGCACCCGACCGTATCATGCAGATCTCGCAGGGTGAGTTGAGTGCGGTGAGCGTCGGCTTTCTTATTGTCCTGCCGCTGCTGCTGCTGCTGATCGGCGGACTGATCGTCTGGCGCCGGCGGCGGCGCTGAGACATGCGCCGTTCCGTTCGCCAGCGCGTCCTGCCGTTACTTGTCGCTGCCACCGTTCTGGCGTTTGCCGCGTGGCAATGGCGGCAGGAAAACCGGGAAGCCCCCGGTTCGCTGCTGTCGCTGGAGCCTTCTACCATCTCGCATGTCGAGTTGCGCATCGGTAAAGCACCGATCGAGCACTACGCCAAACGCGACGGTCACTGGTATCGCATCGATGGCGTCACGGTTCGCACCGATGACGGGCGCCTGGACGAACTCACGGAAACGGCCGCAGCCCCGGTGCTGCGCTGGCGTGCGGCCAGCGATTTCGATCCAGCCCGCATCGGCCTGACGCCGCCCACCGCCACGCTGACCCTCGACGGCCACGTGCTCGACTTCGGCGAAATTTCGGTCACTGGCCCGCAGTGCTATGTGCGCGTTGACGGGCGGGTGGCACTAGTATCGATCCGCTATACGCCAAGAGCTCCGCGCGCAGAGGCAACCAAGCTACCTTAGCTTCACCTTGCGCAGCGCAGTCTCCGCCCCATCTTTCATGCATCGACAGCAGGAGTCCGACCCATGGCCACGCAAGTCAAACGCAAGCCGGCAGCGAGCAAAAAAGTCACTACCAAAGCGGCAAAGAAAGTCGCCGCTCCAAAAAGACCAGCCAAGAAAGTCATCGCCAGGAAAAGCGCCACCAAGAAAAGCGCGGCGACGAACGGCAAGGGCGTGATTGGTGTAGTCGGCATGGCCGTGATGGGCCGCAACCTGGCGCTGAACATCGAAAGCCGTGGCCATGTGGTGTCGATCTTCAACCGCAGCCGTGAGAAGACCGATGAGGTCATTAAGGACAACCCCACCGCCAAGTTCGTACCCAGCTATACCATCGAAAAGTTTGTCGCCTCGCTGGAAAAGCCGCGACGTATCCTGCTGATGGTGCAAGCGGGCGCCGGTACCGATGCAGTGATCGCGGAACTCAAGCCGCTGCTGAGCAAGGGCGATGTGCTGATCGATGGCGGCAACACCAATTTCAAGGACACCATCCGGCGCAACCAGGAGCTGGCCAAGGCTGGCCTGCACTTCATCGGCACTGGCGTATCCGGTGGCGAGGAAGGTGCCCTGCACGGCCCGTCGATCATGCCCGGTGGCCCGCGCGATGCGTATGATCTGGTCGAACCGATCCTTACGGAGATCGCCGCGAAGGCGCCTGACGGCGAACCTTGCGTGGCCTATATGGGTGATGACGGTGCCGGTCACTACGTCAAGATGGTGCACAACGGTATCGAATATGGCGACATGCAGCTGATCGCCGAAAGCTACTCGGTACTCAAGCATGTTCTTGGCCTCACCAACAAGGAACTGACCAAGGTCTACCGCAAATGGAACGAGGGCGAACTCGACAGCTACCTGATCGAGATCACCACCACGATTTTCCAGAAGAAGGATGAGGAAACCGGCAAGGATCTGGTCGACGTGATTCTCGACCGCGCCGCGCAGAAGGGCACGGGCAAATGGACCAGTCAGAGTGCGCTCGATCTCGGTGTGCCGCTACCCCTCATCACCGAGGCAGTTTTCGCGCGTGTGCTGTCGTCGCTGAAAGACGAACGTGTCGCCGCCAGCCACTATCTGCACGGACCGAAGACCAAGGCGTTCAAGGGCGATCGCAAGGCGTTCATCGAATCGGTGCGCCGCGCTTTGTACCTGAGCAAGATCGTCTCGTACGCGCAGGGCTTCGCGCAGCTGCGCGCTGCTGCCGAGGAGTACCAGTGG
>Ga0302313_10001623_pt1 | contig 16695 bp, 15 predicted proteins | sample III_Palsa_N2_2_FD_200454 | JGI IMG/M metagenome (GOLD analysis project Ga0302313, IMG submission 200454) | Peat permafrost microbial communities from Stordalen Mire near Abisko, Sweden - III_Palsa_N2_2 | ecosystem: Environmental > Terrestrial > Soil > Palsa > Peat permafrost | place: Sweden...
GCGGTGGTGAATGACATCACGATCGGGTAGCAAACGACCCGCTTGCCTCCCTCAAGTATCAATTCCAAAGACGCCCGGTTGCACTTCAACCTGCAACGGCGCGTTGTAGTGAAGTCTGCTTCGCGGCCTGAACGAACGATACACATATCGACGTAGTTGCGCTCCATCGTACCCGTGATTCGACGTTCGAACTGGGTCCGGATTTCGCAGCTCGACACAGTTCACCAAGTCGCCCCAACGAAGTGATAGCGTCTCCGACGCCCTCGCGAATCAAGCCAGTGACACCATGGCCTATCGAGCTTCGCTGCAGCGCTGGCTTGGTGCTGCTGCCGCAGACATGTATCACGCGAAGATCGTCCTCGCCTCCCTGAGGGCTGTGCTGATGTTTGATTAATCTGTTCTGCCGCTTTCAATCCACGAAAACCCAGGAATTTCAGTCAGCGGTATTCCCGTGGGCGGGAAATTGCGAGCGAGCCTTTCCGTCCGGCAGCGGCGACCACGATGGGCGCACACTCTGCGCTGAATCGATGATCACCAGATAGCGTCCGGCCCATGGCGTCGGAGCACGTCTGGGCTTCAATATCCACAGCGATTGGCCGCCTGCCACCCGCGCTTCATAGTCCGCGTCGAGAATTCCGTGGTTATCGAAGAAGACATTCAGCGCGGCGGGAATACGCACACACCCTTTCGAATGGCGAACGCCGAGGACTGGCTCCAGCTTGTCTGGATCAGTCGCATGCATCTGGAACCGCATCTGAGACATCCCTCCCTTTCCCCACCCGCGTTCGCCCTGAGCCCAGCCGAAATCGTAGATGCGCATATCACGAGCACCATAGCCTCGAATCCTGAATTCGTTGAGCGTCCCTTCCGACCGAAAGTCCATGTTGCTCGGCGTATGCTGGAAGACACCAAGCGGCGTGACGAAATGGTCGTAACTTCCCGGAAGACCTGTTGAAACAGGCGCCGCTCCGAGCATTTGCCAGATGCCGTCCGGCTTTGCCCGAAAGTAGATGAATAGCGCCTGCACGTTCTTGCTGCGATCAACAAGCACCACATACTCGTTTGCGATCGAGCCAACGGAGTTTTCCTGCAGCGCCCGCTGCAATTTTTCGCCATAGAGCAATTGCGCGGCCGGCGGCACGTTTAACTGCCTTTCAACTTCCTTCGAAAAAGTCTTGGCCATTTCAAGGGCGCCGGCGGGGTCCAGCGCTGTCGCCTGTGCAACATTCGGCGCGATCAGGCCAGGCGAAGCGTCGATACGCGGTTGGCCAGCTTTGATCTTTCCTGGGTCCGACGCGCCAGTAGATGACGGGATATCTGAAGGAGTGCCTGCCTCAATATTGTCGTTCGCCGAGTAGATAACGTCTGACGGTAACGGTCCGCGGGAATCGCGTAAGACCCATGGCGCTCGTGTTGCGTCGACCTTAAGAATCCATTTACCCTCGTCACGCCTATTTTCGAAGCTCTTTGTGGTGTGTTGTTGCTCCCCGATCGCCGCCACTCGACGCGCATCGGGAGATTGCACAGGATCAACACCTCTACTTCCGTGGTTCAAAAGGCGTGTTGCGACCAGAACCGCAACTAATGCCAACGCTGCGGCGCCAATCCAATTGCTCACTATTCCGTTTTTCACGTCAAATTTTCGCCATGTCGCGTGCCAGCACTCAAGTCACCTCATGAAGGGCATGGCCGGTTTTTCCAAACGATGCGATGTTGGCCATCGTGGTTTCGGCGATTGCCGCCAGTGCGTCGCTCGTAAAGAAACCCTGATGGCCCGTGACCAGAACGTTCGGAAAAGTCAAGAGGCGCTCGAAGACATCGTCGCCGATCACTTCGTCCGATTTATCCTCGAAGAACAGCGTGGTCTCCTCCTCGTAGACGTCGAGCCCCACGTGGCCGATCGCCCCGCTTTTGACGCCATTGACGACCGCCTGTGTATTGACGATCGCGCCACGGCTCGTATTGATCAGCATCGCCCCATGCTTCATCTCCCCGATGGCCGAATCGTCGATCAGGTGTCGCGTTTGCGGCGTCAATGGGCAATGAAGTGACACGATATCGGATGCGCCGAGCAGCTCAACAAGCGCCACATATTTCACGCCAAAGCTGACGCAGGCAGGGTTAGGGGCAATGTCATACGCCAGCACACGACAGCCGAACCCGGACATGATCCTGGCCAGGCACGTGCCGATGCGACCGGTCCCCACGATACCCACGGTGCGTCCCTGCAAATTGAAGCCGAGCAAGCCTTCGAGAGCAAAATTCCCCTCGCGCACGCGCGCATAGGCTCGATGGATATTTCGATTCAACGAAAGGATCAATGCCGCCGCGTGCTCCGCCACGGCTTCCGGTGAATAGGCCGGCACACGGGCAATAGCAATCTCCTGCCGCTTTGCGGCGACAAGATCTACATTGTTGTAGCCCGCCGCTCTGAGCGCGACCAGTCGTATGCCAAGACTCTTGAATTCTTTTAGGACTGGCTCATTGACCTGGTCGTTAACGAAGACACATACCGCATCGGAGCCACGCGCCAGCATCGCGGTGTCGGGCGTGAGACGTGCCTCAAGGTAGTGAAGTTTATGATCTTCTGCTACTGCTGCATCCATAAACTGGCGATCGTAAGACTTGGTGCTGTAAACGGCGATATCCATACTGTTTTTCTCCGCCATGCTTTCTACATTGATGAGTGAACGACCGGGCTCTCAGCACGCGCGGCAACACGTCTAGGCGCTCGACGCATCGCTCCGGACGCGCCGGTTTCCCGCAGGAATAGACTCAGGACGATTGCAATCACGACCCCACCCACCAGTGGCAGAAGAGCCATCTGAAATTCATGCAAGCTCATAGGCGAGGCCTGGTCGGGGATCATCAGACGGGAGATGAAAGGCGATACGATTCCGGTGGTCACGAACACGAGGAAGTTCATGACACCCGCGGCTGTGCCTTTGACCTCTGAAGGGTTCACCTCCTTCATCATCGAGAACGGAATCATCGCGGCACCGGATGCGATGCCGAGCAGCAACGCCACTGAAAAACGCGGCATGACGCCCACCGGTACATAGATCGCGCTCAAACCCGCGGCGAGCATGACCAGCGCACCGACAATCAACACTGGCTTGCGGCGGCCGATCTTGTCCGAGATATACCCGAGCAGTGGGCAGCCGATCACCCAGCCAATCGGCACCATGGCGGCGTCAGATGCTGCCGCTGCCATAGTCATCTTCTCGCCTCCGTGCAGAAATGAGGTCGCCCAAACCAATGCGCCGATAGTGGTCGGCAGAAACAGCAAACCTCCCACGACCCCGGCCAGCCAGCTCTGCACATTGCCGAACACCGTTCCGAACGGCTTGATCACGCTGGCGAAAGAAAGCGGCCCATGATGAGTGGGACTGTCGCCTTTCTCGTGCGGCATGATGAACCAGGTCGCAATTGCCAGCACAAAACCCATGGACGCGAACGCGATCCATACATATTGCCAGCCGACGTGGAAGCTGCCGGCCGGATCTATCGCCATGTGGACCGGCTTGGAGCCAAATGCGGCGCCTGCCATCCCAAGGCACTGAGTGAAGCCGATAAACATCGCTAACATGCGGGCGGGCAAATACCGGGCAGCAACGTAAGACGATCCAATAAAGGCAAATATCGCGCCGATCGCCTGAAGTACAAAGCCCACCATGCCGGCCAGTTCGCTGCCCTGTGCGAATATCAGGCAACCGATACCGACTACAGCGATACCGAACGGAATTGTCAGTCGCGGGCCGTAGCGGTCGAGTAAAACACCCGCGGCGAGCGCCATCAGCGCATAGGCCACGTAGTAAGCCGAAATCATCGCGCCGATATGGTTACCGCCCCACGAAGCGGTTAGCTCGCTCTGCATGACACCGGGCGCTGACCTTACCGCGTACTGAAAGAAGTAGAAAACTGCACACAACAGCCACGCGACAAAAAAGAGGGGCTTCAGGTCGTTGGGCGCCGCCTGGCTGGTGGACTGCTGCGCGGAGTTGCTGACTGGCTTCGCACTTTCGATGTTTGTCGGCATGGTATTCAGGTCACTTGATTGCAAGCCGCATCACCTACGTGCGACAGATCCTATCGATATAGCCAATGAGATGGCGACCCTCGCATTCGGAAGAGGACCGGCGTGCCTAAAGTCTCGCGTCTCGACTGCACGATTTCGGCCGCACCGGAGCGAGTAACAGCATGCTCGGCCCGCTCGAACCCGAGGACTGTCTCCTGAGAGTGATAGTCCCGACCCTACGGGACATCATCCATTTAATCAGTGACGTGCGCACACGCGTCGACATCGTTAAATAATTGCGCTTCATCACGACTCCCTTGAAATAATCTCAATCTAGCTGCGCGGACATACCAACTGAATGCCCGCGTGAAGCCGCTCGCTAGACGGCGTCAAGGAGGACCTGCAGAGACGCGTATATTGGGGGCTTCCCGGAAGGCCGGGTGGCTTCCGTGTGGGCTCACCCGATTTATGCGGCAGTCTTAAGCGGCGTGACAGGTGCACCCACCAGGTCATGTCCGGCGATCCCAAGCGCTAGCGCCGGATTCAGGCTATCAACCATCGACGTTGGCATCAGAATTGTCGCGCCCCGTTCTTTGGTCGTTTCGTAGATAATGTTCATGGCCCGCAACTGGAGCGCACCCGGTTGCTTTTCATAAACTCTCGCAGCCTCCACGAAGTTCGCGGCGATTGCGGCTTCCGCAGACCCAAGAATGACGCGTGCCTGCTTCTCCCGCTCGGCTTGTGCCTGACGCGACATCGCGTCTTGCAAAGCAACCGGGATCGCCACGTCGCGGATTTCTACTGAGCCCACGGCGATACCCCATTGCGCTGTCTTGCCGCCGATCTCATCTCTCAGATGAGTATCCGCAACGACTCGGTCTGACAGGAGCGTTGCCAGCATCGAAGAGCCGATCAGTTCGCGTAGCGTCGTCTGGGCGACACGGTCGATTGCCTGACGGTAGTCAGTGATGGCAAGGGCGGCTTTTTGTGCATCACAAACGTGCCAGAAAATGATCGCGTCGACGTTGACAGGCACCGTGTCCTTCGTCAGGGCCTGCTCGGCATTGAACGCGGTCGTCTGGATGCGTTCGTCGATGACGGCGACCACGCTGTCCAGAACAGGAATGATCATGAAGAGGCCGGCGCCTCTTACGCTCTGCAATTTCCCGACGCGCAAGATCACAAACTTTTCCCAAACGTTCGCCACCTTGAGGGACATGCCGACAAGCAAGCCAATGATAATAAGCGGAGGCCCATAATAGATATTGACCAGGCCGCCAGCCGCAAGCCCCGCGAGCAGAAAGAATGTTGAAATCACCAACGTGATTGGATTCATGGCGCTCTTCTTCGAAACAGACAGCGCGCCCAGGTGGGCACACTTGCCAGATACAACCAACTCAACCGGCGGTTTTCCCTACCGCTCACTCACCGGCTCGATCACAGCGCTATCTTCGCTACCGTCCGGCAACCAATACTCATGTTGACCGTAGTGCTTGTGTAGTCGCTCCTCGAACGATCTATCGATCGGAAGCGTGCCGCTGAACGGCGGGCTGGTTCTGACTTCATCGCGCGTCAACGCTGTCGACACCGTCGATCCTATCCAATCGATATGGTTCAGCCAGCGCGTGGCGATCAGCACTTCCCTGCCGCCCGGCCACCAGTTTCTCGTATCCACGATCAGGTACCGGATTACCCAGGCAGCGTCGTCGAAAACAAAGCCGTGAACATGGCCAATGCCGCCGTCCGCCGCCTCGATGCCATAGCCCTTGATTGCGCGGGCGCTGCGCAAATGGGTGTCTCCGGCGCACTCTTCATACTCCTCTTCATCCTCCAGTCCTCGCATACTCTCATCGCGTTCGACGTCGGGCGCCGCGTCCATTGACCCGAACGTCGGAAAGGCACCCATGCCCCACGCGTAGGCGCCACCCCAATACGCCGGATAGCCGTAGTAGCCGAGGTAGTCGATTTCATGTTGGCGCGACACGGGCTTATGCGTATCAATGCCCGGACTGTCTTTGACCTGCTTACGTGTAAGACCGAGCTTGATCGTCCCTGAATCCGGGCTGGCCGGCTCAAATGAGTAGGGGGAGATCAGGACCGGCTTTCTGCCGAACCATTTCCCTGTTTCGACAATAAGATAACGGACTCCCCACGCCTCGTCGTCAAAATAGACATCGGCGACGCGGCCGATTTCGCCGTCACGCGCGATTACCGGGTTTCTGTAAAGGTTCTCAATGCTTCGCAACATAGTCGATACTCCCTGCTCTGCTTCAACTCAAGCCTTTCCTCAATTGAAGACGGGCTCGAATCCCCGGCAATCCGAAGCGGACGGATGCTGCGAATGCGATCGCCAGTCTGGCTTTTTTCATTTCGCGTTCCTTGGGGTTAGCCGATTTGCCGTGGCGTCGAGGTGAATACACTACGGCTTCCAATAACCTGATAGTAGAGATGTGGTGTTCATATGGATAGCGTCGGAAACTACTCAGCGGCCGGATACCTGGCTTCGCGCTTTTCTTCAGATCTCCATCATGGAACGTGGGTCGTGGGTGCTCACCAAGCCGAATTCCTCGACATAACCCTCGCTCGGAGTCGCTTCTCCCGCGCTTCGACCCGATCCGGCAGCACTTCGCGTTGCCTAGGCATAAGATGAACGCGGCATGTCGTCGTTCGGCTCAGCGGAAGCGGAACAGTGCTCGCTCGTGTGAAGCACGTTTTCGTAAAAGCGGCGCACGCGTGAATGACCGTGCGGAAAACGGCCACTAGCCGGCTCGGGCGCGAGCGCCAGATGTCCGGCTTTCGCCCCTCCAAGAACGCTTCGCGACATGGCCTGATTGGACTGTTATTGACACACGGCAAATTTATCCACTCAGGATAACTACTATTTTGTCGAAAATGTGGTCTACGGACCTCAACTTGGCAGAGCCATTTTGTATCACCCCCGCCGATGGCTTTCACCTACGGCATCTCCATGACCGTCACCTATCTTGCGCCCGTCGAAGTCGCGAAGGCTCTCCTCTGCCGCCTTGAGACAAGACGCGCCAACTCGGTCCAGTAAGTTGGCGACCACTGGCTTCTTCAGCCGACGGTAATGTCGTTATTGACGGAAGTGGTGCCAGGCGCGGCCCAAGCGGCGGCGCTTGCCTCCTCCCTCTCGTACCACGATTTGACGCTACCGGTAAGCTTCACTTTGCCATCGTGCGCAGTCACGTTGATTGACGCAGGATCGAACCACGACCGGTCCAATGCAACCATGATGTTGTTTCTAATCTCTGCGGTGTTGGGCCTCGGTTTGATGCTAATGTCGTTGGCCACGCCGACGACACCCAGAATTCCGCGAACATCATCCGCCGCAGCTTGTTGCTGGTAATGCCAATCGACTTCTCCGGTGAGGGTGACCCACCCTTTTTCGACTTTCGCCTTGACGGCGTCGACTGGAACAGCCGAGTCCCATTTCAGACGGTTGAGCGCCGCCGAAGCGATTTCTTCGTCGCCGTGCCTTACGCTAAAGGGCAACTGAACCTCAAGCTCCTCGGCGACCGCCTTGACGTCCTTAACCCGCCGAGTAGCCTTCTCCGCCGCAAACTTTTCCGAAAAGGTCCCGACATGACCCAGGAGCGTCACGACGCCAGATTTTGCGGTTACGCCGATATGCGCGGCATTGACACTCGGCTCCCACTGCAGTTCGTCAAGGACGGCTTGTTGCAACTGTTTATCGTCAGACATGGCAATTTCCCTGGTTTGATGTGCAACTTAAACGCTCTCACTCAGAGGGTTTTTCGCCCATGCGAGAGCATGACTCGGAATCTACTTCAACCGGCCAGACCTTTCCGAAGCAAGGTACAGCGCCGCGACCGGTGGCGGTTGTTGTTATCGTTGCGTCGGCGCTAAGTCTGGGCTTCTCATGGTGGTTCTATCGCGGCACAGCTCTGTTCGAGGGTGGGGTAATCGCTGTAGCCGTGGGCGCTGCCTCCATAGAACGTCTCCTGCCCCATGAGGCTGTTGAGCGGTGCGTTCAACTCCAGGCGCTCAACCAGGTCCGGATTGGCCATGAACAGTCGTCCAAAAGAGACCAGGTCCGCGCGGCCGCTGGCCACTGCTTCCATCGCCATCTTCCGGTCATAGCCGTTGTTGACCATCCAGACGCCGTCGAAACAGTCATGCAAGGCGGCGTAGTCGAAAGCAATACTGTCCCTCGCCCCGCCGGTCTCGCCTTCCACGATATGCATATAGGCCAAACCAAAGTGATTGAGGGCTGCGACGACTTGATTGAAGAGCCTCTGCGGATGGCTGTCCCGTGAATCACCGGCAGTCGAGACCGGGGATAGTCGAACGCCCAGTCGATCGGCGCCGATGGCATCCGCGCAAGCCTTGGTAACATCGAGGAGCAGTCTTGAGCGGTTCTCTATGGAGCCGCCATATGCGTCAGTACGATGATTGGATCCGTCGCGTAGAAAGGCATCGAGCAGGTAGCCGTGGGCACCATGTAGTTCGACGCCATCGAAACCGGCCTCGATGGCGCGGGTGGAGGCGTAGCGGAAGTCCTCGATAATACCAGGGATCTCGTCTACGCTTAGCGCCCGCGGCAGCGATACGTCGACGAAGCCCTGCCCAGCCAGGAAGGTGTTCGTGTTGGCGCGGATTGCGGAAGGGGCAACGGGGGCCTGGCCGTCTTTCTGGAAGCTTGTATGTGATACTCGGCCGGTATGCCACAACTGAACCACCATGGTTCCGCCCGCGGCGTGCACGGCGTCAGTAATCTTTCTCCAACCTCGGACCTGATCATCTGTGAAGCAACCCGGCGTACCTGCATAGCCTTGCGCCTGATCGGATATCTGTGTGGCTTCTGCGATGATCAGACCGGCCGTGGCGCGTTGGACGTAATACTCGAGAGCAAACGGCCCCGGCACCAAGCCCGGCCCGGCGCGATTTCGGGTTAGCGGGGCCATGACGATACGATTGGCGAGTTCGAAGGCACCAGCGCGCGTGGGTTCGAATAGAGCTCGAACCGAGCGTGTCTGATAAGACTTTTTCATACTTAAGCTCCTGGATGGTCGACCACGAATCGCACTGCGAAAAAGCGCTATCTCAGATCGGTACGAAAGGTGAGTTGTCGTGGGCATGCAAACACAGACGACGTACGCCGACGAAGCCGCGCACGGTTCACCCATGCTTGACGAAAACTACATCCTTATCGACCGCGACATCTTGAGATCTACCCAAGTCATACCTTCACGCAGTCCATAAAGAACGGCGTCCTGCTCAGTGTCGAACGTTCTCTCACCCTTATATTCGTGGGAGAATTCACCCTCTTCGCTGTGAATCGCCATATGAATTTCGCACGTAAAGCCACTAGCCGACCAATGTGTCTCAGCGGCCACCGCCCAATTCCCTTTCTCATCAGTGACCTTTCCGGAAAGATTCATGAAGTGCACCTCATAGGTTTGTCGCTCTGCCGGTTAGCCGGGACGGATCACATGGGGCGCGTGGAAGTCGTGAACAACATGCCCACCTCGCTGGACTGCTCTTGCCAATATCGAATCGAGCAAGTCACAGCACCTTCAGATCCGGCAACAGCCGGCCGAACTTGCGCGTGACGACGGCATAACATTCGCACACCCGCTACTCCGACTCCGGCCGGTCGAGTACTTCGATATAGCCATGCCTGTAGCGAATCCGCCCTGCATCCTGAAGTTTCATCGCCGCCTCCGTGACTCCTGCTCGCCTCACATCGAGCATATTGGCAATCAGTTCCTGAGTTATTTTCAGTTCGTTTGACGGCAGGCGATCCATGCTCAGCAATGACCAACGTACAGTTGCCGATCGATCGAATGGTGGGGGAATCGGTAACGATCGCTGCAGCTTCCACGGAAGTCTCTATCTATGGGATCGAAACTCAACCAAACCGGCTGGTGCACTGCACGGGTATCAGCTATGCGCAAACGAGTCTCCGAGTATGTCGTCCCGATCAGCCGCATCCGATAGAAAGAACTCCCTTCTCGCCTCGTCAACGACCTTCCGGACGTATACGCCATACCCTGTGCCGCCAAATTCCTCCATATCCCAATTGCGCGCATGCACATCAAGCGAATGAGATTTGGGCATCGGAATGGCGATCGCGGCCAAACCCGTCAGCGCGGACGCGCCTGGCTGCAGCCGTTGCTGAACTTCCTGCCGGATCTGTTCGCGGCTAAGGACTTTCTTCGACATGATGGGACTCCGGACAGGCGAACGACCGCTGGATGCGAACGTGGATTAAAAATCGGTCAAAAAGGGAGTTTCAGCGGACGCCGTGGCCGCTTCCGCCTTAATGACCCTAAATAGCTCAGTGAACTGCTTGTCCGGCTCTCTATCGAAAAGCGGATCGGGCCGCGCTTGCGAATTCGCTCCCTCAACGGTGCGCCAATCTTCCTCGCTAAGGCTCTTCTCCGCTGCCGGAAATAACGTCAACTCCTCAACGACCATGTTGTGCCGTAGCCGCTCTGCATAGAGTCGAATTCGGATATCTACTAACTCCTGCGACATGTTTTCTCCCCGAACCGCCGACTCCAGGTCGCGCAACAGGTCGCGACCGTCTCGGATCAAAGTCGCATGCTGTGATTCGATCTCTCGACCGACGTCAACCGATAACGCTTTTTTTGCCAAAAGCACGTCGACCATTCGGTCTTCAATCACGTGGTGATCCACGTCAGGAAAGCGTGTCAGGTAACACAACGCATCCACCAATAGCGCGATATCGGGGGCGCTCGCGTCCGTACGAAGGCATGACTGATGGTTCAACAAGCGCACCAATCGCCCAAGCCTGACGTGCTCAGTGTGTAGCTTCGTGATGACGGTGCTCATGGCATCCCTCCGAACCTCATTTGCCTTCATCATAATGCCGGGTTGAATGCAGAGGCAGAGTCGGAAACTACTCAGATCGGCATACTCACCACGGGGCGGGAGCATTTGATGCGACCAGTACACGAAAGGAAACTCGTGTACCATCAAACTGATGTCTTCCCCTGGAAGGCAACCCCTCAAGGCAATCTCCCATGCCTGAAAGTCTTTCCCATCGCGCTGAAAAGCTCCCCGCCCACACCAGTGCGCGGCGCCTTCCCAGCAACGTTGCGAAGCTGAAATCCGAGGACTTTCCCGTCGTCGGAATAGGCGCATCTGCAGGCGGTCTCGACGCCTGCAGGAAGTTGCTCGGTGCACTCCCCGTCAATGCCGGCATGGCGTTTGTTCTGGTTCAGCATCTCGATCCGAATCATAAAAGCATGATGGTCGACCTGCTGGGAGGCCACGCGTCTGTAAGCGTGCAGCAGGCGGAAGATGGGATGCAGATCGAGCGCGAACATTTGTACGTTATTCCGCCCGGAGTTTCGCTTTCGGTCCGGAACGGGACGCTCCGCCTGTCGAAGCCGCTGGCTCGCCACGGCGCGCGCCTGCCGTTCGATTTTTTGTTGCACTCGATGGCTGACGAGTACGGAGCGCGCGCCGTCTGCGTCATTCTCTCCGGCATGGGTGCCGACGGCAGCGTCGGCTTGACAGCCATGAGGGAAGCAGGTGGTCTCGTGATCGCCCAAGACCCGGACGAGGCGGCCTACGATTCCATGCCGCGAAGTGCGATCGCCACGGGTGGAGTGGACCTTGTCCTCTCTGCAAATGCGATACCTGCCGCGCTGGCTGAATTCCAGCGGCGCATGGCGTTACCTGATAAAAACTCCTTGGCTGGCGGGGAAGAGGCAAAGCCGGAGGGATTATCGAAGATCGTTGAATTGCTGCGCGTCAAAACCACCCACGACTTCACGTTTTACAAGCCCGGCACCCTGCTGCGCAGGGTCCGGCGGCGCATGGCGCTGGTAGCGCTTGACACTGGTGAAATCGGCCAATATCTCGAGGTTCTGCAGCGCGACAGCGAGGAATTGGACCGGCTGGCGGCGGACCTGGTCATCAATGTCACACGTTTCTTTCGGGATCCTTCGGTGTTCGAGTTTCTCGAGAAAACCGTCGTTCCGGAACTGGTTCGAAACCGCGCGGCCGGTCAGGCTCTGCGCATCTGGATAGCCGGTTGCAGCAGCGGCGAAGAAGCCTATTCGTTGGCGATAGTGTTTCGCGAGCAGATCGCTTTGGCCGGAATCGATATCAAGCTGCAGGTGTTTGCATCCGACATTGACCCCGATGCTGTTTCCAAGGCGCGCGAGGGACTCTACCCGAAGACCATTGAGGCCGACGTGTCTCCGGCGCGACTGGCGCGGTTCTTTGCCAAAGAGGAACATCAGTACCGGGTCTTGCCTGAACTCCGGTCAGTCGTGGTATTTACGGTCCAGGACGTGCTGGCCGATCCGCCTTTTTCGCGTCTCGATCTTGTTTCATGCCGCAATCTGCTGATATATCTTATGCCCGAGGCGCAGGCGAAGGTCATATCGCTGTTTCATTTCGCATTGCGCGAAGGCGGCATCCTGCTTCTGGGCAGCGCCGAGACGGCCGGCAACACTGCGGGGCGTTTCGAGCTTGTTTCGAAAGCAGAGCGTGTGTATAGGCATATCGGCCGTTCCCGGCCGGGAGACCTTGGATTTCTGGTCGGCAACGGCGAACTTTCCCGCGCACCACTTCGCGAAGGGCAAGTGGCGCTTGTTCGCCAGCGCCAGACCGGGATAGCTGATCTGTGCCGGCAGCTCGTACTTGAGGCCTATGCACCGGCCGCGGTGCTGACCGACCGCAATCATGATTGCCTCTTCTTCCTTGGAGCTACGGATCGCTATCTACATGTGCCACGCGGCGCGCCTACGCACGACGTGCTCTCCCTGGTGCCCAACGGCATACGCACGAGGTTAAGACTTGCTATAGAACAGGCTAGCCAGGAGGGTGCGCGCGTCGTCGTCAGCGGCGGCAGCATATCGCGCGATGGCAAGCCGGTTTCTTTCAATATCGACGTCCTGCCCGTATTGAACGAAGGCGAGACGCTGTTGCTTATCTGTTTTATCGACCTGCCTGAACACGCGCAGTCGCGCACCGATCCGGCTCCTCCAGCAGACGTTTCCCGACTTGCGGAACTTGGACGCGAGCTTGAAACAACCCGCGACGAGTTGCAGCGCGCCATCCGTAGTCTTGAACTCGCTGGTGAAGAACAGAAAACGGTCAATGAGGAAGCGCTTTCGGTCAATGAGGAATACCAGTCGACCAATGAGGAGTTGGTCACCTCGAAGGAAGAACTGCAGTCGCTTAACGAGGAGCTCACCGCACTAAACAGTCAGCTGCAGGAAACGCTGGAGCGTCAGCGAACAACCTATAACGATCTGCAGAACGTCCTGTACAGCACTGATGTTGCAACGCTCTTTCTCGACACTGACCTGAACATCCGGTTCTTCACGCCAGCCACAAAACTGGTTTTCAGCGTAATTCCCGGCGACGTCGGCCGTCCCCTTGCGGATCTGCGCTCGCTCGCGACTGACGGTGATTTGCTCACGGATGCACAGACCGTATTACAGGCCGGTGCCCCAATCGAACGGGAAATCGAAGCGCGCAGCGGCGTGTGGTTCATCCGCCGTATCCTGCCCTACCGCACCAACGGCAATGGCATCGAGGGCGTTGTCATCACGTTCACCGACATCACGGATAGAAAGCACACTGCGAAAGCGCTCGAAGCAGCACGCCAGCAAGCCGACTTCGCCAACGTTGCCAAGTCCCGGTTTCTGGCGGCTGCAAGTCACGATCTGCGGCAACCGCTGCAGACACTGACACTACTTCATTCGTTGCTCGTGAAGTACGTGGAGGGCGATACGGCCGGGAAAATTGTCACCCGCTTTGAGCAGACGCTGGACGCGATGTCCGGCATGCTGAACACGTTGCTCGACATCAATCAGATTGAGGCTGGAACAGTCCATTCTGAAATCTCCTGTTTCCGTGTCAATGCGCTGTTTGACCGACTTAGAGACGAGTTTGCCTACCACGCGCACGCGCAAGGACTTTCCTTGCATGTGGTGCCTTGCCATCTATCGATACGAAGCGACCCGCGCCTGCTTGATCAGATCATCCGCAACCTGCTTTCGAACGCACTGAAATATACGCAACGCGGTAAGGTGTTGCTAGGCTGCCGGCGACGGAACGGCGTGGTTAGCATAGAGATATGGGACACTGGAATTGGCATTCCTGATACAGAGATAAAATCGATCTTCGACGAATACCATCAGATCAACAATGCTGCGCGCGAGCGCCGGCTAGGCCTTGGACTCGGGCTGTCCATCTCACAACGCCTGGCGCGCTTGTTGAAGCATCGGATTCGGGTGCGCTCCGAGCAAGGCAAGGGTTCGGTATTTTCCATCGAAATTGGGCCTGCTGTTGATGAATCCACGAACACGTCTACGCAGCAGCCGGCAGTGGTCAACGACCATATCGTCGACGGCGTCCATCGGACCGGCGCCATTCTGGTCATCGAGGATGATCCTGAAGTGCGCAGCTTACTGGAACTTGTTCTGACCGAAGAAGGCCATCGCGCAGCAGCCGCACGGGATGGAACCGCAGCGCTTGAGTGGGTGACTCGCGATACGTTCCGCCCAGATCTGATCCTTGCGGACTACAACCTGCCCAACGGGATGAACGGTCTGCAGGCTGCAACGAAGTTACGGGAAACACTGCGCCGGCAAATCCCGACCATTATCCTGACAGGCGACATATCGACGGAGACGCTAAGGGCGATCGCGCTTCAGCAGTGTGCGCAACTTAACAAACCGGTGCAGGTGAACACGCTCTCGCAGATGATCCAGAGTCTCTTACCGGAGTTGCCTCCAGTTGCGCCAGCGTCGCTGCCGCATCACGCCGATATGCCTGGCGAAGGCGGGTTAGAACCGGTTATTTTTGTGGTGGACGACGATACCGGCGTACGAGACGCGATAAGAGCAGTGCTCGAGGAAGACGGCCAGACGGTCGAAACCTATCCGACATGCGAAGCCTTCCTCTCGAGCTACCATTCGGGGCGTGAGGCCTGTCTGTTGGTAGACGCCTACTTACCGGGCATGAGTGGACTTGAATTGCTGGAACATATCCGGGAAACGAAGCGGCCACTTACGGCGATCATGATCACGGGTCACAGCGATGTTTCAATGGTGGTCCGCGCCATGAAGGCGGGCGCTGCTGATTTCATCGAAAAGCCGATCGGGCGGACCGACCTGCTCGACGGCATCAGGCGCGCGTTTGAACAATCGCGCGACTCGAACAAACTGTTCGCATGGCGTGAGACGGCGGCAAGCCAGGTTGCCACTCTGACGCCGCGCCAACACCAGATCATGGAACGGGTGCTAGCCGGTCAACCCAGCAAGATCATTGCGTCAGATCTCTGCATTAGCCAACGGACAGTGGAAAACCACCGTGCCGCAATCATGACGAAAACGGGCGCCGGCTCCCTGCCGGCTCTAGCCCGTCTGGCACTAGCTGCGGCCTCATACGACACCGAGCCGTCTGCAGCGTCTGGCGCCCCGGTCGCCACAACCGCGTCACCCAAAGGCAGAAGCGCGGACGATCGGGCTTAGACGGCTATCGCGCGACGGCAGCCAGAACCAATGAAGCTACCCGATCAGATCAGGCGACGTCCTCCGCATGCTCATCCTTACTAATTTTTCTGGGTTTTTGCTTCGTTGGCGGCGGCGAATCGACGGGGGTGATGCTCACCTGACTGACTGCGGCGTCAAAGGCCAGGCGCACCGTTTTGCCGCTTTTGAATGCCTCGCCAAGAAGCTCCCGCGCGAGGAACGTCTCAACTTCGAGTCTGACCTGGCGCTTGCGTTCGCGCGCACCGTAATGAGGCTGATAGCCGCAGCTACGGAGTTGGCAGAGACGCACGTCCCGTAGCTGAGCGATAGCGACGAATTGACGGACAGTTATGGACTCCGCACGATGCAGGGCCTTTCATTTCTGATGTGACCATCAAGGTCTATGGTGCAGCCAGTCCCGTATGAAATGCGTATCCAGCCAGCGGAGTTGCTGATTCCTACGGCGTTGGCGTCTGTAATGCTCAGCTACCAATATTGCAGCCATGATCAGCACGATCACCGCAGACAACACGCCCGTGATTAACTCTGCCATGGCGGCCTCCTTGCCAAGTCTCGACCATGCTTACATTTTAGGCGATGCACTCAGCCAAAGCGACGCCCATCCGGTACTTTTCATTTCTGGCGCGAGCACGTGGTGCGCATAGAATAACCGCGTACCGCACAGGAGATTGCGCCATGGCCCAAATGAGGGATCGCCTGAAGGCGCGCTTGGCCGCGGCCGATCGACGGTTCAAGGAACTGAAGGAAGCAGGCAGGGCATCGGACAAACGGCGCCGGCACCAGCACAGGCAAAGCAAGGCCGACCGGCATCGCAAGGCGATGCTCGTCGGCGAGGCCGTGCTCCGCAGAGTACATAGCGGCGAATGGGACGACGCAGACTTCAGGCAGATGACGGATGAGGCTCTATCCCGTTTAGCTGATCGAGCGCTGTTCGACCTTGACTGCGGGCGGTCGATTCCGGTGTCCGAGCTGGATTTCTCCAAGGAGTGGCCGCAGCGCTACCGCCGGTGGTCCTTCGCCGCAGCTGCTTCCCTGCGCGACGAAGCCACCGTCGTATCCGCAAGCATCGGTCTCGCACAGACCGTTCGCAGTTCGCATTCACGCACGAATAACGCGCTCTTCATAACATCTTCAAATCAGGCAACAGCC
>Ga0302313_10001649_pt1 | contig 16531 bp, 13 predicted proteins | sample III_Palsa_N2_2_FD_200454 | JGI IMG/M metagenome (GOLD analysis project Ga0302313, IMG submission 200454) | Peat permafrost microbial communities from Stordalen Mire near Abisko, Sweden - III_Palsa_N2_2 | ecosystem: Environmental > Terrestrial > Soil > Palsa > Peat permafrost | place: Sweden...
GCAGCCCCGCGACGTCGAAGCCACCTGGCGCAAGGTCGGACAACTCCTCGATCTCTTCAGCCCCACAGAGTGCGAAAACTACCTCGCCAACTCCGGGTATGGTTCCGTCTAATAGAGTCGTGCTCTAATGCGCTCGGGCAGTTCACGACGGCCAATCCCAGGGGGTTCATTGACCATTACGTCCATCGAGACCCGCGAGGCCGGGCTGCACAAGGCGCTGACCAAGGGTCAGGCGATCATGATCAGCCTGGGTGGAGCGCTGGGGACCACCATCTTCCTCTCCAGCGGCTTCGCCCTGGGCTACGCCGGACCTGGCGTCATGGTCAGCTACGCCATCGCCGGCCTGATCGCCGTGGTGATGGTGTTCAGCCTATCGGAAATGGCCGTTGTGCACCCGACCGCTGGCTCGTTCGGCGTCTATGCCGAGCTCTACCTGAACCCCTGGGCCGGCTTCGTGGTCCGCTACGGCTATTGGTTCGCCGAGGTCGCGGCGACCGGGTTCGAGGCGATCGCGGCCGGCATCTACATGACCTATTGGTTCCCGGGCGTACCGGTCTGGATGTGGTCGATCGGCTTCGCCGTCATCGTCCTTTGGGTGAACAGTCGCTCGGTCAATAACTTCGGGACGGTGGAGTACTGGTTTTCCTGGATCAAGGTCAGCGCCATCGTCCTCTTCATCATCCTCGGCCTCGCCCACATCTTCGGCCTGGGGAGCAAGGCCGTAGGCCTGCACAACCTCTATGCCCTGCCCGGCGGCTTCTTCCCCCATGGCGCCCATGGCGTGTGGATGGCGGTGATCGTGGGCATGCTGTCCTTCGTCGGCATCGAGGTGGTGGCCGTCACCTCCGGCGAGGTGGCGGAGCCACGCAAGGCCATTCCCGCCGCCCTGCGCGGCATGGCGGTCCGGCTCTTCCTCTTCTACGTGCTGGCCCTGGGCGTGGTCGCGGCTCTGATCCCCTGGAACCAGCTTGGCGGCAGCGTGGCGGTGGCTCAGAGCCCGTTCGTGAAAGTGCTGGGGATGAGCGGCATCCCCTATGCCGCCGGGATCATGAACTTCGTCATCATCAGCGCGGCGCTGTCGGGCATGAACACCAACGTCTACCTCTGTTCACGCATGCTATTCTCTCTGGCGCGTGGCGGCTATGCGCCAAAGGCGTTGGGACAGTTGTCCAAGGCTGGCGCGCCGGTGGCCGCGGTCGTGCTGTCGGGCGTCTGCATCCTGGCGTCGGCGGCCCTCTCCGCCATCACCCCCAAGGCCTACGCCTACCTGCAAGGCATCGCCCTGTTCGGCATGATCACGGTCTGGATCCTCATCCTGCTCAGTCATTTACGGTTCCGCCAGGCTCACCGGGCCGCTGACCTGCCCGTGCGCATGCCCTTCTTCCCGGTGCTGCAGCTGGTCGGCCTTACCCTGCTCGCGGCCCTCGCCGCCACCTTGGCGCTGGACAAGGACTGGAACCTGTCCTGGATGGTCGGCGTGCCCTGGCTGCTGTTGCTGACGGCCGCCTACTTCATTTGGAAAAAAACCGCGTCCGGACGGGCAAAGGCGGTAACCTCCACGGCGGCGACAGCCGATACATCCATCACCGCGCCCTGAAGGCGGCGCCGTAGTTCCAGGGGACGTCAGAGTTTGGAAATCCGTATTCTGCGTGGGCAGGAGATCAAGCAGCTCCTGACCATGGAGGCGTGCATCGAGCTGATGCACACGACCATGATCGCCGTCTCCGAAGGCCGTGTGAGCATACCGCCGCGAACGGTGATGAAGGTCTCGGGCGACGGGATGCTGGGCAATATGCCGGGCTATCTGGCCGACCCGGACTGTTTCGGCGTCAAGTTGCTCAGCCTGTTCCCCAGCAATGCCGCCGCCGGCTATTCCTCCCACCTTGGCCTGGTGCTGCTGTTCGAGCCCAAGCACGGGCTGCCCGTGGCGATGATGGACGCGGCCGAGATCACCGCCATCCGCACCGCCGCGGTCAGCGGCCTGGCGACCCGGCTGTTGGCCCGCGAAGGCGCCGGCGACCTGGCCATCCTGGGCGCGGGCGAGCAGGCGCACAGCCACCTGGCCGCCATGCTCGCCGTGCGCCCGATCCGCCGCGTGCGGGTCTGGTCGCGAACCCTGGAAAGCGCCAAAGCCTTCGCCGCGAGCGCCGGCAAACATCACGGGATTGAGATCGAACCCCTGGAGGGCGTCCGCGAGACCGTCGAGGGCGCGGACCTGATCTGCACCGTGACCATGGCCAAGACACCGATCCTGATGGGGGACTGGGTCGCGCCAGGCGCGCACCTGAATGTGGCGGGCGCCAGCCGGCCCAACGCGGTGGAGATCGACACCGCGATGGTGACCCGGTCGCGCTATTTCTGCGATTTCCGACCGTCCGTCTTCAACGAGGCGGCCGAATATCTGGACGCGATCAAGTCTGGCGCCATCACCCCCGAGCATATCCTGGGCGAGATCGGCGAGGTGGCGAACGGGAGCAGGCCCGGTCGTACTGGGGCTGAAGACATCACCCTGTTCCGGTCTCTCGGCGTCGCCCCGGAAGATTTGGCGACGGCCCACTATGTGCTCGAGCAGGCCCGCGCCAAGAGTGTCGGCCAGACGGTGGAGTTCTAAGGCGTGAGCAAACTGCACCTCCCCTCCGCCGCCGAGGTGGACGCCGCCCGCGCCAATATCGCCGGCGTCGCACGCCGCACGCCGTTGTGGAAGCTGGACGTCGATATCCCCGGCGCGACCATCTATCTGAAGCTGGAAAACCTGCAGCCGCTGGGCTCGTTCAAGATCCGCGCGGCCACTAATGCGCTGATGGCCGCGGGGCCCGACGTGGTGGCCAAGGGCGTGTTCAGCCCCAGCGCCGGCAACTTCGGCTTAGGGCTGGCCTTGGCGGCGAGCAAGCTGGGTGCGCCGGTGACGATCATCGCGCCCACCACCGCCGCCGAAACCAAGGCGGCGGCGCTGCGGGCCCTGGGCGCCACCGTGATCCGCGTGCCCTTCGACGAATGGTGGGAGGTGCTGACCACGCGCCGTTACGAGGGCGTGGACGGCGTCTTCTTCCATCCCGTCGCGGACTCGGCCGTGGTGGCCGGCAACGCGACCATTGGCGCGGAAATCCTCGAAGACCTGCCCGAACTTGACACCGTCATCGTCCCCTTTGGCGGTGGCGGGTTGATCAGCGGGATCGGCTCGGTGATGCGGCGCGAGCGGCCCAAGGTCCGGATGATCGCCGTGGAGGCCGAGAGCGGCACGCCGGCGGCGGCGGCGCTGGCGGCCGGCAAGCCGACCAAGGTCGATTACAAGCCCGGTTTCGTCGATGGCATCGGCAGCACCACGGTGCTGGAAGAGATGTGGCCGCTGGTGCGCGAGACCGTGGACGAAGCCATCTGCGCCAGCTTCTCCGAGATCGCCGGCGCTATCCGCCTGATGGCCGCCAAACATCGGGTGATCGCCGAGGGCGCGGGCGCCGCGGCCCTGGCGGCGGCGATGGCCGGACGCGCGGGCGGCGGGACCATCGTCTGCGTGGTGTCCGGCGGTAATATCGATGGGTCCAAGCTGAGCCCCATCCTGGACGGCAAGGACCCGGCATGATCGCCCAAAGCGAACTGGGCCATATCTTCTTCGGCTGTGGCAACTTTGGCGGTCTCGGCTCTTCGCCGGACCTGCGCGACAAGGGCGACGGCCGCGAGGCGGCGATGACCCTGCTGGACCATGCGAGCGCCATCGGCCTGACCAAGTTCGACACCGCCAACACCTATGGCGGCGGCGACAGCGAGCGACTGCTGGGGGAATGGCTGGCGTCGAAGACCGCCGCGTTTCGGGCGAAACTGCAGGTGGCGACCAAGGTCGGCAACCCGCATGGCTGCCCCGATGGCGACACGCCGCTCAGCCGCGCCCAGGTGGCGCAGCACCTTGACGAGTCCCTGCGGCGTCTGGGGCTCGAACAGATCGGGCTCTACTACGTTCATGAGTTCGATCATGTGACGCCGCTGGAGGAAACGCTGGAGGCGATGGATCGGGCGCTCGCCGCCGGAAAGATCGCCGAGTTCGGGGTCTCGAACGCTTCGCTCGACGATTTGAAGGGCGTGCTGGCGCTGACCAGCGGCGAGCTTCGAACCGCGTTCAGCCATGTGCAGAATGAGTTCAACCTGATCGAGCAGAAGGATCTGGCCGAGGTGATCCCGCTCTGTCAGGCCGAGGGATTGTCCTATGTCGCCTTCAGCCCGCTCGCCGGCGGCCTGCTGAGCGGCAAGTACCGGGCCGGCCAAGCCGCCGCGTCAGGCCGATTGAACGACGCGCCGCACTTCTACGAGCACCTGCTGACGCCGCAGACCTTCGCCGCCATCGACGGCCTGCGCGCCCGCGCGGAGACGCAAGGCTGGAGCGTGCCCGGCGCGGCGTTGCGGTTCATCCTCGACACGCCCGGGGTGGCCAGCCTGATCATCGCGCCGCGCTCGGTGGCGCAATTTGACGGGTATGGTTTGGGCTAGTTTCGCCTTCTCCTTTTGCGGGAGAAGGAGGGCTATTTCCAGATCGGCTTGCCTGATCCCGGCAGGCCCAATCGTCCCCACTTCTCCGTCACCGCCTCGACCACCTCGGGGTCCATGCCCAGCTTGCGGCCCCATTCACGGTGGGTTTCCGGAGGCCATTTGTCGGTGGCGTCCAGGCCAATCTTCGAGCCCAGACCGGACTCCGGCGAGGCGAAGTCCAGATAGTCGATCGGCGTGCCCTCGATCAGGGTGATGTCGCGCGCCGGGTCCATCCGCGTGGACAGAGCCCACATCACATCCTTCCAGTTGCGGGCGTCGATGTCGTCGTCCACGACGATCACCCACTTGGTGTACATGAACTGGCGCAGGTACGACCACACGCCCAGCATCACCCGCTTGGCGTGGCCCGGATAGGCCTTCTTCATCGACACCACGGCGATGCGATAGCTGCAGCCTTCCGGCGGCAGCCAGAAGTCGACAATCTCGGGAAACTGCTGCTGAAACAGCGGGATGAACACCTCGTTCAGCGCCTCGCCCAGCACGCTGGGCTCGTCGGGCGGCCGGCCGGTGAAGGTGGTCAGATAGATGGGGTCGCGGCGCATGGTGATGGCGCTGACCTGAAAGACCGGGAACTTCTCGACCGAATTATAATAGCCGGTGTGGTCGCCGTAGGGACCCTCGTCCTCATAGTCGTCGAACAGCACATGGCCCTCGATGACGATCTCGGCATTGGCCGGCACCATCAGCGGTACGGTCTTGGCGGGAACCAGCTCGGCCGGCGCCCCGCGCATCAGGCCGGCGAATTGATATTCCGACAAGGTGTCCGGCACCGGGGTGACAGCGGCCAGGATCAGCCCCGGATCGGCGCCGATCACCGCGCAGGCAGGCAGCGACGTCGGACCGCTCTTGCCAGAGGCCTCCTTGGCCCGCCGGTGATGCTGCGCCCCGCCGCGATGGGCCAGCCAGCGCATAATCGCCCGGTCCTTGCCCAACACCTGCATGCGGTAGATGCCGAGGTTGAAGTCGTCCTCGCGGCTGTCGGACGGCCCCTTGGTCACCACCAGCGGCCAAGTGATCAGCGGCGCCGGCTCACCGGGCCAGCAGGTCTGGATCGGCAGGGCGTTCAGGTCGATATCGGCGCCCTTCAGCACCACCTCCTGCACCGGCGCCCGCTTGACCGTCTTCGGCCTCATGCCCAGCACCGTCTTGGCCAGGGGCAGCAGGTCGATGGCGTCCTTCAACCCGCGCGGCGGCTCGGGCTGACGCAGGAAGGCCAGTAGTTCGCCCACCTCGCGCAGCTCGCCGGCCGTCGTGCGCTCGACGCCATTTAGCGTGACCCCCATCGCCACCCGCTTAACCGTGCCGAACAGATTGGCCAGGCAGGGAATGTTTGAGGGCTCCCCGTCCGCCCGAATGGGATTTTCAAACAGCACCGCCGGCCCGCCCTCGGCCAGGAGGCGGGTACAGATCTCGGTCATTTCGAGGACGGTCGAGACGGGCTCGGCGACCCGCACCAGCTCACCCGCCATCTCCAGCTTGGCGATAAAATCCCGCAAGGACCGATAGGCCATCAGGCGCTCCAACTGCTTCGCCTGCTTTTGGCACAGCCCGGCCGTGGCGGGAAATCGTCGATGCTTCGACAAGCTCGGCATGAGGCCTTAAACTCACCCCATGCTGTTCGAAGTCGACATCACTGATGCGCCCGCCCGGTTCGCCGAGCTGATCGAAACCATCGACGCCGGCTATGGCGTGCTGATCAAACGCGGCGAGGAGATCGTCTGTCGCCTGGTCCCGGAAAGCGCCTTTGCGCCAACGCCGGAGGACGAAGACGAGGGCCTGACCGCCGAACAACGCCACGCCAAGGATGTGCTTGGGGCGTTCCAGTCGATGATGAACGACGAGTTTTGAGCCGGCGCTGACCTCATCCACCGCTTCGCGGTCCCCCTTCTCCGCTGCGCGGAGAAGGGAAGAAATGGCGCGGTTCTTCTCCCCCAGAGCGCAGCGAGAGGGGGAGGCGGCGCGAAGTGACGGAGGGCGCGCCGCGCAGGTTACTGCGCGGCGGCGAACAGCAGTTGCTGCGAGGAATTGTCCAGCACGCCGGTGCCGGGCAGGCCCTGGTCGCGCTGGTAGGCGGCGACCGCCAGCTTCAGCGCCGGCGACGACGAGCCGTCTGTCGGTCCCTGGTAATAGCCCAGCCGCGACAGCGCGTGCTGCAGGTTGGCGGTGGCCGGATCGCTGGCGGTGGCTTGAACCGCGGCCACCGGCGCGAGGCCGTCGGCGCCCGTCCCTTGCGGGTGGAAGCCCTGGGCGGCGCGATCGGCGGTCTGCTGCGCCTCCACCGACAGCTGACCCTTCATCCGTTGGGCGCTGTTGCGGCTCTCGGCGTCGCCCGAGCGAGCGGCGATCAGATACCACTTATAGGCCTCGGCCGGGTTCTGACTGACCCCGAAGCCTTCTTCGTAGAGCCGGCCCAGATTGTATTGGCTGTCCACAAGGCCAAGGTCGGCCGCGCGTCGGAACCATTGCGCCGCCTGGGTCAGGTTCTTGTCCCCGCCCGAGCCTTCGAAATAGTAGAGCGCCAGATTGTGCATCGCCTTGCGGTCTCCGGCTTCCGCCGCTCGCTGGGTCCAACGCCGCGCCTCGCCCAGGTCCTTGGTCAGGCCGGCCTGGCCGTCCTCATAGAGTTTGGCGAGATAGAATTCGGCAGGCGCATAACCGAGGTTGGCCGCCTTGCGCAGGGATTCGACGCCGGTGTTGTCGTGGCTTTCGATCCGGCGCGCGCCGTCGGCATAGAGGGCCGGCGCCTGCATCGCCGCGTCTGTCGTCGGCGTTTGCGACGGAGACAGGGCGCCGCCCGGCGCGGTGATCCCGGTTCCGGCGAGCGGGGTCGGGTTCAGGGCCACGGCCGCCATCGGCCGCTCCAGTTCCGAGCCGACCGGCCCCGGCGCGATTTTGACCCCGCCGCCCAGGGCGTCGGCGACACGCTGCGGCAGGTTGCCGGATGGATGGCCGGCGATCAGCTCATAGCCCAGCGCCGTAACGCCGGTGGCGGCGAAGAGGCCGGTCACCAACAGCGCATTACGCAGACCGCCCGAGGCGCGCTTGGCCTTCTTTTCACGGCCGACACCGAAACCCGAGAAGAGCGAGCCGATCTCGGGGGCGGTCTTGGCCTTGGCTTGCGCCGGCGCGTCGCCCGAGGCGCCACGAGCCGCCGCGCGCGCCTGTTCGATCAGCTCACGCGTGCTGGTGGGGCGAGCGGCGAAGATAGCCTCGTCTTCGGCGCGAGCTTCCGGCGCCTGGAACTCAGGCTCGATCCTGGGCGCCGGCGCCGCGGCGTAGGCCGACATCGGCGGGGACGAAGGCTCGACCTTGAGGAAGCCGTCGTCGGCGTCGATCTCGTCGTCCTGTCCAGGGATGTCGAACGGGTCGGCGAGGTCGGCCTTCAGTTTTTCGCCGAACGGGGCGGCATCGTCGAAGACGCTCGGCGAACGGTAGGCTTCCGCCTCGTCCAGTTCGGGCTCGCCGAAGCTTGGTTCGATAAAACCGCGCGGGGTGAGCAGGTCCGGCTCGCGCTCATGGGCTTCTTCGCGACCGAAAGCCCGCGTCTCATAGCGGTGGTCCGGGCGGTTGTCCGGCAGCGGGGCCGACGAGAAGCTATCCTGCCCGAAGGGCGCGACGCCCGGATCGGAAAAGCTGGTCGATGCCGGCGGTGTGGCTGGTGGATCGTTCAACCGGCGCTGATTTTCGGCCAGCCGCTGGTCGATCCGTTCGCGGGCGTCTTCGAGCAGGCGGGCGGTGCGTTCCTCGCTCTGGCGGATGCGATCGGCCAGTTCGGTCGAGACTCGCTCCTGCCGGTCTTGCAGACGCTCCGACGCGCGGGTCATCTGATCGCCGACGTCGTCGATGGCCTGGGCGGACCGGCGTTCGGCGTTGGCGATGCGTTCGGCCAGACGCTCGGTGATGCGGGCGATCTCGCCACCCAGCTTTTCCAGCGCCTGGGCGCCGGCCGCATCGAACTGGGTCAGGCGCGCATCCATGGTGTTGGCGATCCGGCTCATCTCGCCGGTAACCTGCTGCATGGAGCTGGCGGTGGTTTGCTCCACGTCGTTGACCCGCCGGCCCAACGTCTCGGCCATACGCAAAACCTCGTGACCCATGCGCTCGATCGCCTGAGCCGAGCGTCGCTCCGCCGCCTGAACGTGGCCGTTCATCTCCGCCAGCGTCCGCTCCATGCGGTCGAAGCGGCCGTCCGCCGACACCCTGATCTTTTCCGCCATCTCGGCGCGGGCGGCGTCGACACGGTCGGACAGGCTGGCGGCGATACGCTCCAGACCCAGCTCGGAGCCGCGCCCCTCGATCCGCGACTCGGCGGCGCCGAGGCGTTCGTCGAGATGGGCGAAGGAGACTTCCAGACCCTTCAACGCGCCGCTGGTGCGCGCCTCGGCCTGTTCCAGCCGTTCGGCGATGCGGGTGACCACGGTGTCGACCAGATCGGCGCCGCCGACGCCCGCAGGGCCCGCCTCGACCTTGTCGGCGACAGCGTTGAGGTCCTGGCGTAGTTCACCAATCTGATCGCGGGTGCGCGCCTCACCGTCGTAGAGATGGCCGGCGACCTTGCCGAGCGCCGTCTCCATGGCCCGCAGGGCCTCGACCGAGCGCGGGCCGGCAGCCTCCTGCTCGATGCGGCGCAGGCGGTCGACGATGCGATTCTGGTCCACCTTCAGATCGTCGGCCAAGCCCTCGAAGCGGGCGGCGACAGCGGTCTGCTCGCGCTCAGCGGCGCTCAGCCGCGAGACCAGGCCCGACACGGACTGATCGACGCCGCTGATGGCCAGGGTCGAACGATGCTCGGCCGCCTCGATCCGCGCCGACAGCCGCTCCAGCGCCTCGGTGACCCGGAAGATTTCGTCGCCAGCGTGCTCGGGGGCCTCGATGCGGCGATAGGGCGATGGCGCTTCGCGGCCAAAGCTGGCGTAGCGCGCCGGCGGCGGCTCTTCGGGCATGGGGCCGTCTTCCAGGATCACCTGGTTCAGCCACTCGCCCAGAGTCATGCCGGAGCGCCGCGCGAGATCCTTAGCGATCTCGCGCGCCTTGGGGTCGATCCCCTTTACGCTCCAAGGCGCCCCCGCGGTCATCCCGAATCGGTCTCCACGCATACCAACGTTTGGACGCTAGCCACCGATCCCTAGTGTGTAAACGCGAGGTTAACGCTAAATATAGCGTTGCCGCCGATTCCTGTGGATGACTGGCCAAACCGACGGGGACAGGTCCTTTCTGGCCGGCAAAGGTTAACAAGCCGTTTATGGTTAACAGGAGGTTGATGCGACTCCTTCTCCCTCTTCCGGGAGGAGGTGGCCGGCTCAGCGAGACTGATAAGCGGTCGCGCAGGGCCTTCCGATAGTCCGCTTGCAGGAGCCTGACGAAGCAGCCTCCAACTCCAAGGTCACATCAACTACTTGATTATATGTATATAATCACAATTGTGGCCTTGAATTTTAATCCGTGTCCAGATTAATTTCTTGCGCCGATCCGCCCCAGGTGTAGCGTCCCGTTCGGAGGTCGAGATGACGGACGTGGACTTTGTATTGCGGCTGATGCTGGCGGCGGTGCTGGGCAGCCTGATCGGCATCGAGCGCGAGCGCCTCGTATGGACGGCGGGTTTGCGCACCCACATGCTGGTGAGCGTCGGCGCCTGCCTATGCATGATTGTCTCGGCCTACGGCTTCAGCTCGGTGCTGGGGCCGCACGTCATCCTGGACCCCTCGCGCGTGGCGGCCCAGGTGGTCAGTGGCGTCGGCTTCCTCGGCGCCGGATCGATCATCCTGCGCAATGAGGTGGTCAAGGGACTGACCACGGCAGCCAGCCTGTGGGCCGTTGCCGCGGTGGGGCTGGCCGTCGGAGGCGGACTCTACGTCGCGGCCATCGCGGCGACCGTGATCATCCTCCTCATCCTGGCGGGCCTGAAGCCCCTGGAAGAGCGGATGCGCTACCAGCGCGAACCCGTGGCGCTGCATCTGACGGTGCGGCGCGGGGCGGTGGCGTCCGGTTTGCTGAAGCAGGTGCTTGGGTGGCGCGCCGAACGCGTGCGCCAGGTCGTCGTCCAGTCCGACGAATCGTCCGACATCGACCAAGTCGCCTTGACCCTCGCGGCCCAGCCGCCGAGGGACGTGGAGGAGATGATCCGTCTCTTGAGCGAGGCGCCGGCGGTCGGCTCTGTGCACAGGGACGACCAGCGGCTCTAGGCGAGCGACTTTCAGCCGGGTTCGGACAAATTCCGCTCGCCTGGAACTGGGTCTGGACGCTATCACCGGACAGGGAGGCCGCCATATGCGTTGGTTTCAGGCTCTATTGCCGCGCGAGAACAGTTTTTTCGACTCGTTCACGGCGCACGCGAAGCTTCTGGTCCAAGGGGCCGAGGCGCTGCGCGACCTGTTGAACGGCGGCGAAGCCATTCCCGCCGCCAGTGCGGCCATCGTGGCCTATGAGAACGAAGCCGACGAGGTCACCCGAAAAGTGTTCCTGGCGGTCAGGCGCACCTTCGTCACCCCGTTCGACCGCAGCGATATTCGCGATCTGACCACCGCGCTCGACGACGCCATCGACCAGATGCAGAAGACGGCCAAGTCGATCACCCTCTATGGCCTGACCGAGTTCCGCCCCGAGATGCGCGAGTTGGGAGACCTTGCCATCCAAGCCGCCTACCTGACGCTGGAGGCGACCGGGCTGTTGCAGGACATGCGCCGCAACGCCGACCGGCTGAACGCCATCGCCGACGCCGTCATGCGGATCGAAAGCCGATCGGACGAGGTTTACGACGCCGGGATGAAGGCGCTGTTCCAGGCCAGCCAGGACAAGCCGATGGCCTTCATCGCCAACGCCGAGGTTTACGACCATCTGGAGAAGGTGATCGACCGCTTCGAGGATGTGGCCAACGGGATCAGCGGCATCCTGATCGAGCATCTCTGAGCGGCGCGGCGGATGGTTTCCTTCACGCTCGTCGTTCTGATCGCCGTCGCCCTCCTGTTCGACTTCCTGAACGGCATGCACGACGCCGCCAACTCCATCGCCACCATCGTCTCGACCCGGGTACTCAAGCCGGCCTATGCGGTGGTCTGGGCGGCCTTCTTCAACTTCATTGCCTTCCTCGTGTTCGGCCTGCATGTGGCGCACACCGTGGGGTCGGGGATCATCTCGGTGAGCATCGTCACCGACCGGGTGATTTTCGGCGCGTTGGGCGGCGCCATAATCTGGAACATCGTCACCTGGCTGGGCGGGCTTCCATCATCGTCGTCGCACGCCCTGGTGGGCGGCCTGGTCGGGGCGGGCGTGACCAAGGCGGGGCTAAAGGCCATCGTCTGGGACGGGGTGGGCAAGACAGCGGCGGGCATTGTGGTCTCGCCGGTGTTCGGCTTCGTCATGGCCCTGGTGCTGGTGCTGATCGTCACCTGGCTGTTCGTCCGCTCGCGGCCCGCGGCCGTCGACAGGCTGTCGCGGGTTATGCAGCTGTTCTCGGCGGCGGCCTACTCGCTCGGGCACGGCGGCAACGACGCTCAGAAAACCATGGGGATCATCGCGGTGCTGCTGTACGCCCACGCTGGCCACAAGGGCGGGTTCATCATACCTTTGTGGGTGGTGTTGAGCTGCCAGGCGGCGATGGCGCTCGGCACCCTCAGCGGAGGCTGGCGGATCGTGCACACCATGGGTTCCAAGATCACGCGCCTATCGCCACTGCAGGGTTTCTGCGCGGAGACGGGCGGCGCCATCACCCTGTTTACGGCCACCTACCTGGGCATACCCGTGTCCACCACCCACACCATCACCGGCGCCATCGTCGGCGTGGGCGCGGCCCGGCGAACCTCGGCGGTGCGCTGGGGCGTGGCGCGCGGCATTGTCCTGGCCTGGGTGATCACCATGCCGATGGCCGGCCTGATCGCCGCCGCCCTCTATGAGATCGGCGGGGCGGTGTTCACATGAAGCCGTTCAAGACTGTCGGTATTCAGTATGCGGCCCTGCCCTATCGGCTGGTGGGCCGCCAGGTGCAGGTCCTGCTGATCACCTCGCGCGGCACCGGGCGGTGGGTGATTCCCAAGGGCTGGCCGATGAAGGGCCTGAAGCCGCAGGAAGCGGCGGCCATCGAGGCCACCGAGGAAGCCGGGCTGCAGGGCGAGATCAGCGACCGGCCGATCGGCTCCTATTCTTATTCCAAGATGCTGAAGCAGGATCAGGTCATCACCGTGCAGGTGATGGTCTTCCCGCTGCACGTCGAGTTCCGCGCCGAGGCCTACAAGGAAGCCGGCGAACGGACCTCGCGCTGGTTCTCCTATCGCCAGGCGGCCAGCCTGGTCGCCGAGCCCAGCCTGAAACGGATCATCCTTGAGTTCGGCGAAGGCCAGGCGGCGGGGAAGCTGACCATGCTGTTTCGCCGATACCGCGCCTGGCGAATGCAGCGGGCGCTGGGTTAGGCCCTCTAGACCCTGCCAAACTCAGCGCCGCACGATAGCCGGCGCTCGCCCCCTCCGTCGCCGGACTACGCTCTGCTTCGTCCGACGCCACCTCCCCCGCTGCGCTTCGCTTGCATGGGAGGAGAAGACTACAGCGCCCAACCTTCTCCTGCCCCGTGAGCGCAGCGAAACGGGGGAGGTGGCGCGGCGTGTAGCGAAGCGGAACGACGTGACGGAGGGGGCGAGCGCCGGCGCGACGATCACAACTGGCGTTTCCCGTGAGCTAAGCCGCCACCGGCAACTGCGGCTTCTCACCCACCGCTGGTTCTTCTTTCTTCTGGCGCCGGCCCAACCCCGACACCCCGCCCGACGACAGCAGGCCGATGTCGGCCATCAGCCGGGCGATCGACCATTTGTGCGGAGCGGCGATGTAGCGGGGCAGCCACAGCGGGTCGTATTTGTCCTTGTACCGGCGCACGCCGCGGAAATTGTAGAGCTCCTCGCCGCGTTCGAAGAGCAGATTGCCCACGCGGGACATGATCGGCGCCAGCGGCCGATCCTCCAGCCCGGCCAGCGGCGCCATGCCGAAGGCGAACGAGTCATAGCCCTGCTCGCGGCCCCACTGCATCAGCTCGACGAACAGATAGTCCATGACATTCTTGGGCGCCTCGTCGGAGTAGCGCATCAGGTCCATGGAGAAGGACGAGCGATCATTGGTGGGCCAGATGGTGGCGAAGGCGACGATCTCGCCATCGGTGCGCACCACAGCGCACGGGAACTCCCCGACATAACGCGGCTCGAAGCCGCCCATGGAGAAGCTTTTGTCGCCGCCGGCATGGTGGCTGAGCCAGACGTCGGAGATGCGCTGCAGCTCGTCCATCAACGCCGGAACCTGGTCGGGCTCGCAGACCTCGAAGGACGCCGTCTCGCCGGCCTTGCGCCAGTTGCGCCGGATGGTTTCGCGCCGGCGGCCCGAAAGGGAGAACTGTTCCAGCGGCACGGTGGCGGACTCGCCGGTCTTCTGGATGGCGAGGCCGAGCTCGATCACATCGGGCAAGAGGTCGGGGCCGATGCCGTAGAAGCCCGGCCGCGCGGCGTGGGCGTCGGCCAGCTCGCGGAAGCGCCACATCAGCTCCATCCGCTCGTCGCGCCGCCCCACCGGACCGCCGAGCGCGATCCAGGAGCGGCCGCGCACGCCGAACATCAAAAAGCTCTCGCCCGAGGTCGAGAAGAGGAAGCGTTTGTCGCCGAGCAGGGCGAGGTTGGAGGCCGGCTCCGGCTCCTCGGCGGCGGCCAGGATGGCCCGCGCGCGCTCGAAGTCCGGATCGTGGTCGCCGACGATGGGCGGTGTGGCTGGCGTCACCAGCAGCCGCCAGGCGCCGACGCCCATCAGGGCGATCGCCGCGCCAACGAAGGCCCGCAAGGAGCGGGTGGCGTCCGCGTCCGCCATCACCTTCCACCACAGGGTGTCGGAATAGTCGGCGTGCTTGAACTGCCACCAGCCGAGCACGCCTGCGCCCACCACCAAGGCGAAGGCGGAGAACAGCCAGCCCGGCGTGATCTCCATCCGGGTCAGGCGCGAGGTGCGCGGGAAGGCTGGGTGTAGCGGCAAAATCACCAGACAGATCACCGCCAGCGCGGCCGTCTGACCCCAGTTGAAGCCCTTGAACAAGGCGAGCACGGCGGCCAGAGCCAGCACGACCACGGTGGCGCCCCACGCCGCGTCCAGGCGGCGGCGCAGACCGAAGGCCAGCAGCACCAGCAGCAGACCCAGAATGCTCGAGAGAAAATGGCTGATCTCGATCAGGGCCAGGGGCGCGACCTTGACCAGCCAGCTGAACCGCTCGGGGTCCGAGGGTGTCGCGCCCGAAACCAGCAGCATGACGCCGGCGACCAGGGCCAGGACCATCCCCAGGATCGGGCCGATCTCAAGCGCCGCGGGTCGAAGATCGCGCAGGATCCGCATCAAAAGCTCTGCCGCTGTTTCGGGAAGCGGACATTATAACCGTTTCGGGGCCGAAATGCAGCGGCTTCATTGGCGCACCCCTCGCTCACATTGAAACAAACGTTCGGATCGGCTTGCCCTCTCAGCATCCTGGTTTAGGGTGCGCGCCAATCTCAGGGTGGATTTCGCGAGGACGACAATGGCCGATTTTGGCGGCGACAAGCTGGATGCCTTCAGGATTGAGGTCCGCGACTGGCTCAAGGCCAACTATCCGGCCGAGCTGCGCGATCCGAACGCCAAGACCGATCCGGAAGCCGGCTGGGGCGGTCAGGCCTTCATCGGTTCGGACGACCCGCAGATCGTCTGGATGCGCCGCGTCGCCGAAAAGGGCTGGACCGCGCCGACCTGGCCGGCGGCCTACGGCGGCGGCGGCCTGAGCGCCGACGAGGCCCGGGTGCTGGACCAGGAACTGTCCAAAGGCGGCTACCGCACCCCCCTGGCCTCCTTCGGCATCTGGATGCTGGGCCCCGTGCTGCTGGAATACGGCAACGAGGCGCAGAAGAAGGAACACCTGCCCAAGATCATCAAGGGCGAGATCCGCTGGTGCCAGGGCTATTCCGAGCCGGGCGCCGGGTCGGACCTGGCCTCGCTCGCCACCCGCTGCGAGGACAAGGGCGACCACTATCTGATCAACGGCTCGAAGATCTGGACCAGCTACGCCAACAAGGCCGACTGGTGCTTCTGCCTGGTGCGCACCGACACCACCACCAAGCACGGCGGCATCAGTTTTGTTTTGATCGACATGAAGACCCCCGGCGTCGAGACCCGGCCGATCAAGCTGATCAGCGGCGACAGTCCCTTCTGCGAGACCTTCTTCACCGATGTGAAGGTTCCCAAAGAGCGGCTGGTCGGCAAGGTCAATGGCGGCTGGGAGATCGCCAAGCGGCTGCTGCAATATGAGCGGCAGAACATCTCCGGCGGCTTCGGCGGCGGCGGCGGCGCGGGCGGCACCGCGGGCGACCTGGGCCAGATCGCCAAGACCTATATCGGCGTCGACGAGACCGGCGCTCTCGACGACGGCGATCTGCGCACGCGGATCACCAAGAACAAGATGGACTTCCAGAGCTTCTACATGACCATCGCCCGGGTGGCGGCGGAGTCTCGCGCCAGCAACGGCCCGAGCGCGGCGACCTCGATCATCAAATACGCCGCCGCGACCCTGGCTCAGGAACGTTCGGAGCTGATGGTGGAGTCCATGGGCAACCAGGGCCTGGGCTGGGAGGGCGACGACTTCACCCCCGGCGAGATCATGGCCACCCACGGTTGGCTGCGCTCGAAGGGCAACTCCATCGAGGGCGGCACGTCGGAGGTGAACGTCAACGTGGTGGCGAAGCGGGTGCTGGGGTTGCCTGATCCGAAGTAGGGTCCCTTCCTCCTCCCCCACATCGCTGCGCTCGCATGGGAGGAGAAGAAGATCGGGCTATCAGCCCACTTCTCCCTTCGTCACCCTTGCAGCTGTCCGCGCCCACGCTAAGGTGAAATTAAAACGGACATTTGACTGGGAGGTTGGGCGATGGCCGATTTTGGCGGGACGGAACTGGACGCTTTTCGCGCCGAGGCGCGCGAGTGGCTTGAGGCTAACTTTCCGAAATCCCTGACCGAAGAC
>Ga0302313_10001650_pt1 | contig 16529 bp, 17 predicted proteins | sample III_Palsa_N2_2_FD_200454 | JGI IMG/M metagenome (GOLD analysis project Ga0302313, IMG submission 200454) | Peat permafrost microbial communities from Stordalen Mire near Abisko, Sweden - III_Palsa_N2_2 | ecosystem: Environmental > Terrestrial > Soil > Palsa > Peat permafrost | place: Sweden...
ATCGTTTACGTACTCGTCGCTCCAGCTTGGCTGCGGCGATGTTCGCGCTTTCGTTCGCCTGCATGGTGCCATCCGCGAAAGCGCTGGATGCTCTCGCGACGAAAACACCGGATGTCCGGCTGCAGCAGACACTTGATGCGCTGGTGCAGCGTGCGCGTCCGGGAACGCTGGGTGTCGCCGTACTCGATTTGCAAAGCGGCGTCGAAGCCAGCGTGAATGCCGGCCAGGCCTTTCCGATGATGAGCGTGTTCAAGGCGCCGGTGGCCGCAGCGGTGCTTGCACGTGTCGATGCAGGCAAGCTCTCGCTGCAACAGCAGGTGATTGTGACTCGTGCGGACGTGGTAAGTGGCTCGGCCTTGCCATCCATAGGTGCGCATTTCCGCGGCGAGCGGATGACGTTCACGGTCGAACAGTTGTTGCAGGCCGCGGTCAGTGAAAGCGACAGCACGGCTGCGGATGCGCTGATGAAGGTGGTCGGTGGTCCGCCAGTGGTGACCGCGTTTCTGCATGCGCATGCCTGATTTCCTACCTTGATCGCACAACTTTGGCGAGCGCCAAAACGGAGGAGCGTCATGAAGCTGTGGGCCATTGCCGTGTGTCTGCTGGCTGTATGCGGTGCCGCGTATGCGAAGACGATAGTTTGGCAGCCCACCGCCGGGCATACGCAAATACCTCTATGGCCTGGCACGCCACCGGATGCCAAGCCCATGCCGGGGGCGGAGTACGCCTCGAACTCGAAATCGCTGGTCGCCGGCAAAACCGTGGTTGCCGTGAGCAACGTGTCGCAGCCCACGATGACGGTCTATGGCCCGACGGCGAAGAACACGGGGGCTGCGGTCGTCGTGATTCCGGGCGGCGGCTTCCAGATATTGGCGATGGATCTCGAAGGCACCGACGTCTGTGACTGGCTGACGTCCAAGGGCATCACATGTGTCCTGTTGAAGTATCGCGTTCCGAGTGTGCCTTATGTCTGGCAATGCAATTGCCGTCCGCACAATCGAATGTTATCGGTGCCGTCGTTGCAGGACACTCAGCGAGCGATGAGGCTGGTGCGCCATCACGCTGCGGATTGGCACATCGATCCGCACAAGGTCGGTGTGCTCGGGTTTTCAGCGGGTGGGTATCTGGTGGCGGAGATCAGCACGAACTTTGCACGGCACCTGTATTCACCCGTCGACGCTGCCGACAGGGAAAGTGCCCGCCCGGATTTCGCCATGCCTATCTATCCGGGGCATCTCGCGACCGACGATGACAAGTTGAATCCCAATGTTCCGGTCTCCCGCGAAACACCGCCGACGTTTCTGGTGCAGGCAGAAGACGACGACGTGGACGGCGTGAACCAGTCGCTGGTTTACTACACCGCCTTGAAGAACGCCGGCGTGCAGGTGGAGATGCATCTGTATGCTCACGGCGGCCATGCGTTCGGGCTGAGGCCAACGTCGAATCCGATCACACGCTGGCCAGCCTTGGCGGAGCAGTGGATGAGCACCATCGGGGTGGTTCCCGCTACGGGCCGATAAGAGAAAATGTCCGCTTCTGCTGCGGAGCAAAGGGCTCAGCCTGAGCTGACCCGGGTATTGGGCCGGCGGATGGCGGTGATCTTGCCGCTGCGCCCGCCGCCGCAGAAGAACCGGTCGTCGCCATCGGACTCGAGTCCTGACACACCGATACCGGGTGGCATCTGCAGGCTTTCGAGCACTTCTCCGGTGGCAGGATCGATGTGTCGCACATCGCTTTCGTCGCCTTCCCAGGTGCCGTGCCAGAGTTCGCCATCGACCCAGGTGACGCCGGTGACAAAACGGTCGCACGCGATGGTGCGAAGAATCGCCCCTGTGTCGGGATCGACCTGATGAATCTTGCGGTCGCGATATTGTCCGACCCAGAGCATGCCCTCGGCCCATGCGAGTCCGGAGTCGCCACCAGCGCCCGGCGCCGGGATGGTGGCGAGCACGCGGCCGGTCGTCGGATCGATCTTCTGGATACGGTTCTCGGCGATCTGGAATAGATGCTGGCCATCGAAAGCCGTACCTGCATGCGCGGCGACATCGATGCTGCGCGATGCTTCGCCGCTGGCCGGATCGAACGCGGCCAGCGTATCGCCGGCGGCAAACCAGACGTGTTCACCGTCGTAGGTGACGCCACCTACGTTGTCGACACCCGCAAAGGGACCGTACTCGCGGATGATTTCGGCGTTTGATCGTTTCATGCATCCATCCTAATCGCCAGGGAAGGGCGCTGGGAGTAACAAGCTTGTCGGGAATCCCGGCACGGGCGGGGTCATCCAACGGCGTGCCCGACCGCGACCGAACGAGTCCACCTTATGGGTAGTCGCCAGCGCATCGAGTGCCCGCTGCACACTGCGCTGGCTGGTGCCGAGTGCCAGTGCCAGCGCTGAGCTCGACCACGATTCACCGTCGGCGAGCAGAGCAAGCACCGCGGTATGTGCGTCGTCGACGGGACGGGCCAGCACGACGACTTCGCTTGCATGGTGCGGCGATAGCGCGAAGCCGTGCTTTGTCGCGCTGATGCCGGCCACCGTCCGCAGCAGTGCACGCAGGCGACCGACTTCGACCCGCAATCGCGCGCGATGCGAATCGTCGGCGTGCCTGGCGCGGAAGGCTCGTGCGATCAGCATGGCTCTCGGTACATCGTTGGGCCACGCTTCGGCCAGGGTCCGTGCAAGCGTGAACAACACCGGTCGCCGCTCCAGCGAAATTACCGAACGCGCATCGCGCACCACGTAACGGCATGCGTCTACGACGAGCGCTGGGGATGCCAGCAGTGTCTCGACCTCATCGAGCTGTAGGAGTCGTTCATTGCCGTCGGCGATCAAGCGCGCGGCGGGCAGCGCCAGCACGAGGACGGCGCTTTGGACTTCCGCCATCAGCGCCGGGATGCGAGCCTGGCGTGCCGCCTGTTCGGCTCGAATGAGCGCAGCGCGCGCCGTTGTCGCGCGCAGGCGACGTATCGCGATGCCGGCGACGACCAGTTCGCAGGAGGCCCGCGATGCGGGCGGCAACGCGGCAGGGTCGAGTTCAGCGAGCGTGCGTTCGGCATCGTCGAGGCGTCCGATCAGCAGCAGGCGTCGAGCCTGGAGATAGCGGGCATACGCGGCGTTCGTGTGATCGCCGTGTGCTTCGAGCGTGGCTCGCGCGGTATCGAGCGCCTTCGTCGGCTCGCCGAGGTCGCGCGAGACGAGCGCAATCTCGGCTTGGGCGACGGCACAGCGTGCGCGGGCCATCGACTCGTGCGGGCCGAAGGCGCGCGCAGCGCGGCGCAGCAGCGCCTTCGCTCGCACGAAATCGCCGAGCTGGGCCATCGCGATGCCGCGCAGTGCGAGCGCAGGCGCATCGTCGCGCAGTGCGACACGCTTCAACGCGCCAAGCGGATCGCCCGCCGCTAGTGCGCGCGCCGCTGCCGTAATCAGCGAATCCATCCGAATCCCGCCAAACTTGTCACTCCCACCTTGGATGCCCGGTTTCTAATCTATCGCACAACTACCCACCCACATGCCGCCGCCCGAACAAGGCGAACGACGAGGAGGCCATTGCGATGACGACGCACAACACCGGAACCCATGACGAATGGTTGACAGCACGGCTCGCGTTGCTGCAAGAGGAAAAGGAGCTGACCCGACGTAGTGACGCACTCGCGCAGCAGCGGCAGGCACTGCCCTGGGTGCGCGTCGACAAGGATTACCGGTTTGAGACCGAGGAAGGCAACGTCTCTCTGATCGACCTGTTTCGCGGCTGTTCGCAGCTGCTGGTATATCACTTCATGTTCGGGCCCGACTACAAGGCGGGATGTCCGTCCTGCTCATCGATCGCGGATGGCTTCAACGGCATCGCCGTTCACCTGATGAACCACGACGTGATGTTCTCGGCGGTGTCGCGGGCGCCGCTGGCCACGCTGCAGGCCTACAAGCGCCGGATGGCGTGGACGTTTCCCTGGGCATCCTCGAACGGCGGCCACTTCAACTTCGACTTCAACGTCTCCTTTACCGAAGAGCAACAGCGCGAAGGGAGCGTCGAATACAACTACGAACGCGGCGGTCATGCGATGGATGCGTCACCGGTTCCGGAGCCCGTCGTCCAGTTAGCCGACACCTGCGGAACCGACACGGCAACGTACGGGCGCGATCGGCCGGGCATGAGTGCGTTCGTGCTCGAGGAAGGCGTCGTTTACCACACCTATTCTGCTTACTCGCGCGGAGTGGATGGTGTCTGGGGCATGTACCCATGGCTCGACCGCGCGCCCAAGGGACGTAACGAGACAGGCATCTGGTGGCGTCGACATGACGAGTACGACAAGCGTTGAGCCATGTCCTGATGATGGCTCAACGGTGCTTCATGACAGGAGAGGTGACGTGAGCGACGTGCATAACGGCGCAGGTATCGGTCATGAAAGCAGTAATGCGGCATCCTTCCGCGCAGCTGACTGGCTGGGTCTTGCGGCTGCGCCGACGTTTGCCCTCATGGCGTTGCTGACTAACGTCCTCGGAGGCCGCCCGATGGATATGCTTTGCTCGGCCGCGCACGGTGCCTCGCCGCTGAACGGCATGGTGCTGATGTATGGACTGATGAGTGTCTTCCATTCGACGCCCTGGCTGAAATTGATTGCCCACCGTCGACGCGGTATCCGCCGATCCTGATCCGGCGTTCGCCACATCGAAAAAGTGCCAGTTTGTTTTGGAAATCCACCGAGCCCCAGCCATACTGGGAAAAATAATTCGCAAGGGGTGGATCGTGTCTTCCGTCATTCAGCAACCGGTTGTCGCCAAGCTTACGCGCGCCGCGATTTTTCTCGTGGTGACGTTGAATCCTGAAACTCGGCATGAAGAGACGGTCCGAGCGCTTTGTGGTGATCTGGCGTCTCTTTTGCGTGCGGTGGGCTTCCGCGATTTCGAAGGCCGGCTGTCCTGCGTCATGGCCTTTGGCTCAGACGCGTGGGACCGACTTTTCGGGCAGCCGAGGCCCAACGAATTGCACCCGTTTCGCGAGATCAAGGGACAGCACCATGCCGTCTCCACGCCGGGGGACATACTCTTCCATATCCGTGCCGCGCGCATGGACCTGTGCTTCGAGCTGGCGGCTCAGATCATGTCCCGCATCGGCGACGCCGTCTCGACAGTAGACGAAGTGCATGGCTTCAAGTACTACGACGAGCGCGATCTGCTCGGCTTTGTCGACGGCACCGAGAATCCTGGGGACCCGGACGCCATCAATGCCGCGATCATCGGCGAAGAAGACCCCACCTTTGCCGGTGGAAGCTACGTCATTACGCAGAAGTATCTCCACAACCTGAAGGCTTGGGACGCGCTGCCTGTCGAGCAACAGGAAAACATCATCGGCAGGAAGAAACTCTCGGATATCGAACAAGCCGATACCGCGAAGGCCGCCTATGCGCACAACGTCCTGACCAACATCGAGAAGGATGGTGAACAGCTGCAAATCGTGCGTGACAACATGCCATTCGGCGAAGTTGGCAAGGGCGAGTTCGGCACCTACTTCATCGGTTACGCGCGATCTCCGGACAGGATCGAGCAGATGCTAGTCAACATGTTCGTCGGTCGACCGCCGGGCAACTACGACCGCCTGCTGGACTTCAGCAAGGCCGTCACCGGCTCGCTGTTTTTCGTTCCGTCCGCGACATTTCTGGCCAATGTTTAGGTGCAAGAGCAAGCTTGGACTGTCTGCTTTCGAGCGAGGCTGTAAGAAAACGCAAGTCGCAGGCGGGCAGTAGTTCGCCATCGGCGAGTGGATTTGAGATCGTCATCAAATCGATGACGACCAGGCTGTTTCGCGGTGAGCGACAGAGAAGCGCTTTAAGGCAAGTCGTGCACGGATGCCCTGAACGCGGTGCGGCTTTCAGCGGCATTTCGCAATTGCGGATCGTAGATCAGGTAATCGTTCTTATAGGCTTCGGGTGGTAGAGCTTTTCCGGTGTATATATCGGGGTAATTGAAATAAAGCACCGTGGTGACGCCGAATTTCGGCGCTTCGTTATGCAGCCACCAGCCCATGTTGCCGTAGGTGTGGCCAAACCATTCGGCTTTGGTGTGTCCGGCGGCCGCGGCTTCCGCATTGGGCTCGGTGGTTGCCGTTTCCCCGATCACCAGCGGCTTCCTGGGATCGATGCCTGGAGTGGTGCGAACGGCGGCCAGGGAGTCGTGGAATACCTTTTCCATGGTGACCCACCCACCCTGCGAGGTGGAATGGTTGTATCCATCGAAGCCGATGTATTCCACCTGATCGTTACCGGGGTAATAGGTGATGAAGTTGTTGTTCTGATTGACGTTCGGGCACCACATGAAGGGCAGGTCGGGGAAGCGGACGTGCATGACATTGCGCACATGCCGCCATGCCGGATTGAACTGCGCGATGGAGTTGCCGTTGTGACCGTTCTTGAATCCCCAGGGATACCAGTCTCCGTTCATTTCATGAAAGGGACGCACGATCAGCTGTATTTGCGGGTGGGCTTGATGCCACTGAAACATTCCGCTGGCCAGTTGTTTCAGGTCTTCGTCCAGCTTGCCGCTTTTGATGACCGACAGGCTGTTTTCAAGGCCAACATTAACGACGATATGTGTGACCCCTCTTTGCACCAGGCTGTCGAACAGCTTTGTGTTCAACGACTGGTTGTACTTCATGTAGCTGAGGTTCCACCGCAACGGGCGACCAGCGTCTTCTACCGTAGCGTCATATTGCTTGATGCTTTCGGCGTCGGTGCCGAGCACCGGCAATGTATCGGCGGCTGTCGCAAGAAGTGGCGACAAGCAGCAGAAAATGGCGACAGCCACAGGGAACAGAACTCGAAAGCCAGGGCGGAATTTGCAGTCCATTCGCGTTGCCTTGTTGAAAGTTGAGGGAATTCTTTCCAGGAATTTGTACAGCTGGTCCAGATTAACGATTGAAATCTGAAGACAGTGCGTGTTTTGCTGCGTCAGTTTTGCGAAGGAAAATGGCGAACGTTAGACATGCGGGTGAACTGGAGTGAGTCGCGCTTCGAACCCTAAATCTCCGCACTGTATTGCTTCGTAGATTGCGCGGTGCGGCAGTCCTGTGCTAAATCTTCGAGGCAAGGGGTTTTTTGAATGGGGTCGTTATGTCATCTCATCTGCGTTCTATGCGTGGACTGCAGTCGTGCTTCGCTTTGTGTGTCGCGGCCGTTTTGGCGTGCGGCGCCTCGCTGACCGTTTCGGCACAATCCTTGACCATCGGTTCTCGGAATGTGGCCGTGGCTGATCCGTTGGTGCCGCGTCCGCCGGGTACGCCATGCGTCATCCCTTTGTTTACCAATCAGTCGTTCGACAATCTCAGTGGCCCTGTCCCATTCAACTACGCACCGGCCGCCGGTTGTCCCGGTCCGTGGCAGAAGGTCGTACTCAGTATCGATCTAGGCATCGTCGGCACCAATCAGTTTGATCGTACCGGTTCCATCTGGTTGGGTGGCGCCATCCTCTATTTCGGCACCACGCAGGAGCCGACCATTGCGCCGCCCAATCCCACGACTTGGCATATCGAGCGAGATGTGACCGACTACAGTGCGCTGTTCGGCACAAACCAGATCGGGCACGCCGACCTCACCAATTATGTTGAAGGGCCGTACGACGGCAAAATTACCGGTTCGGCGGCGCTGTATTTCTATCCGCCGGTCGACGGCACGCGCCAAACGCTACAGCCGCGTCCGGATGTCGTGTTGTCCATGAATTCAAATCCGGCCAACGGCACCTACGCCTTGAACACGACCAGCAGTCAATACGTGGCGACTTACACGTCACTGCCGAGGAATATCGAGCGCGCGTATCTGGATCTGTATACCCAAAGCCAAAGCAACGACGAAATCTGGTATTCCTGCAATCCGAACGATCAGGGACAGCTCAGCTTCTTCGGCTGCAACAATACGGCGTTTCGCGAGGCCGAAATCAGCATAGATGGTCAGCCCGCCGGTGTTGCGCCGGTGTACCCGTGGATTTATACCGGTGGCACCGGCAATCCCTGGTTGTGGGAGCCGACGCCGGGTGTACAGACCTTGTCGTTCGTGCCTTATCGCGTCGACCTTACGCCTTTCGCGGGTGCGCTCGATGACGGAAAATCGCACACTGTTGCGCTGAGCGTATTCAATGCGAACCAGTATTTCTCCGTGGCAGGCAATTTGCTGCTTTATCTCGATCACGGATCGCGCCAGGTCATGGGGGCGGTGGTTTCCAACACCTTGAGCGCTGCGCCGATACCGAAGGTCGTCGAAAACCTTACTTATAATTCAAGCAACAATGTCACCGGTGGCAAGATCACCGTCACCTCGAATCGCCAGTTCGCCATCACCGGCACGGTGATCACCTCGCATGGAGTGGTGAAGACGCAGGTAGCGCAAACCGTCGCATTTTCCAATGCGCAGGACTATTCATTGCCGGCCAACAGCGAAGGCGAGAATATCGTACAAAGCTCGACCGTGGATTCGACGACCACGCGCACTGAGGGCTGGAAGAAAACGGTCGTTCACGAACAGCATAGCTATCCGCTCAAGCTCGATCTGGGTTATTTCCAGCAGCCCGACGGAACGTACCAGCAATACAGCGACGTAAAGGACCAGGAATTCAAGCAGTCGGTTGAGGTGCTGTCCGACGCTTCGCCGCCGGTCGCCGCCATGGTGGACAACCAGTTCGTCGGCAACAACACCATCCTCTGGGATTCGACAGGCCAGAACGTCACGGGAATAACCGATACGCATAGCCGTCAGGCTTATACCTATAACGACACTTTCGGTGTGTGCTATAGCCGCAAAATTGCTTCAAAAAATAATGCGCTCACCAGCTGGCAGGATGGTGGCGATTGTTGGCTAGGATTGAATTCCCTGTCCTGGCGCGATCGCTTTTCGCAATACGCATCCAAGGTCTACGGGGCGACGTTGCAGCTGCTGCCCTGATGCAGTGATCTAAGGTAGCGGCAAGACTTCTGCCGCTGGATCGGCGAACCCGACTGTATCCCAGGCGGGAAGTGCTTACGATCGAGGGGGCAGTCCAGGAGGTTCAAGCATGCGTCCATTGAAGCAGGTTGCCCGATTCGCTCTGTTGGTGCTGGCGCTTTGTGTAGCGGGAATCGGGTATGCCGGTGAACCTCTCGATTCGATCGATAGCCAGTTAGACCAATGCTTGAGCGTTCCGGACAATGCGTCCACGGGAGGGCAGACCGATTGCATCGGTAAAGCGCAGAAGGACTGGGATAAACGCATGAATCACGCTTATGCCCAATTGATGCGCGAGCTTCCGTCGGCACCGGCTTCAAGTTTGCGCGTGGCTCAGCGCACCTGGCTTACGTTTCGCGATGCGGAGTCCAAAGCGCAACTTGACTTTTATACGACGCGCCATGGAACCATGTACGTGCCCATGGAGGCGAATGCGGTCATGACACTGACCCGTGATCGAGCCCGACAACTCGAAGCATACGTGAGCACCCTGAACATCGAAGGCCCCTGATTGCCATGACGCTAGGGGTTATCGCGGGAATCAAGGTGTCGGAGACATTTACTATCGCCAGGATATGAAAGATCTCTGAGACCTTCTTACCAAAATCAAAACCGCCGCCATGGCCGCGCATAAAATCCAGGCCAGCGGCATTCGTACCATCACCGATTCCGGTACACGATATAACGACCAGGCAGGGGACAGGGTCGACCTCCCCTGAACATTCACTCTGACCGCGATCTCGGGTTTCGCGCTCCCTGGTTGGGGAGTGATGCGTTTTATATCGGATCATCAAACACAAGGAGAGCATGTGAAAAAGATTGCGTTTCTTTCGGCTGGAATCCTGGGCCTTTGCTGCTTCACATTCAGCGGCTTTGCATCAGCCCAGTCGGCTTATTCTCAACGTGTACCGCTCGATGCCATCAATAAATACGTTGGCTCCAACGGCTCGATCAAAGAGATAACACCGATCTTCAGCCAGCTACTTCTTGTAAGCGTGCCTGGAAATTTCAGATCTGTTTTCGAAAACGTGGGCAATGCAGGCACGTTCTATATTCAGGAGTCGGTGCCTGCCGGCGAAAGCAAATCCCAATGGACGCAGATGATCACGCAAACGGGCGGCAAGGGCCTGGCTTCCAAGATCAACATCACGCCTCAATTCGTGGCGTTCGACCTGGCCAAGCGGTTCCACTCGGTATGTCCGACGACCTTCAGCAGTCTGAATCTAGGCGAGGTCCAATTAAGCGGCGTCTATGCTTACGCCATGATCGCCAGTTGCGGCACTGTGACCGAAGCCAGTGCCTCGCATAGCGAGTCCACACTGATCGTGGAAATCAAAGGCAGCAATGACTATTACGGCTTGCAGTGGGCGATACGCGGCCCTGCATCGGCTCAGCCCATTGCTCTGGACGAGGCGACATGGCGAGGACGGCTGCAGCATCTACAGCCCATCAAGCTGTGTCCGATCGTCCCTGGTGAACAGATGCCTTATCCGAGTTGTACCGGCTAAGTCGCTGGTTTGATGCGGGTCAGCCTGCATCACGGTGGGGGAGTAGGTGAGGCTACCCGCATTGCAGCGTGCTGTGGAATGATCCGTGCGACGGCACGACACGGCATGCGAATGCGGGATATGAGATCACCACCGAATGCGCAAGAAAAAACAGAAGTTGACGTTGCCGGTGGTCTGGCTGCCCGACGGTAGTAAACACGTCATAACATCTCCCCGAAATTGACGGATTTGTTTCAGCGAGAGTCAGCGGCCACCACGATCGCTACTAGTAAAGTGGCTGGCATAACGCGCTCGCCCGATGGACGGAATTTCCAGTTGCGGGTTCCCCCCATGCGGGTGCATGCTTCGTGGCGGTTGTTCGGTAGCAGATTCATGGCTGGTTGATTTTTTCTGTCCCAGATATCTCTCTATATACATACAAGGAATTTAGTATGGCGCTCGCACGGCAAGTTATTACCTCCCTCTCGCGTGATGGCACGGATCTGTTGGGTACCCGCAGTCTGGCCGTAAAGATCGTGGATGAGAGCATCGTATCGGGCTCTCTTCTGACGGTGGAGAGCAATCATTTCTGCGTACTCAAGTCACGCGGCGCAGTGCTCGAAGTTTATGAGACGGGACAATTTGCGCTGACCACGCCGGACAAGCCGCTGTTGGGTTCGATCGCGCAGGGCTTCTTCGGTGGTTCGTCACCGTGGGTGTTTGAAGTCATCTACATCAATCGCTCGAAGCTGCTGGTTCGCAGTCAGGGCGTCGCCACCAGTGCCGAAATGGCCGAAATGGCCTATCAGGTAGACTATTACATCCATGTCGATACAAAAGCGGCGGCGCTCGATCTGATCACCCACCTGCCATTCAATGGCCAGCTGATCGATACGAAGGAGGTTGCCGATTACGCCGGACCTGCGATCGAGCAGGCGATCAACCAGATCGTGCAAGTGACGAAGATGGAGGATATCAACGCGCATATCGGCGAGATTCGTGAATCGGTCAAGAGCCATCTCACCGATTTCCTGCACATCTTCGGGATCACGCTCAACGATCTGAAGGTGTTGATCATGCCGAAGGATGAGCGCATGCGCGAGCTCATTTCGCTGCAGGCTATCGGTCTCACCCCGATCGAAGCGGTGCGTTATTACCTGGCTCTAAGGATGGCCGACAAGGGGCTTGTGTCTGCGCCCAACGCGGCCGCGGGTATGCCCTTCCAGATCGGTGTGCCCACAACGGGTGTTTATCCCGTGGGCGCGGAGACCGGTCTCTCCAGCGGGATATAGTCACGATGTCCGGCTTTTATGATGAAGGCGAACTACGGCGCATCGCCATCAATCTGTTTTATGGCTGGGGCTACAATTTCTATCGGGTGGAGAACCAGCTGCGAGCAGATGACCAAATGGTGCGCAGCCAGGCATCTCGTCTGCTCGGCATGGCGCGCTCGAGCGTGGAGCGCGCCGAGACTGATTATCGACACGAGTTCATCAGAACTCCGACCCGCGAGAAGCCTTTTCCTGATCCCGATATCGTGACGGGTGCCCGCGACCTCGAACGGCTTGGCGCGGAAATCGGCTTGGTCGGTAATCGGCTGCAGGCGTTGCCAGTGCCGGAAAATGACCGCATGACGCAGCGTTACCGCAAGGAAGCCGACACGCTACAGGCGTTGATCCACACCGATGAGCAATTGACCGGGCAGGCGTCGCTGCTGCAGACACTGCTGGATGGCAAGAACGGTTTGTGGATGCTGGAACACCAAGCCGATATCAAGGAGGGTTTGCTGGCGATCCAGCAGACCCTGCGAGGTCGCGAGGAAGCGTTGATCGGTCGCGTCGCATAGCCATAGATAGATTCAAAAGATCAGTGCAACTGCGTCGGCATACTTGTCGCCAATCGGTTGCACATCGCTATAGCGCTTCATCCAGGGAGTCTTCGCCATGTTCACCATCATTGTTCTGGTCATTGTTGTCCTCGTGGTGGTGGTGAGCACTCGCCGGTTTCGAAAGCGCACTGCGCAAATAAAAACCATACTCGAATCGATGGACAAGGATCGCCCAATTGGCGGGATCACCTCGGTGCTCGCGCTGAAGGAGGAAGTGAAGGCGACTCTTCTTGCTCAAGCGATGGCCCAGGCGGGCTCTTCATCTTCAGAGATTCCTCCTCAAGGAACGCTCGGCGTAGGCGAGATCATTTCTATTTCCTCGTTGGCGACCGGCAGTCCTGAGGCGACGCTCGAGCTCGATGCCATTGGCGCACCGAAGCGCCGGGTTGTGGCACCGCTGCCCGAAGGGCACGGATTGACGCGCGGCGATCGCATCTACGTTCTGCTTGATCAAAGCGACCCTTCCGTCGTCGCGCTTGCGCCCGCTTCCATGACCGGAGTGCAGACTCTGCCAGTGGGAGCCAATCGCCTTGACGCTCTCGTATTGGGACCGCAGATTCTGGAGGCGGGTGCGAAGGCGAAGGGCGTCGTCAAGACGGCCGATTCGATACCGATGGCCGATGCGACGTTAGCTGCGCGCGGATTCAGCAAATGGCGGCTTGATCTGGAAGTGACCCCGGAAAGCGGCTGGCCTTATCGCGCCGAACTCACCATCAGCCTGTCGACGCCGGAAAAGGCTGCGCGCATTGCCCATGCGGGTGCGGAGGTAGCGCTACGCTACGATCCGGATGACACAAAGACAGTGAGCATCGATTCGATCGCGATGGGCTATGGCAATCCCTATGAAACGCTATCGTCGCCGATGCAATCGACCCGGACCGTGACCATTACTACCACGATGGGTTCACCCGGTGGGCAGACCGTGTTGCTAGTGAATGCGGGACGAAACCTTATCGAGGTAATCAAAATGGTGCGCAGCGCCCGTCCGGGGATGTCTTTGCTCGACGCCAAGAACTTGGTGGAATCCGCCCCGCAAAAGCTGCTGGAAAATCTCGCGCCGGAACAGGCGGATTCGATCAAGCGCCAACTCGAGAGCGCAGGAGCTACAGTGATTGTGGTGTGAGCGGATGGCATGCTGATGCATCTACCGCGCGCGAAAGCAAACAAGGAAGTCACGAGATGGTCAAACAGGTTTTCGTTTGTCTTGCATTGATTGTCGCCGCATTGCTTGCGCTGCCGATTGCCGCACTCGCTGAAGGTCCGGCGAATAGCGTTCATGAGCCGACCTATGCGGCTGACGGCCGGCTGATACCTCCGGTCGATTATCGCGAGTGGATCTTCCTCAGCTCGGGTCTGGACATGAGCTATAACGAAAAGGCTCTGGCATCCGAGCAGCCAGTATTCGACAACGTCTTTGTCAATCCGGAGTCCTATCGTACCTTTCTGCAGACGGGTACCTGGCCGGACAAGACGCAGTTTGTGCTGGAAGTGCGCAGCTCATCCGCCAAGGGCTCGATCAATCATCGCGGCCACTTCCAGAATGGCGATATCCAGGGCATCGAGGTTCATGTAAAAGACGCAGCGCGATTCGACGGCGGCTGGGCGTTTTTCGATGTTCAAGGCAATGTGCCCGCCGCCAAGCTACCGATGACCGCCGCCTGCTACGCCTGCCACCGCGATCATGCAGCGGTCGGCACAACCTTCGTCCAGTTTTATCCGACCTTGCTGCCGATTGCGCGCCAGCATGCGACGCTCAGTGCCAGTTACCTCAAGGACGAGGCCGATCTCGCAAAAACGGTGCACTGAGTCTGATATCGGTGAAAGCAAACAAAGTGCACTGAAAATCGGATGTATCGCGATCCATAACACCGGGAAAATTGCATTCGTGATCAAGAACGGCTGGATCTACAAGAATGACGGAGGCTGAGATTTCCGTCGTAACAGTGAAACACGGATGATCCAATGTTCGGCAGCTCCACTCGGTGGAGCAACAGTGCGCGTAAAACGGGCCATAGGTAGTTAAAGTGCAATAACCACTTCCAGCGTGTTTGTCGCTCATGCAGTTCCAGATCGTCCCGAGAGAGGCAACGCTATCGCTTGCATCGGCCGGCAAGTGGATGCTGAAAGCGCTTTAGCACTATTGTCACCAGTCGAGATTTGCCAACGATGAGGATCAGTAACCCATGGGTATAACCAGGCGAGAAGCTCTTCGGTTGTTGGCTGCCGGTCTCGGCGCGGGCCTGGTATCAGGGCGATTGCTGGCCGACGACAAGCCTGATGCAATCGCTGCCCGCTTTGCGCGTGATGTGGCGAGCGACGTCGGGCCGGGGAAAAAGTTTGGCGTCGATGGCCACGCGCAAAACTATCCGGGCAACACGATCATCTGTCACTTGAATCATCCGGGGCGGCAGTTCGAAGCGATGCAGCAGGTCTACGCCGAACTGCGCGCACAGGTTGGTGATGCACAGATGAGCTGGCTGCCGTCCTCGTCGTTCCACATGACGGTGTTCGATGGGGCGCTCGATGTGCGTCGCGCGCCCGGCGACTGGCCGAGCGGATTACCGCTCGATGCGAGCATGCGCGAATGCAATGACTATATCGCTGGCAAGCTGCGCGATGCCGACTTCGGTTTCGAACCGCCGATTCGCATGGTCGCCTATGACGCGCCGCTCACACCCAAATGGACGGCCATTCCGTTGCGACCGGTTGATGACGCCGAGGCGCGTCGCCTGCGTTCCCTGCGCGATCGAGTCGCTCAGGTGATCGGCATTCGCCATGCCGGTCACGACCAGTACATTTTCCACACCACCTTCGGCTATCGCATACGGCCACTGACACAAGCGACTGCGCCGCAGTATCTGCAGCAGCTCTCGACGGCGCTACGCAAGATGCGCGAGCGCATTCCCGTTTTCGAAATGGGTGCGCCGGAATTTTGTCTCTTCAACGACATGATGTCGTTTCAGACGCAGTTTCTTTTGAAGTGAAAACGCGATAAAGCGAGCGAATGCCGAATATTCAAGCGTGCTCAATCTCGGCATGAGACGCAGAATGTGTTTAATGCGGCAACAAGTGTAGGGGGAATACGGAACCGGCATGCACGGAGGCATCCTTGAAGATGCCGAGTACCGATGCACTCCGCTGCGGCGTCGGTTTGTTCGTGGCTTTCAATTCGCCAGCGGCTCGGTCAGCGGCGGGCGACGCGCGCTCAACGCGGTGCCGACCGCCGCCACGATGATCGCCACGATGGCCAGCCATTGAAGCAGGCTGATCCGTTCGTCCAGCAACGCCACGCCAGCCACCGCCGCGACGGCCGGCTCCAGACTCAACAAGGTGCTGAATGTGCGCGCCGGTAGTCGGGTCAACGCGACCATCTCCAGCGAATACGGCAGGGCCGAACTCAGTACCGCCACGCCCAGCGCATACGGCAACAGCGTCGGCGACAGCAGGGCGCTACCGGCATGAGCAACACCGAACGGTATCGCCAGCAAGGCACCGATCGAGGTGCCCCACGTTACCGTGTCCGCCCCGTAGGCGGCCCCGGCCTTTTTCCCCAGCACGATGTATAACGCCCAGCCAACACCAGCGGCCAACGCGTACATCACGCCAACCGGATCGAGCGCCTGCATCTGTCCGCGCAGTGGCAACAACAGGGCCAGGCCGGCCACCACCAGCGCTATCCAGACGAAGTCGATTAACCGGCGCGAGCTGATCAGCGCCAGCGCCAGCGGCCCGGTGAATTCCAACGCTACCGCGATACCCAGCGGGATCGTGCGCAGCGACATGTAGAACACCAGGTTCATTGCACCCATCGAGAGACCATAGCCCCATAGCGCACGCCAGTTGCGCTGACTGCCCGAGCGGCGCCACGGCCGTCGCCACAGCAGCAACATCAGTGCGCTGAGCCCCAGCCGATAGGCGGTAGCGCCCTGTGCGCCGACCTGAGGAAACAGGTGTTTGGCCAGCGACGCACCACATTGGTACGAGACCATGCTGATCAATAGCGCGCCGACCGCGAGCGCGAGCGGAGCAACAGTGGAACGTGATGACATGAGCGCAGCCGCGGCGGGAGAACAGTTCGTCCATGATGCCCGCAGATCTAGATGAAACCCACCATGCAGACCGACTTGTCGTCGCCATTACTGACACCGCCTGTCAGCAATGGATGGCACGACTCGCGGGATGATGCATGG
>Ga0302313_10001655_pt1 | contig 16500 bp, 13 predicted proteins | sample III_Palsa_N2_2_FD_200454 | JGI IMG/M metagenome (GOLD analysis project Ga0302313, IMG submission 200454) | Peat permafrost microbial communities from Stordalen Mire near Abisko, Sweden - III_Palsa_N2_2 | ecosystem: Environmental > Terrestrial > Soil > Palsa > Peat permafrost | place: Sweden...
CTCGCGCTCTTCCCTGTCGTCTGGTTCATGCCTAATACGCAGCAGATCCTCGGCGAAGAACCCTCGACCTCCGCCGCGCCCACTCCTCTGTTTTCACGCCTGCGCTGGTCACCGAACCTGATGTGGGGTCTGGCGATGGCGACCCTCTTTTTCGCCATCCTCGCGAATCTCGACCACACCACATCGTTCCTCTACTTCCAGTTCTAACGGCTGTACCTAACCTCAATCATCGTCATCATCCTTCTTCCACGGATGCTTCACCAGGAGTGCCGGCGGTGGCGGCTTCGTGCCCATCGCATCCTGCCAAAGGATGAGGTTCAACTTATTTGGGTCCGCATGATCCTCATGCCTCAGATCCATCTTCATCGACGCCGCCGCGCCAGGCGCATTTGGCTTATTCGCCACATAGATCAATCCATTCTCGCGATTGGACACATCCGCCGTGTACGCCGGTTGATCGCCGGGCCCTGTGAACAGCGTTGAGATCAACGAAGCGAACGCATCGTTGTTGTTCATCGGCGGCACGCCCAGCACAGTCTCCATCGTCCTCACCATGCTCACCGTCGAGTAGAAGCGACTGTCCACAAACGCCTCCTGCCCCGGCTTCGGATGCGGCGCATACTTGCTTACGATGATTCCCAGTGAGCGATGCGCATCCACATGGTCGGCGCCGTTCTGCGCGTCATCTTCCAGGATGAAAAAGGCCGTGTCATCCCAATAGGCGGAGTGCGATATCGCCTCAACCACGCGTCCGATTGCGAGGTCGTTGTCCGCAACCGATGACTTCGGGCTCGGCCCACCGGGACGCGTGCCGTAGGTGTGGTCGTTGCCCATGCGCAACTGGATGTAGTTCGGCATCGTATCGTTGCCGGCCGCGCGATCCTTCTCCCATTGCGTCAGATGCCGCAGAAAGATATTCGCGCGAACCTGGTCAGGGACGAGTAGATCGAAGTCCGGGTACTCGGTTGCATAGTGCCCAACCAGCTCAGGCTTCGTCGCTACATTGCTGGCGAGCCTTGGAATGTTCCACGACCAGAGGTTCTTGCCGCCACCCCAGTCCGCAGGAATCGGATCGCCTGGCCTGATAAACGGCACGTCACACGGCTCAGCTTCCCCCGTCGTTCCCTGTCTTGGATCCATTGGCTTCGGCGCAGACTTTACCTTTTTGTCCGTACAGAAGGTCGAGTTGATGTACTCCGCGAAGTGATAGATCGTCTTGCCATGCTTCGCGAAGTTCGTCCAAAGATATCCACTCTCCGGCTCTGCCACATCGGGTATGTGCTGCTGTAGCGGATAGCCGTTCGCCACGACGCCTTCGTAGTCATAGCTCCGCTGCCCACCGCGATAGTTGATCTGCCAGGTCTTCTCCAGGTAGTCGGTACCGATGGCCGCATTCGACCACACGTGGCCCTCGCCTGATACCTCGCCGGAGTCGAAGAAGTTATCCAGCACGCCAAACTGCAGCGCCAGCTTATGTTCGTTCGGCGTGATGCCTTCGCCATACATCGCCAGCGAAGGATCACCGTTTCCTACGGCCTTTCCATCCTTGGATAGGTCACCCAGGATCTGGTCATAGGTGCGGTTCTCTTTGATGATGTAAATAATGTGCTTGATCGGGCTCTTCCCGCCCGCAAACGCAAGCGTCTCAGCCGCAGCCTTCATCCGGTTCGAGTCCAGCACGTCATCCGTCGAAGCCTTCAGACCCGGCTCAATCGCCGCCTCATCCAGCGATGCCAGCGAGCCATAATCAAGCGTCGGTGCATACGAGAAGCTCGCCGGCGCTCTCTTTGAAGCCTGCCCAGGGACCTCTTTCTGCGGCATATTGTTCGGCCCCGTTCCCTTGCCTCGTCCGGTGGCGATATACAGCTTGCCGCCGCTTGAGAGCATGGCCATCGGCATCATCTCCGTCGGCAAAAACCCCATGGGCTCAGTCATGCCCTTCGCCTTCGTCATGCTCTGCAGCTTATGCGTATCAAAGACGGCCACGGCATCGGATGCCATGTTGGCCGCATACAGACGCGTTCCCGTCGCATTCAACGCCAGCGCGTCGGGCTCCGCGCCAAAGTAGCTCTGCCCCGGTAGGCGAGTATCGAAGTACCCACGCACCGCAAGCTCTGCCTGGACATTCTTGCCAATCTCCACTGCGGCCACCGCGTCACGATTGGACAGCGACACGTAGAGCAACCCCTCACGTTCATCCAACAGCAGGGAGCAGGGATGCGTTCCCGGGGCGATCGGCGAACTCGGCTTCAGCAGCGTGACCTTCTTCGTTACCCGCCCGCTCGCCAAATCCAACTCCGCCACTTCGCTCGCATTCCACAGAGCTACAAAGGCACGCTTGCCATCCGCCGTGACCGCAACCGCGATGGGATAGGTCGAAGGCACAACATCGTTCTCTGCCAGATCGAAGGTACTTTCGATCTTCCCCGTCTTCGCGTCCATCAGCACGGCGCTATCCGATAGATTCTCAGCCACCAGCAGCCGTTCGCTTGCACCGGGCACGACCGAGATCGCCGCCGGGTATGGTATTCCGAGCGATGCCTTTTCATCCTTCTGTAGCCCTGTATGTCTGCCGTTCGCCAGCTTCACCTCAGGCAGCTTCAGAAAGCCCTGCGGTGTAAGCACTCCCTGCGAAAATCCATAAACAACAATCCCGTTGCCGGTCTTCTCGTGGCCATCACCCTCTGGAAAGCTCAGCGACGCCAGGCTTGCATACACCTTCGTTCCATCCGGACTGAACGCCAACCCAGAGAAAAACGTCTGAGGCGCACGCTCTCCCACGCGAGCATCGGGGAAATCCGCCACTGTTCCCGTCTGCGTATTCATCACCGCGAGCGATTGCCAGTAATGCGACTCGAACGTCCCGTAGCCCGCATTGATCGCGACCACCCAACGTCCGTCGGGCGAAGCCGCCAGCGATAGCGGCAAGCTGTTCAGGCGCTGATATCCGCCCGGGGCCGGTGATAATAGCTGCTTGCTGGTCGCCAGATCGATCGCCGTCTGCGCAACGGCTTGCGGGGCTCCAGCGCCAGCCAGCAGGGCCATGAACGCCAACCCGGCAATGCCACGGAATCCCATAGAAAACCGCGTGAACGCACGGTCAACATTGACCGTCTTCGCCATTACAAAAGTCTTACACCCGTTCATGTCAACCTCGCTATATCGTCATAACTGTAGCTGAAGCACAAGAGAAAGAGATGAACAAATGCAAATGAACAGTCTCCTGACGCAAGCCGAAATCGACTACATCGAAACCAAGCCGGAGCCCATCCAGAACGCCCCGGTTCTTGATGCCCCCGCAGTTGGGTCCGACCGCCTCGCCGCCGTCAAGCAGACCACGCAGAAGATCAAGCAGGATCTGCGCATGGGCCGCGAGCACCAGCAAGGGCGCATCAACTGGATCACCACCATCTTCATGGGACTGTTTCACGTCGGCGCCATCGCCGCGCTCTTCTTCTTCTCCTGGAAGAACGTCGCCGCCCTCGCCATCATGTACTTCTTCGCGATCAACGTCGGCATCGGCATGGCCTATCATCGCCTGCTCACGCACCGCGGCTATCGCGTCCCGCACTGGCTTGAGATCTTCCTAACGGCCTGCGGTTGCCTCGCGCTCGAAGGCGGCCCGATCTTCTGGGTAGCCACACACCGCGTTCATCATCAGAACTCCGACGACGAAGGCGATCCGCACACACCGCATGATGGTACCTGGTGGGCCCATGCCGGTTGGATTCTCTCCGGTCGCGCTCTCCACTCGGAGACGGCTCTTCTGGGCCGCTACGCTCCCGATCTTACCCGCGACCGCGCCCACGTCTGGCTCTCGAAGTACCACTATCTTCCGCTCGTCGTCACCGGCCTGCTGCAGGTAGCTATCGGCGCCGCGCTCGCACCTGCCGGTCATCACATCGTTGGCGCAGTCGGCATGTTGCTCTGGGGAACCTTCCTCCGCACCACGCTCGGCCTGCACGCCACCTGGCTCGTCAACTCGGCTACGCACCTCTGGGGCAAGCGCCGCTTTGAGACCAAGGACGACTCCCGCAACAACTGGTGGGTCGCGATCCTCACCGGCGGCGAAGGCTGGCACAACAACCACCACGCACATCCGGTCAGCGCTCGCCACGGCCTCGCCTGGTACGAGTTCGACATCAACTACTACGGCATCTGGGTGATGGAAAAACTCGGCCTCGCGAAGAAGGTCCAGATCGCGCAGTTCGACCCCCACAACCCCAAGCCCGCGGGCGCAGCGTAAGCCTCACACCACAGTGCAATAGAAAAGCCGCCTCCATCGAGGCGGCTTTTCTGTTGCGGCACTTTACTCTCAACTCTCTACCCTCTACTCTCTGCTTTAGATGAATCTCACACGACGCCGCGGAGCCATTGCTTTTTTCATCACCCTCGGTGTGTGTCTCACGGCGCTCGCGGTCACGCTCAACATCACCTGGATCCACAACAACGGCCGCCGCTTCGCCATCGATCTCGTCGGCGTCCTGCTCTTCTCCCTGCTCATCGCCGGTGTCGTCCTCAACACCGTCTTCCTCGTCCGCGAGATCCGTCGCAACGAGCGTCAGGACAGCTTCCTGAACGCCGTCACCCATGAGCTCAAGACCCCCATCGCCAGCATCCGCCTCTATCTCGACACCCTTGAGCGCCGCACCGTCGACGAGGCCCAGCGCCACAAGTTCTATGCCGTCATGCGTTCTGACACCGACCGTCTCTTAGTCACCGTCGAGCGCGTCCTCAAAGCCGGCGAGCTCGGCCAGCGCGACCGCGAGCACCAGCGTACACGCGTCGAACTCCATCCTCTCGTCGCCGACTGCATCAAGACCACCATCGCCCGGCATCATCTCGCGCCCGGCGCCATCACGCTCGCGGACGTCCCCGGCGGCGTTCGACTCGCGGTCTTCGGCATCGCCGAGGATCTACGCACCGCCATCCTCAATCTCCTCGACAACGCCGTAAAGTACTCCCCCAATGGCGTCGCCATCGCCTGCCGTCTACAGATCGAACACTACACCTGGGTCGTGCTCTCCATCACCGACACCGGCCTCGGCATCCCCTCCCGCGAGCTCAAACGCATCTTCAAGCGCTTCTACCGCGCCCGCTCCAACGACCTCGTCAAGATCAAAGGCACCGGCCTCGGCCTCTTCCTCGTAAACACCATCGCCCGCCAGCACGGCGGCTCCGTACGAGCCACCAGCGAAGGCCCCGGCAAAGGCTCAACCATGCTACTCAAGCTCCCGCTGGCCATCAGCGGCTCTACAAATGGCGGCGCCCTATGAAGATCCTGCTTCTCTGGAAGTTTTTCGCTCTCGCCTTCAGCGCCCTGCTGCCGCTGGTCAATCCCCTGGGCTCGTCGCTGCTCTTCGTCGGCTTCGTCGGCGAAGTTCCCATCAGCCTCTATCACTCTCTTGCGCGGCGCATTGCCATCAACATCCTGATCTTCTTCGCGGTCATCCTGCTCCTCGGCTCCGCGCTTCTCACCTTCTTTGGCATCTCGCTTCCCATCGTGCAGGTCTCCGGAGGCCTGGTCATCGCGGCCATGGGTTGGTCTCTGCTCAATCAACCAGACACCAGGCCCAGCGAAAAGAACCTGCAACTGAAGGCAGAAAACGACGCCCTCACCGACTCGCTGACCGCCAAATCGTTTTACCCCTTCACCTTTCCGCTCACCGTAGGCCCCGGCTCTATCGTCGTCACGCTCACGCTGGAGGCACAGGCTAAGCAATCCGATCTGACCGGAACGCTACTCTCCCATGCCGGCATTATGCTGGCTGCGGTCCTGATGGCTGTCCTCGTCTACCTCTGCTACGCCAACGCCCCACGCATCACGCGCGCCATCGCCCCTGCAACTGCCCACGGAATTCTGCGCGTCGTTGCATTCTTTCTGCTCTGCATCGGCGTCCAAATTACGTGGAACGGCATCAGCGCCCTCCTCACCGTGTTTCTCCACCATCCCCTATGAGCCAGCAACCCCTCATCGCTGTAATCGAAGACGAAGAGCACCTCGCCGAGGGCCTCATCTTCAACCTCGAAGCCGAAGGCTACCGTGTACACCACGAGGCCGACGGCGACGCCGCCCTCGCCTGGCTACTCACAGCCTCGCCTCAACCCACAGCCATCCTCCTCGACGTCATGCTCCCTGGCCGCGACGGCTTCTCCATCGTCGCCGCCCTTCGCGCAGCCGGCCTCTTCACGCCAGTCCTTCTGCTCACCGCCCGCGGCCGCGCCGAAGACATCGTCGAAGGCTTCGCCGCCGGCGCCGACGACTATCTCCCCAAGCCCTTCGATCTCGCCATCCTCTTCGCCCGCCTAACCGCCCTGCTCCGCCGCATGCACTGGCAGCGCGACCAGCCCGCGACCGAGCCCGAGCAACCGCCCCCGGCCCCAACCCCCGACTACACCCTCGGCGACCGCACCATCAGCTTCGAAGACCTCGAGATCCGCGGCACAGAAAAGACCATCCACCTCACCCTCATGGAAGCCGATCTCCTCCGCTACCTCGTCGACCGCCCTAACAAGATCATCCCCCGAAAAGAGATCCTTGAAAACGTCTGGCACGTCCGCGACGACACCGACACACGCGCCATCGACAACTTCATCGTCCGCCTCCGCCGCTACCTCGAACCCGACCCCACCGCTCCCATCTATCTCCAAACCGTCCGCGGTGTAGGCTACCGCTTCATCCCCGAACCCTAGCCCGCGATACACTCGAAGCGGCACCAACAATGCGCATCTTCACCCGCTACATCCTTCGCGAAGTCGTCGGCTACGCCCTCCTCGGCGGCGTGCTGTTCACCTTCATCCTGTTCATGCGCTACCTGCTCCCGCTCATGGAGCTCGCCGTCCGCGGCGCTGCCTCGCCAATGGACATGCTCCGCGTCATCGGCTACCTACTCCCCAGCTTCTTCACCCTCACCATCCCGATGGCGGTCCTCATCGGCATCCTTCTCGGCCTCAGCCGCCTCGCCTCAGACAGCGAGATCACCGCTATGCGCGCCGCCGGCATGGGCGTGCTCTCTTTCGTAGGAATCGTCAGCCTCTTCGCCGGGCTCTCGTGGGCGCTGTGCCTTGGCAACACGCTCTACCTCGCCCCACACGCCGCGGCTGCACTCCTCAATTACCAGGACCAGCTCGCCCCCGGCGCCTCTGCGGCCACCCTGGTCCAACCCCGGGTCTTCTACGAAAACCTGAAAAACGACGTTCTCTACGTGCAGGACGCCACCCCGGGAGCCAACGGCGCCTCCGTCTGGCGCAACGTCTTCCTCGCCGACCTCACACACCCCGCCACGCCTCACATCATCACCGCCAAAGAGGCCATCGCCATGAACGGCGGCCCTCAGACTCTCCGCCTGCAGATGTTCGACGGCACCCGCCACGATATCGCCGCCAACAATCCCAGCGAATACAACATCGCCACCTTCGCCGCGACCGAGCAGCCGCTGCAGGTCGTCTCGCAGGAAGACTCCCACATCACCCGCAACGACACCCCCATGCAGGCCCTCAGCTTCCGCGAGCTCTGGCGCCTCGCTCACGGCCCCGATAAAGCCGCAACCCAGCCCTACCGCATCCAGTTGCAAAGCCGCTTCTCGTTCCCCGCCGCCTGCTTCGTCCTCATGCTGGTCGGCGTCCCCCTCGGACTCTCGTCCAAGCGTGGCGGCAAGGGCACCGGCTTCGTCGTCAGCATCATCCTCGTCTTCCTCTACTACGTTCTCTCGGAGATCGGCATCGCCATGGCGCGCGACGGCAAGCTCTCCGCCGTCGCCGGAGTCTGGGGAGCCAACTTCATCTTCACCGCATTCGGCGTCCTGCTGATCCAGCAGCTCAGCCGTGGAGGCATCGCGCTCAACCTGTTCTCGAGCGCCGGCCAGGCCCTCACGACGCTCTTCGGCCGCCTGCGACCCTCCAGCCGCGCCCGCGCCGAAAGCTTCGCCTCCGGCGCCTCCATGCGAGGACTCCGCCGCGCCCTCCGCATCCGCTTTCCGCTCATCCTCGACGAGTACGTCATGGGCAGCACCGTCCGCAACTTCCTGCTCGTCCTCGTCAGCCTCTCCATGCTCTTCCTCGTCTTCACCTTCTTCGAGCTCATCGGCGACATCATCAAGTACCGCACCCCACTCGTCACCGTCGGCGAGTACCTGCTCAACCTCATCCCCTTCATCCTCTATAACGTCGCCCCGCTCTGCGCACTCGTCGCCGTTCTCATCACCTTCGGCACCCTCAGCCGCACCAGCGAGCTCACCTCCATGAAGGCCACCGGCACCAGCCTCTACCGCATCGTCGCCCCGGTCCTGCTCATCGCCGCCATGCTCGCCGTCGCACTCTTCGCCTTCGACGATGCCTACCTCCCCGCCGCCAACCGCCGTCAGGAAGCCCTCCGCGCCGTCATCAAGGGCAAGCCAGCCCAAACCTTCCTCCGTCCTGACCGCAAGTGGATGTCCGGACAATCTCTCGGCGACAACGAACCCTCCCGCATCTTCTACTACCAGTTCTTCGACCCCGACAAAGACGCCTTCGCCAACCTCACCGTATTCGAGTTCCAGCCCGGCTCCTTTACCCTCACCCGCCGCATCTTCGCCACCTCCGCCCGATGGGACGACACCGTCGGCCGCTGGGTCTTCGAAAACGGCTGGCAGCGCACCTTCGCCGGCGAAACCACCACCAGCTACCAGCCCTTCACCCTCAGCAGCTTCCCCGAGATCCGCGAACAGCCCTCCTACTTCAAAAAAGAAGACCGCCAATCGCAGGAGATGTCCTACTCCGAGCTCTCCGGCTACATCACCGACCTCAAACAATCCGGCTTCGACACCACCCGCCTCCGCGTCCAGCTAAACCGCAAGCTAGCCTACCCGCTCATGGCTCTCGTCATGGCGATCCTCGCCGTCCCCTTCGCCCTCTCTGCCGGCAAACGCGGAAACCTCGCCGGCATGGGCGCCGGCATCGGCCTGGCCATCGGCTACTGGGTCATCGCCCTCTTCTTCGAAAACCTCGGCAACGTCAACTCCCTGCCCCCCATCCTCGCCGCATGGTCACCGGACATCCTCTTCGCTATGGTCGGCAGCTACCTGCTCCTCCGCGTCCCCACCTAACAGCACACGCGCGATGGTATGCTGCATCCCATGCTCCGCAAACTCCTTCTCGCCGCTACTCTCATGGCCGCCGCTGCTACCTCGCAAGCACAAACCTCTCCACTCGACGCCCTCAACTTCCTTCGGGGCACGTGGACAGCAAGCACCAACGCCAATGGCTCAGCCGGCGCCACAGCCATAGGCACGTACACCTTCGCCCGCGACCTCAACGGCTACGCGCTCCAACGCACCGGATCCCTCGATAAATGCACCGGCCCGAAGACCTTCGACTGCCAGCACCACGACCAGCTCACCATCTACGCCGACCCCACCGGCGCACTCGCTGCGCTCTACATCGATAGCGAAGGCCACGTCATCCAGTACTCCATCGCCACACCCGACGCCACCACGGCCATCTTCACCTCACAAGGCCCCGCCGCCGCACCACACTTCAAGCTCATCTATCACTTCGACGGCAAGGTTATGACCGGCAAATTTCAAGGCGCAGCCCCCGGCTCAACCGACTTCCACTCCTACTTAGAATGGTCCGGAACAAAACAGTAGCACCCCACATCCCCATGGCCGCCACCTTCCCTCCATCTCGTCTCGAAGCCTTCTCCGACGGCGTCATCGCGGTCATCATCACCATCATGGTGCTGGAACTCAAGATCCCCCACGAAGCCGGCTGGGCGGGCCTGCATAGCGTCGCTCCCGCACTGGGCGTCTACGCGCTCTCCTTCACCTTCGTCGGCATCTACTGGGTCAACCACCACCTCCTGCTGCATCGCATCCACGAAGCCTCGCCAAACATCCTCTGGGCCAACCTCATCTGGCTCTTCTGCCTCTCGCTGCTGCCGTTCTTCACCTCGTACGTGCTGGAAAAAACCGAGGACGACTTCTCCGTCGCCTTCTACGCCGCCTCGTTTCTGCTCGTAGCCTTAGCCTTCATGCTCCTCCGCATCGCCATCACCGCCCGCCAGCGCGCCGAAGGCACCTTCGAGCACGCCGACCTCGCCCTGCAGGTCAAGCACTGGACCTCACTCGCCGTCTATGCGATCGCCGTGGGCATCGCCCGCTTCCATCATCCCATCGTCACCCTGGGGCTCATCGCCGCCGTCACGGCTATGTGGATCATCCCTACCCTCGGAGTCGAGCGCTGCGATCCGCCCACCCATCCCACCAAAACCCTCCCCTCCAATGCGCTCGACTCCCACACGCGATAAACTGGCTGTCGAATGAATCTGCAAGGCTGCGGCACCGCGCTCATCACCCCCTTCCGTCCCGACGGCTCCCTCGATGAGGCGGCCCTCACCGCGCACGTCCACTGGCAGATCGCCAACGGCATCACCCTGCTCATCCCCGCCGGCACCACCGGCGAAGCCTCCACCCTCACCGAGTCCGAATGGCTCCGCGTCGTCGAGCTCACCGTCGCCGCCGCCGAAGGCCGCGTCCCCGTCTTCGCCGGCTCCACACACAACGCCACGCACCAGGCCGTAGCCAACGCTGGCAAGCTCTCCCAGATCAAGGGCCTCACCGGCATCCTCACCGCCAACCCCTACTACAACCGCCCCGGCCAGGAAGGCCAGTACCAGCACTTCAAGGCCATCGCGGAAGCCACAGACCTGCCCATCCTGCTCTACAACATCCCCGGCCGAACCGGAGCCAATCTCGAACCCTCCACCGTCCTCCGCCTCGCCGAAATCCCAAACATCGTCGGCATCAAGGAGTCCAGCGGCAACCTCGCGCAAATCACCGAGCTCATCACACAGGCTCCCCGCGCCTTCAAGGTCTTCGCCGGCGACGACGCCCTCGCCCTGCCCATCCTCTCCGTCGGCGGCGCCGGCCTCATCTCCGTAGCCTCCAACGCCATCCCGCAGCAGATGGCGCAGATGGTCAACTCCGCCCTCACCGAAAACTGGGTCGCCGCCCGCCGCATCAACCGCCACTACTACGCCCTGATGCAGGCCAACTTCATCGAACCCAGCCCCGCCCCCATCAAAGCCGTCCTCACTCTGCTCGGCCGCGGCAACGAAACCCTCCGCCTTCCCATGGTCCCGGTCTCCGACAACTCCCGCAAAAAGCTGGAGACAATCCTAGCCGGACTAGACCTCCTGCGCGACGACCCTACCTCTTAGGCGACTTCATCCTGAGCGCAGCAAAGGATCCCCGTATTTCGTCCAGCGCGGCGACGATGTACAAGGACAAGGAAGCTGCGCCGCCCTACTTCCCCGTAATCGCCACCAGCACCGGCAACGACCGCGGCGGAAAGCAAGCCGCGTTATCACAAGCCTGATACCGCAGCGTCCCCGCCAGCGTCTGCGCGCCCTTTGCCGCGACCACCCGCAGCCTCACGCGAAACACCCCTTGGTACACATCCAGCAACTCCGCATCCGCGCCCTGCCCCAGCCTGAACGCCGCACCCTTCGGATACTCTTCCCCCAACACCTTCACCCCGTCACCCGAATCCACCTTGAACGACGTAGCAATCAGCAAAGCATCCGGCGGCGTATGCGAGTTGATATGAAACCCCTCATCCACCCGAAACTGCAGCTCAATCACCTCCGGCTTCCCAGCCTCCACCACCGACTCCTCCGACAAAAACACCACATGCCCCTTCTTGACTGCAGACGTATCCCCCAACGAAATCCCCTGCGCCCAGGCAATCACCGGCATCACCACCAACGCCAACACCCACCACCCTAAACCCTGGGCCCTGGCCCCTGAACCCTGCCTCACAGCCCCACCGCCTTACGTATATTCGCCTCTACCTCGTCCTTCGACGGAGTCCCCACACTCTCCTCTACCACTGTCCCGTTCTTGTCCACATAGAACGTCTGCGGCAGATAATCCCCCAGCGCATAGCTCTTCGCAATGCTCTTATCCGGCATCAGGATTGGATAGCTCACCCCGGTCTTCTTCGCACCCTCCGCCACCTGGTCCCTCGGCATGTCCTCATCCTGATCGACGCCCAGCACAATCAGGCCCTGTGGCTGATACTTGCCACTGAACTCCTGAAACCACGGCATCTCCAACCGGCACGGCCCACAATACGTCGCCCAGAAATTAATCACCACCGGATGCCCCTTGAAGTCCGCCAGCGAAACCTTCTTGCCACTCAAATCCACCAACGTGAACCCCGGCGCAATCTTGCCCTTCAGACTCTCCCCACCAAACACCGAAGCATCGTTGCTCCCAGACCCAGAAGTCGCCGGCGGATTCGTCCCATCCTTCACCAGCACGATCTGCGCCCGCTGCATCGCCGCCCGCCGCTGCCGCAGGTTATACACGCCCGCCCAAACCAGCAGCCCAACCAACACAACCATCGCAGCCAACACACCGATCCGACGCATGCAACATCCTCCCGCGCAAACAAAACGCTTCCTCAAGTCTACCGCCACCGCATTTCCAGTTGTCACCACAACGTCTCCCCAGTTACCATTCCAATTTTTGAGGCTTGTCCCCTCAGTTTTTTAGGATTGTCATTCCGAGCGAAGCCGAGGAACCTGCTTCCTCCCGTTCTTCGCTCTCACTCCCACAAATTTGTCATCCTGAGCGGAGCGCAGCGCAGTCGAAGGACCTGCCACCAAGCTCACACCCAGCACACCGCTCGAACCTTTCAACCACAAACGGCGGGTGCCCCCGATCTCTTGCGCTTGGAGATCGGGGTGTCCACGAGCCACGTTCTCCCTCGGGGACCCCAACCCCGGGTGCCGCACCCTTTGCGCTTTTTGCAAAGGGTGGGGTATCGCGCAAAGCGCGACCGCTCTCCTCAACCCCACCACCCTCCCTCTGCTAGCATTCAACTTGTCCAAACCGATGCCCGACGAAACCCAAAATCCCGACGCAATCCAAACCCCAGCAGACACAGCCCTGAGCCCCGGTGAATTAGTCCGCATAGAAGCTGACGCCCTTCACGAGCTCGCCCTCCGCCTCGAAGGCCCCGCCCGCGAGCCCTTCGACCGCATCGCCGCTCTCCTCACCGAAACCGCGCAGCAGCATCGCCGCGTCATCCTCACCGGCATCGGCAAATCCGGCCTCATCGCCCGCAAGATCGCCGCCACCTTCGTCTCCACCGGAACCCCCGCCCACTTCCTGCACCCCTCCGACGCCCTCCACGGCGACCTCGGCATCCTCACTCCCGGTGACGTCCTGCTCGCACTCTCCTACTCCGGAGAAACCGCAGAGATCCTCAGCCTACTCTCGCTTCTCCCCGACCTCGGCATCACCGTCATCAGCTTCTGCGGCTGCCCCACGTCCACCCTGGCCTCCGCCAGCGCCCACACACTCGACGTCAGCGTCTCCCGCGAAGCCTGCGCCCACCAGCTAGCCCCCACAGCCTCGTCCACGGCCATGCTCGCCCTCGGCGACGCCCTCGCCCTCGACGTCTCCCGCCGCCTCGACTTCAAGCCCCACGACTTCGCCGGACTCCACCCCGGAGGCCAGCTCGGCCGCCGCCTCGCCACAGTCCGTCAGCTCATGAAGACAGGCGACGCAGTCCCCACAGTCGCGCCCTCCACAAAAATGCCGCAGATCATCCATGAGATGTCCGCCAAACGCCTCGGCATGACTACCGTCATCTCCGCCAATAAGCTCTTAGGCGTCCTCTCCGACGGCGATCTACGCCGCCTTCTCGAACGCAACGGCCCCCACGCCTTCCACAAGACAGCCTCGGAAGTGATGAATCCAAAGCCCTTAACCATCGCCCCCGAGCCCTTCGCCACCGAAGCCCTCACCCTCATGGAACAACACAAAGTCACCGCCCTGGTAGTCACCGAAGATGGCACCCCCGCCACCCCAGTCCTGGGCGTCCTGCATCTCCATGATCTATGGGAAGTTACACCACCCAAATAGCCTTTAGCAGCGGCCTTCAGATCGCTGAATTCGCCCCGTTACGAGTTGGCTTCAGTCCCGACCCTGCAATCAGCTCTGCCTTAGGCACCAACCGGTCGTGACTAGCCTTTACGATCCGATAGCACTCGCAAGCCGCCGTCTCAAACTTCGGACGATCCACAATTGTCACCCGCCCGCGCCGGTATTCGATCATCCCGGCCTCTTGCAGCGCCTGTGCTGTTACCGTCACAGTCGATCGACGCGACCCCAGCATCCGTGCCATGTACTCCTGCGTAAGCTGCAAATTCTCCGTCTCCGACCTGTCCGCAGCCGTCAACAACCACCGTGCCAACCGTTGCTGAAGCCCGTGCAAACGTGCACAAAGCACAGACTGCGTAGCCGTAACCATCTGCACATACAGAAAGTTATCCACCATAGCCCGCAGCACTGGACTCTGCCGTAACTCCTCCAACATCAACGAAGATCTCAGCCTGTAACCATCTCCAGGAGTCTGCACAACCACCGTATGCTGCATCTCCGGCTGGCCCAAAAGCGCCGCAACGCCCGAAAAACCCTCGCGGCCAATCATTCCCACTTCAATGGATTCGCCAGCCGGCGTCGTCGCATTGGTCGAGATCAACCCATGCTCAGGAAAGTAAAGATAAGCGATCGGTTCATCCGGCTCACTCAGAAGCATCCCCTGCGGCATATCCACATACACCAGCTTGCTGGCGATGCGTTCGAACTCCGCAGGCGGAAGACTGGCCAGGAAATGGTTCCGCGGTGGGCCATCTTCGCGGATCCTCGCACGCTGTTGTGCCAATTCTTCCCTCACCGAGCACGCTGACTCGTCGCAATTTTGCAACATGTGCTAATCCGCAAACTGTACACAGAGAAAGAGATTTGTTCGGTACGCCACCAGACATACATCTCGTCTGGCCCGCACAAACTGTCTAACGACCCCTGAACAGAGGCAAACTAAGAGGCCTTCGATACAATCAATCCAATGCAACGTTGGTCGAATCTTTTCATCCCCACCCTCCGCGAGGCGCCCACCGACGCCGAAGTCGCCAGCCATAAACTTCTTCTCCGCGCCGGCTATATCCGCCAGCTCGGCGCAGGCATTTACAGCTACCTGCCGCTCGGCCAGCGCGCTCTCAACAAGATCATCGCCATCGTCCGCGAAGAGATGAACAAGATCGGCCAGGAGTTCCTGCTTCCCGCCCTCAATCCGCTTGAGCTTTGGCAGGAGTCCGGCCGCGACGTCATCATGGGCGAGAATATGTTTCATCTCAAGGACCGCAAGGGCGCCGAGCTCGTCCTCGCCATGACCCACGAAGAGGTCATGACCTCCATCGCGCGCAATGAGCTCCGCAGCTACAAGCAGCTCCCCCAGATCTGGTACCAGATCCAGAACAAGTTCCGCGACGAGCCCCGCCCCAAAGGCGGCCTGCTCCGCGTGCGCCAGTTCACCATGAAGGACAGCTATTCCTTCGATCTCAACGCCGAGGGTCTCGACCTTAGCTATCAGAAGCACGACGCCACCTACCGCGCCATCTTCGCCCGCTGCGGCCTCCAGTTCGTCGCCGTCGAAGCCGACTCCGGCGCCATGGGCGGCTCCGGCTCGCAGGAGTTCATGGTCTACACCGACGCCGGCGAAGACCTCATCGCCAGCTCTGCCTCCGGCTACGCCGCTAACCTCGAAAAAGCCACCAGCACGTTGGCACCGGTTCAGGATCTCGAGCCCACCTCAGCCGCCCCCGAAGAAGTCCACACCCCCGGCTTCCGCACCATCGACGAAGTCGGCGCCTTCCTCAAGACACAGCCGCACCACCAGATGAAGACGATGGCCTACGTCGTCGAGCACAAAAACACCGGGAGCAAGGAAGACGTCAAACAGATCAACACCGTCGGCCAGACCCGTGCCGTCGTCGCCTTCCTGCGCGGCGATCACCAACTCAACGAGACCAAGCTCTCCGCCATCGCTCTCGGCGAACTCCGTCCCATGACCCCCGAAGAGATCGCCGACACCTTTCATGCTCCCGCCGGCTACCTCGGCCCCATCGGCCTCGAAGCCGCGCCTCACCCGCGCAAACCGGGCATTCTCGTCGTCCTCGACAAAGCCCTCGAAGGCCGCACCAACCTCATCGCCGGAGCCAACAAAGAGGAGTACCACCTCCGCAACGTCACCCCCGGCCGCGACTTCAAGCCAACCCTCATCGCCGATATCCGTAACATCAACGAGGGCGAACTCGACCCCATCGGCGGCCAGCCGCTGCGCCTCGGCAAAGCCGTAGAGATCGGCCACATCTTCAAGCTCGGCTACAAGTACACCGAGTCCATGGGCGCCCGCGTCACCGACGCCAGCGGCAAAGAGGTCATGCCCATCATGGGCTGCTACGGCATAGGCATCGAGCGCATCCTCACTGCCGCTATTGAGTCCTCCGCCGCCGCCAACAAGAGCCTCTATCCCGACACAGAACGCGCCGGCGACTCCTACGCTCTGCCCGCCGCCATCGCGCCCTACGAGGTCATCGTCACCATCACTAACGTCCGCGAAGCCGATCTACTCGCCGCTGGGGAGAAGATAGCGCAGGACCTTACTGCC
>Ga0302313_10001656_pt1 | contig 16479 bp, 15 predicted proteins | sample III_Palsa_N2_2_FD_200454 | JGI IMG/M metagenome (GOLD analysis project Ga0302313, IMG submission 200454) | Peat permafrost microbial communities from Stordalen Mire near Abisko, Sweden - III_Palsa_N2_2 | ecosystem: Environmental > Terrestrial > Soil > Palsa > Peat permafrost | place: Sweden...
ACATCGGCGACCGTCAAAACAGCAATAGCAGCAGCGGCACCACCAAACCGGCAAGCAAAATGCTGCTGACCAGCACGGGCTTACGGCTATAGCGGTAAGCCATGTACAACCCGGTGAGCGTAGACGCACATAGGCTCAACGCCACCAGCGCAAAAAACATCTTCATCGGCAGCAGATTTTTCTTCGGGCGTGCGCCTTCACTGTCAGGAGGCCCCCTGGATGGTGCGGCTGCGTGCACATCAGGCAGAGCATTTGCAAGAGACGCATTGCTGGGCCCAGCAGCCGCGGCAGGCGCCGTATTTTCCGATGGGCGCGGTTTACGCACCGGCGCCGCGATGGTCTGTTTTTTGTGCAGCATGGCCAGAGTGGCAAGCCACGCGGGCGGCGTATAGCTGCTGCCGCGCGTGGTCTCGTGCAGACTGAAGGTCTGCAAACCGCCAGTGATGGCGAAAAACAGCAGTGCGGGCGCCATGAATACGCCCAGATACAGATGGATCGTACGGAGAATCTTGAGAAATCGATGATTCGACGACATAAAGCCTTTGGACAGAGAAGCAGAACCCCAACGATGCCATTAATTGACATCGGCTGCATCCGCAAAATACGCGGTCGTCAGGCGTCTAACAGTCGCTGAATGAGAGTACTTCACGGTAACTGCCCGTCTTGTCGAAACTGTGACGAGAATCCGTGCCTGGGCAGTGATAGTGAGCCCTAAACTGGCCGACAAGCGCCGCCAATGCCCATTTTCAAACTATTTTCAACCACACCGGCCAAAAAGACAGTAGATTCTGCAGTCTGCTAGGCGATATGGAGATGCGCCGAAGCTGATCATCGGGGAGACGTTATGCTGTTGCGACTATCCGGGTTTCTTGCACTGGTTCTATTGGGAGTTTCAGGCGTTGCCGGAGCGCAGGCTATCGACTGTGCCAGTAGCGCGTTGAACAATTCGGAACAGGCCGTATGCGCTTCGACATCGCTGCGCTCGCTGGCAGCCCGCATGGACAAGCGTTACCCACTCGTTACCGACGCCCCTGGCGTGAAGCAGAGCCAACTCGAATGGACCACGCTACGCGACCGCTGCAACGGCAACGTCGCATGCCTGATCAAGGTCTATCGCCAGCGCAACGCTTATCTCGCCGCGCTGCCGCTGCCTGAAAAACCCCTGACAGCCGCTGATACGCCCAATGCGCCGACCAAGCATCTGTTTCTCAGACATGCGCCCGCACAGCTTTTGACTCCTGCCTCAGCGCAGCAGCCAGCGAACCTAGACGTCGAAAGCGCTACTGCACAACTTGAACGTGCGGCCGGACCACTTACCGTGGAAGAGCACACCACGCACAGGAATTCCATTTGGTTTTTGGCAGGCATAATGTCTGCAGCGATTCTTTTGTGGCAGATGTTGACCAACGTTTGCGGCAAATGTCCCAGCTGCCATCACTGGTTCGCCAAGATCGAGATCGACCAGCGCAATCTCGCGAACGATCCTTCGGAGTTATCGACGCATCGCCGCCGTGGCCTGCGACAGCGCGCGATGACGAACAACGTCGCTATTCCCGAACCGATGCGCGGGCGCGTTGCCGCCGTACGCCACTACAACCAATGCCGAATGTGCCTGCACGAATGGGAAACCACGACACAGGAAACCAAGTAGCCGGCGACGAGTGTCTATTTTGCTTCCCACCGCCACGAAATCAGTACAGCGGCGTACCTGCGTTATATGCCGTTACGAACGCCTGCCAGTCCAGGTTCACCTGATCGGCATAGCTGAAAGCAAAGCTTGAAATTTCGGTCTGCAGACCGCTGCTGTTGGCCACGGCGCTGATCTGCGCATCGATATCGTACGGGACGATGGCCGGGTTGTAGTCCTGATCGGCCAGAGCATGCGCGCTGGCCAATGCCTGACCCACGTACGTCATCGCGGTGCTGAACTTGGAGCTGCTGGTGAGCTGGGTGTAGTCGAAGTCCTCTTCGTATGGCGACTTTTCGTGCACGTAGTAAGGTGCGCCGTTGATGGTGGCGTAACCGACCAGCACATCGGTATTGAGCAGCTGCGCCTTGTTGGTCAGCGCGACGCGTTCGCCTTCGTTGGAACCGTATTCGGCCGGCGGCAGCTGCCCCGGTGCGGCAAGGGCCACGTTGCTCGAGGCCTCCTGCTTCAGTTCCAGAATCACGTCGTCGGAGGTCGAGGTCGACGGACCTTCGATCAATACGTAATAACGTAGCCGACCAAGGCTGCCCGTACCCGAGCCCAGCTTTTGATGGATGTCCTTGATCGCGTAATAGCTGGCTGCGTAGCGCTTCGACGAAGAAATGGTCTGGATATAGTTGTCCACGGCATTGCTGATAGCTGTGTAGTTCGCGCTGCTCACTGCCACCAGATTCGAAGCATTCTGAAAGGTGCGCACGCCGTTTTTGGTGCTGGTGTATTTGGACAGCAGATCCGAGCGCGAGCCATCGTTGGCATCGGAGATCGTGTCCTTGACTACGCTGCTGGTATTACCGGAGGTCAGCTGGAATGAGGCCTCGCCGTTGCCCTTGGCGAAGCTGTTGATCTGGGTGACGTAAGCTGCCACGAAAGTATTGATGCCGCTAGTGATCTGGCTGTCGGACAGGCCGTTCTCGCGCCCCGCCAGTACCATGCTCACCGCCGCGCGGCGCAAGTCCCACACGTACTGACCCAGATAACCTTCGTCGAAATCATCCGTGGTAAACGCTGCGGTACCCCCGCTATCGCGCTGGGCACCGAAGTTTGAAAGATGCGCATCGCCGCCGATCCAGGTGAAACCCGTGGCATTGGAGGTATAGCTCGACGCGGGCAGCGTGGTCGTATCGCGATAAAAAATGTCCGCCGTACCTCGATAAAAGTAGAACGCGCTGGCGCTCATCAGCTGCATCTTGGTCGCGAGGTCACCGCTGTCTGTTGCTGCATAGGGATGGTTGTAGTTGTAGATGTCGCTCACGACAAAACTGGGCCGCGACGTGGCCGCCTGTACGCCCGTGCAAACAATAATGCTGATCGCCAATGCGCCGATCAAGCGTTTCAAGTTGCGTGCCATGTCGATTGCCTTTGTGGTTAAACGGCCATTGCAGCAGGTGTTGATGACACGCCTGCGACGATATGGAACCATCAGTGTCATCGCCCATCTGCCTTGCAGTTAAAGAACATCATGACCAGTGATCTTTTAAGCGACGCGGAAATCATCAATGCATGGCATGCCAATGCCACGCCGTGGACAACGGCGGTGCGCAGCGGTGATATCGAGAGCCGCCGCCTGGTCACTGATGACGCGATACTCGACGCGGTGCTTTCGCAGTCGCCGCAATCCGTACTCGATCTGGGCTGCGGCGAGGGCTGGCTTGCCCGTGCCCTGTCATTCAGAGGCATTCGGGTGATTGGAATTGATGTGGTACCTGAGCTGATTGAACAAGCGCAATCGGCGGGCGGCGGTGATTTTCGCGTGGCCTCTTATGAAGACGTCGCGGAGGGGAAACTCGGTATAGCGATTGACGTCGTTGTCTGCAATTTTTCGCTGATCGGCAAGGAATCGGTGGATGGAATAATCGCGTCGGCAAAATCAATGCTGCGCCCTGCCGGCGCATTCATCGTACAGACGCTGCATCCGCTGATCGCCTGCGGCGATCAGCCCTATGCGGATGGCTGGCGACCCGGTTCCTGGGCCGGCTTTAGTGACGACTTCGTCAGGCCAGCTCCGTGGTATTTCCGCACCGTGGAAACGTGGACACGTCTTTTTGAACAGAGTGGGCTAGACATGAAAGAAGTACGCGAGCCGCTGCATCCAAATACCGGCAAGCCCGCGTCGATTCTGTTTATCGCCGGCGTCGCCTGCTAAAAGGCGGCCACACTACTAACAAGCGTATCGGCACATCGTCTTATCTCGCACCGCCTGATTTCATGACCTGCGGTACCGCGAAACCTTTCCCTATCATCGATATCGAGGTGTTGACTCATGCCCAAACTCGACCTGCGTAATATCTCCGGGCGCGAGGGCTCGAACTATCCCGCACCGTTTGCGGAACGTGCCGCCGGGCGCATCAAGCAGGCGCTTGGCGTTGCCGGCGGGTTGAAAGATTTCGGCGTCAACCTGACGCAGCTACCGCCGGGCGCGTGGTCGAGCCAACGCCACTGGCACAGTGAAGAAGACGAATTCGTCTACGTGATATCCGGCGAACTGACCTTGATCACCAATGCTGGCGAACAACTGCTACGCGCAGGCGATTGCGCGGCCTTTCCGAAGAACACGCCCGACGGCCACCACATGATCAACCGCAGCCATGAGAGGGCGGTCTATCTGGATATCGGCACCCGCTCGGCGAACGATGTCTGCAACTACCCGGACATCGACCTGCATGCCGACGGAAACGACTACACACACAAGGACGGTCAGCCCTACCCTCGCTGAACAGAATCATTACTTATCGAAGCTGTCGCGTATTGCTTTAGATACACTTACGATATATCTTAGATGCACTCTAACGATATATCGGAAATCCCATGTCTATGCGCCATATGTTTTTCAATGCCCTGCATTCCCGCCACCACCACGATCACTCGCATCGCGTTTCCGGTTTCGAGGCCGGCTGGAATGAGGGCTCCCAGGATGAGGGCAACCGGCACGAGCGTCACGCCGGTCGCGGCGGCTTCGGCGGTCGCGGCGGCAGTGACTTCTTTGCGGACTTCAACGAGATGCGTGGCGGCGGCCGCCGCGGTGGTAGCCGCATGTTCGGTCACGGCGATCTCAAGCTGCTGCTGCTGGCCCTGATCGAGCAGCAGCCACGTCATGGCTACGAACTGATCCGCATCATCGAGGACATGTTCCACGGCCAGTATTCGCCCAGCCCCGGTGCGATCTACCCCACCCTGACCATGCTGGAAGAACTCGGCTATGCCGAGGTCACCAACGAACAGGGCGGCCGCAAGCTCTACGCGATCACCACCGCTGGCCGCGCCTACCTCGACGAAAACCGCGAGGCGGTGGATGCCGTCACCGCACGTACCGAACACAGCGCCCGGATGGCTGCCAAGATGGCCGCACCGATGGCCGTACGCAAGGCCATGCATGCACTCAAGCACGCCTTGCTGATGCGCGGCAGTGACTGGAGCAAGGCCGAGGGCCAACGCATCGCCGAGATACTGGACCGCGCTGCCAGCGACATTGCTACCGGTGAACGTCGTGACTGAAACGGGCAGCGAAGCACTCGCTGCGTGGGAAGCACGCTGCCAGTCGCACGGTCTGCTGATGACCGCGCCGCGCCGGGCGATTCTCACCGCGATGTCGACGCTCGATGCGCCGCGTGATGCCGTAACGCTACTGCAGGCTGCGCGTGAGCATCACGCCGCCACCAGCATGGGCACGGTCTATCGGCTGTTGCGCGAACTGGAGCAATGCGGTCTGGCTTATGCCCACGCGCAACCGCATGCGCGTCTGCGCTGGCAACTGGCCGACTCGCATCAGACAAATGCAATGCTTCCGCATCAAAGCCCGGGCAATCTCCGCGTGATGCGGCGGCAGCTGCAAAATTTTCTGCGCGACCTGGAAAATATCGGCCTTGCCGAAGCGCGTCTCACCCAACCCGTACCGCCTGCTTCCGCGGCACGCATCGAAACGAACCTTCCCCCCACCACCGCCACATTCGATGTGTTGCGAACAATCGCGGAACACCTCGGCTATCGACTCGCCTAACATACGTCGCACCAAGCCTTTCGCAACATCACCTACTTCGCCATTGCCACCGCTTGCTCATCCAGATATTCCGGATGATGCAAAGCCTCTAGCCGGCAACCTTTCCCCTTCACGGAGATTCTGCCGATGACCGCTCATACCCATCAAACCTTGCGCCACCCTCTGAAATTTCGCTCGCTGCAGGTACTGCGCGTCGAGCAACTGACACCGCATATGCAGCGCGTTGTTTTCGGCGGTGATGAACTTCACGGCTTTATCAGCGCCGCGCCGGACGATCACGTAAAGCTGTTTTTCCCCAATACGAGCGGCGACATCGTGACGCCTGTAATGGGCAGTAACGGCCCGGAATATCCACCAGGTCGCGACTACTCACCGATGCGCGATTACACACCTCGCCATTACGATACGTCACGCAACGAACTGACGATCGACTTCGTGCTGCACGGTGACGGCTCTGCCTCGCTTTGGGCTGCGCGGGCCGAGCCTGGCCAGCAAATCGGCATGGGCGGCCCACGCGGCTCGGTAGTGATCGCCAACGATTTCGATCATTACGTGCTGATCGGCGATGAGACCGCGCTGCCAGCTATCGGCCGATGGCTCGCGGAAATGCCCGAAACAACGACGGCCGACGTACTGGTTGAAATTCCCGATGCCGAGGATCGTCAGCCATTGCCGTCGCCTGCACAGGTCACCGTCACCTGGCTGGAACGCCGTGGCACGTCGGCCGATCGCAGCGAATTGCTGGAACACGCATTGCGCGCGCTGCGCATTCCGGCCGGCGACACCTTTTACTGGATTGCCACCGAATCGCGTCGCGCCCGCAACATGCGGCAGTGGCTCAGTCTGGAGCGCAACGTGCCCAAAGACTGGTTGAAAGCCAAGGGTTACTGGAAAGCGGGTGCGGACGATAGCGACGACGATGGCTGATGGGATGAACTCACACTTCATCCCGTCGACATCGTGTTCTGAAGCTTGGCTACAGTACGTCCAACCATCGTTATCTGACGCTTGCCGCCATCTATTCAGGAATATCCAATGACTGCGATTTATCTAATCGTCACGAGTGACAACGCAAGAGCCCACTCAACGTAGCTCGTCATCAAAGCTTTGGCAGCAATGTCAGGAGGCGCAGACCGAGCCAGCGCCTCCTGACATGATAGCCGTCTAGCCGTCCTAACCAACCGGCGACGGATTGCGCTCGCCGAACTGCGTCTGATGCCAGTACGGGTAAGCCTTGACCGGTTTGCTGGCGGCGTCGAGCTTGGCCACCTGCTCCGCGGAAAGGTTCCAGCCGACGGCCCCAAGGTTGGCTCGCAGCTGCGCTTCGTCGCGCGCGCCGATCACCACCGTGGCCACCGTCGGGCGCTGCAGCAACCAATTCAGCGCAATCTGCGGCACCGTCTTGCCGCTCTCCTTGGCCACAGCCTCAAGCGCATCCACCACAGTGTAGAGGTACTCGTCGTCGACCGGCGGGCCGGCTTCGCTGGTCTTGTGCAGGCGGCTATTGGCCGGCAACGGCTCGCCGCGGCGGATCTTGCCAGTCAGGCGCCCCCAGCCCAGCGGACTCCACACCACGGCGCCCACACCTTGATCCAGGCCCAGTGGCATCAGTTCCCATTCGTAGTCGCGGCCGATCAGCGAGTAATAGGCCTGATGCGCGATATAGCGCGGCAAGTTGTAACGATCGGCGGTCGCCAGTGCTTTCATCAGATGCCAGCCCGAGAAATTGGAGCAGCCGATATAGCGGATCTTGCCTGCGCGGATCAGATCGTCCAGCGCGGACAGGGTTTCCTCCACTGGCGTCATCGCGTCGAAGCCGTGCAGCTGAAACAGGTCGATGTGATCGGTCTGCAACCGGCGCAGCGCGGCATCGACCGCCTCGATCAGATGGAAGCGCGATGAGCCGACGTCGTTGGGACCTTCGCCTGAACGAAATGTGGCCTTGGTCGAAATCAGCGCCTCGTGGCGGCGCCCTTTCAGCGCGGCGCCGAGTACTTCTTCCGAAGCGCCACCGGAATAGATATCGGCGCTGTCGAACATCGTCACGCCCGCCTCCAGGCAGATATCGACCAGCCGCTTGGCTTCATCGACCTGGGTGCTGCCCCAGGCCTGAAAAAATTCACCTTTGCCGCCGAAAGTACCGGTGCCGAAGCTGAGCGCGGGCACACGGAAGCCGGAGCGGCCGAGTTGTCTGTAATCCATGGTGGGTCCTTTTGAATCGGGAAATGGTGGGAAATAGAAGCACATACCAACGCTTGCAACGCTCGAGTGACCTGTTTCATCAATCCCGGTGCCGGTCTTGTTGGTGCGCTCTTATGACCATGAGTTCAACGCCGGCAGGAAACAAGGGCCAGGTTGAAGGATGACTTTTCTTTCATGTTGCATTGCGCCATCGAGGCGTACACTTGTTGTCGCCTGATCCCCACAGGCCTATCCCTTTATTCCCTTAGCCTCATGCCTGACGCCTCTCAAGCCACCGCAGATATGTCCCTCGCGGCCGTCGAACCACGCCGATTCAGCGTGATCGGGCCGATCCTCAGCACGGTCGCCTTCACGTTTGCCACCTATCTCACGATTGGCCTTTCGCTGGCGGTGCTTCCGGGCTTCGTACATACCAACCTCGGTTTCGGCGCGGTCGTGGCAGGCTTGTCGATCAGCACGCAATACGTGGCAACTCTCGTCAGCCGCGCCCGCGCCGGGCATATGGCCGATACGCTGGGACCCAAGCGCACCGTATTGACCGGACTACTGATGTGCGGCGTAAGCGGGCTGCTGCTGCTGCTGGGCGCGCTTGCTGTGGCGATACCTGCCCTGAGCCTGGGCCTGATCCTGATCGCGCGGCTGGCGCTAGGCTGCGCCGAAAGCTGTACGGGTACCGGCGCCATTGCCTGGGGCATGGGCCAGGTTGGTCATCAACATACGGCACGGGTGATTTCATGGAATGGCGTTGCTACCTACGGCGCCATTGCCGCTGGCGCGCCCCTCGGCGTAGTGATCGCGCACAGCTACGGTTTCGCCGCGATCGGCGCAGTATCGCTGGCAATGATGCTGGTTGCGTTTCCGCTGGCGCGGCGCAAGCGGGCCACGGCGATCGCGGTTGGCGAGCGCTCGTCCATCCGCAACGTGGCCGCGCGAGTGGTGCCGTATGGCATCGGCCTGGCGCTGGGCTCGATCGGTTTTGGTTGCATCGCCACCTTCATCACGCTGTTCTATGCCGCGCACGGCTGGGCTGATGCAGCGCTGACACTGAGCGTCTTCGGGATCATGTTCGTCGGCACACGCTTCGTGTTCGGCAAGATGATCGTGCGCGTTGGCGGCTATCGCGTGGCAATCGTGTCGTTTGCGGTCGAGGCCGTCGGGCTGGCCACACTGTGGCTGGCCAGCGACATGTTGATCGCCGCGGCTGGCGCTGCAATAGCAGGGCTGGGCTTTTCGCTGATATTTCCCGCACTCGGCGTGGAAGCGGTCAACCGCGTGCCGGAAAACAGCCGCGGCGCAGCGATCGGCGTGTTCTCGGTGTTTCTCGATGTGGCGATGGTCACCGTCGGGCCACTCGGTGGCTGGATCGCAGCCGGCATGGGCTTCAATAGCGTGTATGGATTCGCTGCATTGGCCGCCGTGATGGCGGTGGCATTGACGCTGGTGCTGAAGAACCGAACCGAACGCTCTCCCGCCGTGGCGTAAGGCGAAGATTTCGCTCTACCAACTGTGAAGATTGACCAGTCACCGGTTGGCGCTATACGCGCTGATGCGCAGACGACGATGTGGATTCGTGCCATCGTCAACATGTCAACGACATGGATCTGACCCTGGTCGCCGAGGGTGTGGAAGATAGGCCGCGCAGGATCTGCTGGCCGATATGGGCTGCGATGACGGCCGGGGCTATTATCTGGGACGCCTGGAGCCGGCAGCGGATTTCGTTGCACGCTTCAAATCCACATACGTCAAATCCACGCCGGCAGCCTCATGATTCGATGCATAGCTTTTAGAGTCGCCACCGAATTAGCCAACGAGCGTGATCATGGCAGGCACTGAAGCTTCGTTGCGCATCGGCTTCGCGCTGGAACACGCCAGCAAGCGCTACGGCAACGTACAAGCGCTAAACAACATCAATCTGGACTTTACTGCCGGCAGCACCACTGCATTGATCGGTAGTAGCGGCTCGGGCAAGTCCACGGTACTGCGGTTGCTGCTGGGACTGGACTATCCCGACGCGGGCAACATCAAGGTCGACGGTCGGGTGCTCGGTCCCGCGCGTGTGCTCGAGCTACGACGGCGAGTCGGCTATGTGATCCAGGAAGGCGGGCTGTTTCCGCATCTCACCGCGCAGGGCAACCTGGCGCTGCTGCCGCGCCACCTTGGCTGGAGCGCCGAAAAAATTCGCCAGCGTGCGGAAGAACTCGCCGCACTGACCCACCTACCGCACGACGTGCTCAGGCGCTATCCCGCTGAGCTTTCCGGCGGTCAGCGCCAGCGCGTGGCCCTGATGCGCGCCCTGATGGCCGACCCCGATGCGCTGCTGCTGGACGAACCATTGGGCGCGCTCGATCCGATCGTGCGGCACGAGCTGCAGGACGAGTTGAAACGCATCTTCGAGCAGCTCGGCAAGACGGTGATCATCGTGACGCACGATCTGGCCGAGGCCGCCTGGTTCGCCGAGCGGCTGGTACTGATGCGCAGCGGCACTGTAGTGCAGGATGGCAGCCTGCAGGATCTGCGCGAGCGTCCTGCCGATCCGTTCGTCACCCGCTTTGTCGAAGCGCAACGACGATTGCCCAAGGTGCCTGCGTGAACCGCGCGACGCGCTGGATCTTCGCCATCGGCACATTGCTTGTGCCCATGCTGACACAGGCTTCGCCCGTGCGTATCGGCTCCAAGGTCTTCACCGAATCGGTGATCCTCGGTGAACTGGCGAAAGCCATCGCCGGCCAAGCCGGCGTCGACGCCGTGCATCAGCGCGAACTGGGTGGCACCAGCATTCTTTGGAAGGCGCTGCAGCAAGGCGATATCGACGTCTATTCCGAATACACCGGCACGATCACCCACGAACTGCTGAAAAACGTGGCACCCGATGCCGACATCCCGACCCTGCGCGAACGATTGAAACCACTCGGCATCGGCATCACCGATTCGCTGGGCTTCAACAATACCTACGCCATCGGCATGCTGGCCGACAAGGCCGCGCAGCTGCACATCAGCAAGCTGTCCGACCTGGCCGCACACCCTGACTTGCGCTTCGGCTTTTCCAACGAGTTCATCGATCGTACGGACGGCTGGCCGGGCATCCGACAGCGCTACGGCCTGCCGCAAACGCAGGTTCGTGGGCTGGATCACGCGCTGGCGTATCGCGCGGTGGCCAGCAACGCAGTCGATGCGATCGATCTTTACAGCACCGATGCGGAAATCCCCTACTACCACCTGCGCACACTGGACGACGACCGTCATTACTTTCCGCGCTACGAGGCGGTGTATCTGTATCGGCTCGCTCTCGTCAAAAGTGCGCCGCCATTCGTCACCGCGTTGCAGAAACTGGCAGGCCGCATCGACGAAAACACCATGCGGCAGATGAATGCAAAAGTGAAGTTGCAGGGCGCGAAAGAGGACGTGGTGGTCGCAGCCTTTCTCGGCATCCGCGCAGACACGAGCGCCGATGTCGGACTGTGGTCGCGCCTGCTCCAGACCAGTATCGATCACATCAAGCTGGTAGTTCTATCGCTGGGCATGGCCGTGCTTTTGGCGATTCCACTCGGTATTTTGGCGGCGCGATTGAAGCGGCTGGGCCAACTGGTGATCGGGCTGACTGGCATTCTGCAGACCGTACCGTCGCTGGCGATGTTCGTCTTCATGATTCCGATTTTTGGCATCGGCACGTGGCCGGCCATCGCCGCACTATTTCTGTACAGCCTGCTGCCCATCGTACGCAACACGCATGCCGGGCTGGTCGGCATTGCACCGGAGCTGCGCGAGTCGGCCGCCGCGCTGGGCCTGCCGCGCGGCGTGCGGTTGCGCCGGGTGGAGCTGCCGCTGGCGACGCGCTCGATCCTTGCCGGCATCAAGACCGCTGCGGTGATCAACGTCGGCACTGCCACGCTGGCAGCCTTGATCGGCGCCGGTGGCTACGGCCAACCCATCCTCACCGGCATCAGGCTGGATAACATCAACCTGATCCTCGAAGGCGCCATTCCTGCGGCGCTGCTGGCGCTGCTGGCGCAAGGCCTGTTCGAAGGCATCGAGCGCTGGCTGACGCCGCGCGGACTTCGGCTTGAGGCCAGGCAGTGAGCTGATCGTGATTAATGCAGCCGGTTAGCCAGCAGCGGTGAGCGCCTTGGCATGCGAATGCAACGTGCCGATCAAAGCGATGTAACCATGGCCTGTGCGATAGCGAAAGGTTTCACGACTAGCCATCACCGTGGTTTTGCCTGACGAAACACATAACCGATCAAATATGGCCGTACAAACGTCCAAACGTCTGTGTGTTGACAATCCGCTCGAGTCATGTCGACCATGCCAGTCTATCTAACCGAGAAATCACTCTTCATGTCCAAACAGCCAGCACTGGCGATCGTGTACGAGCATCCCGAGTGGTTCAAGCCGCTTTTCGCCACGCTCGATCGTCGCGGCATCGACTACAAGGCCTTTCCGTTCGAAGACCATCGCTTCGATCTCGCCGAAAAACATGCACCCGCACCGGTAGTGTTCAGTCGCCTGGCGATGAGTTCATTCCTGCGCCAGGACGAACACCCGATCTTCTACGCGCAAGCGCTCTACGCGCACTGGGAGTTGAACGGCGCCCACGTCATCAACGGCAGCAAGGCGCTGGCGATCGATGCGAACAAGGCGCGCCAGCTCTCGGTGATCCAGTCGCTGGGGCTGGCTATTCCGGCGACACATGTAGTGCATCGACAGGCAGATATCGTGGCGGCAACCGAAGGCCTGCGTTTTCCGGTGATCGTCAAGGTGAATATCGGCGGCTCGGGCGCAGGTGTTGCGCGCTATGACAGTATCGATGAGCTGAAGCAGGCGGTCGCCGATGGCAGCACGCCCAAGGGCATCGACAGCGTGCTACTGGTGCAGGAGTACGTGCCCGCGAAGGACAAGCACATGGTCCGGATGGAAACGCTGGACGGCAAGTTCCTCTATGCCATCTCGCTCAACACCGATGGCGGCACGTTCGATCTGTGCCCCGCCGACGTGTGCCTGATCGACAAGCCCACCGTCACCGTGCAGGAGTTCAAGCCTGACACCGAGACAATTCGCGCAGCCGAAGCCATCGCCCGTGCGTCGGGACTGGATATCGGCGGCATCGAATTCATGGTCGATGAACGCGACGGCGCACGTCGCTTCTACGACATCAACGGCCTGTCCAATTTCGTGGCCGATCCGCTCAACGTGCTGGGCTGGAACCCGCACGAAAAGCTGGTCGACTACCTGGAAAACGTCATCGCATCCACGCAGGAGAAAGCGGCATGAAGTACGGTTTCTGGGCACCGGTATTTGGCGGCTGGCTGCGCAATATTCGCGACGAGAACATGGAGGCCAGCTGGGACTATCTCAGCAAGCTGTGCATCCGCGCCGAACAGATCGGCTACGACCTTACGTTGATCGCCGAGCTCAACCTCAACGACATCAAGGGCGTGACCGAACCGGCGCTCGACGCATGGTCCAGCGCCGCGGCACTGGCCGCGGTGACGAAAAAGCTGGAGATCATGGTCGCCGTGCGGCCGAATTTCCATCAGCCCGCGCTGTTTGCCAAGCAGGCGGCCAATATCGACCGCATCTCCGGCGGCCGCCTCGCGCTCAACGTGGTGTCGTCATGGTGGGCCGACGAGGCCACGCAATATGGCCTGCAGTTCGACCAGCACGATGACCGCTACGGCCGCACCAACGAGTGGTTGCAGGTCGTCGATGGCCTATGGACACAGACGCCTTTCAATTTCACCGGCGAGCGCTATCAGTTGAAGGACGCCATCTGCGAACCGAAGCCGCTCTCCTCGCCCCGCCCGACCATTTACGCCGGCGGTGAATCCGAAGCGGCCAAGACGCTGATCGCCAAACGCTGCGATGCCTACGTGATGCACGGCGACGAGCCGGAATTCATCGCTGAGAAGATTGCCGACATGCGCGCCCGCCGTGAACGCGAAGGCCTGCCGTCGATGATCTACGGCATGGCCGCATACGCCATCGTGCGCGATACCGAGGAAGACGCTCTGGCCGAAGTCGAGCGCATCACCACGCTGGATCCCGAAGCCGCCGGCTTTGCCAACTTCGACCAGTGGCTTTCCGGCACGCAGCTGGAACGCGAGATGAAGATAAAGGAATACTCAGTCTCCAATCGCGGCCTGCGGCCGGGGCTGGTCGGCACGCCGGAGCAGGTGCGCGCACGCATCGAAGCATTTTCTGCGGCAGGCCTCGACCTACTATTGCTGCAGATGAGTCCCCAGTTGGAGGAAATGGAGCGCTTCGCAGCGCAAATAATTACGCCAACGACTATTGCTCACGGATGAATTCGGCAACGATCACGATAAGCCATCTTGCAAGGCATCATCGCCGGACGGCTTGTCCCATATGGATCGCAGCAGTCGCTCGAACATCGAGCCTCCGATCAAATGGGTGAGCAGGTCGTGGAAAGTGTTCAATAGAGTAACAATCACTGCTGAGGCGTACTCGGCCGTTTGCTTCGATAGCGCAGCTCCCAAGCCAGCAAACTTGCTGGGGCTGTGTATATGCTCATGGGCAGTCGCGAGGCAGGGATGGTGGTCTATGGTGAGATCAAGGCTCTTTTTGTAGAGCGCGACAACCCCGGTTTCATCGAAGATGGGTGATAGCACTGCGTCCACTTCATGCCATATCGAGACTGCAAAAGCCGCAAGTTGGGTGATATCGGCATTGGCGCCTAGCCGCCTTGAGAGCATGGCCCTGATACCGTGCGCATCATCTTGTCTTGGCTGCATCTGTGCTCTGAAGAAACGCGACATACGCTCTTTCGACAGCGAACATAGGTGTAGTTTTGTTATGTGAAAGTATTTGAAATGTAAACATGTCTAAACTGTAATCTTTGAAAGTCTGTGATGTAGTCGCCATTTAGAAGAATCCGTGCAACACGCTGAAAGACCGACCTCGACTCGTCATGCCAAGAGGTTTGATTCAATCTGTAGTCGGCAATCCATCGGCAACGTCACGATAAATTCGCTACCGAGATTTCGTCCGGCGCTGTGACCGGTCACGCTACCCTGATGCGCCTCGACGAGTTCGCGAACCACAGCCAACCCGATGCCAAGCCCACCACTGGAATGATCCAGCGCGCGTGCGTCTTGCACGAACAGGTCGAAAATGTGCGGCAATGCCTCGGCCGAGATGCCGATGCCGTTGTCCGACACGATAATCTCCATCGACTGACCGCGTAGCATCAGCGCCAGCGAAATCTTGCCGCCCTGCGGCGTGTATTTGGACGCGTTGTCGAGCAGGTTGGTGAATATCTGCGCCAGCCGTACCGGATCGCCATGAAAACCGATCGGCGCGGGCAGCAGCTCGATCGTCATATGCTGCTCTCTTGCCTCCATCGCCGGTCGACAAGCCTCGATGGCCATGCGCAGTACGCCGATCATCTCCACGCTGCCGCGTTCAAGCCGCAGCTTGCCGGTGCTGATGCGCGAGCCTTCCAGCAGATCACCGATAAGCCGGGACATATGTGTTACCTGACCGTCGATGATCACCTGCAACCGCGCCAGCGATAGCTCGTCGTTGGTATCACGATCGATCATCAGGCTGGCGGCCACGCGTATCGGCGTCAACGGATTGCGCAGCTCGTGCGCCACCATCGCCATGAATTTGATCTGTTGGCGGTGCGCTTCGCGGGCATGTGCCTCCAGCTCCTGCGCAGTCAGCGCAGCCATCACCAGCTGCTCGTTGGCATCGCGCAAATCGGCGAGGCGAACGTCCTCCGCAACCGGCAATGACTCGTGACGGACCAACGGCAGCAGATGAATCGCGGCCGAGCGCTGACCTGATTCACCTAATGGCGCTTCACCGTGGAACTGGAATCCACCGGGCCCCAGGCCTTTGGAACGGTACATGGCAAGGTCAGCCCGATCGATCAAAGTGGCCATGTCCAGGCCATCTTCCGGATACATCGCAATGCCGAGGCTGGCGGAAAGTTGCACTCTCACCATGCCGATGGAACTGGGCACGGCGACGGCGGCAAGCAGCAAGGCGGCGATGCGTGCGGCATCGGACGCATCGGAAACATGAGTGAGCAGCACCAGAAATTCATCGCCGCCGTGACGGCTGACGGTATCACCATCCTGCAGCACCGATTTCAACCGGCTGGCTACCAGCTGCAGTACCACATCGCCACCGGCATGACCCAACGTGTTGTTGATGTAGCGAAAATGGTCGAGATCGAGAAAGAGTATGGCCAGACGCGCCTGATGCTGGTTTGCCGAGGCAATGGCGACTGTCAGGCGATCCAACATCAGCGCACGGTTGGCGGTGTGGGTCAGCGTATCGCGCTGACTGGAATAGGTCAGTTCGCTCAGATTGGCGATGGCCGTTTTGGCAATGCCTTCCGCACTCAGTGCGGCAAGCACCAGCATCTGGTTGGCCTCCTGCAGCTGGGCTACGCGATTACCGCTGACGTCGAGCTGCACGGCTGCCAGCTCCTGTCGCAACCTGACCAGATCCGCCCGCAGGTCATCGGCCTGCCCGTTGAGCAACGCAAGCGTCTGCGTCGCTTCGGTTTCGGTGAGCGGATCGATCCGGTCGTTCACGGCGTCGACGG